>Ga0208699_1000004_pt1 | contig 99781 bp, 100 predicted proteins | sample DeeseametaMP2097_FD_185489 | JGI IMG/M metagenome (GOLD analysis project Ga0208699, IMG submission 185489) | Marine microbial communities from the Deep Pacific Ocean - MP2097 (SPAdes) | ecosystem: Environmental > Aquatic > Marine > Oceanic | place: North Pacific Ocean | collected 2011-05-26 | reverse complement strand
ACCGTTGAGGTGAGGAGGAGAATAACGAGCACAGCAACACTAGTCTGCAGAATCTCCCTGAAAAAGGCTTTGCGAATAATCATCTATGCTCAGTTGGCGTTGGTCACTGAATTGCCGGGTACTTACTGGATTGTACGGGTTTTTTGTTATTGCAAGTTAAAGTTGTTTGTCTCATTTTCACGCCTCTTTTTAGTCCTGAGGTGCGGACGTTTCATCCTCGAGGGTGACCAGGGTGGTATTCCCTCCCCGGGCGGTGGTGTTGATGGTGACGGTGCGCTCGGTGGCAAAACGGTGGAGATAGTGAGGTCCACCCGCTTTTGGACCTGTTCCGGAAAGTCCCTCTCCTCCAAAGGGCTGGACCCCTACGGTGGCGCCAACCTGGTTTCGGTTGACATAGAAATTTCCCACTCTAAGCCCCTGTTGGAGCGCTTTTATAGTGGAGTCGACCCGACTGTGGACGCCGGCGGTAAGCCCATAGCCCGTACCGTTGATCGCCTCAACCACCTTATCAAGGTGAGAAGCCGAGTAGCGGATGACGTGGAGGATGGGGCCGAAGACCTCTTTTTTAAGCAGATCTATGGAGTCAATCTCAAAAAGGTGTGGGGCAAAGAAGGTTCCCCCGTCACACCCATCACCGAGTGGCGAGAAGTAGTGCAGTTTGCCCTCGGCTTCTACTCTTTTGGCATGGGCAGTAAGCCTCTCTACCGAGGGACGGTCAATGATCGGGCCAATATCAGTGGCAAGCAGGGCGGGATCACCGATAGTGAGTTCCTCCATCGCCCCAGAGAGCATTTTAAGAACGGTATCTGCCGTATCCGACTGAAGGAATAGAACGCGAAGTGCCGAGCAGCGTTGACCGGCACTGAAGAAGGCAGAATCGATGGCATCCCTGACCACCTGTTCGGGAAGAGCCGAGGAGTCGACCACCATCGCATTCTGGCCTCCGGTTTCAGCAATCAGGGGAACAATGGGTCCCGGCCGGGCAGCAAGGGAGCGGTTGATCAGTGAGGCGGTCTGATTAGAACCGGTGAAGGCAACACCGGCAATACGCGGATCATTCACTAAAGCCGCTCCGGTGGTTGACCCCTCTCCGGGCAAGAGCTGCAGAACCTCTTTGGGAATACCCGCCTGATGGAAGAGGGCAACGGCAGTTTGGGCAATCAGCGGTGTCTGTTCGGCAGGCTTGGCGAGAAGTGTATTGCCAGCGGCGAGTGCAGCGGCGACCTGACCGGTAAAGATCGCCAGCGGAAAGTTCCAGGGGCTGATGGCAGCAAAGGGGCCGCGCCCATGGAGGGTAAGTTGGTTGAGTTCACCAGTAGGGCCGTTGAATTGGGTGGGTTGAGTGAAATCATGACGACAACGAGCAGCATAGTAGCGGCAGAAATCGACGGCCTCTCTGACCTCAGCCAGGGCATCCGGAATCACTTTTCCCGCCTCCCGGACTGCCAGCCCTATCAGTGTTTGATGCTCCTCCTCCATGAGGTCTGCCGTCTTCTCGAGCATTCTTGCGCGTTCTTCGGCTGCTCTTTGCGACCACTCAGAAAAGGCAGCCTGGGAGCAATCGACCGCTGCTGCCACCTCTTCACTTGAAGTCTCTTTGATCCTGCCGACAACCTGTTCGAGGTGGGCCGGATTGACGATCTCGACCTCTGCCGGTGAGCGTGATCCCTCTTCCTTGGGGGGTGCGGGTTTGAGTTCTCTCTCAATTGAGGCCAGCAGTGGAGCGCTTACCATCGGATCGGAGAGATCAATTCCTCTGGCATTTTTTCTCTCCGCCCCGAAGAGATCACCGGGGAGAGGGATAAGGGGGTGGTATCGTGGTGAGCAGTGGCGAAGTTTGTGGGTGGGGTTGGCAATAATCTGGTCGATGGGGAGGGCCTGATCGAGGATGCGATTGACAAAAGAGGTGTTGGCACCATTCTCCAGCAGACGACGAACCAGATAGGCGAGCAGGTCAGCGTGGTTTCCTACAGGGGCGTAGACTCGACAGGGAGAGGGTGGAAGGTCAATGGCGTTGAGTTCATCGTAGAGCACTTCACCCATACCATGAAGGCGCTGATATTCAAACGGTTGCCCTTCAGTCAGCTCTCTGACAGTGGCCAGAGTGTGGGCGTTATGGGTGGCAAACTGGGGGTAGAAACACTGAGGAGTGATGAGCAGTCGACGGGCACAGGCGATATAGGAGACATCTGTGGCCACTTTTCGGGTGAAGACCGGGTAGTAGTCAAGACCCAGCTGTTGTGCCAGTTTGATTTCGCTATCCCAGTAGGCCCCTTTCACCAGCCGCACCATGAATTGGTGTCGGGTCTCGCGGGCGAGTCCGGCAAGCCAGTCGATGACGGCCGGAGCTCTTTTCTGGTAAGACTGGATAGCGATTCCAAGCCCATTCCAGCCCGAGAGGCCGGGACTACGGGCGATCTGCTCAAAGAGTTCAAGGGTCAGTTCAAGGCGATCACTCTCTTCCGAATCGATGGTGATGCCAATTCCCGCCTCCTTTGCTGCTCGGGCAAGGTCAATGAGGTCCGGGGTAAGCTCTTTGAGGAGCCGTTCCCGTTTTGGATACTCAAAGCGGGGGTGAAGGGCTGAGAGTTTAATCGAGATCCCATGCTCCTTCCTCGGCCCGCCTCCTTCGGCTCCTCTGCCGATGGCCTCAATGGCAGTGAAGTAGGCCTGGAGATAGTGCTGTGCATCTTCCCGGGTAGAAGCGGCCTCCCCCAACATGTCGAATGAGCAGAGGACGCCCTGATTCTGGCTGCTCCTTTTCAGTGCCTCTTCGATGGTTTGTCCCATAACAAACTGATGACCGAGGATGCGCATTGCCTGGATAACGGCTGTACGGATAACGGGTTCACCCAGTCGTCCGATCAGCCTTTTGATGGCCGCTCCAGGAGTGAGATTATTGAAATCACCGAGATGGACAAACCGTCCTGTCAACATCAGTGCCCAGGTAGAGGCATTGACGAAAAGCGAATTGCTCTGGCCAATGTGTTCTTCCCAGTCCCCTGTGCCCAGCTGGTCCCTGATCAGGTTGTCAGCGGTATGGCCATCAGGAATACGCAGCAGGGCCTCCGCCAGACACATGAGGACAACCCCCTCTTCACTGGAGAGGGAGTACTCATGGAGGAGTGCATCAATCCCTCCGAGATCTGACCCTCTCTTCCTGACAGCAGCGACAAGCCGATGTGCAACGGCCTCAATTCTCTGGTTCTGTTCATCTCCCAGGGTTGCTTCTGAGAGGATTTGTTCTGTGGCAGAGGTCTCATCCTGCCGTTGGAGCCAGGAGAGCTGCTTACTCAATGGCGTCATGGCAGGGGAAGTCGTATTTAATTCTTGATGCTGAGACATAGATTTAGCCCGAACCCGGATTCTTAAGTCTCAAAGTGAGAGTCTTACTCTCTCTGGCTGGGCACCTTAAGAGGAATGCCTGTATTCATCACCGCTTCGTAGAGTTCGAGTGCTTTGTACTCAGGACTCTGTGGCTCCAGTGGGTTGGCATGGGCTTGCTTGTTGCACCCTCCATAGCGACGGTGGAGGGTTCCCCAAGGGTTTCCCTCGATGGACCATTTTGTGCGGTAGACAGGGAAGCCGACGCCATGTCCAAGGCCTGCACTGAGGACGTCACCTCGAAGTTTATTGCCTGCGCTGTGAACATGACAGGTAGCACAGGAGAAGTTGAGCTGTCCCCGTCGTGCCCAGTAGTATTGTCGCCCCTTCTCATACCATTTGACCGCTTCCGGATGGCTGACATCGACAGCCATCTTCTCTCCATTAAACTGTTCACGGAAAGCAGCGGCCAGTAGGGCGATTGTCCCTGTATCGAGGTTCTTTATGGGATCTTCACCATTGGCTTTAAGACAGCTGTTGATATCCTCTTCGACGGTGATCAGGTCATCACTAGCAGGGTCGTAGTAAGGGTACTTGTTGGCAGGCGGCTTATCCTTGAAACACTCCCCAAAAGTACCGCCATTTTTGAAGGGGGTTGCCCAAAGCTCTCGTCCCTTTTTAAGGTCGGGATCATGGGGGGGGAGCTCCATCAGCAACTCCCAGTTGGCCCGCCGGTGAGCATACTGGGGCAGTGCATTGACTCCATCCGCGTAATCCTCCAAAGAGACGGCAGGAAAACGTTTCTTAAAATAATCCTGAAAGGCTGCGATATCCTCTTCGATCCCCGCCTGGACCGGCAAAGAGGTTCCGAGCAGTCCCAGGGCAGTGAGTACTGTTAAGGATTTTTTCATGACTCTCCTCCTGGTGAGAGCGGTACTGTTGTCGGGATAAGCAGGCCAGCACCGGCTGTAACGGCAAGCATGCCTGATGCGGCACACTGTTTTATAAATAATCTTCGGTTCATGCTGAACTCCTGAATTTAAACCGACAGGGTTTGTTTTGGGGTTGTTCCTGGATCATGGCCGATCCTGACCTCATATCGATAAGAGAAATGCCACGATGTCATCAATCTCTCTATCTGAAAGCAGTTTATGCCGTCCAAAAGGAGGCATCTGAGTATTGGGGTTGGCCTGGGTCGCATCCCAGATCTTTTCCCTGAGTTTGGCCTCTTCCGGAAAGCGCATCTTCATGCCCACCAGAGGGGGGCCAATATTCCCGCTGGGTGGAAGTCCTGTTGGCCATTGACTTGTTATGATGGCATGACAGGCCAGGCAGTTGCCCTTTTTTCGGTTGATGGCCGCACACCAACCCTTCTTGTTCTGGGTGATGTTGAAAAGTTCTTTACACCCCTCCTCTGTGGGGAGGCGATCTGCAGCGGCAATGGGGGCATAACCTGCAGTACCTGCCAGCAAAGTGATGGCGCCGAGCAGGGCAAAGCGGGTTTTGAGTGTCCTCATGGGGATCCTCCTGAAGTGTTGAATTATTGAGTTATCATTATTCAAGTCGGCAGAAACTAAAAGTAGGCAGGGGCAGCATCAGCATTATCAGCGGCCTGTTTAACTCCGGCATTAGCGGCCCAGGTGACTCTTTTTGCAATTCGGGCACACTCCTCGTATTCACCTTCATCGCACCTCTTTTTTGCTGTGGCAAGCAGTGTGCTTAGTGGTGCTGATGCATCGCCTGTCGCTTTGTCAATCAGTCGCCACTCACTCGACGCCTTCCTGGCTGCACTGAGAGCGGTTGTTGCTGTTGCCAGGGCAGTGTCACAGGTCGGGCATTTGGATTTTGCTTCTTCCTGGGGGGGTACTGGTTGGTTGGCACATCCCGCTAAAGTTGAGATAAGAAGCAGGCTGACGCCTCCTTTCCATCCGTAATATTTCATTCCTCTCTACCTCCTTTGTGATTAATCCTCACTTCTACTGCATACTGTACTATTTTATTCCATACGTTTATCAGGTGTGTAAATTTCAACCAGCTCCTGGATACGAGCTTCAATGCCTGATAGGGCGTAAAAGTTGTCTTTGGCCAGTCGACGTGCTCTCTTGAGCAACTCCAGAGCCTCTTCCAGGCTGCCCCTCAGGATGTGGTATTCCGCCTGTGCCCGGGTGGCTTCCATCTGTTTGCCAAGCGCACCTTCTGCCCCAGCTAAAATTTTGTAGTTTGCTGGCCATTGGGGTTTGATCCGTATTAGTTTTCTAATTTCACTTCTCGCTTCTGCCGGCCTGCCAATGGCCAGCAGCGCTTCGGCAAGATAGAAGAGGATCGCTGGAGATTGGGTGTGATCGCTGTATTCTCTGAGCCTGGAGATGGCTTGGTCCATCCGCCCTGCCGCCAGGTCGACCCGAGCCCTGGCGGTAATGAAAAGAGGTTCATCCGGTGACTGATCAAGGAGTTCATCAAGAACAGTGACAGCTTCAGAATAGTGGCCGTAGTGATTCAGTGCTGACGCCAGGCCGTAACGGGCAACCTCTTTTTCTGCGCTGTTGCCGGAAGAGCGCTTTGCCCTGAAAAAGGCCACGCTCTCCTCTTCAGAGCTGGATTGGGTGGCAATCAGTCGGGCACGAATTAGGCCGAAGAGACGAGATGACGTCTCACCCTCACTCCTGTATCCGGAAATTCGATCCTCGATTTCACTAATCCTGTTTTCGGTAAGGGGATGAGTTCTGAGATATTCCGGGATCCGTTCACTCTGCAGACGCCCCTCTTGCTCCAGCCGTCGGAAAAAGCCAACCATCCCTTGTGGGTTGAAACCGGCTTTAGCCATCAGTTGCAGACCAATGGCATCTGCTTCAGCTTCAAAACTGCGGGTGTATTTCAGTCTCTGATCAACAAGAGCGGCACGGGTGGTGAGAAGGGTTGCAGCACCTATTTGCCCTCCGAGGAGGAGTCCGGTAATCAGGGCGACTGTGGTTGGCAGGGACTGGGACCGTTGAAAGCTCAACATGCGAGTCAGATGGTGTTGACTGATATGTGCCGTTTCATGGCTTACTACACCGGCAAGCTCCGATTCACTCCTGGCAGCCATCACCAGTCCACTGTGAAGACCGATCTGTCCATCAGGGCCTGCAAATGCATTAAGGCTCGGGTCAGCGACTAGGAAAAGATTGAGCTGTTCCGCCTCAAGCTCAGTTCCGGCTCTGATGCGCTGTTCGAGCTGATCGAGATAGAGGTTGATCTCAGGGTCTTCGATCAGGTGGTATCGATTCAGAACTTGTAGCTTGAAAAGCCTGCCCAATTCACGTTCATCTTGTCTGGAGAGCCCCTTATCGGGGCCAAGAGTAGGCAGTGCATCGGCATAAGCCGGTAGACAGGGAGAGAGAGTGAAACAGACAAACAGGGTAACAAGAGTCAGCCACCGCCACCCGTTGGGAGAGTAACCGGGTTCAGGATGAGACAAAGGAGCCGTTCTCACTGAGTGTAGTAACTCTATTAATAGAGATATAAATTCATTATATAATTTCATTATATCGTTATCTGCTAATATATGTTTTAATGTCGTGCTTACAACCTCAGGGAGACTTACCTCCGGAATAGCACCGGTGAATCCAGCGAACTGGAAGAGTCGTTGCTCAACCTATCACTTAATAATAGTGATGAACAGGAGACATATAAATGTCCGATTTCGATCAAGAACTTGATGCCCGCGGTTTAAACTGCCCTCTGCCAATTCTACGTGCAAAAAAAGCACTTAATGATCTTAATGGTGGAGAAGTGCTGAAGATTCTATCAACTGATCCGGGTTCAGTTAAGGATTTTGATGCATTTGCTCAACAGACCGGGAATGAGTTATTGAGTTCTACTGAAGAGGGTAGTGAGTTCCACTTCCTGATGCGGAAAAATTCCTGATTTATTCCATCGCTACAAGAGACTTATATGGGCACTGTTCTGGCTCAGAAAGGAGGAGAAATAATGTCTGACACAAAAAAGATGACCGTTATTGCAACCAAGGGGACCCTCGACTGGGCCTATCCTCCTTATATCCTCTCTTCCACGGCAGCAGCACTTGGTTATGATGTTGTCATTTTTTACACATTCTATGGACTTCAGTTGCTCAGGAAGAACCTGAACCTAAAGGTCAGCCCACTGGGTAACCCCGGAATGCCGATGCCTATGGGGATGGACAAGTGGTTTCCAGTTTTGGGTACAACTATTCCGGGGATGGAAGCGATGATGACAGCAATGATGAAGAACACCATCAAGTCCAAGGGTGTTGCCAGTATTGAAGATCTCCGCAGCCTATGTCTTGAAGCCGACGTCAAGATGATTGGATGTCAAATGACGATTGATCTGTTCGATATGAAGCGTGAAGATTTTATTGATGAAATTGAGTTGGGCGGAGCAGCAACCTATTTCGAACACGCCGGACAGTCCGATATCAACCTCTATATGTAATCGAGGGCGGCCATTACTCGAAGCGGAGCTCCAGTGATTCCAAAACGTATGTAGTACAACGATGTTTGACAGCACAATAAACAATCCAGGTTGTTATAAAGACTAAAAGAAAGTTAAATCAAACTCTTCAAGTTCGTCGTTGATGTCAATGAGTCGTTGTTGAAAAAACAACTAATAATAGTTTCACATTACGACCGGCATCTGGGAGAGGAGTAGAGGTGAAAGTCCAGTCTGAATTACTGTCTGAGCCCAAAGGGAGAGCACTTCTGGTGGTTACCCATGGGAGTCGGCGAATGGCTTCGAATCATGAAGTCGAAAAACTGGTCGAAAAAGTCCATCCGCAACTAAAGAGCCACTATTCGGAAGTAAAGTGTGCTTTTCTTGAGCTTGCTCAACCCTCGATTGAAACGGCGATTGCTGAACTGGACAAGGAGGGAGTATCCGAAATAGTGGTTCTGCCCTATTTTCTTGTATCGGGAAGACACTGTACTGAGGATATTCCGGCGATTATAAGCAGTGCTCAAAGAGACTATCCAAAGATCTCTTTTTTATTTGCCCCCTATATTGGGAAGTCTCCAGAGATGGAGGGGTTGATCGCAAAACAGGCCGTCGAGTTACTGGAGTGAATTCTTGATAGATCAGGTTGTTATAAGGATGCGAGCATGAGTAAGATTTTGTCTGAACATAACCCCTCACCAATGAAACTTGAGGTGATGGGTGTGGAGGATTGGCCGCTTGAGACCATCCCGGCAGGGACAACAACCCAACAGCATCTTCAAACCGAGGTCTTTTATATTCTCTCTGGAGAGGTTCGGTTGAGTGAAGAGGACGGTGAACCGGTTTTGCTTGGCGCGGAAGATCTGGTAACAATAATGCCTGGACAGAACTGTCGGTGGGAGGTTTTGGAGGCGTTGAGCCGCCACTTTCAGATCGGTTAGCGGGTTTGATTTTTTGAACTCTGCTTAATTGTTCCGGATCGTCACTGCCCATGCTACAGAGATAGAGGGGCACTTCTGGGTTGACCAGGGATCCCAAAGCATTAGGAAAATTAATTGGCGCACTAGCCAGGTCTTGTTTTATCAGCCGAAGAGGATATTGTGAGCACCTTCTCTTTTAACTACTATCGGTCGCCGAACCTAAGACTTTGACAACTTTAATCTCGTTTCAAGGAGATTCAGAACAATGAAAATAGATAGCAGTTATTATGAGACCATCGATCAACTTGAGAAGATGGGTGTTGAGCGCGACTATATTGTTGGCTGGATAGGGGGTTATATGGAGAACCCCGAAGTTGAAGAGCAAAGGAGAAATGACGCCTACAGTGCCGGATATGAAGATGGAAAAGGGCGCCAGACAACCAATGCCGAGCGCTGGAAAGCAAACTGATTGAATCCTCACTGGAGAAGATTCAGACAGAGGATTCAGAGAGAAGATTCAGGGGGGATGTTCTGATTTTATACACCACGGCCTGACCGTTCAGGTCTACAACAGGCTTGGGTTTTGGCAGCCATGGGAATCCCACTCCATCCAATAGAGGGTGTTATCTCATCAGGGTTTGGTTTTGTTTGAACTCTTGAGCAGATTATTTAAACCCTGCTTCAGGTTTTGCACAGCCTTTGGGATATCTATGCCCATGACCTGTTCCATGACCCAGCGATTGGTCTGAGAATCACCCATTATATCCTGTATTTTTTCTCCCAGAGCACGGGTCATCTGGTGGCCGGGTTGTTGCTCTTCAAATGAACATCCTCCGTATTCCGCGATCCGCTGATTGAGTCTATTGATGTAGTGTGAAGTGTGATCTCCGCGTGTGATGATCTCCTCTTTATTTCGTTGCAGATGGCGAGCCGTCTCTTTACCCAGGGTTTCAATAAATTCAATCCGCTCTTGATGGTTGAACAATGGGTACGTTAGCCGGTCGGCTATGTGGACGAGAAAAATCATGATTTCGGCGATAATATCGATTCGCTGATCGTCACTCTCATACTCAAAATCTTCTTTATGCAGATTCTTTGCTGTGGCCAGTGCAATCTGCCAGACAATATAGGCCAGGGCGACGCTGTTCTCTCCAAGTGTGGTCTCACGGCCCGATTTTTTCCACTTGCTGCGAATACGAGTATTGAGCGCCATTGGGGTTCCTGAGCGTCAGAAGGTGAGGGGATATTACCGGGATGTGCCAAATGACGGAAGAGACTTGGTAAAGGGAGATTCGGCAAAAAGCCTGCCTAAAGACTCTTCAAGTGTTTGTTTGAAGATGCCAGCCAGATTCCGGCCGCCATTGCCATCAACCCTGTAAAGAGAAAAGGAACCTGGTAGTTTCCAGCCAGGTTTATACCAACGGCAAAGATTGAAGGCACAACCACAACGCCAAAGTACATCAGGAACTGGACCCCTCCAGTGGTTTCCGTACTTTGACCTCCAGGGCTTAGGCGCGCCACTTCCGAGAGCAGTACGCCATTCCACCCTGAACTGGCGGCACCTAAAATAAAGGCAAGGGGGAGGATCAGCAGAAGTGGCCAATCCAGTGTGATGGTGGAGGCCAGTCCCAGGCTGATTGCAGTGATCAGCCCGATCAGGGTCAGTACCAGTGAAGGGCTCTCCAACCCGCTTGCCACCCCTCCCCAGATGAGACGTCCAAAGACACCCCCGGCCTGAAGCGCAGCAAAGACAAATCCTGCAGTGGTCAGGCCCATTCCTACACTCTCTACCAGATAGAGGACAAAAAATGCGCTGATGCTCACCTGCACACCTGCATAGATAAATGAAAGGGCAAGGTAGATGCGGAGGGTGTGATCCTTGAGAACCAGCCCAAGAGGGGCGCTCCATGATTGTCTTTTTGTTGTTCGGGATGCGCGTTGGTGGTTTCCTGAGTCGGTCCCCAGAGGTGTGATGACAAGGGCAACAGAGGCGGCCAGAGATGCGGTCACCAATGCCGAGAGCTGCCAGCTGTGAAAGCTGATGATCAAGGGGACACTGAATCCTGCCACAATCCCTCCAAGGGGGACGCCTGCCTGCTTGACGGAGAAGACAAGCGGGCGCCACCGTTCAGGGGTGCTGTCAAAGAGGAGGTAGGCACTGGTTGGATTGAATGTCCCATAGGCAACCCCTATGAGGAGTGCCGAGAGCAGAGCTGTGAGTGGAGTGGCCAGGGCAACCAGTAACATGGCAACCACTATCGCCCCCAATGCCCCCTGGCAGACACGAATACCCCCCCAGCGATCGACCAGTGTAGTGGTCGAAATGCCGGAGAACATGGCGACCAGATAGACCAGTGAAGTAAAAGCGCCCACCCAGGTGGGATCAAGGCCGATATCAGCTGCCGCATCAGGGGCAAAGACAGCTACTGTGAAAATGGCTGCACTCAGCATTGTCATTACGGCAAGCATTCCCGCTGTAGTGTAAAGCGTCGTCTTGGGAGGTCTTATCACTACGATTAGCCCTGTATCACGGGTAGGTGGGTGTTGGCCTGGCAATTCATAGGCCCATTCTCATTGGCAGCAGGTCTGATTTCAATATATTTATAATAAGTATAAAAAATAGTGGAATATAACGGCTGATGTGGGTCACAATGGTATCAACCGGCTACCGTTGCTCATCCGGTATCGGATTATCTGGAGAGAGAACAATTGATGAGTTGAAAATCAACCATGACATGGAGGAGAAGATGCTCAAAATATTTCATAAAACACTTGTTACTACGGTGAGTGTTGTTGCCCTGATGGCAACAGCTGTTACCCAGGCGAGGGTTGATGGCGATACCATAACATTGGGTGCAGCCGTCTCCGAGACTGGAAAATACTCAACCAATGGTAAACACACCCGCAACGGTTACAACCTGGCTGTCAAACGCATCAATGAGATGGGTGGCGTCACAGTGGGTGGCAAGAGCTACAAATTTAAAATTACCTACTATGATGATGAATCCAACTCCGGTCGTGCTGCCCAATTAGCAGAAAGGCTGATCAAGCAGGATGGCGTCAAATACATGCTTGGCCCATACAGCTCAGGATTGACCAAAGCGATTGCTCCAGTCACTGAAGAGAATAAAATCCCCATGGTGGAGGCCAACGGTGCATCAAGGTCACTTTTCACTAAAGGGTATAAGTATCTCTTTGCTGTCCTCTCAGCGGCAAACCAATATCTTGAGGTTGCGATTGATCTTGCGGTTGAGAAAAATGGCGGCAAGCCGGTGAAGATCGCCATGGCCTTTGAGCAGGATGCTTTCTCACAGGATGTGAGATTGGGCATTGTTGAAGCGGCAGAGAGAACCAGCTCCGATATCATCATCGATGATAAATTGCCCAAAGAACTCAACGATATGGCCGCAACGCTGGCCAAGGTGAAAGCGACCCGTCCTGATGTTCTTGTTGTATCGGGTCACTCCAAGGGAGCGCTGACGGCAATCAGGCAGATTTCAGAGATGAAGGTGGATGTACCCATGCTGGCGATGACCCACTGTGATGCATCAAAACTGGCCAAGCAGCACGGCAAGAAATCTGAATATGCACTTTGCGCAGCTCAATGGCACAAGTCACTTAGCTATAGTGATGGCTTCTTTGGTGATGGCAAGAAATTTGATAGTGACTTCACCAGCGAATACGGCTATGCACCCCCATATCAGGCAGCAGAATCAGCCGCCGCCCTGTTGGTGTGGAAAGCAGCCTTCGAAAGAGCCAACTCCTTCGATACCGAGAAGGTAAGAGATGCACTGGCCTTGACCGATATGCAGACATTTTATGGCAATATAAAATTCAGCAGTGCCGGTCAGAATATCGCCAAGCCAATGGTGCTCTTCCAGGTAAGATGTGAAGGCGATGAGTGTGAAAACAGAGTTGTTGCACCCACAAAATGGGCTTCGGCAGAACTGGTTCACCCCATTCCCAAATGGTCTGACAGGTAGAAGTCAACCCCCAATAGATGCCCCCTGGTTTACAGGGGGCGTTTTTTTTAATTGTTTACTGACGATTTAGCCAAATGGATCTGTTGATCTTCCAAGTCCCCATTCTGATGGTTCAGGCTTCGCTGGATGGGGCACTGTTAGGAATTCTTTTTGCCCTCATTGCCTATGGAATGGCATTACAGTGGGGGGTGATGAATATCATCAATATAGCCCAGGGGGAGATGGTCATCCTGGGCGGTTACATCGCCTATACGATGTACGTTATGGGTATTCATCCTGCGTATGGGGTCATCGTCTCCCCGATCATTATGTATTTTATCGGTTGGCTTCTCTATAAGCTGGTTATAAACAGGGTAGTCGACCGTGATCTTTTCATCTCTATCCTGGCAACATTCGGGATTAGTATTCTGACTCAGCAACTGATGAATTTTATCTTTGGGGCGGATGTTGTTGTTGCCCAATCCAATTTTGGCACCACACTGCTCTTTGATGACATGGTGACACTGCCCAATGCAAAGATTTTCTCTGCACTGATTGGCATTATCTTTGCCATTGGCCTGGTGCTCTATATGAAGAAATCTAAGCTCGGCCGCGCTATCCGGGCAACATCACAAAATGCAAGAGCGGCTAAAATTTTAGGCATTGATACAGAGAGAGTTTATGCCGCTACTTTTGGGATCAATGCCGCTCTGTGTGGTGTTGCCGGAGCCCTGATCTCAATTACCTTTACCCTCCACCCCTATGTAGGCCTTCCCTACACGGTAAGGTCATTCATGATTGTTATCATTGCCGGCCTTGGTAATTTGCCCGGAGTTGCTCTGTCCGGGATGGGTTTAGGCGTATTCGAGGAATTCTCAGATTATATTCTCGGTACAGAATTCAGGATCGGCTCGGTCTTTACACTCCTGGTTCTGATACTTGTCTACAGAAGGTTCCGGTTATCCAGAAAGAGAGAATATTTGGAATGAAGAGGAATAATCTTATTCTTTATGGTGCCTTGTTGGTTTTTGGCTTGCTGGCACCCTTTCTGTTTCCAGCATTCAAGCTTCAGATCTCATTTATGTGGATCCTTGTCATCCTGGCACTGACCTGGGATGTCCAGGGGGGACAGATGGGATATAACACATTTGGCAACATCCTCTTCTTTGGAATAGGAATGTACATCTGTGCCAGTACCCAGATCGGTCTCTTTTTCCCCCTTGAGGAGTGGACCGCGAGTGGCGGTGAGAAGACCTTCTTGCACACCCCCTCACAGTATTTTCTTGGGCTCTCTGCGGGCCTTGTTCTTGCGGGAATTGTGCCGGTGGTTGTGGCCGCATTGATTGGGTATGGCATTCTCGGACTGCGAGGCCACTACTTTGCAATCTGTACCCTGGGCCTGGGTATTGCGGCAGGTGAACTTGCTGGCGGTATTGAAATAATTGGTGCAGGGCAGGGGATGACGGCACCTCCCTGGCCGAAGGGGATTGGTGATACGGAGTTCAGGTCTGAGTTTTTCTACTTCCTCACTTTTATCACCATGCTGGCTACATTCACCTTCTTAAGATGGGCCTATCAGAGACGATTTGGCCTGGTCCTCAACGCCATTCGTGACAATGAAGATAAAGCGGAGGCGATGGGAATCCATACCATGAGATACAAGATTTTGGGATGGATGGTCTCTGCCTTTTTTGTCGGCATCGCCGGTGGGCTGGTCGGGAATATGGTGGGTTATATTGAACCTACCGAGATCGCTTTTGCCGGGGCAACCTATGGTGTGTTTATGATCCTCATGGCGATTCTGGGAGGAAAGGGAACGCTTTGGGGGCCTGTCATTGGAGCGATGGTTTTCCATATCTTCAAGGAGGGCTTCTGGACTTTCTTCCTCGGCTGGCAGTACGTTGCACTGGGAGTACTCATTGTTGTCATTGTCATCTTCTTTCCAGAGGGCATCATGGGATGGCTCAGAGAGAAGTTTCCAGAGCGGTTTGGTGAAGTTGTTGATGAGGCAGACCGGAAAGCCCAGGTGGTACTCAAGTAATGGCTTCCATACTCAGGGTTGACAAGGTCTCCAAGTATTTTGGCGGGGTAAAGGCAAATCAGGATGTCTCATTGTCTGTTGGGACAGGAAGTATTGTCGGGCTAATTGGCCCCAATGGATCTGGAAAAACAACCCTCTTCAATTCGATTGTAGGAACCCACCCCATTGACAGGGGGGCAATCGAGTTTGATGGCAGGGAGATCTCTACCCTCCCTGTCCCTGCTGTTGCCAAACTGGGCCTGCTCAGAACATTCCAGCAAACAAGGATCTTTGGCAAGGTGAACTGTATTCAAAATATGTTGATCAGTTCCAATCCAACTAAAGAGAATCTTATTACCATCTTTTCAAAAGTGCCTGAGGAGTTGACAGAGAAGGCAGAAAACTTGCTGAAGTTTGTCGGCCTGCACCAGAAGAGGAAACTACTCGCCGGCGATCTCTCCTTTGGGCAGCAGAAGCTGCTTGAGCTTGCAATGGCACTGATGAATGAACCCAAAATGTTGCTCCTTGATGAGCCGACTGCGGGGATAAACCCAACACTGATCAATGGGATTATTGATCGACTGATTACGGTGAACAAGGAGTTCGGAATAACCCTGTTAGTGATTGAACACAATATGAGGGTGATCATGAATCTTGCACAGGAGATCTACTGCCTGGCCCATGGGGAGATGCTCGCCAGCGGAACACCAGAAGAGATAAAGAATGATCAACGGGTACTTGATGCCTACCTGGGGGCAGGCTGATGACAGACCAGAAAGATTCAGATCGACGTATTCGCGGCTATGGTTCGGGCAAGGCTGATGTTGTCATCTCTGTTGATGATGTTGTTGATGAAGCCGAACAACTGAGTGAAGGGCGCCCTGCCAGGGAGGCCCTGCTGGCATTAGCCAATGGAGATCCGCAGTTGGAAATCCAAGGGTTGGTTGCCGGTTATGGAAAGATGGAAATACTCCACGATTTTGATCTTGCTATTGGTGAAGGGCAATCACTCTGCATGATTGGACCCAATGGTGCCGGAAAATCCACTGTCCTTCATTCGATCTATGGGTTTACCCGGATCACCGCTGGCAGCATCAGGGTAGGGGGTAGTGAGATGACGACGCTTACCCCGAACGATAAACTGAAACACGGCGGTATCGCCTATATTCTTCAGGATAATTCAGTCTTTCCTGATATGACAGTGGAAGAGAATCTACTAATGGGTGGCTATCTCAAGGAGAGTGTTGAGGAGTCACGACAGGCCACAGAGAGGGTGTTTGATCGATATGACCGCCTTGCCGAGAGACGTCACCAACGGGCAGGCGTTCTTTCAGGGGGTGAACGGCGACTGCTGGAAATCTCCCGGGCACTGATCATGGATCCAAAAATTCTGCTGGTCGACGAGCCCTCTATCGGGCTGGAGCCGCGATTCATTGATATGGTGTTTGAAATTCTTGATGATCTTCAACACCGGGATGGCAAAACCATTATTATGGTTGAGCAAAATGCCAAGAAGGGGCTCGAATTTGCTGATATTGGCTATGTGCTGGTCAATGGTGAGGTCGCTATGGCCGGGACAGGTGATAGCCTGCTGAGTAATCCTGAAGTCGGCAGACTCTTCCTCGGGGGGTGAGAGGGCTCGGGGCTCTTGGTCAATCCAATCGACCGCTCTTCTCAATCGATGGGTTAATAAACTGAGCTTTTTTGAGGAACTCTCCCCTTAAACAACTGCAGAACCGTCTACTGACGCTCTGCCAACAAGGTGGTGACTAAATCTCAGTCCCTTTCTCTTCATGGGCAATATCAATAACCCGGCGTGCAAGTGCTGCGTATTGTTGGCGATACCCATCAAGCGGATGGCCGGCTTCGGGTACAAAATAGTCTTTTGCCTCGACTCCATCCTGATGTTCGTAATCGGAAAATTTCTTCTGCATCTCGATCATCTGCTTGATCAGTTCCTCTTTCTCGCTCATCGTTCTCTCTCAGTTAAAAAGTGATTGAATGTAGCTGGTTCCCGGCATTATTGAGATACTCATCCCGAAGGTAGTTGATCAGATCCCAATGAAGGGCGGTCAACACCAGACCCTCGCTTTCGGCAATCTGGTTTCCCAAGGCCTCGGACCAGTCCTCAATGTTAACGAGATAACCCGTTTCTGTTGTCTCAACTGTCTGACTATCAAATTCCATCTTTATGTCCTGTCATCTGTCTGTGAATCAGTTGCCAGGGGTGAATTTTGCTTCGAAGTGGTATTCCACCGCTATACCTCATCGGTAATACAGGATGCTTACCTAAAGGGTCGGTTTCTGATCATCCCTGCCCCTGGCGCTCTCTAACTGCTGAAATGCCCTTGTGGGGAATGAACAGCCCAAAGCCAAAGTATCTCATCGGGCCTAATCCTTTATAGAGAAGGGTGATCGAGTCGATCGGACTTAGATCGGCCAGCAGGAGACTTCGGGTGTTAACAGGGCTCTCCATGAGTTGAACCCGATGGGTTTTTCCGCACAGTAGTTTTGTGGCTTTAATTCCCATCTCTCCCATCTCTTCGACCAGGCGGTGGACAAAGGTGTTTTCATCCTCATCTTCCTTGCCAGCCATGTGGTGGGCAATCAGCGTGGTGCTCGGCTCAATGACTTTTACAGTTGAAGCGCCTATTGTGAGCTCACAGCCATCTACTTCGAGCGTTTTCCCGGTTAGCTGTTCTGCAGCATCAATTCGGACCCTCGGGAGGCGGAGTCTCAGCCGGGTACGGCGAGAGAGATAGAAGCGGCTATTGGTATGATATTCAGGTCGCTGCCATCCTGCGGCAACTTCAGCAAGATGGATCGGGTGAACCCCGCTGCCAGGCTCATCAGTGAGCCAGGGCAGCCTCTCAATGATCTGGGCGGAGAGGGCGTAGAGATGATCAACCGGCAGCTCCTCTCCCTTCACTCGAAAGCTGAGGTCAACCATAAGATCCGGTATCTGATAGCGCTCTCTATCCGGTTTCTCTTCCCAGATCACCCGTTACTCCTCTTGAACAGCCATTACCGGATGCAAATCAACGCTCCCCAATGGTGGTGAATGCAGCCTCAAGTCGATCCTCCCAGTGTTCTGGAGTATCGGGAAAAGGGGCTTTACATCGGATTGATAAAACCGTTCTCCCTCAGATGCTTTTGTGCGGATCAGGGCCTTAAGATCCAAAAAGGAGTCGAGTTCAGAGTTCTGTAACAGCAGTTCACTGAGCCAGAGCAATCGAAGTTTTCCTTTGGTCCGGTAATAACGAAGTTTCCCTATTTCAAGGTTGCTTCAACAGGTATGAATACTTCGGTGAATATGAGATTGAACCAGATCTTCATTCTACGGTGTTCACTTCGGAATGTATCTCCCACAATTGGAGGGGAGGAGGGGGAAAATGGGAGAAGCGGGGGATTTGCCCGATCACATCTATGGAAGATGCTGATTTTCTGTAGTAATCGTCGACAGAAGCAGAAAATAACAAACCAAAATAATATGTTTTTGATACCTCTAAGGAGATAGTTTCTGAAAAAAAAATCTCCCATCAGGAGAATATGTCGCGGAGGTACTCTCAATGACAATAGGCCTCCATATATTTGTTCTCTGGGCTCAACGTCCGGCTTATGTCAACAGCTCAACCCTAGCAACCCACGTCACTTCGTGGCCTGGCAGAGGAGAAAAAGAATGGCGGACAAGTACACTACCCCGATGCTCGATGAGCTGGAGTCAGGTCCGTGGCCCAGTTTCATCACCGGGATCAAGCGTCTGCGAGATGATCACCCGGATTCTCGAATTAATGGATTGGCTAATGGCCTGATGGGCCAGCTTGAACACTCTTACGAGACCCGAAAGGGGTATTGGAAAGGGGGTACCGTCAGCGTCTTTGGCTACGGAGGCGGAATTATTCCCCGTTTCTCAGAGGTGGGAAGCCACTTTCCTGAGTCAAAAGAGTTTCATACCATCCGAGTGCAGCCGGCGCCGGGCAACTACTACACCACCGACATGCTTCGAAAGCTGGCGGACAGCTGGGAGAAGTGGGGTTCAGGGCTTCAGACCTTCCATGGCCAGACCGGGAGCATCATGTTCATCGGCACCACAACCGAAAATACCCAGAATTTCTTCGATGACATCAATGAATACGGCTGGGACTTGGGTGGTGCAGGACCCTGTGTCAGAACCGGAATGTCCTGTGTCGGTTCAGCTCGTTGCGAGATGTCCTGTGCCAATGAACAGAAGATACATCGCATGTTGGTGAATAACTTTACTGATGATCTTCATCGCCCCGCTCTGCCCTATAAGTTTAAGTTCAAGGTCTCTGGTTGTCCTAATGATTGCCAGAATTCAATTGAGCGTTCTGACTTTGCTGTCATCGGTACCTGGCGTGATGAGATGAAGATCGACCAGGATGAGGTCAAGAACTACGTCGAAGCCAAGGGACGTCAATACCTTGTCGATAATGTCATCACTCGCTGTCCAACCAATGCCATCAGTCTAAAAGAGGATGACACCATCGACGTGATCGATGGAGACTGTGTGCGCTGTATGCACTGCCTGAATGTGATGTGCAAGGCATTGTCACCGGGTGATGACAAAGGGGTCACGATCCTGATTGGCGGCAAGCGAACACTGAAGATTGGTGACTTGATGGGGACAGTACTGGTTCCCTTTATGAAGCTTGATTCTCATGAGGATTATGAGGCGATGGTTGAGCTTGCAGAAAATATTATTGATTTCTGGGCTGAGAATGGTCTCGAACATGAGCGTTGCGGTGAGATGATTGAACGAATTGGGCTGGTCAACTTCCTGGAGGGCATCGAAATTGATATAGACCCCAATATGGTGAATCATCCCCGCGAATGCTCATACGTGCGTATGGACGGCTGGGACGAAGAGGCTGAGAAGTGGTTTAAGCGGAAGGCCGAGATGGCCGCCGCCAACTAAGGCTCTATCGCAAGTATTCTACGGAGGAATAAAGATGGCCCTTGAAAATATGCGTCAGCCAATCGAATCAGGCTGTCCGGATTCATTGCAATATATGCATCCTGTGATGTTGAAAAACTTTGGCAACTGGAAATATCACGAAGATCCAGAGCCCGGAGTTCTGCGCCATGTGGCCCATAGTGGCGATGAGGTTTGGACAGTCAGGGCAGGTACTCAGCGAATTCTTGATGTCTATACGGTAAGAAAGCTCTGTGATATCGGAGATCAGTTCGCCGATGGCTATATTCGTTTCACCATCCGATCCAATATTGAGTTTTTGGTTACCGATCCTGCCAAGGTTCCGCCTCTTATCGGTGCCTTGAGGGATGCCGGCTTTATTGTCGGAGGTACTCGTAATTCAGTCACCATGATCTCTCATACTCAGGGGTTTCTTCACTGTGACATACCCGCGACTGATGCCTCCGGTGTTGTGAAGTCGATGATGGATGAGTTGGTCGATGAGTTTCAGAACTGGAATATGCCTAACCGAGTTCACATCGCCACATCCTGTTGTCAGATCAACTGTGGTGGCCAGGCTGATATTGCGATCAATATTCAACATACCAAACCACCACGCATCAACCATGACTTGGTGAGTGCTGTCTGTGAAAGACCCACTGTTGTGGCCCGATGCCCTGTGGCGGCGATTCGACCTGCTCAGGTAAATGGCAAGCCAACTCTTGAAGTTGATGAGAAGAAGTGCATCTGCTGTGGTGCCTGCTTCCCACCATGTCCACCGATGCAGATCAACCATGCTGAACATAGTCAACTGGCAATCTGGGTGGGTGGGAACCACTCCAATGCTCGCAGCAAGCCCAGCTTCCAGAAATTGGTTGCAGCAGGCATACCCAATAATCCGCCTCGCTGGCCTGAAGCGACGGCCATTGTCAAAAAGATCCTCCACACCTACAAGGAAGATGCCAAGGATTGGGAACGGATCAACGACTGGATTGATCGTATCGGTTGGCCGCGGTTTTTTGAGAAGACGGGTCTTCCATTTACCAAATATCACGTGGATAACTGGAGAGGGGCAAGAAAGAGCCTTAATGCTTCAGCTCATATTCGCTTCTAATCCAGGGATAGCCAGATGAAGTTTTCGATTCAGGTCAATGAGGGTCCTTATACACATCAGGCCTCCGATACCGCCTACAAGTTTACCAGGGCTGCCCTTGAAGGGGGGCATGAGATCTATCGCGTTTTTTTTTATCACGATGGCGTTAATAACGGAACTCGAATGACAACCCCTCCTCAGGATGACAGGAATATCGTTAATCGCTGGAGTGAACTCTCAAAAGAATATGATCTTGATCTTGTTCTCTGTGTTGCAGCAGCCCAACGGCGAGGGATCGTCGATGAAGAGGAAGCCAAACGACATGGCAAGAGTGGCGACAATGTGGCAGAAGGGTTCCGTATCTCTGGCCTTGGGCAGTTGATTGATGCCGGTATCAACTCAGATCGCCTGATCTCTTTTGGTGATTAGGGAGAACAGACCATGAGCGAAACAAAGAAATTTATGTATCTTAACCGTCGCGCTCCTTACGGCACCATCTACGCCCTTGAAGGGCTTGAAGTTGTCTTGATTGGTGCTGCCTTTGAACAGGATGTCAGCATGGCATTTATGGATGACGGGGTTTTTCAACTCACAAAGGGTCAGGATACCAGTGATTCGGACATGAAAAATTTCTCACCCACCTACAATGCTCTCGGTGATTATGAGGTCAATAAGATCTATGTCGAACAGGAGTCAATGGATGATCGGGGCTTGACTCTCGATGATCTTCAGCATCTGGTTTGGGAAGACGAGGATGAAGATTACGCAAAGAAGCCTTCAATCCGAGTGGTGAGTCGTCAGGAGATGGCCGATCTTCTCGAAGAGCAAGACATCATCCTGAATTACTAACTTCAGAAACAGGAATCAACATCCATGGCGATGCTGCATACAGTGAATAAGTCACCATTTGAGATCAATAGTCTTGAGCGGTGTCTGCAGATGGCAAAATCAGGAAGTTCTGTCCTCCTCATAGAAGATGGGGTTTACGGTGCACTTGATGGAACTGTTTTTTCAGCCAAGGTAAAAGCGGCTGATGGTTTGACCACCTATGTTTTGGGCCCGGATCTGAAGACAAGAGGTCTTGACCCTGCAAAGCTTATCGAGGGCATAGAGATCATTGATTATGATGGTTTCGTGCAGCTCGTTGCCGATCACGACAGGATTCAGTCCTGGTTATGATCAACCCTACTCACAGATAGAAGAGGAGAAAAATGATGTCACTGGAAGTAAATGGAACAATCTATGAGACTGATGAAGAAGGATATCTTGCCGATCTTAATCAGTGGAGTTCAGAGATTGCAGAAAAGATGGCAATTGATGATGGTGCAAACCTCACACAGCCACACTGGGAAGTGATCAATTTTCTTCGTGAGTACTATGAAGAGTATCAGATCGCACCGGCTGTCCGTGTTCTTACCAAAGCGATCGGCAAGCGTCTTGGGAAAGATAAAGGTAACAGTAAATACCTCTACGAGCTTTTCCCGTATGGCCCAGCCAAGCAGGCATGTAAATATGCCGGACTGCCAAAACCAACGGGTTGTGTGTGATCAGATCATCAGGGGAAGAAGAGTGAACACTACCCCCCGCATCGATTAGATTCAGAGTGACGATGTCAGTGCTTACCATACTTATCTCACTGCTCTTCTATGCATCAGGTCTTATCCTGATCATTGGCGTCGCCAACCGCATCAGGATTTACTGGCGTACACCTTCACCACTTGTCATCCCGACAACTCCGGCCCCGCTTACCCGTACCGGGGTCGCGGCACGTCTGTTTGGAGAGGTTGTCTTTTTCCAGAGTCTCTTCAGGGGCAATAAATGGACCTGGATTCTGGGGTGGCTGTTTCACTTTGGAATGCTCCTGGTGCTTCTAAGACACCTGCGTTATTTCACGGATCCAATCTGGTGGTGGGTTGACCTGATTCAATGGGTTGGCGTCTATGCCGGCTTTGCCATGGTTGCCGGATTGGCAGGACTTCTGGTGCGGCGTCTGGTGGTTGAGCGAATCAGATATATTTCAGCTCCGTCAGACCATTTGATGCTCCTGCTTCTACTTGGAATAGGTCTTAGCGGTTTGATGATGAAGCATCTGGTGCACACCGATATCGTCTCTGTGAAACAGTTCACCATGGGGTTGATCACTTTTGACTGGCAGCCCCTACCGGCAGATCCGTTGCTCATCATCCATCTGTTGATGGTTGCTACGTTGATGATTATTTTTCCCTTCAGCAAGTTGCTTCATGCTCCCGGTGTCTTCTTTAGCCCAACAAGGAATATGAGAGATACCCCTCGAGAACAGCGTAACCTGGCAGACTGGGCCGCAAAGCTCGACGAGACCCGTCACTCTGGCGCTGGTGAATAAAGAGAAATAAGAAGGAAAAGATCGTGGCAGCAACACAATTTCAGACCCCCAAGATCAGAGAGTATCCCACCATTCCGGTGCTTGTCCGAGGGGCCATGGCGCATAGTCAGCCCTTTGTTGCCAAACCTGATCATCAGGAGCCTCTGGGTTTTCCAGGCGAATTGGTTGACAACTGGAAGGAGGTGGCCCTCAAGAGAATGGGTGAACTTCTTGGGAAGTATCGTTCGCTCCAGGTCTTTCTTGATATCTGTGTTAAGTGTGGTTCCTGTACTGACAAGTGTCACTATTTCCAGGGAACAGCTGATCCAAAGAATATGCCAGTTGCCCGACAGGATCTTCTTCGTAAGGTCTACCGACGCTATTTCACGCTTGCAGGAAAGTACTTCCCCAAACTGGTGGGTGCTGTTGATCTGACTGAAGAGGTCCTCTGGGATTGGTACAAATACTACCACCAGTGTTCACAATGTCGTCGCTGTTCGGTCTACTGTCCCTATGGCATTGATACTGCCGAAATCACCATGGCGGGAAGAGAGATTTTGGCTTCAGTGGGTATTGGCCAGAAATACTCTAATGAGATCATCGGCAAGGTCTATAAAATTGGCAACAATCTTGGACTTCCAAGGCCGGCGCTTCTGGACACCCTTGAGGGTCTTGAAGAGGAGGTTGAGGAAGAGACCGGGGTCAAGGTTCGATTCCCCCTTGATGTGAAAGGGGCCGAAGTCCTTCTGGTCACACCATCTGCTGATTTTTTTGCCGAACCCCACGTAGACGGCCTGATCGGTTATGGCAAAGTATTCCATCAGGCGGGCATCAGCTGGACACTGAGTTCTCACGCCTCTGAAGCCGGTAATTTCGGGTTGTTTATCGGCAACTACGAGAACATGCAGAAGGTAGCAATGCGAGTCCGTGAGGCCGCTCTTGATCTTGGGGTCAAACGCATTGTTGTCGGTGAGTGCGGCCATGCGTGGCGAGTGGCCTACAGCTTCTGGAACACATTGATCGGCCCGTTTGATTTCCTCGATCCTGCCTATCCTGTTCCCCAGCATATATGTGAATTTACCCATGATCTGCTGCTAAAAGGGATGATCAAGTTAGACCCATCAGAAAATGATGACAAGGTAGTCACCTTCCATGACTCCTGTAACGTTGCCCGTGCTTCAAGAATGGGTGACATGCCGGGAGGTCAGTTTGTTATCCCGAGAGAGCTGATAAAGGCCTCCTGCAACCATTTTGTAGACATGGCACCTGAGACCATAAATGACCAGACCTTCTGTTGTGGTGGGGGTGGTGGAGTGCTTACCGATGACCTGATTGAGATCAGGGTAAAGGGAGCGTTGCCACGAATGGAAGCACTGAAGCAGGTTGTCGAACAAGATGGCGTGACCCACATGGCTGCTATTTGTGCCATCTGCAAGAGCCAGTTTACCAAGGTTCTGCCCTACTTTGATCTTGGAATGGACATGATTGTCAGCGTCCATCAGTTGATTAGTGAAGCTATTGTGCTTGAAGGTTCTGAACAGGAAGAAGAGCCTTCAACGAGCGACACACAGAGTTAATTATCGGGAGTAAAGAGGGATGTCAACTTCAACAGAAGATGTTAAACAGGGCCTGACTTTCCGCAGTTTTGAGGAAGGGGATGATCACAACTACTCAGATTTTCAACAGGCAATTTTTAAAGCCGGTCACTCACATAAATGTCCGGTCTATGTTCAGCGGACTCCCCCCTGCCAGGAAAGTTGTCCCTCAGGTGAGGACATAAGAGGCTGGTTGCAGATCGTCAGAGGGACTGAAAAGCCAACCGGAGACAAGAGCTGGGAAGAGTTTGCCTTTCTCCGCTCGACGGAGGCCAACCCATTTCCTGCAATAATGGGCCGGGTCTGCCCCGCACCCTGCGAGAATGGTTGTAATCGAAATAAGGTGGATGATGTTGTAGGCATCAACGCCATAGAACAGTTTATTGGTGATACTGCATTCAGAGAAGGTTTTGATTTTGCACCCCCCCCGGCGCTGACAGGAAAGCGAATAGCAATCATTGGTGGCGGGCCGGCAGGACTGTCAGCTGCCTATCAGCTCCGGCGAAAAGGGCATGCTTCGACCCTTTTCGAAGCACACGACCAACTTGGGGGAATGATACGGTTTGGAATTCCGGGCCATCGAACTCCCAGGGATATTCTCGATTGTGAGATCAACCGAATAATCAACCTTGGGGATATTGAAGTAAAAACCGGTGTACGTATTGGCACCGATATTTCCATTGACACTCTGGAGAGAGAATATGATGCCGTACTCTGGGCTATCGGTTGCCAGAGAGGTTATGGGCTCCCTATTCCTGACTGGGAGGGAACCCCAAACTGTGTCAATGGTATTGGTTTCCTTGAAGCGTATAACAAGGGTGATCTTAAGGTTACAGCTGATAAGGTGGTCTGTGTGGGGGGTGGGGACACCTCCATCGACGTTGTCTCTGTTGCCCGACGTCTGGGCAAGAACAGCAATATCAGTGAAGAAGATCGAGTAGAACGGGTGATGGGTGGTCATGCGGTTCACGATTCCACACTGACCGTTGCCAGAGAAGAAACTCAAGTGACCTTGACGGCGCTCTTTCCCAAGGAAGAGATGACAGCTGCTGAGTATGAAGTTGATGATGCCTGTGAAGAGGGGGTCATTATCCTTAATGGAGTAATGCCTATAGGCCTGGTCAAAGACAACTCCGGTCGGGCAACGGCGTTACGCATGGCAAAATGTACTGTGGATGCCAAGGGTATTCCGACAGCCATTGATGACACTGAATTTGAAATCGAAGCAGATCTAATTGTTTCTGCAATTGGGCAGGGAGGCGACTTTACCGGTATTGAGGAGATGAAGAATGATCGTCATCTGATTGATGCCGACAAGTTTTATCAAGTGCCTTCGAAACCAGGCCATTTCGTAGCCGGTGATGTTGTCAGACCGCATCTTCTGACCTCAGCAATTGGCCAGGGATCGATTGCTGCTGACACTATTGATCACTTTTTAAATGCAGAAGAACAGAAAAAGCGTCCTAAAGTCGATGCCCACCATTTTAATCTGTTGAATAAACTGAAAGAGTCAGGCTTAGAGCCGGATGAGTATGACCATACTTCAACCTGGGGCACCTCTGATCTTGGCTTTGCAGTGCATAACTTTGAGGATCGTTCTTCTCAGGAAGTGATCTCATCCGATCAACTCTTCCTGGGCCACTTCAAGGGTGAGAAACGTCATCATCGCAAAACCCAAGTTCCAACGGCTGATGAAGTGCTTGGCCATTTTGAAGAGCGTCACATCGGGCTGCCCGTAGAAGAGGTGCAGGAAGAGGCAAAACGCTGTATGAGCTGCGGCATGTGTTTTCAGTGCGACAACTGTGTGGTCTTCTGTCCCCAGGACGCCGTCTTCAGAGTGAAAAAGGATTCATCAACCACAGGGCGTTATGTCGATACTGACTATTCTCGATGCATCGGTTGTCACATTTGTGCTGATGTCTGCCCGACGGGTTATATTGATATGGGCATGGGCGAGTAACACCATGACAACCCACCGAATAACAGCATTCCTGTTAAGTGGCAGCCTGTTTTTGGGTCTTGCCCTGACAGCGAATGCCCTCTCAGGACCAAAGATTCCACAAGCAAGGGGAGAGAAGTGTGTTGAGCCTGTTGAGATGATGCGGCGTAATCACATGGAGTTTCTCAAGCACAAGCGTGACGCCACTATGCGTTGGGGGATAAGAACAGAAAAACACAGCCTGATTGGCTGTATAGAGTGTCATGCTGCCAAAGGGGAGGACGGGAAGTACATTCCGGTCAATGACCCCGACCAGGCATGTCATAGTTGTCACGATTACACTGCAGTGACAATGGACTGTTTTAGCTGTCACGCTACCGTTCCAAAAAAGGGTGCAGCCCCAGCGGGATCAAAGGGGGATAGCTAGATGAGCACAACTAAGCGTCCAGATAACAGAGGGCGACGACGGTTTTTAACTGCTGCCGGAGGGGTTACTGCTGTTGCCACAATCGCCCCTGGTGTTCGATTAATTCAACGGGTACTGGCAAAAGAAGACGATCAAGCGGTCAGCAGTGCAGTTCGTTGGGGTATGCTCATTAACACCAACAAGTGTGCGACGGGCTGTAATGATTGTGTAACAGCCTGTAATAGTGAACATGGCCTCAGGGATACCGGCCGTCCTGATACCGACCCCCAATGGATACGAAAAGTGAAGCTGGTGGATGACCAGACCGGGAAGGAGACCTCCCTGCCAATGATGTGCCAGCATTGTGAAAAACCACCTTGTGTCGATGTGTGCCCAACCGGGGCCTCTTTCAGGCGAACTGATGGTGTTGTCCTGGTTGACAAGCACATCTGCATCGGTTGCCGCTACTGCATGATGGCGTGCCCCTACAAGGCAAGGTCTTTTGTGCATCAGACCCTGACGGATCAACGGCCTTGGTCTCCAAGAGGAAAGGGAACGGTAGAGGCCTGTACATTCTGTGTTCATCGAGTAGATCGAGGTCAGCAGCCTGCCTGTGTTGAAGCGTGTGCCGGGGCAGATCATGGCGCCCTGGTCTTTGGCAATTTGAATGATCCCAAAAGTGAAATTTCCAAGCGGGCAAAAGCGGTTTCCAGTCGGCAGATCAGAGCCGATCTTGATCTCAATACAGGTGTTCGCTATGAGGGCGTATAAGCCTGATCACAGAGAGTTAATCCCATGAGCAGCAAAAAAACAGTCTTTTTAACTATTGAAGGAAAGAGCCTGGGGTTCTATTTTCTGCTCGGTGTATTTGCCCTTATGGTTCTGGCCGGTCTTGGGGCCTCCTACTATATGGAGCATCACGGTCATGTGGTTACAGGCATGAATAACCAGATTGTCTGGGGCATGCCGCATGTTTTTGCTGTATTCCTGATTGTTGCCGCATCAGGGGCGCTCAATGTGGCGTCAATCAGTTCCGCTTTTGGAAAAGTCGCCTACAAACCGCTGGCCAGGTTGTCCGCACTGCTTGCTATTACGCTGCTTGTGGGCGGGCTGGTTGTTCTTGTTCTTGATCTTGGGCGGCCCGATAGATTGATTGTGGCGATGACGCGATACAACTTTAAGTCTATTTTTGCCTGGAACATCTACCTCTATATTGGTTTTATAGGTGTTGTCGCAGCCTACTTGTGGATGATGTTTGAACAGAGGATGAATAGATTCACCAGTGCAGTGGGCACCTTTGCCTTTGTCTGGAGGTTCATTCTCACTACCGGTACCGGATCCATCTTTGGCTTTATTGTGGCCCGCCAGGCTTATGACGCCGCTCTGTTGGCGCCTACTTTCGTCATCATGTCTTTGAGCTTCGGGACTGCCGTTTTTATCCTGATGCTTCACTTTATCTACTCAATGACCGGCCGCGAACTCGGAGACCTGCTTGTCGGCCGTTTGAGAAATTTGCTCAGTATTTTTGTGGCTGCGGTCTTCTACATGACCCTGATCTTTCACCTCACCAATCTCTATGGAACCCAGCACCACGGTGTTGAACGATTCCTGCTGCTTGAGGGCGGGGTCTTTACCCAGGTCTTCTGGATTGGCCAGATCGGAATTGGAACCCTGGCCCCCCTGGCACTCTTCTGGTTGCCGGGCATCAATAAAAGCCGGGGCAGCATCCTGCTCGGATCATTGATGGTGGTGATCGGCGGATTGAGCCAGATCTTTGTCATCATTATTGGAGCCCAGGCCTATCCGTTGACCCTTTTTCCCGGGAAGACTGTCTCGAGCAGTTTCTTTGATGGGGCGATCAATACCTACTCACCCAGCTTGCCGGAGTGGGTGCTCGGCATCAGTGGCTTTGGCATAGCCCTGTTGGCAACCCTGATCGCAATTCGGGTTCTTCCGTTCCTTCCTCAACGCCTTACAGATGCCCAGACTGAGAGTTGACCCTTTCGGTCGTTGATCAAGCGGCCCTAATCGTTCACAGTAAGAGGCATGGCCGGGCTCTATATTTCTGCAGCACACAAGTCTTCAGGCAAGACCAGCCTCTCAATTGGTCTGTGTGCCGCGTATTCAAGAAGTGGCATTGTGGTTCAGCCCTTCAAGAAAGGGCCGGATTACATTGATCCTATCTGGTTAAGCCAGGCGGCAGAGAGGCCCTGTATCAATCTCGATTTCAACACCCAGGACAATCAATCCTTACGATCTTCCTTCGAACGCTATTCAGACCAAAGCCAGCTGAGCCTGATAGAAGGTAATAAAGGGCTGCATGATGGTATGGATATCAATGGCAGTGACAGTAATGCGGCGCTGGCACGACTCCTTGAGGTTCCAGTGATTTTGGTTATCGACTCTTCAGGGATGACCCGTGGCGTTGCATCCCTGATACAGGGGCTTCACTCATTTGATCCAGAAGTCACTATCAGGGGTGTAGTCCTGAATCGTGTAGGTGGAACCCGGCACGAAGGTAAACTGCGAATGGCAATCGATCGCTACACCGACCTGCCTGTTGTCGGAGCTGTTCCCAAGCTGGCTGAAATCTCGATCATCGAACGTCATCTTGGACTTATCCCGGGGAATGAAGATGAGGACGCCATCGAGCGGATTGATCGACTTGGGAGCACTGTCGAACAATGTATCAATCTCGATCAGCTGTTTGAAATTGCCGGTTCTTCCAAGATCAAAAAGGGCGTCGTTGTCACTCCACCCCTTGCCCCAAAAGAGGTCTCGATCGGTGTTGCTCGTGATCAGGTTTTTGGCTTCTATTACCAGGATGATCTTGAAGCATTGGAGCGTGCAGGGGCAAAACTACACTACTTCAGCCCTCTCAGTGACCCCGATCTGCCTCCGGTGGACGGGATTTTTATCGGTGGTGGGTTTCCAGAAGTGCACCTGGAGAGCCTGTCTGCCAATCACGGTATGCGGGAGGCGATCAAGGCCTTCATTGATTCGGGCAAGCCGGTCTATGCCGAATGTGGAGGCTTAATGTACCTTTGCCGAACCATCAGCTGGGGTGAAAAAAAAGTGGAGATGGCGGGAGCGCTGCCGGCGGATTGCCGGATGCATCAACGCTCTCGGGGAAGGGGATATGTTCGTTTCAGAGAGAGTGAAGCAGCACCCTGGCCTGGTGCGAAGGGAGAGCGAACCGAATATCCGGCTCATGAATTTCATTACTCCTCACTTGAAAATATAGATTCCGGCGTTGAGTATGCTTATCAACTGCTCCGTGGGACAGGTATTGATGGCGGGCATGATGGATTACTCTGGAAGAATTGTCTTGCCGCTTACTTGCATCAACGGGATACTGCCGCTAATCGCTGGGTAGAGCGATTTGTTCGTTTTGTCAGGGAAAAGAAGAGCCAAGGATTCCGGGAAACTTCCAAACAATAGCGAGCACCAACCAGGAGAGTAGAGAAAATGACACTGGAAATCTCTAAAAGTGCAGCAGACCAGATCGGAAAATCGATCGAGAACAAAGAGACAGAAGGAGAAGCCATGCGAATAGCAGCTCGTCGTCTTGAAGATGGAACCATTGATTATGCAATGGGCATTGATGTTATCCATGAAGAGGATTTCACGAGCAACTCACAGGGCCTCGAAGTCATTGTTGCCCCGACCAGTGATCTGCTGCTTACCGGGGCTAGGCTTGACTATGTCGAGATGGATGATGGCGAGATGCATTTTATTTTTCTAAACCCCAATGACCCAAACTATTCATCCCCTCCATCAGTCGATAAGTCAACCTGACTTATTTACAGGTTTCTGTAACAATCGAGTTACACCCATTTAACCTGTTGATGACGATATGTCTGACCGCTCGCAATTCGTCTCCCACTGGTTGGGAGCAGAAGCACCCAAGACCAAAGCAGTAGGTGGCCAGGTCTATGGGCGCCTGACCTATTCTGTAACCGCACTTCTTGTGCTGTTGGTGTTGGTGGGACTGGTCAGTTTTCTATTGTGGCTCCACCCGGAGCAAGCTGGGTTTTTATGGCCCTTCCATATAGTGCTGTTGCTCGCTTGTGGGGTATTGGGGGTCGTAATGCTCTTCATGACACGTCGCAATGTACTTGAACCACTGCATGAGATTCAGCAATGGATAACCGTATTTCGTTCTGGTGATCTCGATGCCAGGGTGACTCTCGCTGATCCGGGTGAATTTGATGAAATCATCCGATGCCTGAATGGGTTTGGTTCAGCACTGCAGGTGCTCTCTCAGGATCTTGATCTTGAGGTAGATCGGAAAACCAAGCGCCTCACAAAAAAAACAAGATCGTTGTCGTTGCTCTATGATGTGGCGGCGAGTGTTAATGAGTCAAAGAACATCTCTTCACTTCTTGTCCACTTCCTCGTTACTCTGGAAAAATCAATCGATATTCAGGCGGCGTGTGTCTATCTGCTGGAAGATGAAGAAAACGTACGCCTACTGGCAAGTATTGGTTTCAAAGGTGAAAATATTTATCCCCAAGAGGGGTTGTTGATCAATCGTTGTCGATGTGGTGATGCTGAGTCGGTGGGCGCAATTCGATTTCACCGTTTTGTCACTGAGTGCAGATGTGAGCTTATGGATCTGGTTGATCCGGCTGATCGGGATTTTGGTTTTGTAGCGGTCACTCTACAGTACAGGGAAGAGCGTCTGGGCGAATTTATTTTGTTTGTTGACCAGGAGGGGAGTGAAAAGTGCCAGGAAGATGCTGAGTTATTGAAGAGCATCGGCAATCATCTGGGACTTGCAATCAAAAAAGCGGCTTTGGATAAGGAGTCACTTAGGCTCAATCGAATGGAAGAGCGGGCCCATCTGGCCAATGAGTTGCATGATTCACTTGCCCAGACATTGGCCAGTCTCAAGTTTCAGGTCAGGGTTCTTGATGACACACTCCGTCGTGGAGATGAATCAACAATCTGGTCTGAGCTGGAACGAGTGGAAAATAGCCTTGATGAAGCCAACATTGAGGTTCGTGAGTTGATCACTCACTTTAGGGCCCCTGTCGATCGCCGCGGGTTGATTCCAGGGATTGAAACCCTGTTGACTCGATTTCGCCAAGAGACGGGCATTGTTACTTTCTTTCAACATCAGTGGGGAGAGGTTACCCTGAGTGAAGAGCAGGAGCTGCAAATTGTTCGTATTATTCAGGAGGCTTTGAATAATGCACGAAAACACTCACAAGCGGATGCTATTCGAATCATGTTGAGAAGCCAGGAAAAAGGAGTCCATCGACTTCTGATTGAGGATGATGGTGTAGGCTTTGATGAACCCAGTCGATCTGGTCATTCGGGAGAACATATTGGATTATCAGTGATGGAAGAGCGGGCATCGCAGATTAACGGTACACTCAGGATAGAGAGTGAGCCGGGAGAGGGCGTCCGGATCATTCTGGACTTTTCAGCCCCAAATGATTTGGGGGCACCAGGGCTTGAAGGGGTTGCATAATGCGTATTCTGCTCATCGATGATCATGCGCTCTTTCGGATTGGGCTCCAGGGATTGCTTACACGTCGTGGGATTGAGGTGGTTGCTGCAATTGGAGATGGCCGGGAGGGGCTGAAACTGGTGAGCGATCTTTCTCCCGATATTGTCCTTCTTGATTTAAGAATGCCGGATATCAGCGGGCTCGGAATTCTCAGAAAAATGCGTGGCAGAAACCCCGATGTTGCGGTTGTAATGCTGACAACCAGTAGCGATGAAAATGACCTGCTTGAAGCTCTGAGAGGGGGGGCTCGGGGTTATCTGTTGAAGGATATGGAACCCGATGAACTGGTTGCTGCTCTAATCAACATCAAAGAGGGTAAAACCGTTGTTGCTCCGGGATTGACTGAGACTCTGGCCCGTTTTATTCAGAATGGTGGAGAGGGCCGTACTCCCAAAAACCCACTCTCTCCATTTGATGATCTCACTCCCAGAGAGATGGAGATTCTCTGCCATCTCTCAGAAGGTCAGAGCAACAAGGTTATAGCACGAGAGTTGAATATCTCGGATGGGACAGTGAAACTTCATGTAAAAGCAATTCTCAGGAAACTGGGGGTTCACTCCAGGGTTGAAGCAGCGGTAATGGCTGTCGAGCGAGGACTCTGCAACCGGAACAACTGATCACTACCCCCTGGTGTTTCAACAGGCGTGAGGATGAGATCCTTGTCCCCTTACCCGATCTTTATTTGCCCTTCGGTTGTCGTTCTTTAATCCTCCCGCTCTCTCAATCTCAACCCCTCACAGCGCTTTATTATCTTGGGTAGAGAGAGCGTGCTATCCGGAGTTGAGAAGAAGTCTTGCCGCTCCTTCGGAGGAGAGGCGGGTGGTTCCAGATGAAATGGGGTAATGGCATCAATTCAGGCTGGTCAGCGATAATCTCGGAGTAGATCAAAGATAGGATTTGCGGTCCCTTCTGCGGCGTGCAGATCTTTGGATTATCCGCCCGTGTATGGCCTTGATCCCTTCGATCTCAACGGTGGGGTAGGCCTCATTCAATGCCACTAGAAACCAGTGTCCATTTTCGATCTTTAACTGGCGGAGGGTATAGCCATCTTTCACCTTGGCGATTACAAAATGGCCATCTTCAACCACCGGGGTCTTCTCGACGACCACCACAACGCCATCTGGGAACTCTGGTTCCATGCTGTCACCATGGACCTGGAGTGCATAGGGTTCAGATTCAGCGCAACTGCTCATTTTTTCATATTCTGTTGAGAGCGCTTATGGTTGATCACTGCTACCGATGTCCGGGTTAAACCAGGAGAGCTTCTCTCGTAGTGTGACCACTTCACCAATAATGATAAGTGTGGGGGGCTTGACCCTCTCTTGTTTTACGATCTCCGGCAGGGTCTTGACCGTTCCTGTGATCACCCTCTGATGGGGGGTAGTGCCCTGCTGGACAAGCGCTGCAGGCATCGATTCAGAGGTGCCGTGATGGATGAGTTGACGGCAGAGCGTCTCAATCCCGGTGAGTCCCATGTAGACCACTACGGTCTGGTCGGGTTGTGTCAACAGCTCCCAGTTGAGATCAATGCTGCCGTCCTTCAGGTGGCCGGTTACAAAGACACAGGATTGAGCATAGTCCCTGTGGGTTAGCGGTATACCACTGTAGGCGGCACAACCAGCAGCTGCAGTAATTCCAGGAACAACCTGGAATGGAACCAGCTCTCCACTGAGCTGATCAATCTCTTCACCACCCCGGCCAAATATAAAAGGGTCTCCCCCTTTTAGGCGCAGCACCCGCTTGCCCTCTCTGGCCAGTTCCACAAGTTTTGTATTGATCTCTTGTTGTGGGATGGCATGGTTCGATTTTTCCTTACCGACATAGATTTTCTCTGAGTCACGTCGAGTCAGGGCAAGGACCTCTTTGGAAACCAGCCGATCATAGAGTACAACATCAGCTTGTTGGATCAGGCGCATTGCTCTGAAAGTAAGCAGATCCGGGTCTCCTGGTCCGGCGCCAACAAGATAGACCTCACCCCTTTGAAGATCCTGGTTATCGGTATCCGAGATAGCCTCTTTGAGTGCCTCAGCCGCCTCCTTTTCTCGCCCCGAGAAGAATATCTCTGCAACTGGGCCCTGAAGGGTGCGTTCCCAGAATCGTCTTCTTTGTGCGGTTGATCCAAATTGTTGTTTTACTTCATTTCGATACCTGACGATCAGGCTGGCAAGACGACCGTAAGCAGCTGGAATCAGGGTCTCCAGGCGAGAACGCAGCAGGCGGGCAAGGACGGGTGAGGATCCCCCGGTAGAGATGGCAATAATCACCGGATCCCGATTGATGATCGAAGGCATGGTGAAATTTCCGATATCGGGCCGGTCAACCACATTGCAGGGTATGTTGAGCCTGCGGGCAGCCATTGCGACCTGGGTATTAACCTCTTGGTCAGAGGTCGCGGCAATAACCGCGACGCGCCCATCGACATGTGAGTTGGAGAAAGGTTCATGAAGCTGTTCAACATTCCCTTCGCTGGCAATCCTGGAGATGGCCTCACAGATTTCAGGCGCGACCACAGTTACTTGACCCCCTGCCTGATGAAGGAGAGCAACCTTTCTTGCGGCAACCTCACCCCCCCCAACCACCAGGCAGGATTTGTTCTGAATATCCAGAAAGATCGGCAGGTGTTTCACTGAATCAGGTGTTCTGGTGTGTTCCGATCATTCAGGAAGGGAGGGCGGGGATCAGGAGAATTCATCAAAACCCGCTTTTCGATACCACTCTTTTGCTTTCTCAGGGTCGGCTTCAACTCCATTCCCCTGTTCATAGATCATCGCCAGAGTTGTTTGTGAGCCGGTTAACCCCTGGTTGGCTGCAGCGGTAAACCACTCAACGGCTCTCTCACCATCCCCGGTGACACAGTCTCCCTCCATATACATGAATCCGAGACCATGCTGAGCCAGCGCATGGCCCTTTCTGGCTGCTGCACTCATACAGTGAAAAGCTCTCTTCTCATTGCGAACAATGCCAAGGCCATTCTGGAGCATAATGGCACAGCGATAGAGCGCTTCTGCCTCACCTGATTCCGCAAGGGGGTTAAGGAGCTGAATCGCTCTTGAGAACTGTTTGGACTCAAAGGCAGAGATACCACTGGCTAGATTGATGTGTGTCTCATCGTCCATTTTTTTTCCATATCGGGATGAAGCTGTAGGTGACTATTGTATATCAAAGGAGCCCAACGGAATGGATGGGTCAGGCTTGCTTTTTATCAATTACCTTAAGGTCATGAGGGTCTCTCGAACCCTCTGCATGGTATATTCTACAGCCGGTCCACACTCCGTTAGATTCCGATGACATTGTTAACAGTGAGATAGATTATGGCAACAGGTGAGTTGGTGAGTCCAGCGCCACTTTTGAGGATGCGATCCTATATTCAACGAGTAGCAACAGGGCCGGAGTATTCAAAAGAGATCTCCTTTGACGAGGCGCGGGATGGAATGAAACTCATACTCCAGGGAGAAGTTGATCCTGTCCAATCCGCACTTTTTCTGATTGGCCTTCGCCTTAAAAGAGAGAGTGATGATGAGTATCGCGGCATTCTCCAGGCGTTGATTGATGCGAGTGAGCGGATTGTTGCCGATTGTGACGAAGTGATCGATATTGCAGACCCTTATGATGGGTATACACGGTCACTTCCTGCCTCTCCATTCCTTCCTGCAGTTCTTGCAGGGTGTGGTCAGCCGGCTTTCTCTCATGGTGCTGATACGATCGGTCCAAAATACGGTGTTACCCATAGAAAGGTTCTCGAGGCCGCAGGCATTGATGTTGAACTTGGGGTGAGAGAGGCGGCCGGATGTCTGTCTGACCCGGCTTTGGGGTGGGCCTATGTTGATCAGCGACAACTCTGCAAGCCTCTCCATGACCTTGTTGAGTTGAGAAGCCTGATGGTAAAACGCCCCGCAATCACCACTGTTGAGGTCTTGCTCCATCCACTGTCCGGGAGGGAGAGGACACATCTGGTCACCGGCTATGTGCATAAAGCCTATCCAAGAATCTATTCGATGCTGGCGCGGTATGCGGGTTTTGATTCAGCCATGATAGTGAGGGGTGTTGAGGGGGGTGTCACGCCTTCCCTTCAAAGTGCTTCTCGCTTTACCCGTTATCACAGTGATGAAGATGAAGAGTCAATCACTATCGATCCCGCCACCATTGGGCGGGCAGGGAGTGAGAGGGCGTTACCGCTACCTGCTGATCTGCCCAGCCCTGAGGTAACAGGCGATGGCATTCCAAGGCAGATCAATACACCTGCCGCCGCCGCTCAAACTGCTGCGATGGGGTTGGCGGCACTCCGGGGAGAGCCTGGGCCGATGTTGGACTCTCTTGTCTACAGTGCCGGAACGATACTCTTTCATCTCAAGCGATTTCCAGATTTAAAATCAGCCTCCGAGTTTGTCGCTAAAAAACTGCAAAGCGGAGCAGCACTCCAGCATTTTCAAGCAGGGTTGATAGATTAACTGACCTTCTGAATAAGCCGGTTCGCTGTCAGCAGGGTGATCCCTGCCTTTTTTATTCAGAACAGGACAACTCAATGAGCGGATGCCCGCGAGCGGTTGGCGGAAACTCTGATTTTCTTTATTTTCACCTGAAAAACAGGATTAATCACCAAGAGTTAACTAAAAAAGACTTATATCAAGCAAATTTCACCAAAAAACGGGCTCCGTCGACGAAAGGGTTGGATTTTCTCATCTCTTTTGGGTTAGCCTACCTGTAACACTTGTATTGGGTTATTCAGTATCAAGGCAGATAACATTTTTACTCAGTGTGGTTAAAGGTTATTGCAGACATACTGAAAGTCAATGAGAGCCCCATCAGGTGGGAATGAGAATAAAGAAGGACCCACAATAACCATAGATAGAGGAGTAAATTAATGAAACTCAAAACTACTGTAACCCTGTCAGCAGCACTGTTGGCGCTGGGCGTCACCAGTGCTGCCCAGGCAGGAACACTGGAAGATGTACAGGGACGCGGTGTACTGCGTTGCGTGACAAGTACAGGAATTGCCGGTTTTGCACAGCCCGATGCTAATGGTGTCTGGCGAGGCTTTGACGTCGATTTCTGTCGTGCCACGGCCGCAGCGGTACTCGGCGATGCCAACAAGATTGAGGCAGTGACCTCCACCGGCAAGACCCGCTTCACAAAACTGAATGCAGGTGAAGGTGATGTACTGTGGCGCAACACCACGATCACTTTCACCCGTGACGTAGGTGTCAAGCTGCGTTTTCACGGTGTGAACTACTACGACGGCCAGGGCTTTATGGTAAGAAAGGACCTGGGTGTAAATAGTGCCATGGAACTTGATGGCGCCTCTGTCTGTATCCAGACAGGCACCACCACTGAGCTCAACCTGTCTGACTACTTCAATACTAACGGCATGAAGTATGAGCCTGTCACTATTGAGACCAATGATGAGGGAAGACAGAACTATGAGAGCGGTCGATGTGATGTCTACACCACGGATGCTTCCGGACTGGCATCAACCCGTTCGGCATTGCCTGATCCGGACGCCCATGTTGTTCTTCCTGAAATCATCTCTAAAGAGCCTCTTGGCCCAGCAACCCGTCATGGCGATGACCAGTGGTCTGATATTGTCACCTGGGTACTGAACGCCACCATTACTGCTGAAGAACTCGGCGTCACCAGCCAAAATGTCGATGCAATGAAGGATTCCAAAAATCCTGAAGTACGACGTCTGCTGGGTACTGATGGCAGCCAGGGTGAGGAATTGGGACTCTCCAATGACTGGGCCTACCAGATCATCAAACAGGTCGGCAACTACGGTGAGATCTTCGAAAACAATATCGGTGTGAATACACCACTTGGTATTGCTCGTGGGTTGAACGCACTCTGGACCAATGGCGGTCTGCTCTACTCACCACCGTTCCGTTAAACACTAGTTTTATTTTCTGCTAGTTGTAGGGTATTGCCGGGGTTGGATCACCAGCCCCGGCAATCCACCCCCTCACTCTGGAGTTCTCCAGTTTAATCAGTGGATAGAGTGATTGCTCGTCGGTATGAAAGACAACAGTTCTCAAGCATCAAACCCGCTAACGCGTCTGTGGCGTAACCAGGAGTCGCGAGGCGTAATCATCCAGATTATTACCATCACGCTGCTCTTCGCCATCATCGCGCTGATCGGACGCAATGTTGTCATCAACCTCGCTGCCTTGGATAAAGAATTCAGTTTTACTTTTCTGACCTGGCCTGCGGCCTATGATATCGGGTTCTCCCCGTTTCTTGAATATACAAGCCAGTCGACCCATCTCAAGGCAGCTGCCGTTGGCTTGCTGAATACCCTGCTGGTAGCAATAACTGGGTGTATTTTTGCATCAATACTTGGATTTACTCTGGGCATCCTCAGACTCTCAAAAAACTGGCTGGTAAACCGAATTGCATATACCTTTGTTGAGTTCATGCGCAATGTCCCTGTGCTCATCCATATCCTCGCCATCTATTCCCTAATTATCACCCTGATGCCACCCGTCAAAAAAGCATTAGACCTCGGCGGTGGGCAATTCTTTATCTCCAATCGTGGGTTCTATATGCCCTCTCCGGTCTTTGAACCGGGAGCCTGGATGGTTGGGGTGGCCATGATTGTTGCGATTCTCAGTGTCTTTTTATTCAGACGCTGGGCAAAGAAGGTGCAGGACAATACCGGAAAAATCTATCCTGTTTTCTGGATCTCGATCGGAATTATTTTTGGCTTAACGGGCATTGTCTTTATAGCGGCCGGGATGCCGCTTTCGTGGGATGTTCCGGCACTAAAAGGTTTTAATTTCAAAGGCGGGATGGCGATAAAACCTGAATTTCTGGCGCTCTGGTTGGCGCTCTCCTACTACACCGCCTGTTTTATTGCCGAGATTGTACGAGCCGGAATACTGGCTGTCAGCCACGGACAGACCGAGGCATCGAAAGCGCTTGGTCTGCGCAACAACCGGGTTCTCCAACTGGTGGTCATACCTCAGGCTCTTCGTATCATCATTCCTCCACTAAGCAGTCAGTACCTCAACCTGACAAAAAACTCCTCTCTTGCGATTGCCATCGGCTACATGGATATTACCGCCACTCTCGGTGGCATCAGTCTGATGCAGACCGGAAAAGAGATGGAGACGATGATTTTAGTGATGGGGGTCTATCTGCTGATCTCATTATGTATCTCCGGTTATATGAACTGGTTTAACCGCCGCATCAAACTCACCGAACGCTAGCCCTGACCATGACTGATCATCAACCGTCACCGCAATACTTGCCAGGCACCCATCCTGATCTTCCGCCGCCAGTGCGGACAACGGGGCCGATTGCGTGGATGCGCATTAATCTCTTCTCCTCACCGCTCAACATAGTACTGACGCTAGCCTCTGTTTGGATCTTGTGGTCATTACTGCCGCCAGCGATCGAATGGATCTTCATTGATGCAATCTGGAGCGCTGGGGATCGCAAGGAGTGCTGGGCTCAGATGGATGCCCCCCGTGATGGGGCCTGCTGGGCATTTATCCGTGGAAGTTTTGAACTCTTTGTCTATGGATGGTACCCCGAGCCAGAAAGGTGGCGGGTCAATCTCTCCTTCCTGCTGCTGGTGATCGCAATCTTCGGGGTATTAAAAGACAATCTCCCCGGCAAGAAGTACTGGCTCTGGTTTGCCGTCTTTTTTCCATTCATTGCCGCCTGGTTGTTGGTGGGCGGGTTTGGGTTGGTCCCGGTTGGTACACAGAAAATAGGCGGCATCCTGCTTACGATCATCGTCGGTGTTACCGGCATCACCTTCTCACTGCCTCTTGGGATACTTCTGGCGCTGGGGCGGCGTTCTCATCTGCCGGTTCTGCGAGCGGTCTGTGTTGTCTTCATTGAGTTTATACGTGGGGTTCCATTGATTACTCTGCTCTTTGTCGCATCCACCATGCTGACCTACTTTTTGCCGCCCGGATCATCCTTTGATCTGTTGATGCGGGTTCTGATAATGGTCACTATATTTGCTGCGGCCTATATTGCCGAAGTGGTGCGCGGGGGATTACAGGGCCTCTCTAGCGGACAGTATGAGGCAGCAGATGCTCTTGGCCTGACCTATTGGAAAGCCCATCGCCTGATTATCTTGCCCCAGGCGCTGAAGATCTCAATCCCGGGGATTGTGAACACATTTATCGGCCTCTACAAAGACTCTGTGCTGGTTCTAATTATTGGCATGATGGATATTCTGGGTCTTGGCAGGGCTCGCCTTAATGATCCTCTTTGGCTGGGGCTCGCTCCGGAACTCTATCTCTTTATTGCGCTGTTCTTTTTTCTCTGCTGCTTCAGTATGGCGCGATATTCACTCGGGCTGGAGAAGAAATTGCGGACCGGGCATAAACAATAATCTCTTTTAAAAGGTATTTTCTCATGGCCAACGAAATCTCAGACACCCCATCAGCCGAGGCAACCTCGGTCGATTCATCGGACTTGATCATTTCAATCAAAGAGATGCACAAGTGGTTTGATGATTTTCATGTACTGAAGGATATCAACCTCGATGTTCGCCGGGGGGAACGGATCGTCATATGCGGGCCATCCGGATCAGGCAAATCAACCCTGATTCGCTGCATCAACCGTCTGGAGCAACATCAAAAGGGGACGATCATTGTTGATGGGACAGAGTTAACCCAAGACCTCAAAAACATCGAGATCATTCGTTCAGAAGTAGGGATGGTTTTCCAGCAGTTCAATCTCTTTCCGCACCTTACAGTGCTTGAGAATGTCGCCCTCGCGCCGATTTGGGTCCGCAAGATGCCCCGCGCTGAGGCCGAAGAAAACGCCATGAAATACCTTGAGCGCGTCAAGATTCCTGAGCAGGCATCGAAGTACCCGGGACAGCTCTCCGGGGGCCAGCAGCAGCGCGTTGCAATTGCCCGTTCACTCTGTATGAGCCCGCGTATTATGTTGTTTGATGAGCCCACTTCAGCACTTGATCCGGAGATGATCAAGGAGGTTCTCGATGTGATGATTGAATTGGCTGAGAGCGGCATGACCATGCTGGTGGTGACCCATGAGATGGGTTTCGCCACGGCAGTCGCTCACCGGGTCATCTTCATGGATGGGGGGGAGATTATTGAAGAGAACACACCACAGGAGTTCTTTACCAACCCCGAGCATGATCGAACAAAACTCTTCTTAAGTCAGATCCTCCATCACTAGGAAATTGAATCCAGCCCTGAAAAAGGAAATTTTTAGTGAAGGTAAAAAACCAAATTACAGCAATTGCCCTGACAGGGTTATCGGTTCTGGGCGGTGGTTGCAGCAGCTCAAGCAGCACTGGCACATCGGTCAGTATTACGCCAGGGAAGTGATACCAGCGCTTATTCTGCGGTCTACCAGGGGACGCTGAATGTGCAGGCAGTGTTGAATATAACGACCCAGTCCTCCCAGACCGCAACGTACTCCCGTAACGCCACCGTAACTGTCGGCATTAATGGAGCAGTCGCTTTCAAAGTGGAAGGGGTTGAGGTTCTGGGCGTTGTCGATAATTCAGGAAACTGGGAGGTTGCGGCAACCCTTGCTCTGTTGGGGGAGGAGGCAAAGGATGATTATGAATCGTTTGGCTGCTCCACCTCGGACGTTTTCGCCAAGATTACAGGGACCGTCAGCCCGCCGAACTTGTGGGGGGCTGTGTCGGGAAAGCTTACCTGTTACCAGGTATTGATACCCACCCTGGAGCTGGAGACTACAGGCGCACTGACAGCAACCCAATAACCCCTATGGGAGTGCCCGGATTACTCCGGATCATCCTCTCGGCAGGCGGCTTGCTGTTCTGCATGGTAGGAGGAACGGACAAGAGGTGCCGAAGCGATGCTCTTAAAGCCAAGAGATCGACCGAGTTCTGCCAGTGAATCAAACTCAGCGGGGGTGACATAGCGCTCAACGGGAAGATGGTGGGGGCCCGGCTGCAGGTATTGTCCCAATGTAAGCATTGTTACCTGGTGGTTCCTCAGCTCAACCATAACCTCTTCAACCTCTTCAAGTGCCTCTCCAAGTCCAAGCATCAGGCCTGATTTGGTCGGCAGGTCGGGATGCCTTTGACGGACTGTTTTTAACAGGTTCAATGACCAGTGATAGTCAGCGCCCGGGCGGACTCGGCGGTAGAGGCGCGGAACGGTCTCAAGGTTGTGGTTGAAAACATCCGGTGGCGCTGCGTCATGTGCCGATAGGGCAGCCTCAAGACGACCCCGATAGTCCGGGGTCAGGATTTCAATCATGGTTTTCGGACACTGTTGGCGGAGTTGCTCTATACACAAGCTGTAGTGGCTGGCACCCCCATCACGGAGATCATCGCGGTCCACAGAGGTGATGACAACATAATCAAGCTTCATCGCCCCAACAGTACGGGCCAGGTTCCGAGCCTCGGCGGGATCGGGAGGGAGCGGTTTTCCATGAGCCACATCACAGAAGGGACATCTCCGGGTGCAGATGTCCCCAAGGATCATGAAGGTGGCTGTGCCGTTATCGAAGCACTCACCAAGATTTGGGCAGTTCGCCTCTTCGCAGACACTGTGCAGGCCCGCTTCTCTAAGGGTGCTTTTGAGTTCTCTGGCTCTTTGGGATCCAGGAAAGCGGACTCTGATCCATGCCGGCTTTAGCAACCGGGTATCTGGAGTGGTCGCGGAAAATTTTTCCGGAACCCTTGCTGTCTTTGCCTTGCCCCGCTGTTTCTCACCACGGGTAGTGTTGATCGAAGATTTAACATTCATGGTCGGAACACTACTCCAAAATCAGGCCTAAGTGGAGCGTCTCTGAGGTCAAAACAGAGCCGGTGGGGATATTCATTAATCTACTCACAAGCCTCAATCGGAGGGTAACTACAGACCAGATGACGATCACCATGGACATTGTCAACTCGGGAGACGGGCGGCCAGTATTTGTCCTCACGGATGGAGTCCAGTGGATAGAAGGCCTGCCGTCGGGAGTAAGGGTAATTCCAGTCCTCATCCATCAGCAGTTCTGCAGTATGGGGTGCATGTTTAAGGACATTGTCTTCCGGGTCTGCCCGGCCCTCTTCTATTTCAGTAATCTCACCATGGATGGCAATCATCGCTTTACAGAATCGATCAAGTTCGCTTTTTGATTCACTCTCTGTGGGTTCGATCATCAGGGTTTCTGCCACCGGGAAGGACATGGTGGGGGCATGAAAGCCAAAATCAATAAGACGTTTGGCAATGTCTTCAGCAGTAATTCCGGTCGCCGCTTTGAGCGGTCTGATATCAATAATACACTCATGGGCAACCCGATTATTGCTTCCGGTGTAGAGGATTGGATAGTAGGGGGAGAGGCAGTGGGCCATATAGTTGGCATTGAGAATGGCGGCCTCGGTAGCTTTTTTCAGCCCCTTGCCACCCATCAAGCGGATATAGCTCCAGGAGATGGGCAGGATTGACGAAGAACCCCAAGGCGCTGCAGAGATATTCCCAATCGGGCTCTCTCCCTGAGCAGCCGGGTTGACGCCTCGAATCACGGGATGATCTGGGAGGAAGGGGGCAAGATGAGCACGAACACCGATCGGCCCCATTCCTGGGCCGCCGCCACCATGGGGTATGGCAAAGGTTTTGTGCAGATTGATATGCATCACATCAGGGCCAAGGAGACCCGGCCGGCAGAGACCAACCATGGCATTCAGATTGGCCCCATCCATATAGACCTGTCCCCCATTGCGGTGAATAATTTTACAGATCTCAATAATGGTCTCTTCGAAGACCCCATGTGTTGAGGGGTAGGTGATCATCAGTGCGGCCAGGTTTTCAGCATGTGCCGATGATTTTGTCTCCAGGTCATCCATGTCCACATTGCCCCGATCATCACACTTCACCACTACCACCCTCATCCCAGCCATGATCGCGCTTGCAGGATTGGTCCCATGAGCAGAAGCGGGAATCAGGCAGATATTTCGTTCACCCTCACCCTTGAGAGCAAGGTAACGGTGAATGCAGAGCAGGCCGGCATACTCACCCTGAGATCCGGCATTGGGTTGAAGTGAGACGGCATCGAACCCGGTTATCTCACAAAGGTCATGTTCAAGCTCACTGAAGAGTTGGTGATAGCCCTCAGCCTGTTGTTTCGGCGCAAAGGGGTGGAGAGCAGCGAAATGTGGGTGGGTCATCGCCACCATCTCACTGGCGGCGTTGAGTTTCATAGTACAAGAGCCAAGGGGAATCATCGCCCTGTCGAGGGTAATATCCTTTGCGGCAAGCCGTCGGAGATAACGCAGCATCTCTGTTTCGCTGTGAAAGCGGTTAAACAGCGGATGCTGAAGAAAAGGGGTTGATCTTCTAACTCCAGCAGGGATGGCGCTACTGCTGTTGGCGTCTGGATTGAAGCCCGCATTCTCAGCAAATAGCCCTAACAGCGTATCGAGTTGATCAGCGGTTGTGGTCTCATCAACAGAAAGACCGAGATGATCGCCATCGATGAGGCGAAGATTGATTCCTGCACGCTCTGCTTCCAGGGTGAGGGCTTCTGCTCTGCCGGGAACCACAACGGTCAGGGTGTCAAAAAAGTGACTGAATTTGATCTCAATCCCAAGTTGCCTGAGTGCTGTTGCAAGTTGAGTAGTCAGCCGGTGAACTCGGGCTGCAATGGCTGTCAGGCCTCTTGGTCCATGGTAGATAGCAAAGAGTGCGGCAAGGACGGCGAGGAGAACCTGGGCAGTACAGATGTTACTGGTTGCCTTGTCTCGACGGATATGTTGTTCCCGGGTCTGGAGCGCCATCCGTAGTGCCTGACGTCCCTTCACATCTTTTGAGACACCAATCAACCGCCCGGGCATGTTGCGCTTCATCTCATCCCGGGTGGCAAGGAAGGCCGCATGAGGGCCGCCATACCCCATGGGGACCCCAAAACGTTGGGCGCTGCCGATGGCAATATCGGCACCAAATTCACCAGGCGGGGTGATCAGGGTGAGTGCCAGAAGGTCTGTTGCAACAATCAGCAGTGCCTCTTTTTGGTGGGCACTGTGGGCAACAGGCTCCAGATTGGGCAGATGTCCACATGATCCCGGGTACTGGGCAAGCACTCCAAAGCAGGATTGTTCGGCAAGTTTATCTTCGAGCTCTCCTACAATGACCTCAATTCCCATTGGCGTTGCCCGGGTTTTGAGAACCCCAATAGTTTGGGGGTGACAGTCTTCAGAGACCAGAAAGACATTTGAAGGGTTCTTTTTCGACACCCGTCTGGCCATCGCCATGGCCTCAGCCGCTGCTGTCCCCTCATCAAGCAAAGAGGCATTGGCAATGGGAAAGCCGGTAAGGTCGGCCACCATCTGCTGAAAGGCAAGGAGGACCTCAAGTCTTCCCTGGCTGACTTCAGGTTGGTAGGGGGTGTAGGCGGTATACCAGCCTGGGTTCTCGAGTACGTTTCTCTGGATAACAGGGGGGAGAAAAGTGTCGTAGTAGCCCATGCCGATCATCGACCGGTGGACCTTGTTGCCAGTCGCGAGTGACGCCACTCTGGCAAGTAATTCCGGTTCTGAAATTGAACGAGGAAGATTAAGAGGAGTGTCGGCACGGATCGCTTCTGGAATCGTCTGTTCGATCAGATCATCAATCGACTCAACATTGAGCCTCTCGAGCATCTCGTTGATCTCCTCTTGATCCGAACCATTGTGACGCCTGACAAAGTCATTGGGCGGCTCATGATCATCCAGAGGTTGGGGGGTGCTCGACATTGCCGAATCTCCTTGTTTCCAGAGCGTGTGAGGGGTTATTGATCAGCTGTCATGGCCTGATAGCGCTCACTGTCCATCAGTGAATCAAATTCAGTTGGGTCAGTGGGTTTTAGCTTGTAGAACCAGCCCTCTCCCAAAGGGGCCTGGTTGACTTCTCCGGGTTCATCAATCAGTGCTTCATTGACCGCCACGACCTCGCCACTGATCGGGGATTTGATCTCGCTGGCGGCTTTAACTGATTCAATGACGGCGGCTTCGTCACCCTGTGAAAGGGTGCTTCCAACCTCTGGAAGCTCGATAAAGACGATCTCACCGAGTTGCTCCTGGGCAAAGTCGGTAATGCCAATGGTGACTTGATTGCTCTCGTCCCGCAGGGCCCATTCGTGGTCTTCAGAAAAACGCATTTCACTCATCGCTAACTCCTCTTCGGGGATGGGGTGTGTTGTTAGGGGTGGTTTTGGTTTCGAGGGCAGAGTCTATTACACTTTCAGGGTCATTTTCCTCTGTAGTAGCGTTGTTTTATGAAAGGGAGCGGGGATACCTCGATCTCCACTCTTTTACCTCTGACCAGCGCTCCAACCACCGTTCCGGGCTCTGAGAGTTCAGGCGGAAGATATCCCATGGCTACCGGAGCGGCCAAGCTGGGACCATAGCCGCCGCTGGTGACAACACCTATCGGTCGGCCGGAGCTCTCTACCAATGGGGCGCCCTCTCTTACCGGAGCGCGTCCGGTCGCTCTCAGGCCAACTCTCATTTTTTCTGCACCCTCACTCATCTGCTTGAGAATGATTTTGCTTCCGGGGAATCCCCCTGCACGGTCGCCTCCGTTTCGGCGCTGGCTGGAGATGGCCCAACCCAGTCGCGCTTCGATCGGGGTGGTCTCGGCTGTGATGTCATGGCCATAGAGGCAGAGCCCGGCTTCAAGGCGCAGTGAATCACGGGCGCCGAGTCCGACCGGGAGCACTTCGGGTTGACTGATAAGCCAGCGGGCAAACTCCTCTGCACAGTCAGACGGCAGTGAGATTTCGAATCCATCTTCACCGGTATAACCGGAGCGGGTGATAAAGAGATCATTCCGGGCCCACTTGGCTTCCATAGCCTGCATGAAATGAAGATCAGCAAGCCCAGGAACCACCCTCTCAAGGACTGTTTGCGCGGCAGGGCCCTGAAGAGCAAGAAGGGCTCGGGTTGAGAGCAATTCCATCTCTGCGGTAATGTTGGCCCTTAAGTGGTTGATGTCCTGTTCTTTGCAGGCCGCGTTGACAACCAGAAAGAGATGGTCGCCCCCATTGGCAACCATTAAATCATCAACAATCCCGCCATCTGGGTTGGTGAACAGGGTATAGCGTTGCTGGCCCGGGGCGAGATCGACAATATCCGCGGTGACCAGTGCCTCGAGCTCTCTTGCCGCCGCGTTTCCATGGAGCCTGATCTGACCCATGTGGGAGACATCAAACAGACCTGCCTGGTCTCGGGTATGGAGGTGCTCCTTGATAATACCGCCAGGGTATTGAACGGGCATCGCATAACCGGCAAAAGGAACCATTTTTCCACCCAACTCCCGGTGGAGAGGGTCGAGAGGGGTGGTTTCGAGGGCGGGAGATCTATCCATACAGGCAATATAATGAGCAGAAAAGCATTTGTAAAATTAATTGTAAAAATCATATTATTTATAGTATAAATAGTTCTCAGATGGTTAATCTCCCTACAGAGCTGTTGCGCAGCTACCTCGCAGTGATTGATTTTGGAGGGTTTACCCGTGCCGGGGAGGTGATAGGGCGATCACAACCCGCTGTGAGCCTGCAGATCAAGCGGCTTGAGAAGATGGTGGGTTATTCACTTCTTCGCCGTTCCGATCGCCGACTCCTGCCCACCGAGGAGGGGGAACTTCTGCTTAGGTATGCAAGGCAAATTCTACAGTTAAACGATGAGGTGGTTAAACAGCTGATTAGACCTGAAGTGAGCGGCCGGGTCCGGTTGGGAATTCCCAATGAATTTGCCGCTTCGTTCCTGCCCAATGTTCTAGGAAGGTTCTCCAAGGTCTATCCCGACGTCAGCCTTGAAGTCATCTGTGATCTATCGGGTAATCTGCTGCAGCGCTTGCAGTACCATGAACTTGATCTGGCCATTGTGATCCACCCCGAGCCGGTTGACTCACAACACCGGGTGTGGAGTGAAGAGCTGGTTTGGGTCAGGGGTATGGATTATGCGGAGTTTACCCAACGTCCACTATCCGTGGTGGTCGCCCCCCAGCCCTGCGTCTATCGGGAGAGACTGCTCCGGGCCCTTGATGCCAACGCCATCGCCTGGCGAATCACCTATACGGGTACAAGTTATAACGGCATCCGGGCGGCGGTAATGGCCGGGCTTGGAGTGACGGTACTGGCAAAAAGCACAATACCTGAGGGACTAGAGCTCCTCTCTTCTGAAGCCGGGTTCCCAAAGCTTGCCAAAGCAGATGTCGCGCTCCACTTTGATTCAGAGACAGCCACCCAGGCGGTCCACCATCTGGCAACATTCATCACCAGCATGCAGACTCACTAACTCCTTTCCACCGATGGCCCACCCGATTGTCTTCCCAGCAGGGTGGGCTCCCCGAGCAGCGACTGAGGCCAGTGTTCTCCGACTGGTTCTGGGCCATCGGCCATCCGGAATCGGAATGTTATTGTTGGTGGCTTCTGATTGGGATCGTTTTGCCGTTGATTAGGCAGAGGGGGGTGGGGGGAACCCTTCGGTCAATCCCAAATCGTAGCTGCCGATGTAACTGAGGTGTGAGACCAGCCCCACATGGGCATCTGTAATCTGGGCAATCGTAAAGGGTTTGTTAAGGGGGTCTTGTGAGGTCATCAGGGTTTTACGGGCAGTCAGGCTTTTGATCTTTGACGGTTGACCAGGACGACTCCGGAGAGGATTAGAACCAGAGCGATAAAGACATTCCATCCCGGTCGTTCGTCAAGGAGCAACATCCCCCATCCTACACCGAGTAGAGGGACAAGATAATTATTTTGAGCAATTCCGTTGGCTCCAATTTTATGGATCAGACGAAAGAAGATCAGACTGGCAAGTGCAGTGGGAAAAAGCCCAAGAACAACCATTGCTCCTAGCGATTCAAGGGAAGGTTCCAGTGTCCAGGGACGGTCCAGAATGAGGCTGAGAGGGAGTATTATGATCGCCCCGGCAGTGAGTGTGCCCGCCCCAAGAACAGGAAGCGGAAGGTGGGCATTTCGACGGGAATAGATGGTTGTCACCGCATAGCTGACGGGTCCACAGACAATGGCAATCTGGGCAATTACAGTATCTCCTAACCCAGAGAGGGCATCGATCCCAATCAGAAAAATCAGGCCGGAGAAGCCAAGCACTACACCTCCTACACGATGAGGGGTCAGAGGTTCATCCTCGACCCAGAAATGAGCCAAAACGGCTGTCATCACCGGCATGATGCCCATAAACAGGGCCGCCAAGCCACTGTCCACAAACTGCTCCCCCCAGCCAATCAGGGTGAAGGGGAGGGCGTTTCCAAAAAAACCGACAAAGAAAAACAGCCGCCACGCCTTTAAATTAAAAGGGATTTGATGGCCCCGGTATTGGGAAAACACAAAGAGGATCAATGCTCCCAGAGCAAGACGACCCGCTGTGAGTGTTGCCGGGGGAAGGGTGGCAACACCTATTTTGATAAATACAAAGGAGCTGCTCCAGAGAATTGCCAGCAGGCCGAGCAGGGCATAATCAAACCACTGGGTCTGGGAGAGCTTGGGAGATATGGGTGGGGGCATTACGCTGTCTGACGATGATCATGCAGGGATTGTTCAAGTACGGTACATTATTCATATCATGACTACACGCGTCGATCTAAATTACGCCCCATTACTCACTGAAGACGAACCTGCCGTCGTCGAGGTAGTTAACGCCATGGGGCAGGCACCTATGGTCATTCTCTGTGAGCATGCCTCAAACAGAATTCCTCATTGCTTAAATAATCTCGGCGTTGATGACGAAGTACTGGGCCACCATGTCGCCTGGGATATAGGTATCGCAAATCTGGCAAAGAGGCTCTCCAGTTCATTTGATGCACCGGCGGTTTTGGCCAACTACTCCAGGCTGGTGATCGATCTCAACCGCCATCTTGATGACGAGACCTCAATTCCCCAGCAGAGTGATGGTGTGGTGATCCCTGGTAATCAGGGGCTGATGGCGGAGCAGGTTGAGCAGCGAATTGAGACCTTCTTCTATCCCTACCATGCTGCCGTCTCTTCAGTGCTTGATGGTGTGGTGCGGAGAGACAAGATTCCGCTGGTTGTCTCTCTGCACAGTTTTACCCCGGTAATTGGGGGTATTTCAAGACCCTGGAATGTGGGTGTCCTCTGGCATAACGATGATCGAGTTGCCTTTCCCCTGATCCAGCGGTTAAGGGCCGTTCCAGGCCTCTGTGTGGGTGACAATGAGCCCTATCATGCCAAAGAGCCTGTTGGCTACAGCATGGAGATCCATGCAGAACGTCATGGGTTTCCACATGCCCTCCTGGAGATCCGCCAAAATGAGATCAGCAGTGTTATTGGCCAGGAGCGGTGGGCGGGTCTGTTGCATACCGCGTTTACTGATATCCTTGCTGACAAGAAGATATTGACCCCTCTGGAGAACGATTCTGGCACCAACCACCCCTGAACCCTCCTTTACGATTGGGATTGAGGAGGAGTATCTCCTGATTGATGGCGATACACGTGATCTGATCCACAAGGCGCCACCAACACTGATGTCGGCCTGCAAAGGGTTGATGGGTGATCAGGTCACCTCTGAATTCCTCCAGTGCCAGATTGAAGTGGGTACTCGTCCCTGCCGCTCAATTGCCGATTTGCGTGAGGATCTCTCTCGACTGCGTCGTTCAGTGGCAGCGGTTGCCAGAGACCATAACCTCCGCCTGATGGCTGCCTCTACCCATCCCTTTGCCCGTGGCGGAGAACAGGAACATACCCGTAAAGAGCGCTATGACGTATTGGCTGATGAGTTGCAGGAGGTGGTTCGCAGGCTGATGATCTGTGGGATGCACATTCATGTCGGCATCGATAATGATGATCTGCGCATTGATCTGATGGGACAGGTCAGCTATGTATTGCCCCATTTCCTGGCACTGAGCACATCCTCCCCATTCTGGGAGGGTCGTGACACAGGGTTAATGTCCTATCGGATATCGGTCTGGGATGAGATGCCCCGTACCGGGCTTCCCGAACACTTCGACAGTTACCAGGAGTACTTGCGGCATATTGAAATCCTCACTCGGGTTGGAATTATTGAAAATGCCAGCATGCTCTGGTGGGACGTACGTCCGAGTTGTCGCTTTCCAACCCTCGAAATGCGTATTGCCGATGTCTGTACCCGGCTTGAGGATGCACTCTCTGTTGCCTCTTTGTATCTGTGCTGGCTTCGGATGCTCTACCGGCTCCGCCGGAGTAACCAGCGATGGCGCCGATATGCCAGTTTCCTGATCAACGAAAACCGTTGGCGAGCACACCGATATGGGATAGACAAGGGGCTTCTTGATTTTGGACGAGGAGAAGTGGTCCCCTATGGAGAGCTGCTTGAAGAGATTCTTGATCTGGTTGCTGAAGACGCCCTCTTTTTTGATTGTGCGCAGGAGCTTGATCATCTTCGTGACATAGTGCGTGACGGCACGAGCGCCCATCGTCAACTCGCCACCTATCAGCAGGCCATTGCCAGTGGTTTGACTCCAGAGGTCGCCTGCTCCCGGGTCGTCGACAAGCTGGTTGCAGAGAGTGTAGAGGGGCTGTAGTTTTGGGGGCTTCCTGTCTGCATACGCTTAAAAACAAAAGATCTTTCCCTACACTCCTAAAGTGCGAGTGGGCTATAGAGCAGAGCACGCCCGCATCTTTTTAATCTATCAGGGGAGAGAGGATCAACTCAGATGGAGGGAACACTCTTCACATCGCTCTAGAAAGTGTTTCAGCGTCCGGGGCATGGGAACCCGGGCCCCGGAAATCCAGGCAATAATATTTTTCCCCTGGATGAGCAGACGAAGACCCTCTCGTACCTGCCGTTCAGATCTTTCCGAAGCGCCTTCAGCGATCAGTGGCGAAAAAGACTCCAGCCGCTCCCCGGCAGCAACAAAATGCGGCCAGACCTTAAATATAGCCGGATCACTCTTCATGGCCTCGCACTCCAGTTTGGCGGCTTCAGCATAGTCACGAATGTCATCACCGACCCCATTAAAAGCCTTGTGGCGACTAAAGAGGTTTATCATACAGTTAGCAACGGCGTCGATATCAGTCATGGTTTGAGCTATTTTCCGATAACGACTGACGTAAAAATCGGCAACGCTCATGCTGAAAGCCTTTAGTGGCTCCCCCCAGAGTTCATCAATTCCCTCTTCACCACTGTAGTGTTTTACCGTCTGGCCGAGCTCCATCGCTTCACGCAGGCAGGCTTCACACTCAGCCATCAGTTCATTGTCAGGATTGACTTTCACCCCCTTGTCTGAGAGATCAACAATGGCGGTAAATATTCGCGTTGCACGGTTGAACAGGGCGCCGGCCAGCATTGCGCCATTGACCCTCTTAAGGGTTGGATCCTGCTCCTGCTCCCAGGCTTGTCGGGCTATATCAAGATTATTTCCAGGGGTGTTGATCCCATGTTCGGTGTGGTGAAAGGCACGACGGGTCAGGGAGACAATCAGTGTCTGTTTGGAAGTAAGTCCCTCTCGGGGCGGTGCATAGTAGCGAATCCAGTAGCCATCATAGTAGATGCACAGCTTCCCGTTGACGCTTTTCTTTGCTCCGTTTTCGATGTCTGAACTCATCTCGTCTCACAACCTCTCTTTGGGCGCTCTTTATACCACTTAAACCAGGGGGTTATCACTCATTCGTGGATCATCAATAATGATCTCTTCCTTATGGTAAGGGATAAATCCCTCTTCCTGGTAGAGGGTTAGGGCGTATGGGTGATCATGATTGCAGGTATGGACCCAGAGCCGGTCAGGGCCGAGCTTCCATCCCATTTCGATCGCACTTTTAAGCAACAGTCGGCCATATCCCTTGCCAATCTGATCAGGCATCAGCCCAAAATAGGCGAGTTCAAGGTCGGGAGGGCGGCGGAAGTCGAGCTCTGCAAATCCTGCAGCTTTGTCTCCAACATAGAGAATGTAGAGGTGATTTGCAGGGTGGTTGATGATCCGGTCAAGGGCTGGATCGGTGAGGTGATTGCGCTCATACCACAGCCAGGGTTCGCCTACACTCTGGTAGAGGTGACGATAAAAGTCAGCCGTAATATGGACACTCCTTGCCACCCTTATCCCTTCTGGATTGACTTGGGAGGGCCTCTGCCCGGGTGGTGCACCCATCTCAAGATAGGTGATCACCTGGAGTAGTTTGCCCGGGGGGAGCGGCTCATCCGGGCCGGCTTTTATTTGACAAGACATCATCAGATCATAAATAGAGAGTTGTAATTGCTGCCCACCTGATTCTACCCTCCAAAGAGCCTTCTCGCCTCGTCTGCATCAGCAATCACTCTTCCGGTTGCCTCAGAGAAGAGAGATCTGTAGTTGGCAGTGTGCTGCCTGAGAGGGGTCTCTCCCTGAAGTGAGAAGAGGAGGGAAAAGGGGATAAAAAAAAAGGGCGTCCGAAGACGCCCTTTTCTGATACTGCATTCCAAATGGAACTAGAAGCCCATTTTGAACTTGGCGGAAGCAACTTCGTCGCTGCCGTAGCCAAGGCCGAGGGAGACGCCGCCACCGACAGCTATAGAGTGGTCAATGTCCCATTTATTACTACTGAAGAAGTTAAGAGTAGTAGCGCCCAGGCCTGCGGTAACTTCCCAAGCTGTGGAACCACTGGCGTTGTCGAATTCAACTTTCACCGATGCGCCGCCCAAAGTGGTCGATATACTGGCATCGTAGTTGTTATCGCCAGTATCAGGCATGATGTACTTTAAGCTGAGAGCCAAGCCACCTGCGCTGGTGCCTACAGTTACGTCGTATTTGGCATCGTAGATACCAAGGCCGAGGCTAAGACCACCAGTTGAGGTAGCGAGCCCAAGCTTGCCATCAGAGATGGTAAAGGAACTTCCACCTTGTGAAAGCTTGATAGAGCCTTCATCCCATGCGCCGGCGTCGAGATCAAACTCAGCACTGACAGCTGTGGTTATGCCGTTGCCTGAAGCGCCGGTTTCAGACCATGTAACTGATGCGCTTGGGCCAGTTCCAACGGAGAGGGCTGAGTTAGCGTATTCGATGCTGTAGGCGACTGAGCCCGACATGCCAGCCTGTGCAGCCATTGGTGCGGAAACAGCAGCAGCAACAGCCAGGGCGATAATTTTCTTATTCATTAATGTACTCTCCAAAAAAGTAGTTAAAACGATTTACCTGATTAAGGATCGAAATCCCGATGCCGCTTTCGCAGCTGAGTTATTTATAGGCTTTTTGAGCTCTTCAAGCAAACCTTTCTGGAGGAAAAACCACATTTCAAGGCATTTTGTTGCAAAATGACAACAATTACTGATATCGCAGTTTTTTCAGGCAAAAAGGGTATAATTCTCGCTTGTTCCAGTATTGAGTTGGTGTTTTGGCTACATTTTTACTTTGTTGGTCTATCTCGCTTGATGGGGGCGTTGAGACGGTCTGTACAGTCTAGTGCGGAGCGGTGAAAATTCTCAGGATAATGGTAGAAAAAAGCAAAGAAATTCAACCCAGTGACAGCAGCTCAGTGGCAATGGTCAGCGGAGTTATCCTCGCTGGTGGTGAAGCGAGGAGGATGGGGGGGTCCGACAAGGGCTTTGTCACTCTGTTGGGGCGTTATATGGTTGAGCATGTGATTGAACGTTTTCACCCTCAGGTCTCAACCCTGGTCATCAGTGCCAACCGTTCTCAGAGTCGCTATCGGGCTCTGGGTTATGAGATTGTCCCTGATGGGGTGGAGGATTTCTCCGGTCCCCTTGCCGGGATGGCGAGTGCGGCCAGAGAGGCCGGCACGACGTGGCTGGCAACGGTTCCGTGTGATGCCCCCCTCCTACCGCTGGATCTGGTAGCAAGACTCCTTAACGCGGTAGAGGCTGAGGGCAGGCTGGCCGCCGTTGCTCGGGTAGAGGGGTATCGTCAGCCCGTTTTTAATTTGGTCAATACCACTCTTGCCGCCTCACTCGCCGAGGCTGTCAAATCCGGGGAGCGTGGGGTGGGACGCTGGTTGGGTCGACACCAGGCGGTGGAGGTGGATTTCTCCGATTGCACCGAACATTTTGCCAATATCAATACTCCCGGAGAGCGGGACCGGATTGCCAGGAGACTGGAAGATGGCTGAGCCGTTGGCACCCCCTCTTTTGGGGATCTCTGCCTGGAGCGGGACTGGAAAGACCTCACTGCTGGTTAGGCTACTCCCGGTGCTCAGGGCGCGGGGAGTTAAGGTGGGGGTGGTCAAGCATGCCCACCACCCCTTTGAGATCGACCAGCCGGGGAAGGACAGCTTTCGGGTGCGCCAGGCGGGTGCTGTTCAGGTGCTGCTCGCCTCACGCTGGCGTCGGGCCCTGATGATTGATGATGAACTCGACCATGAACCGACAACCGATGAGCTGGTCCCGCTCCTTGACCACTCCGGGCTTGATCTTGTTCTGGTAGAGGGCTTCAAGAGCAATCCCGTCCCCAAGATCATTCTCTGGCGTTCTGAGGTGGGCCGACCCCTTGAGATCAAACCGGATGACGGGGTGATTGCCATTGCTACCGATGGCTTGCTGGAGACCGCTTTTGGACTCCCGGTTCTTGATCTCAATCGTCCGGAGAGGATTGCAGATTTCATTATTGACTGGGCTCAGCTTTAAATAAAGAGCCCGCTTGGAGTTGTCTTACTGTCGTTTCAGTGACGGTCCTGGCCTCTGGCGACCACCGGCAACCGGATACCGGTTGGCGGGCTCTGGTTTTTCAGCTTCTGCTTCTTATGGTGATATTCAAAAAGAATCTCCTGACTGCCATCCTTCATCAGCCCGGATCGCAACAGAGTGATGCTCTCCAGTGCCTGGGTGAGTTCATTGAGGCCAAAGAGATGGCTGCTCTTCTTGGATCCTCGGGCATCAACCCGAAGATAGGTAAGGAGTCCATCAGCAAACCGTGGCTGGAGGAAGTGAAACAGATCACCGATCAGTTGCGGGGTCAGATTGGGGGGCAGTTCATCGGCAAGGATCAGATTCAGTTGTTGTTCATCCGGGAAGATAAAGAGATTTTCAAGGAGCTCTTCAAAGGAGTGTCCACCCTCATTTTTGCCCTCTTGCGGGTAGTGGAGAGAGCTAAGGTTGGGATAGAAGATTCGACAGTGATGGGCGGAGAAGAGGTCAATCCGTTGCTGGCATGGGGGTGCCAGATCGAGAATATTCCAGAATCGATCGTTGTGAAGCCGATCATGGAGCAGGGATAGGGTGGGGCTCAGAGTAGCTATGACTATCTCTGACTCCATCACCCGCTCTGTCGTATCAGGCGCCACGCTGGCCTTCCGGGTCAGATCGTCTCTTCAGCACTGTGCTCACTCTCATCCGGGACCACAGAGAAACCGGCACGCTTTGCTTTATCCTGGTCCATCTCAACGGTTCCCTTGAATTGGCAGCCATCACGAAGTACCAGGCGTCCTGCAGTGAGCCGGCCTTCGACCCTGGCCGTCTCGTGAAGGACAATCATCTCCAGGGCATCGACATCACCTTTGACTTTACCTCTGATGTCAACGGTTTGGGCACAGAGTGTTCCTTCGATATTGCCACTTTGGCCAACGGTGATCGTGCTTCGTTTAAGGACGGCACTCCCCTCAAGCCGACCCTCAATGAGCAGGTTCTGATCCCCACTGATCTCTCCTCGAAAAACCAGCGATTCACCAACTACTGCACTATCGCTGGTTGCGCTGCTTGAGGCCAGCGATCGACGAGAGGGGGTTATTGCATTTTGGGCGGATTGTTCGTCATCATTTTTTTTCCACATTGTTCCTGCTCCTCATTGGTAAGTTCTCTGCCCAGCCGCCGTAATCAAGCTGAGTCAGCGGGAAGTGGCTGCTACCTCATATTCCCCTTTTTTGATTATGGAATGACATTTTAGATGATAGATCGGGGTTTTGGAAAGCGCTTGCTTTGATCGTGGGAGTAAGGCATTGTTCGCGTTTTGTTTGTCCGCCAGAAAATCAAGCAGAAATTCCCCTGATAGAGAGAGTTGAGAGTGGTTGATTGACCCTTGTCTACTTGTAGAAACCTGGAGTTTATGATGTCCAACAGTTTGAAGTTTCCCTGGAAGGAACCAGCAGATTATGGCGCCTTGCAACCTCTCCAGGAAGGAATTTGCTGGCTTCGTCTGCCCCTTCCCTTTGCGCTCGACCACATCAATGTCTGGTTGCTGGAGAGTTCTTCAGGCTGGTCACTGGTGGATACCGGGATTCGTCGTGATGAGGTGAAGCAGTTGTGGAAGCAGTTGCTTGGCGGGGTAATGAAAGAGAAGCCCCTGGAACAAATCCTGGTGACCCATTTTCATCCCGATCACTTTGGCCTCTCCGGCTGGCTGCAGCAGCAAACAGGGGCTGTAGTGAGGATGACCGAAGTTGAATGGCAGCGGGGTGTTAAGTTGAAGGGTGATGTCGACAGTGTCCTGTTTAACCAGCAGATAGACCTTTACCGAAACCATGGTCTTGATGAGTCCTGGTGCCAGCGTCTTGAAGCCAGAGGAAATCCCTATCCTCACAATGTATCGTTCCCCCCGGCCGAAATCAAACCCCTGACTGAACACGGCAGTGTGGAGATGGGTGATGACAGCTGGCAAGTCATTATTGTCACCGGTCACGCACCGGGACAGGCGTGTCTCTACCAGCCAGAGAAGGGCATTTTGATTGCCGGAGATCAGATCCTTCCAACGATCACCCCCAATGTCACCCTCACCGCTGACCGTGCTGATGGAGATCCCCTGGGCGACTACCTGGGGTCACTTAAACTGCTCTCAATCCTTCCCGACGAGACCCTTGTTCTGCCCTCACACGGACTCCCTTTTTACGGCTTGCGTCAGCGAATTAGCGAGATCGAGATTCACCACCAGGAGCGATTCGATCAACTCACAGCGCTGTGTGAACAGCCGCGTTCCGCTGGAGAGGTGTTGGAAGCGCTCTTTCCCAGAACACTGGATATCCATCAGATCATGTTTGCCATGGGTGAGGCGATCTCCCACCTCGTTTTTCTTCACCAGGCAGATCATTTGTTGAAGATCGAGGACGGGGGGGTGATTCGTTATCACCATTGTTGAGGGCAATACCATCTTGTTTTTTTGTCGTTGACAGGAACGATCTCTCTTAGCCAAAAGGCGCAACCCGGTGTATCCTATGCGCCACTTTCGGGGTCAGGAATGCGCACTCCAAAGTCTTTTCTTTCAGGGGGAAATTAATGTTCAGCAAAGATGATCACATTGCCGGTTATGATCCGCAACTCTGGGAGGCGATCTCGAGTGAGAATGAGCGTCAGGAGGCTCATATCGAACTCATCGCTTCAGAGAACTATACCAGCCCACGGGTGATGGAGGCTCAGGGTTCTGTCCTCACCAATAAATATGCAGAGGGGTATCCGGGCAAGCGCTACTACGGCGGATGTGAATATGTTGATATTGCCGAAACACTGGCCATTGACCGGGCAAAAACCTTGTTCGGGGCGGACTATGCCAATGTTCAGCCCCATTCAGGCTCACAAGCCAATGCGGCAGTCTATATGGCGCTTCTTGATCCGCATGATACGGTGCTCGGCATGAGTCTTGCCCATGGCGGTCATCTCACTCATGGTGCCAAGGTTAATTTTTCGGGAAAGATCTATAACTCTGTCCAGTATGGGCTGGATGAGGAGAGCGGTGAGGTCGATTATCTCCAGGTCGAAGCGCTCGCCCAGGAACATAAGCCTAAAATGATTGTTGCCGGATTCTCCGCCTACTCGCGGATTATGGACTGGGAGCGTTTTAGTCAGATTGCCGAGGCAGTGGGCGCCTATCTGATGGTCGATATGGCGCATGTTGCAGGGCTGGTGGCTACGGGGATCTATCCCAACCCAATTTCCCATGCTGATGTGGTAACGACGACAACCCACAAGACATTAAGGGGGCCTCGCGGCGGCCTTATTCTCGCTCGTGCCAATGAGACGATTGAGAAAAAAATCAATTCACTTGTCTTTCCAGGAACCCAGGGCGGGCCTCTGATGCATGTGATTGCGGCAAAAGCGGTCGCCCTGAAAGAGGCGATGGAACCGGAGTTCAAGGACTATCAACAGTGCGTGGTCAAGAATGCAAAGACCATGGTTGACGTCTTTGGGGAGCGTGGTTACAAGATCGTCTCCGGTGGAACTGATGATCACCTCTTCCTCCTTGATCTGATCGACAAGGATATTACCGGCAAGGATGCCGACGCAGCACTGGGACGAGCCAATATAACGGTCAATAAAAATGCGGTTCCAAATGATCCTCGTTCCCCTTTTGTGACCAGCGGCCTTCGTCTTGGAACACCCGCAGTAACGACCAGAGGATTTGGTCAACAGGAGATCACCAGGATGACTCATTGGATCTGCGATATTCTTGATGATATTGAGAATGAGACGCTTATCGATGAGACCCGGGAAAAGGTGAAATTACTCTGTGCCTCTTTTCCAGTCTATGGTTGACATGAGAACAGCCTGACAGAGAATGACAATCTCACTCTGCACAGAGGGGGAATAACATGACACTCAGCGTATTCGATCTTTTCAGGATCGGGATCGGTCCATCGAGTTCGCATACTGTTGGCCCGATGAGGGCAGCGGGGTCTTTTGTCTCTTGTCTCGATGAGATGGGTTTAATGCAGCGGAGATTGCCATGGAGCATCAACTCGGACTGACCTGCGATCCGATCGGTGGGTTGGTTCAGATACCGTGTATTGAGCGTAATGCTATTGCCGCCAATCAGGCTATTAATGCCGCGAGAATGGCTCTTCAGGGAGACGGGCGCCATTTTGTCTCTCTCGATGCCGTGATTCGAACCATGCACGAAACAGGTACCGATATGGAGTCAAAATACAAAGAGACTGCAGAAGGAGGTCTGGCAGTAAATGTCATTGAGTGTTAGCCCCTTTGGGCGCCAACACCCTTTTTTAGAGTGATTCTAAGTATTGCCAAAATTCCCTTTACCTCTGAATGGTTTTAGTTCAGAATCTCCGGTCTGCTGTAGGCCAAGCCAAACTGTTTAAGGGGGATGGAGGGTCTTTCAGAAGACAGTTTCAGCAGGCAGACCGCGGTCCTTCGAGGCCGCGGTTTTTTGTGGGCCCTGTGTTCTCACTCGCCCCTCAATTAAGGTAAGGTAGAGGTTGTCCCATTTGTGAGCTCCAAGATGAATAGCCGACCGCTAGTCACCTTTCTTCTTCTTTTCTTTTCACTTCTGGTGTTCTTGCCAGGAGTTGCCACTCTGCCCGTGACGGACAGGGATGAGGCCCGTTTCGCTCAGGCAACGGCCCAGATGGTGGAGAGTGGTGACTATATTGATATCGAATTTCAGCAGCAGAAGCGTTACCAGAAACCCATCGGTATCTACTGGCTACAGTCACTAAGCCTAAATCTGTTGGGTGCTGAACGTGAGATCTGGCGCCATAGAACGGTCTCTTTGGTCTCTGCGGTGTTGAGTGTTTTGCTCACCTCATTGCTTGGATCCATTCTCTTTAATCGTACAGTGGGTATTGCGGCCGGTTTTATTCTCGCTTCTACACTACTGCTTAATGGTGAGGCGAGACTGGCAAAAGCAGATGCCGCACTGCTCTTGTTTATTACCCTCGCTGAGGTCGTTGTAGCCAAGCTCTATCTCGCCAGGTCCAGGATCTCCTCTCAGGGTGAGGAGTGGGCACTCTTTTTTGTTTTCTGGTTGTCGTTGACGGCAGGGGTCTACATCAAAGGGCCGGTAGTGCTCTTTGTTCTCGGCCTTACCCTTCTAACGCTGGCAGTGCTTGATCGTAATGTTGGGATCATCAAGGCGCTTAAGCTCCCGCTGGGGATAATGATATTGGTTGGACTGATGGCCCCCTGGTTTATTCAGATCACCCTGATGAGTGAAGGGCAGTTCCTGATGGACTCATTGGGGGTCGATTTTCTTGATAAGCTGGTAGAGGTAAGAGAGACTCACGGCGCACCACCGGGGTTCTACTTTGGTTTTCTCTGGCTTGGTTTTTTCCCCTTCTCTTTGTTGCTCGCTCGTGGGTTGGGAATTGCACTGTTCGAAAAAAAGAGTCGAAGCCATCACTTCCTTCTGGCATGGATTATTCCTGCCTGGATCGTACTTGAGGGTGTCACCACAAAATTGCCTCATTATATTCTGCCTCTTTTTCCTCCTCTCGCAGTGATTGCAGCCACTGTGCTCTACCAGCCATTTAGGCGTTCCCCAGGTCTATTCAGAGCGGGTCTCTCCGGGCTCCTCATCACTCTGGCTGTTGTCGGCAGTGTTGCCGTGGTTGGCGCCCCCTCCCTGTTGATCTGGTGGATGACCGATCAACTGCCAAAGTTCACAATCCTGTGGGTTGCTCTGGCCGGGCTCGGTGGGATTGGCGTTTCACTTCTCTTGTTCTTCAGGCAACAGTGGGTTGGCCTGGTGGTATTCCTTTGTCTGCTTACAGTGGGCCATCATCTCTTTGTCTTCAGATCTTTCTTGCCTGGAATCGAAGCGCTCTGGGTCACCCGTCAGATTGCAACCACACTGGAAGACCACCCTGTTGATTGCGAGGCCTATCCGGTTTTGAGTGTTGGATATCATGAACCCAGCCTGGTCTACACCCTCGGTACTCAGATCCGCCTGGTTAATCCCGCCCAGCTTGAAGCCCAGCTGGATAAACCTGAGTGTGCCCTGGTGATGACTACTGACCCAGAGACCGTCAAAAGAAGAGAGGGGCAAAAGGAGATAAAACAGATTGGGAGAGTATCCGGTCTTAACTATTCCAATGGACGCTGGGTGGAGCTCCAGCTCCTGGAGGTAAAAACCCCCTCCAACCCATAAGAGGTGATTTATGAGAGACTTACCCTCTCCCTGATCGAGAGGGACCACTCTAAATGGTGCGAGTGTTGAGACCAAGGTTAGCAGAGATGAAGAAAGAGGTAATACTGGGCGGGTTGATTGGGGTGCTGGCTCTATTGGGGCTGATGGTTTTTGTAGACCACCCACTCTCTTGGTATCTGGCCAATGAACTGGTTCCTCAATTTGATCGGGTAGGCGCTTTTTTTTCCGGGATTACACTCCTTGGTGACTCATTAGCCTATGTCATCGTCTCGCTTCTGGCCGGCATAGGCTTTGCGCTGATCGGATATCTGAAAAAGCACTCAACGGGGCATAATTCGCCCGCTGTCCGGTGGATTTCACAGGGTGGTTTTTTCCTCTTCCTGGTTCTGTTGATAAGTGGAATCGTGGTCAATCTACTCAAGATAATGATTGGGCGGGCCCGCCCCCGACAGTGGTTTGAAGAGAGTATTACTGGCTTCTATCCATTCAATTTTAATGCCTTTGGGGATTTCTACGCTTTCCCTTCCGGCCACTCTGCAACAGCATTTGCAATGGCAGCGGCAATAGGGTTGCTCTTTCCCCGACACCGTTCCTGGCTTTATCTTGTTGCTGGATTGGTTGCCATCAGTCGGGTAGTTCTTGGTGCCCACTTCCCGAGTGATATCCTTGCCGGTGCTCTGCTGGGGGTCGGTTCTGTCTACCTGATAAGAGCACTTTCACTTCGTCAGTCAGGATTCAGGTTGAAACTGATTGATGGAAGATTGTTGTTTTCAGATCAACAAACAATCAAGGCCGATATCTTGAGTTGGGTGGAGGGATGCGCACTCAGAGTCCATCACCTTAAAACACTGGGCGGGCTCTTTTTAGCTATACTGCTGGTCTCACTCGTTTTTATTCTCTTCCCGGGTCTCGACAAGGCCGTCAGCGGCCAGTTCTGGGACGAGGGCCGTTTTCTGCTCCAGGCGAGGGGGATGAAGTCTCCACTTCTCGAGCAGAGCATCTTTCTCTCAAGAGAGATCTTAAACTTGTCAATGACACTGTTTCCGGTGTTGTTCGGGTTGGCGGGTATTGTTGACAGACTCTTTCTGGGGAGCCTTGTTCTGAAGGCCCCAGTGTCACACTATTTCACCCTTCTTTTTACATTTTTACTGGTTCCAGGTGGTGTAATCAATGGTATTTTCAAGGGTCTATGGGGACGGGCCAGGCCTGAGAGTATTACCGAGTTTGGCGGCAGCCTGGATTTCACCCCGGCATGGGTGATTAGTGACCAGTGTCAGGCAAACTGTTCCTTTGTCTCAGGGGAGGTGGCCTTGCCTGTCACCTACCTGATCTTTGGCCTGATCTATACTTCGATTAAAAAAACCGCAACTACACTGGCCCTCTTCTTTGGTTTGCTATATGGCCTCATGCGCCTGATGCAGGGAGGTCATTTTCTGAGCGATGTCCTGCTCTCAGGGTTGATGACCGCCTTCCTGGTCATCGTCTTCTATGAGGGGGTCAAGGGGTTTTGCCAGAGACGGGGATGGGTATTTTGAAATACTCCAGATCCTGGAATAGGTCAGTGACCATCATGGTCTCTTCTCTCTCCTTGGTTGTAGAATAGAGTTACCAGGATTAGCTGAAAAAGTGCGGGCATAATCGAACCCTTTAATATCAGAGCCATGACTAAACTTATTGATGGAAAAACAATTGCAGCTCGGTTGACAACAGAGATTGCAGCAGAAGTTGAAAAACTGAACAAAGAGCAGGGGTGCCAGCCCGGTCTTGCGGTAATTTTGGTGGGCGAAGACCCTGCCAGTCAGATCTATGTGCGCAATAAAGCAAGGCAGACCGAAGAGGTTGGAATGCGTTCTTTCGAACACCGCCTAAGCCACAGGGCATCACAACAAGAGGTGCTTGATCTTATCTCCGGGCTTAATGATGATGATGGGGTTGACGGTATATTGGTACAGCTTCCTTTGCCGGACCAGATCAGTGAGCATCGAGTGATCAATGCCATCAATCCTGCCAAGGATGTAGATGGCTTTCATGTGGTTAATCGCGGTCATCTGGCGACAGGGATGAAGGGGCTGGTGCCCTGTACTCCCCTGGGTTGTCTCTATCTGCTCAAAGAGACACTTGGAGACCTTAATGGCAAGCGGGCGCTGGTACTGGGCCGGTCCAATATTGTGGGAAGGCCAATGGCTGAACTCCTTCTGAGGGAGAACTGTACCGTGACGATCGCCCATTCACGAACTGCTGAACTTGAAGCTGAGTGTCGCCGTGCTGAAATTCTTGTGGTCGCAGTGGGACGTCCCCAAATGGTAAAGAGGGAGTGGGTAGGTGAGGGGGCGGCTGTGATTGATGTGGGAATCAACCGCATTGAGGATGATGAGGGCAGGCAGAAGCTGGTGGGTGATGTGGACTTTGATGGGGTCTCCCAGGTTGCAGGCTATATCACTCCGGTACCTGGAGGTGTTGGGCCGATGACAATTGCACTGCTGCTGCAAAACACCCTCCAGGCAGCCATCGAACGACGGGGGCTCTCTCGGCGTTAGGGGGTCACTATCAAGCAAACCCCGGAAGAGATGCCAATAATGGCAGTGATTTCGCCTGGTCTCTACCCAGTCGGATCGAGAAGAGGTCAAAGGAGGGGCGGACAATCGATGGGTTCATGATATAGGCGGACGCCTGTTTTTGTTGAGTTGCCCCATGAGTATCTTTGCTGTCATCAGGTCAAGATGACCGCCACCCCCATTTTTAAACAGCGTGATCTCACTCTCACTGAGCCGTCCCGGATGTTCTCCCCGGCAACGCTGATAGTGATCAGCAACGATGTCAGATTCACTAAGGACGCCATTTTTTATTGGGATGATCAGTTCACCGACCTCGCCCAGAGTGGTCTCTCTGGAGTCGACATGCAGGGTCCCCCGTCGAACCGCTTCATCATCGGCCTCACGCATATTAGGTCTGTAGGCGCCGACAAGGTCAAGATGGGTTCCAGGGGAGAGCCATTCGCCTCTAATCAGAGGGGTTTCAGCCATGGTGGCACAAGAGATCAGGTCTGCACTCGAAACGGCTGTGGCAAGATCATCGACCGGTTCAACACTCGGGAACTCAGCCTGGAGGGCTTCAGCGAGTATTTCGGCCCGTTTTGCTGTTCGGTTCCATATCTTGATATGTTGGCATGAGGGGCGCATAGACAGGTGGGCCCGGATCAGATGCGGCGCCATCGCGCCTGCCCCCACCATCAATAGAGTTGAGATATTCTGCTTTGCCAGAAAGTGGGTTCCAAGAGCTGAATCGCCTGCTGTTTTGAGGGCGGTGAGTGCCTGTCCATCAATCACCGCATGCGGCGATCCATCTTCTCCATCAAAGAGGATAAAGAGCGCCTGTATAGTAGGTTTTTCTGTGTGATTACGGTTGTTCGGAAAGATGGTGATAATTTTAGTCCCCAGCGAGCCACCACTCTCCCAGGCGGAGCGGATAAAGAGCTGGTTGGGATCAGATCCTGATCCAGGTTGTGAAATCAGAAGGTCATTTAAAGCGCTCTGTTGATTGAGATGGGCTGATTTCAGCCCCTCAACCAGAGTGGGGTAATCCAGTCTCTCATGGACAGTATCGGCATCGATAAATTCAAGGGGGTGAGAAGTGGTTTCAGTACGGTGGAAAACCATCAGCGCTCGGGGTCTTCGGTATCAGAGATATTTGCGCTTAACAGAGTGCCCACCCACCGGGTCTGTTCTGAGTTTTCAGAGGCCAGTTTTGCCAGCATGGTGAGCGGGACTGAGAGAAACATTCCGACAGGGCCCAATACCCAGCCCCAAAAAACCAAAGAAGCGAGGATCACGAATGCGGAGAGTCCCAGCCCCCTGCCCATAATCCTGGGTTCGATGATGTTTCCAATAAAAATATTGATAAACAGATATCCCAGTAAAGTCCAGAAGGCAGTGAGCGGGCCAAGTTGAACCAGAGCAAGAAGGATGGCTGGGACCGCAGCGATAATCGATCCAACGGTGGGGACAAAGTTCAACATGAAGGCAAGCAGCCCCCAGAGCAGGGGAAAATCAACCCCCAGGATTGAAAGAATCAGGGAGACCAGGGCGGCGGTCACAAAACTGGTTGCTGTCTTCAGAGCCAGATAGCGATTAATGGTCTCTCTTAGAGTGCTGAACCGGGCGAGGGTTTCATCCGGATTTTTTAGTAGCGACTTTAGTTTTTGGGGGAATTGTGTTGCCTCAGCGAGGATGAAGATAGTCGTCAGAAGAATGATAAAGGCATCGGTTAGAAGATTGCTCAAGCTGTTCAGTAGCTTACCGGATAGTTTCAGTGCCGCAGCAGGGTTGACAATTTCAAGGAGGTGCTCCAAAGAGATCGGAATCCCCATCCCTTCAAGCCATATCAGGGTATTTGCGGTCACCTGTTGCAGACGATTCTCGTAGAGCGGCAGTGATTCGGAAAAATCTTTAAATGAGGAGCCAAGAGCCAGGCCAGTCAGCCAGCCAAGGGTCATAATCAGCACAACAACCAGCAAAAGAGCGACCCCTGTAGGCACTCCCCGGCGGGTGCATCCATGCAGAAATGGGGTAAAAAGGAAAGCGATAAAAATCGAAAGCAACAGGGGTACGAGCAGATCTGCGGCTGCTTTCATCCCGGCGACGATGACAACCAGCGCCGCCAGGGAGATCAGAATGTTGCTATTATTGAATATGGGTTTTGGTTGATTCATAGCCTCTGTTATCGTAGTGATACATAACTCTAGTAGGGACAATAATAGATCATGACTTCTGAAAAACGAAATATTTGGGGATGGGCTTTCTATGATTGGGCTAATTCTGCATTTGCGACCACAGTGATGGCAGGGTTTTTCCCGGTCTTTTTCAAGCAATACTGGAGTATTGGCGCTGATGTTAATACCAGTACGGCGATGCTCGCTTATGCCAATTCAGCGGCAAGTCTGATCGTTGCCCTGATGGGCCCCATCCTCGGTGCTGCGGCTGATTCGGGTTCCAGGAGAAAACGCCTGCTGGTCTTTTTTGCCTATCTCGGTGTATTGATGACAGCTTGTCTGTTTTTGGTGGACAAGGGTCAGTGGGGCTGGGCCGCCTTTTTCTACTGTATGGGCATTGTTGGCTTTTCGGGCTCAAACATCTTTTATGATTCACTCCTGCCCGGAGTCGCCGGGCCAGATAAGGTTGATCGTGTTTCAGGACTGGGTTTTGGTTTGGGATACCTCGGAGGGGGATTGCTTTTTCTGATTAATGTCATCATGACCCAGCAGCCTGAGCTCTTTGGGCTTGCCAATGACGTTGAGGCGGTACGTTGGTCTTTCCTCTCTGTTGCCCTCTGGTGGGGCCTGTTTACCCTGGTCACCATTATCTGGGTTGATGAACAAAAAAACGGTGAAGCAGTCACCCTCGGGCACGCCCTTCGCCAGGGGTTCAGGCAATTTTCCATTACCTTTGCCCATATTCGTGAATACAAGCCTGTGCTGATGTTTTTACTTGCCTATTGGCTCTATATTGACGGTGTCGACACCATAGTGAGGATGGCCGTTGATTACGGGCTCTCGATCGGCTTTAAGGACAGAGACCTGATATTGGCACTGTTGATCACCCAGTTTGTTGCTTTCCCCTCTGCCATCCTCTATACCCGGCTGGGCGAGAGATGGGATGTAAAAAAAGCAATTCAGCTTGCCATTGTGGTCTATATTGGAGTGACCCTCTGGGCCACCCAGATGGATTCTGCGATTGAGTTTTACACTCTCGCGGTGGTGATTGGGTTGGTGCAGGGAGGTATACAGGCCTTGAGCCGCTCCTATTACTCTCGTCTGATTCCGGCTGATCGTGCCGGTGAGTTTTATGGTTTTTATAATATGATTGGAAAATTTGCCGCCATTATCGGACCGCTCCTCATCGGAACGATAGCCATTGCTGTTCGTCATGCGCTCATGCCGGCAGACCCAACAGCAGAACAGATCGTAGAGGTAGGATTGAGTGCATCTCGCTGGAGCATAGGTTCAGTCGTGGTGCTCTTTGTTGCCGGTGGCGGACTGTTGTGGACGATTAAGGAGGAGTAGGGTTGTTTCGGTTTAGAAGAGAAGACGGCGGGCCATCCGGGGCAGGGCGAAGAGCGATGATTGGCCGGGTCGCTTTGCTCGGATTGCTCTGTTCTCTTCTTTCAGGGGCAGTCCATGCGGCCACCCTCGGTGAGGCAAAGGATGCCTATCTTGAAGGCAATTACCAGGAGGCCCTGTCGGCATTCAGGAAGATCGCCGGGGAGGGTGTTCCTGAAGCCCAGTACCTGCTGGCCTTCATGATTGATAATGGGCGGGGGATTGAAGCAGATCCGGTCACGGCAACAAAGCTCTATCGTCAAGCAGCAGCAGGTGGCAATCCAGAGGCGCAGTTTGAGCTCGGTATTCGCTATCGGGATGGCACCGGCGGGGTAAAGGTAAGCCTGGTAAAAGCGGAGATGTTGTTGTTTGAGGCATCGCTTCAAGGGCTTGTGGAAGCTCAGGATGCCTTGGCACTGCTCTCCCTTTCAGCTACCCCATCAAGTCAGGAGAAGAGCGCCTCTTCGGGTGACCCGATGACCCCCGAAGTTGAGGTATCAACTGAGATCGCAAAACGGACGCTGAATGAGAGCCCTGTTCGTATCGAAGAGATGAAAAAACAGCTGGCTCGCCTGCAGCAAGAGAAACAGGAGCTTGGACTGAAGCTAGCCCATGCAGAGTTTGAATCTGCCAAACTCGCTTCTGAATTGGAGCAGAGTCAACAGTCCAGAGAGGGGGCAGCGCTCAGAGTGCAGAATCAGGAGATCAAGAGCCAAGCCTTGCAAGATGCATTGAATGACCTGGAGGGGAAACTCTCTCTTCAGGAGTTGGAGGTCAAGAGTCGTGAGACCGAACTTTGGGCCTTGAGAAAGAGTGTTGAGGCCAGTGATCGATCCGGAAAAGAATTAAGTATTAAAGTTAAAAATCAATTACAAGATATTGAAAAAAAACAAAAAGAAATATTGAATTTGAATTCATCTATAGCTCAATTAGAGGCAAAATTCAAACAACAAAACGAGTTGCTGGAGATGGCGCGACAGGAGGCATTCGAACTGCGTAAATTAAACCAGGAGCTTAGCCAGAATCTTTCTCAACTTCACAAAGAGAATGAACAGCTTCAAACACAGCAAACTCTTCCAGAGGGATCCCTGGCCACCAAGCCGGGGTCATCACCCAATGAGGCGCCGGAGCCTTGTAGCCTTGATCAGGAGAGAGCGATAGAAAAAATTGGCCGCTACGCCTCCTCTCAGTGGCCGGATGATATCAAGATGCAGGAGTATGAATATGAGCGCCAGCTGCAGGCCTATGCCGATTTCTGCGCTCAGCTGGTGGGGGATAATCAAGACCTGCACCAGCGCACCTGGTATGAGTGGTATCCCAACTTTGCGATGATGAATCGTTCCTACCAGAGTGATCAGTAGGCAGCTGTTGTGGGCTTTGATTTGAGTGCTCGACGCCCAAGATTAAATCAGTACCATTGTTAAATTCCCAGTGTCATAGCGACCGTACTCTTTTTTTACTGCTGATCAAGGCCGGGCTGCTCTTTGTACAGGCGTCTTTGTAGCGCCCCCTAAAGGGATCATCTCCTTTAAACCATCCCTCACCGCCTTAAGGGAATAAACCCTCTTCCCGGCTGTACTCCCTTCTGAGCCCCACTGACTCAATATCACGACAGCTTTAAGTTGCCATCGGTAGTGTGACGTCCCGTTTCAACGCTTGTAACGTTATGTTTCATCTAATGAAAGGGAGTCCTTTATGAACAAGGAGGTTTATAACCATGGACTACGCGGATCAGTCTCTGACCATATCTGGAGTTTTTGGCCTCTGTTTCAGGGGATGACTGTCGACAGGGTGATGATTCGGGAGTGTGATGGCCGTCACAGACATCCGATAGTCATACCTATATATGTAGACATAGATTCATGGAATGAAGAGAGGGTGTAGATGATAGATGAGAGCGGCTTCCGGACATTATGGAGGTGCGGATGAACAGAGCTTATTTTCAACATCAAAGAGAACAGGGCTATATCCTTGTGGTTTCGCTGGTTCTGCTGTTGGCGATGACACTGATGGGTTTGGGCCTGCTCCATGTGTCATTGACAGAAAAACAACTGGTAGAGCGTTCAGTGGTCAACCAGGAGCGGATTTTCGAGATCGCTGAGACCTGTACCCAGGATGCTGAAAGCTGGCTTGCCGGCCAGTTGCAGGTCGGCACACCGATACTCCCTTTCTCATTACCAACAACAAACTTCAGTTCAGTGCTGCCCTTGGGGGTGGCTACCGCCGAGGAGCTTATCCAGTTCAACCAGTACACCTACGCTTATACCGTAGATCGTATCGGCAGTGCAGGAGGGAATGATGCCGGTGAATCGGCAGAGTATTCCGGGAATGCCGGTGGTCAGGGTGAGGCAAACTATCGGATTACCTGTCTTGCACAGCGACCGGCACCTGAACAAAGCAGCCTGACCATTATTCGTGAACTCACTCTCTGACGGCAACATACTGATGCATACAAGGTATACAACATGACCGGCGCAATAGCCAACAAGGATCACTCCGTTCGACTCGCTGTCAACAGCAAGTGGATCCAGTCAGCCTGGGCATCAAAAACAGTTCTGACCGCCACACTGCTGGTTGCTGTTGCAGTCATCACCCCGGTTGCCACAGCGTGTGAAGTCGGCCGCTTCTTCTTTGGGTCAGAGGTGGATACCATCAGAGAACAACTCGAAATCGGAACCACAACGCTCAAGTCTGAAAACAGACAGATCCTGACGGTGACGGGCAGGGAGGCTTGTCGCTGGAATGCTGCTTTTTCTGATGTTCGTGTTGAGTTTACCTTCTTGTTTGACACTCTGGTCAACCTGCGGCTCTCACGACCGGCAACCACCCCGTTCCTTTATCAGTGGGCGATAGCCCGGTTTGGCCCCTTTGACCTGCCAACATCTGGTGCGGGTGATCCACTCAATCGACAGCTTTTCAGGGATGACTCGGAGATTCTTGTCTTCTACTCGATGCGACCGCTCGGATCGGGGAGTGAAGAGGTGGTTGAGATCTCCTCCACCCGGCATGCCCGCCTCTTCAGAAAGTATTTTCAGGAGGTTGAACAACTTCTGGAAGGTGGAGGTATCAGGCCATGAGCATTCAACGCATATTGTTGTTCATAATTCTCAGCGGACTGCTCTTGTCTGTCGGGCATGCCAAGTCCCCGCCTCCGGGAACCGGTACTGGTGCTGCCAATGTACCGGCCAACATCCTGATTATGCTGGATAACTCAGGCAGTATGGGTTGGGGTGGCAGAATGAGAGATGCCAAAGAGGTGATCAAAGATATCGTCACCGACTCCACCCTGGCAAATGGCGCCCGCTTCGGCTTGATGGAGTGGAACAGCTACAGCCCCTGTATTCGCTGTCCGATAACCAACACGAGTAGTGCCTGCATTCTCAAAGAGCTCAACGACATTCACGCAGTCGGTGGAACATATCCCAGCTCAGCCTTTATCGAAGCTGAAAAATATTTCAAGGGTGGAAGTTACAACCAGTGTTCCGGAGAGGGCTCCTGTTTCTTAACTCATCCTTATTATAAAAAATATTACTGTAGTTGGTATTCTTGTGGTTGCAAAATCTCTATAAAAAGCGGCAACTCACCCATCGACCCTGCGCTTGCTTGCCAGGTCACTGCGATCATTTTCATCAGTGATGGATCATATGGAGACAGGCCTGAGATCATCGCCAAAAAACTGCTTGCAAACCAGAATATCAAAACCTTTGTAGTCGGGTTTCATAGCGGATACAACGTCAACTATGTGAATCTGGCAAAAGGGGGAGGAACCTATCCGGATTCACCCATTTTTACCTCCAACAAGGGGCAACTGCAGCAGACACTTGTCAGTTATATCCGGCAGATTATCGCCTCAAGACTCACCTTTACAGCGCCCGCTGTCATGCCGGCCGGAAAGACCGATACGGGTTCAGTCTTTACTTCCACCTTCCAGGTCAAGAGAGATCACCAGTGGCAAGGGCGGCTGCAACGCTATGATCTGGATGCAAATGGAGAGGTGGGTGATCTGTTCAAGACTGCGGCAGGGAAAGAGTGGGATGCGGGAGCGCTGTTAAATGAGCGTAGTGCCGCTAGCCGCAATATCTGGACAGTGGGTGCAAGCAAGCTGTGTAGTGGCAAACAACTTCCCTCCGGGGAAAACAACTTTTCAAAAGCAAACAGCACGGTGCTTAACTGTCTTCTCTCTGATGGGGCTGGAGGTGTTTTCAGTGATAGTGAAGCGGTCAAGCTGATTCAGTTTGTGCGTGGGATTGACTCCTATGATGAGGATCAGGATGGAAGCACGACTGACGAGCGCTGGAAACTGGGGGATATCTATCACTCAGAGGTGAGGCTTGTCGGTGCTCCTTCACGTTCAGCTTCAGAGCACGCGGATAAAAATTCTGAAGAGTACTATCGTTATCAAAAAGGTTATGAGGGATTCAGATTGAACAATGCCAGCCGACGGGAGGTGATCTATGTCGGTTCAAATTCAGGAATGCTCCATGCTTTTGATTATGAGAGCGGGAAGGAGCTCTGGGCATTTATCCCACCCGCGATGCTGCCCCGTCTGCGTGAGATGGTCACCACCAAGCCCAATTCCAGCATTAGTATTTTTGGTGTTGATGGGTCACCCCTGATCAAGGATGTCTATCTTCAGGGGGGGTGGAAAACAGTCCTGATCAGCGGGATGAGGCAGGGCGGCAAGCACTATTTTGCCCTCGACGTTACAGATCCCGACAATCCCCGTTATCTGTTTGGATTGGCCAATGACCCGGCAAACAGTGAAATCCAGTGTTGGGATGCTTGTGGAAAGTGGAACTAAACAGGGAGTAATCAATCAATGGTAATCAGGAACATCAAGTATAAAAAACGTCAGCGAGGCATCGATCTCCTCTCGCTCCGCTTTGTCGCCAGCCTGACATTACTATTGATGGTGTTTGCAGGAAACCCGCTCTCCCTGGCCGGTGAGCTTCCTCCCAGCGAATCCCGGGATGCGGCCCAGGAGAGCCTGAGATCCTTTCTTGAGGCGATTCCAGACTCTGACCTTCACTACTTCTCTCTCTCAAAGAGTGATCTGCCAAGAACATCTGTAGGCAGGGGTTTCAGACTCAACACCATTACTCCTCCGGTTCTCGAGCAGATGGAAGAGGGGGCAGATGTTGCCAGGGCTCTTACCAAGGCGCCTGTCTTCCTCTTTCCGGTTGTAGTCGATGATCAGTTGAAGGCGCTGCTGACGGTAGAAAAGAGGGAGAATCGCTGGGAGACAATCTCCATAGGGGGGGCTGGGGTTGCCAGGGAGTGGGAGACCATTACCCGTAACTGGGACACCTCTGTGGGTTTTGATCACGATTTTATTCGCATTTACCAGGCAGTTGCTGATCTTGTTCTGGTAACTCCACCACCCGGTTTCTCGCTAGAGCCCAATGGGCAGGGAGAAGACGGGTCGGTCATTGTGTTGATGGATTCAGCAAAAATGGCCCTCTCTACACAGAATCAGCCCCTTATCTCACAGACCAAGGCTTACCCACCAGGCGTCATTATGGAGTTATTAAAGGCCAGGGTGAGGAAGTCTATTGAGCACTTCGAGGGGTCTGAAGATCACCAGGTGCTGGACTAGCCAGCGGGTTGTCACCGGAGAAGTCAGATGAATGGAATCAAAGTCAAGGTAAAGGGAGTTGGAGAATCTCTGCGGATGACCCTTGTTGTGGGATTGGTCTCTCTTCTCTGGCCGCTTACGGGTATAGGGGACGGAGTTCTCGACACAGTAAAAGAGAGATACCAGGAGGTGAACAACTGGTGCTGGGATGGGACAAGCCAGTCCATTCTGGAACACTATCAGGTCATCACTCCTCAATGCACCATCGCCAACTATGCCTGGAACCGTAATGATTGTTGCTCGTTGAATTCATTCACCTCAGGACACCGCTGTAATCGGGGGAACTATCTCGCCGGGTGGGGTTCTTCCTGGTGGAACAGTCGGGGGATCAAGGAGATCCTGAGTCAATTTGGCAATCTGGAGAGCACCCATATCTATGGCCGGGAGGTGAGGACTACCCCTTGGGGAAGTGGAGCCTGGTATGGTCACCTCTCACAGCAGGAGATTCGTGATGAGATCGATAGCAGTCGCCCCTTTGTGATCGCCTGGCATTGGAGATATGGCGGCGGTCATGCCATGGTGGGTCGTGGAATCATGGGAGACAATGTCTACTATATGGACCCCTGGCCAGGGAATGGTTATACCATCACAACCTACAGCGGGATGGTTGATTCCTGGCGTCACTGGTGGGGACAGACTCTGAAGACCTACAAGAAGGAGTATCAGATCACCATGAGCCCTGTTGGTTGTGGCACCATCTCGCCTCCTCGCGGCTATAAAGTAGTCAACAACATCACCTGGGCACCCGGTGGAGATAGACCCACTTTTAATTTCACCCCCTCTTCAGGTTTGCGAATCAAAGAGGTGTGGCTTGATTATGATGACCCGGATCCGGTTAATCGAAAATTGTTGGGAGATGGCTCGAACTATACCTTTGACCCCATAGACAGAGATCATACGCTCACTGCTTTCTTTGAGCTTGCCAATAGAAAAGAGTATTCAGAACTTGGTGTCCCGGGACGGGATAGCCGGCTTCTGGGTGAGAGTTGGTCTCGACCCCTGATTCTCAATATCCCAATCGGAGGGAAAAAGAGCTGGGTTGCCGTCTATGGGGCTGGTTTTAATTATGCGGTTGATACAGAAGGAGATGAATATGGTGCAGGTCTCTATGTCCTTGACCTCAACAGTGGCGATATTATTAAGGTGATTAAATTTAAAGATGCCGATGGCATTGTCAATGCCGTTCCCGCCAATATTACTGCCATCACCCGAGACAGCACAGAACGTGCAGATTATGCCGGTGCAATGGTCTATGTCACTGATTTGGAGGGACGGGTCTGGAAGATCAATATGACCGATCGGGGCAATCTGTTTGATAAAAAGATACTGTTTGATGCAGAGTCAACAGCAGCAAATGAGCGCTTGAGTTTTCATCCTCTAAAGGCGTCCATCAGTGGGGGGTCATGCCGGAGTCTGTGGCTTTTCTTTGGAACCGGGGATATCCGCAGCAGACAGATGGAGAGTGTCTCAGCAACCATTGACAACCGAGTGTTCGGAATCCGTGATATCGATTTTCCCGAGTTTGGATCATCAGGCAAAAGTCCAACAGTGGCTCTGAGTGATTTAGAAGGGGCAACCAAAACCTGCCCGGATGCCTGTGATAATAGTTATTACGGCTGGTATAAGACGCTGGAGAGTGCAGAGAAGGTGACCGGAGAGGTCGCTGTCAGTGGGGGCTGGCTCTTCTATAGCTCATTCAGGCCCAATAGTAAAAATGCCTGTTCCATTGGTACCGGTTACTTGGCGATGATGAATATGGTCTGCCCCAAAGGGACAGGAAACCAGGATGAGGCCCTGGAGATAGAGATCGGCCAGGGTGTGCCGACAGCACCCTCTGTGGGTGAGGAGCGAATCTATGTCGGGATTTCAAATCCGGAAAAGACCAGCGAACTCGATAAGGTGATAAAGGAAGCGCGGGCCAATGATATCGGTGTTGAGCTACCAATCCCAAGTCCACTCATTGGAGTATCCGAGTTTAACTCATGGCACATGGTGCGTTAAGAGGAGGGTCATGAACCGGTGTCATCATCGCTGTCAGCCAGGAGTCATTACACGGTGGCAACAGACCGGTTTCAGTTTGCTCGAGGTGGTGGTAGCCATGGGGATTGTCGCCATTGGATTTGTTGGGGTCTACGGCCTGGTCGGTTTGTCCGATCGGGCGCTTCAGGAGACAGTCGATCGGGAACAGATGGTGATGCGGGCCGGGCAGATTCTGGAAGAGATTGGCAATGAAATGGTTGTCAATGCCAATTCACAATTGGCAAGCTTCAATAAGGATCTGATGCAAACAAACTGCAACACCCTGACAGATGCCAATGCTGTCATAGAAAGACGGCTGCGCCAGTGGTGTGAACGACTGAATGATTATCTTGGCCCTCCAGATGGGATGCAGCCCAACAATCAACGCAGGATATTCGTCACCAATCAACCAAATGTCCGTCTGGTCAAGGTCACCCTCTCAACCAAGAACGGAGGCAGTCAGGTATCAGTAGTGAGGAGGTTTAATGTTCCCGCCCCTTGAATCTGTCCAGCCGGGGCAAAAAACACAAGGGGGGGTTACCCTGGTAGAACTTTTGATTGCCTTGGTGGTGGGGTCGATTATGGTGTCTGCTGTCTATGGTGCTTATCTATTGGTTACCCGGCAATATGAGAAGTTGTCCGCGGTCGCCTCTCTCCATCAGACGGGTCGAGCTGCGCTCGGCCTGATGGTTCGTGATATCAGGCAGGCGGGCTACCTGACTTTCGGATCTCAGGCTCTGGCGGGAGGAGTGAATGTGGTCATCATCAACCGCTGTGTTGGTCCGTTAGGGCCATCGGTAACCTCCACCTCCGGGTGTGGGCGTTCTGACCAAATTACACTGATTTATGATCAAGATGCGAATACCAGAATAAGGGTTAATTACCAGCTTGTGGTCAACGCAGGCCGGGGACAGTTAAGAACCACCAAGCAGGTGTGTACCGATCCTCAGATGGCCATCTGCCCTAATTTTGTCTATCAGAACCAAGTGATTGCCGATAATATTGAAGATCTGCGCTTTGTCGGTCGTGACGCAAATGGGCCCCAGGATAATAATCCGACCATCGTGGATATCGAGCTTGTCATGCGGACCGACGATCAATATCAATTGGCGGCTGCTTGGGTAAACCCCTTCAGTCCGGCCAATACCCCGACCCCCGGATCGTCACGCTTGAGTGCCAATGATGGTTTTGTCAGAGAGGTTCTTCAGCAGACTGTATTGGTAAGGAATATTGCTTATAATTAAAAATCACAGGAAAGCACCTTGATCCGACATTCCAGTAGGGAGAAAAATGGGCATCCGCGCACTGCTTGAGCAACTCGTTGCTTTTGATACCACCAGCCGGAACTCAAATCTTGAACTGATAGAGTTTGTCCGCGGCATCCTGGATGATCAGGGTATCCCTTCTGAACTGACTTTTAACCGCTCAGGAGAGAAAGCCAATCTCTGGGCCACAATCGGACCTCCTGACCGACCGGGTGTTGTCCTCTCCGGCCATACCGATGTAGTGCCTGTTGATGGTCAACAGTGGCAGAGCGATCCCTTCTCCCTGCTTGAGTCCGGAGGAAAACTCTTTGGCCGGGGTACTTCAGACATGAAGGGGTTTATTGCCGTCTGTCTCGCATCAATCCCAAAAATAAAGCGCTGCAATCCGGAAAATCCGGTTCATTTTGCCTTCTCTTATGATGAAGAAGTAGGATGCATTGGTGTTCGAGAGTTATTGAAGGCCCTCTCCGCCTTCAAGATAAAGCCAGCGATGTGCCTGGTGGGGGAGCCCACCGATCTCAGGGTGATAAGGGGACACAAGGGGGGGGTGGGAGCACGTTGTCACTTCAAAGGTGAATCCTGTCACTCAAGCCAGACTCACCGTGGGGTCAATGCCATAGAGATGGCCGCTGAAGGGATCACCTATCTGAAGAGAATGGGGATGAGGTTTAAGGAGGAGGGCCCTTTTGATCATGAGTGCACTCCCCCTTTCACCACCATTCAGACCGGGTTGATTGAGGGAGGAACCGCACTCAATATTGTTCCGGAGCACTGCTCTTTTGAATTTGAGATGAGAGGTATTCCCTCAGTTAATACGCTGGAGCTGGCTGATGAATTCTTCACCTACTGCAGATCAACCCTCGAACCTGAGATGAAAAAGGGCTCACAGCAGAGTGGAATCGACTGGGAGATTAACTCGGAGTATCCCCCACTGGATATCGATGGGGAGAGTGAAGCGGTAAAACTACTCCAGAAGCTGACCGGTGAGTCAACGACAGGAAAGGTAAGTTTTGGGACTGAAGCGGGGCTGTTTCAAAATGAGGGCATCCCGGCAGTAGTTTGTGGGCCGGGCAGTATAGATCAGGCTCATCGGCCCAATGAATATATTCTGATTAATCAGCTCGACAGGTGTGAGCGATTGGTGGATGGTGTTGTTCAACATTTTGCCCGCGGAGCAGATTAAAGGATCAGGGTGGCAGGTGTCTGGATAACCCTCAGGATCACCTTGCTCTGGAATAACCGACTTAAGAGAAACTATTGAACAAGCAAGAGAGAGCGACAACAAGAGATGAGAGTATTCCGCCTGGAATCCTTGAAGGGATTCGTGTCCTTGATCTTTCACGTATTCTGGCAGGGCCAGCCTGTACCCAGCTGCTTGGTGATTATGGAGCAGATGTCATCAAGGTTGAGCGTCCTGGCGGTGGTGATGACACCCGAAGCTGGGGGCCCCCTTATGTTGTGGGTGATGAGGGTCTGCCTACTGGCGAGAGTGCCTACTACCTCTCAGCCAATCGCAATAAACGTTCTGTTGCCATCGATATTTCGACCCCTGAGGGGGCAGAGACTGTACGCAAAATGGCACGTCACTGTGATGTCCTGATTGAGAACTTCAAGGTGGGGGGGCTGAAAAAATATGGGTTGGATGCCGAAAGCCTGTTATCCGTTCAACCCGATCTGATCTATTGCTCGATCTCAGGCTATGGTCAAACCGGCCCCAATGCACATCTGCCGGGTTATGATCTCATCGCTCAGGGCTATGGTGGGATCATGAGCCTGACCGGAGAGCCTGAGGGTGAGCCCATGAAGGTCGCTGTAGCCGTTGCTGACATAGTCTGCGGACTCTATGCCGCGACAGCGATTCTTGCTGCCCTCCACCACCGAGACCGAACCGGTGAGGGGCAACATATCGATATCGGGCTGGTGGATACCCAGATCGCTTGGCTGATGAATGAAGGGAGCAACTATCTGGTCTCGGGTGAGAGACCGGTCAGAAGGGGTAACCAGCACCCCAATATTGTCCCCTATCAGGTCTTTAAAGCCAGTGATGGGCATCTGATTATAGCCGTCGGCAACGATCACCAATTCCAGCAGTTTTGTCATATTATCGACAGACCGGCGTTGGCGGCAGACCCGAGATATGCATCCAATAGTGCCCGGCTTGACCATCGAGAGGAGTTGATCGGCCTGCTGGAGTCAGCAATTGCCACCTTTTCAAGAGATGAGCTCTTGTCGGCCATGGAACGTCATGGGGTGCCGGGTGGTCCGATCAATACCCTGGCAGAAGTTTTTGAAAGTAGCCAGGTCAAGGCGAGAGAGATGAAGATCTCACTGCCTCATAGCCAGTCGTCAAGCGGCTCGGTCGATCTTATCGGCAATCCGGTTAAATTCAGCAAGACGCCAATTGGTTACCGTTACGGCCCACCCTGCTGTGGTGAGCATACCGAAGAGGTGTTGAAGGAGCTGTTGGGTGATGAGCAGATTAATCCGGATAAACCGGTAACCGATTGATCAAATGCTATACTGAGATTTATTAAGGTAAGAAGGATTGCCAAAGCCGCTCTCAAGAGAATAAGGTTTGGTCTTGATGGATATTGTTCAGGAGCAAAAAAGAATGCACAAGTGTAAAGCGTTAACTCTGATATTCGGGCTGGTCTTGATTACGGCTTCCTGTGCGTCCCATATCGATCAACATTTCTATGGGAAACGTTATGGTGAATACCCTGTTACCACCAAGTCGAGAGTAATCAAGGAACTTGCCGAAGATATTGGAACAGTGATTCATGCCAGCAGGTGTAAGCGGGTATCTGAAGAAGAGGGCGAGCAGTCTATTGGGTTGCTGAGGGAGGCTGCAAAACTAGAGTTTCAGCAGAACTGGTCGGCTTTTGATGATATTGAGATAGATCTAAGGGTATTTACCCAGCGTGCCAGTGTGGGCCAGATATCGTGTCGTGTTTTTAATCAGGCAAAAGGGCGAGAGCTCCTTAAACGACTTTTCCCCTGGAAGTTCTGAGTCACCAGCCACCACCGCCACCACCGCCCCCACCACCGCCAGAAAATCCACCTCCTGAGCTTCCCGATGAGGAGCCAGGGGCAGTGCTCGCAGCGGAGATGGCTGATGAGAGCCCACTGGCCATCGATGAGGTAAAGCGGGCTGGGTTGTCATAATCCCAATAGGCTCCGTTGTACCAGTGTGGCTGATAACGCCCTTCCTCGGGATCCCTTATTTGTGAAAGGGTGGATGAAAATTTTTCTGACCACTGCTGGTCAACCCCGAGGGCTAGGGCAAATGGAAGATAGCGTTCGAAAAGGTCTGGGGTCTTCTCCGGGGGTGTACCGACATTGAGCCGGTCCTCTTCAGCCGTTTCAAGGTAGAGGGCAAACCCCTCCAACTGATCCATTGTCTCTCTTCCCAGTCTTGAGGGGGCCCTGAGCAGGAAGAAGAAGAGGACATTGGTAAGAGCAAGAACACCGAAGAGGATAAAGACACCGATCAGAGCGATCTCAATAAATGAACCAGCAACCACTGAAGAAGTACCAATAACAGCAAACGTGATGGCATACAGGCGCCTCCCCTGGTCCCACATCAGGAAGGTGAACACCCCAAAAATAAGGGCATCGATCATAATGAAGGGGACAATAAACAGGGCTTCAATATTTGTCGACAACACCGCGGCCAACAGCAGAGAGGTGAGGGTGATGACCACGCCTGGAATCATATAGAGGGTGTTTTTGCGGAAATAGGTCTGATGAAATTCACTTCTAAGGGCAAGCTTGAGTGCTTTTTTCCCGGCCGAGACCTTTTCGTGATTGGTGTTTACCAGAGCAAGTGATTTTCTTGTGCCCAGTAATTTATTGTAGAGCGCTTGTTCTCCTTTTGAGGGTGCTCGCTTGTCCTCATTTTCAGCTTTGAAGAGTGTGTATGCTCTCTTACCCTCCTGATGGATGGTGATATGGCCTTTTACGGCTAGGTTTATCAGTGCCGTTGCAAACACCCGGTTATCAAAGCCCATTTTATGGATATAGCGGGCTGCAGCAGGGGAGATCCCGTCGGGCGGGTGGAAGCGGGGGAAGACGGTTCCTCCGCTGGGGTCACGGCCCACCCTGGACCAGACGATCAGGTAGTAGATCAACAGGATCAGAAGTCCTGTCATCCCAATCACTATCTCCGAGTGGTCTCTCAACACAAAGAGCAGTAGGGTGGTATTGCTCGGTGCAGTGATATGACCTTTTTCCCAGGCAACAGCAATGGTAAAGCCTTCACCTACATCAAGGGATGAAGTGGTCTCAAAGCGGAGCGATCCATCTCCACCGATCACTGATCGATAGGCGCTCCCTCTGCTCCCCTCGGGGCCGGTGTAGCCAAAAAAGTTGAGTGACTCAGAGGGAACGGTTTCCGGGAGCCTGACAGTGGCCGAAGCTTGCTCGATGGGGAAAGACCAACCATTTCCGGTTACATTCCAGTAGAGTTCATCAAAATCATCAAAGAAACCGATCTGGCGGTCGGTCCTGTATTTTAGGGTGTAGGTATAGATCCCGCTGGACAGGTAATGGTCACTGTCACCAATGTAAATGCGCACCCCATTGTTCTGTGATTGGGTATGAAACGGTTCCTCTCCCCCATCACGGGTAACGGAGAGGAGGTCGAATCCAACGACCCGGGTATTACCCTTGTTATCTCGGTATCGAGTGGGAAAGTCCCGGTAGATCCCTCTTTTGATTTTTTTTCCTTCGGCCCTGACCTGAATAGTCTCTGTGACAATGAGGTCACTGCTGGGTTCAACCTTGATATCACTGTGGAACGAGAGGATGGTTTCAACAGCACGTGCTTCAAGGGGTGGGCAGAGGGAGAGAAGCAGGGTGATCAGGAAAAGCGGTCTTGACACCCTAATGTTCATTCGAAGTTAACTTCTGGAACATCCCGTTCGGTTGCCAGCTGGATCTCAAAATAATCGGCGGCAGAGAAGTGAAAGAGGTTGGCAAGCAGGTTGCTTGGGAAGGATTCAACCAGGATATTCCAGTTGCGTACTGTCCCATTGTAGTAGCGTCGCGCCAGCTGGATCTCTTCCTCTACACCATGGAGTTTTTCCTGGAGATCAAGGAAATTCTCATTGGCTTTCAGATCCGGATAGTCTTCAGCGACAGCGATGAGTCTCCCCAGCGCCTGAGAGATTTGGCTCTCGGCTCTCCCCAGTTCAGCAATTGATTCTGTAGTTCTGTTGGCTCCACGAAGTTCGGTCAGTTCAGCAAGCGTCTCTTTTTCATGTTGAGTGTATCCTTTTACCGTCTCAACCAGGTTTGGGATGAGGTTGTGACGTCGCTTGAGCTGAACATCGATCCCGCTCCATGACTCCATCACCCGGTTCTTGTTCTTTATGAAGCGGTTATAGGTGATAACCCCCCATGCGATGATGACCACAAGGATCAAAATAACAACAATGCCAATTTCCATCTCTTTTGCTCCTCCTGCAACTGATTCTAGTAGTTATCTTCCCTTAGAGCGAGGCTTTGTGACATTATCGATGTCAATCATTATTTCATCGTTGTTGCTTGTTGCTGGCTGAGGCCTATTTGCCACGTTTTCCGTCGACACTTAAATCATGGCTAAAAGTAATAAAGAGACCGGGGTAGTGTTGCCTGATTGCGCTGCGCCTGAGACCCCATTAACTGCCGAGGGAGTTGTTATCCGGCCCCAAGGTGGAGGTAGAGAGATCGATAAGCCTAATCATCTCCTCATAATTATGCTCAAAAGAGTATATAAGTAATTACTTAATAAGTAAATACTAATACACAGCTTTTTTCACGCCACAAAGTGGCTCCATGGGTCTGTTGATCACTCCCCTTTTTTGAGGTAACAGATCTCCTCTTTGGTGAAGAGTTCCGGGGTGTTGTCTAAAAAGGCAAGGAGGCGTTGGGGGGCATCACTGATAACAGGGGTGCTCCACTTGAAGAGGCTAAACCCCTCTTCAGTTATCGCGCCGGCAAGCGCTCCCGTGCTGATGGCCGCTTCAATCAACTCCCTGGAAGCATTTGCAAAACACAACTTCTCCTCACCGGGTTGGGTCACTTTTAAAATCAGCCAATGGTCAGCAGGATTCTCAATCATATTGGCATAGAGGTTTCCTTGAGATGAAGTGAGGTGGATCCGGGTCTCTGGCCCATTTTCAGTCAGCGCAATCAACCCTTCGCTTCCGCGCTCCATGATCAAAATGTCATCCTCTTCACCTTCAACATACCATTGGCCGACAAACCCGCCATCACGCTCTGATGGGCCGGGAGGTGAGAGAGGCTGAGTTGAAAAAAGACATGCAGAGAGCAGCAGGCTCAGGGGAGTGAGCAGCAGGGCTGATCTTATGCGGTGATACGGCAGTGTAATCAACGGTCTGATGCTACAGTGCGAGGTGAGAAAGTGCTGCATCATGAAGGGCAGGGGTGGCTGATGCCACAACTTCACCGGTTGATGAAAGTGACAGGGGATCACCTTCCCAGTCACTGATGACCCCGCCGGCACCCTGGATTACAGGAACCAGGGCGAAGTAATCATATGGCTTAAGGTCAGCTTCCAGCACCAGGTCTGTCCATCCCGATGCGACCTGGCCATAGTTGAAGCAGTCTCCACCAAACTGGTTGAATCGACACCTCTCAACAAGCGGTCCAGTGCGTCTTTTCTGGTCAGGGTTGAACATATCGGGTGAAGTGGTATGGAGTGTTGCCTGCTCAGGGCGGAGTGTCTGACGCGTATTGCAGGGAGTACCATTGAGTGTGGCGCCGCCCTCTTTTACCCCCACCCAACGCTGATCAAGGGCGGGTATATCGATAATCCCGATGACAGGCTCGCCCTGACTGAGAAGCGCTATCAGGGTGCCAAAGAGGGGATTCCCGGAGATAAAACTGCGGGTACCGTCAATAGGGTCGACGACCCAGAGTTGCTCAGGATCCTCTCCGTGGCGGCCAAATTCTTCACCCAGAAAACCATGTTCCGGATAGAGCTCGGCGATTCGGTCAGCCAGATGAGATTCAATCTTTCGGTCGATAAAGGTGACAGGGCTCTGATCCTCCTTCGACTCAATCTCAAACTCCTGGCGAAAATAGCGCAGTGAAACTTCCCGAGCGTCGTCGGCAAGGATATTGGCAAAACGACTGAGCTCAAGTATGGAGTCTGTGGTTAAGTTTGACATAGGGCAGACAATAACATCTACAATTATCACTTCACCAGATCAAATCCCCCTCCCGACCATCAATTGGAGTCGATTTGGACCATGAGGAGTCGGCAGACGATGATTTTCAGTCATCACCTCTTAATGGGCTGGGGCTAGAAAAAAGTTGTTCTGAGGGGTGTGGGGTTGTAACGTCTATCTATGGTAACGGGCACGAGTTGAGGATCATGATCAGCAGAGGTTGTGAACAAAGAGGGGGATACGAGGAGGCTATTCAGGTGCTCCTCTTGCGCTTTGGTCAGCGGTTGAACCAAAGTGAATCGGTCTGCCAACAGTATGGGAAAGATGAGTCATCTCACCCCTCGATCCCCCCTGATGCGGTGATCAAGCCAGCGTCGACAGAGGAGGTGATCGAGATCATCAAGATCTGTGCACACCACCATACCCCGATCATCCCCTATGGAGTCGGTACTTCACTCGAGGGCCACATCGCTGCACTCGAAGGCGGGATCTGTGTTGATCTCAGTGCAATGAACCAGATCATTGCCGTCCACCAGGATGATCTCGACGTGGTTGTAGAGCCGGGGGTGACTCGTCGTCAACTGGATCGACACCTGAGGGATACGGGGCTCTTTTTTCCCGTCGATCCCGGTGCTGATGCCACCTTTGGTGGAATGGTGGCAACCCGGGCTTCGGGGACCAATGCGGTCCGCTATGGCACCATGAGGGAAAATACACTCGGGCTTGTGGTGGTGCTGGCCGATGGAAGAGTCATCCGTACTGCACACCGGGCACGAAAATCGGCAGCAGGGTATGACCTGACACGCCTCTTTGTCGGTTCCGAAGGTACACTCGGAATCATTACCGAAATCACGCTTAAGTTATATGGTGTTCCCGAGGTGATCTCCTCAGCGGTCTGTGCCTTCCCCTCTCTTGAGTCGGCGGTTAATACGGCCATTGTTACCATCCAGTCAGGGATTCCAGTGGCCAGGATTGAACTCCTGGACGACAAGCAGCTGGAGGCGGTAAACCAATATTCAGGACTGAATTATGAAGTAGCGCCCACCCTGTTTCTGGAATTTCACGGAAGCCAGCGGGCGGTCGATGAGCAGATCGAGTCGTTTCAGGGGATAGTCAAGGAACAGGGTGGGAGTGGCTTTAAGTGGGCAAGCAGCAGTGAAGAGCGCTCTTCACTCTGGCGTGCCCGTCATGATGCCGCCTATGCCGCAAAGGCGCTCAAGCCGGGAGCCGCAATCTGGGCGACCGATGTCTGCGTTCCTATTTCGCGACTCGCCGAGTGTATTGCAGAGACCAAACGGGATATTGAGGAGTCGGCTCTCCTTGCTCCGATTGTGGGTCATGTGGGTGATGGGAATTTTCATCTTGTCCTGTTGGCCGATCCGGACGATCCCGATGAGGTGGGTCGGGCAGAAAAGCTGCACCAGAGAATGGTGATGCGGGCGCTCAAAATGGAGGGAACCTGTACCGGGGAACATGGGGTGGGTTATGGCAAAATTGATTTTCTGCAGGCAGAACATGGAGAGGGCACTGAGGTGATGAAAACCATCAAACAGGCGTTGGACCCTCAAAACCTGATGAATCCAGGAAAAATCGTGAGGGTTGGCGAGTGAATACTGGGGATTATCTGCTAAAACCTGAAGGACGGGTTGTTATGATCTCCGGGGCGAATCGAGGGATTGGGAGGGCGATTGCCGGCCGTCTTGCAGAGGAGGGATATCGTCTCAGCCTGGGAGTGAGAGATCAGGCTCAGATCGAAAAAGTGAACGGAGAATTCGAGGGTAAAGAGGTTCTGGTGCATCAGTGGGAGGCAAAAGAACCCACCACTTCAGTAGAGTGGGCTGAGGCAACCGTCAGCCGATATGGTCGAATTGATGCTGTGGTCAGTAATGCAGGCCTGATTAACAGTTTTGATCTTGAGAGTGATGATGAGAGCGGTCTGGATGAGATGTGGGAGGTGAACACCAAAGGGCCTCTGCGCCTGGTGCGTGCCGCCTGGCCTTACCTCAAACAAGCGGGTAGTGGGAGAGTGATTGGCATTGTTTCACTCTCCGGCCTGAGGGTCAGAAGCGCCTCCATGGGAGGCTATGCAATGAGCAAACATGCCGCAGAGGCCTTCCTTCATGCGGTTCGTTATTCAGGGTGGGAGTCCGGGATCAGGACAACAGCCATCTGTCCGGGCTATGTTGCGACGGATATGACTGCTGGAGTGACCACTCCCCCTAAAGAGGAGATGGTTCAGCCTCAAGCGGTTGCCCACCTTGTCGCCATGGTCTTGAGCCTGCCCAACCCGTCATCGGTAGTGACGCTTCCTGTCAACTGTCTCCTTGAATCTTCCTGTTAATGGGCTTGTTTGCGTTAAATAATCACCCCATCAACACCAAGCCCTCGAAAGGAACCCAATAAAACGGAGGCGAACTTGTTGTTGATGGATTGGTGAAGCATAAGATCAGGACTCTTTTTGGAGTACCAGTGGAGAGCTGCCTTCCTGTTCTCGACGCCCTTGTTGATAACCCGGCTGGTTTGCCGGTGTCTGCCTGGTAAGCGGGTTAGGCGGCAACAAACTATCAGGGCCGAGACCGAGGCAGGAGCGGTTGATCAATCCTGCCATTTTTTTTACTACCAGTTATCTCTTAACAGTCTAAGTTTCAGAAAGAGTTCAAGGGGTTCAGGGTGTTGGTCAAGATCTTCAAACTGTGCTTTGAGCCCTTCGATGATCTCCTTACTCTCAAGCCTGAAAAAGGTGTTGACCTCTTTTTCTTCGCCAAGCGTCGTTATTGGTGAATGGGGTGATTGGGCAGAGAGCCTGTCAAGGAGAAGCTGAGCGGCCCTGTTTCCTGGCTCCCGGTCGAGGGTAAAACCAAGGTTGTGCTGCATATAGTCATGGCCGGGATAGAGCCTGGTGTGGTTGGGGAGTTTTGAGATTTTTTCTGTTATTGTTTTAAACAGGATCTCCGGGTCTCCTCCATTGTGGCAGTTGCCCACACCGGCGTTAAACAGGGTGTCGCCACAAAAGAGGGCGGGTGATCCGTTTTCCCCATAGAGGCAGAGGTGGTGCATCGTATGTCCTGGGCTGTCAATTACCTTAAGAGATACACTTTTACCGACAGTGATGGTCTCACTATCCTTTAACTCCTGATCTGCACCGGGGATCAGTGCGGCTGAACCAGAGGGGGCCAGCAGTGAGGCGCCCGTAGCTTCAATCAACGCCTGATTGCCTTCAATATGGTCGGGGTGTTCATGGGTGTTGCAGATCTGTTTGATCGTCCATCCATGATCAGCAGCAACCTGCAGGCAACGTTTGTGATCCAGGGGATCAATCGCGAGCGCCTCACTACTCTCTTCACAGGCGATCAGGTAGTTAAAATTACGCCACGGGTTGTCAAGCCAGATCTGTTCAATCAGCACTTCATTCTCCTCATTTGTTCAGCCAGGATGGGTCTCGGGAGAGAGGTTCATCCTTTGAGCTTATCATCATCAAGGCGGTTAAAACCCTCTTCAAGATCGGCGGTTAGGTCTTGCAGTGACTCAAGCCCGACATGAATTCTCAGAAGAGGCGTTTGAGCGCTCCAATCGGTGGCACTCCTTGATAAGGCCGGTTGAACGGGAAGAATAAGACTCTCAAAGCCCCCCCAGCTGTATCCCATGCCAAACAGCTTGAGCCCATCGAGCATGGCCGCAACAGCGGTGTCAGTGTAGTCATTGAGCAATACTCCAAAGAGGCCGGATGCGCCGGAAAAGTCACGCTTCCATAGGGTGTGGCCCTGATCACCCTCAAGGCCCGGGTGGAGGACCTTGATCACTTCGGGTCTTTTTTGAAGCCACTTAGCCAGTCTGAGGCCTTGATCCTGGTGGTGGCGAAGCCGGGTTGGGAGAGTGCGAAGTCCACGGAGTCCGAGGTAGATGTCGTCCGGGCCGGCAGACTGACCAAACCGAACAGCATTATTCCTGATCGTTGGGTAGGTGCGCTGATTGGCGACAATGATGCCGAGCATGGCGTCAGCATGACCGACAATATATTTTGTTGCCGCGTGGATAGAGATGTCAACGCCGTGATCCAGGGGGTTAAAGAACAGAGGTGTAGCCCAGGTGTTATCGATCATGGTGGTAATGCCATGCTTTTTCGCTGCCTGGGTTATAGCCGGCACATCCTGCACCTCGAAGGTGAGTGAGCCGGGTGACTCCATAAAGATCACCCGGGTATTCCCTTGAATCAACTCTTCGATCCCGGCACCAATGAGAGGGTCATAATAGTCGATCTTTACCCCATATTTTGAGAGCACCTCGTTACAAAAGGTCCGCGTTGGATGATAGGCCGTGTCTGCTATGAGGGCATGATCCCCGGACTTAAGGCAGGCGGTTAATGCAAGGCAGATGGCACCCAGCCCGGATGAGGCGGTGACAGCGCCATGGCCTCCCTCCAGAGTGGTGATCGCCTCTTCGAGGGCGAATGAGGTCGGTGTCCCCATGCGTCCATAGTGTGTGTGTCCAGGTTCAAGACGACGCCTCTCTGTCTCCTTCAGCTTTTCCACAGTGGGGAAGAGGACGGTTGAGGCATGATAGACCGGTGGATTCACAATCCCATGGTTTTTTTCGGGGTCTCGGCCCAGGTGTGTGGCCAGGGTGTCACTCTTCATTGTTTGACCTCCATTGAAAATTGGTCGATTTAGCCGCTGCGGCAGTCACTTGCAAATCGACCCTTGAGAAAAAGGACCCGATGACGAAAACTGCCCGGCATATGGCTGCTTATTCCTCCAATCAAGATGATGGTAATGAGAGCCAGTGTAATCATTGCGGGGTAGATGGCCGCGACGATGAGCAGAAGAAGTTTGATTATTATAATAAGCCCGCGCATCTCAAGCAGGATGGAGAAACTGGCATAGAGGTCTGTGGCCATAAGTGCAGCACCTGTCCCAACAGCAAACCAGAGCCACGGAATCAGGAGGGGGTCCGGTTGGTGAAAAATATGCCCCCCCAGCAATACACCGCCAGCAAGGATATGGAGCGCTCTAAGGAGAGTGCGCAGGTTACGTCGCTGGGGGAAATCCCGGGGCTCTGCTGGAAAGAGGTATTGGGTAATCATGTGGTCACCTGGTGAGGTCTAGAGCAGGGGTACTACGGGGTCATCGAGGTAGATCAATCCGGATGACCTTGGAATCAGGTTCATGCCGAAAAAGACCTTGTCATCGGTTTTTCGATAGCTTGAGAGGGTGCGCAAGGGTTCACCATTGTGGGATTTTACCCCGGTCTCTGGGTCGATAGTGGTGATGATACAGCGAGAGCAGGGTTTTACGGCTTCAAATTCAACGTTGCCAATTGTGACTCGATGCCATTGATCTTCCTCATAGGCCCCAGAGCCTGAAATCTCCAGGTTTGGCCTGAATCGTCTCATCACCAGAGGTTCCGAAGCGCGTCGATTGAGATCTTCCAGTGAAGATTCGGAGATCACCAGCAGAGGAAAGCCATCGGCGAGGCTGACCTCATCCCCCGGGGCACCAAAATGAGCATCAACAGGGCGATGGCTGCTGTCAGGGAGATAGACCAACCGGCACGGTACTCCAAGATAGCGGCTAAACCACTGGTTGATCTCCTGGTTCATGGTCAGGGCCTTGCAGGCGTCCCTCCAGATGATCACCTCGATCTCATTTTCCTCCGCCGGGTGGATTGGGAGGTGCTGGGTCGCCATTTCTGGTGCTTTGAGCCGAAGCTGGCGGTTGCTGATTGAGACTTCGACCTGGAGTAGTTGTGGAAACGCTCGGGCGGTAATGAACTGGTTCTGTTGGTCTATCAACATCCAGCGCCGGTCGTGCTCAAGACCTCTTGGCGCTACTGATGCGCTCTTGAGTGAGATCCCTTTGGTGGATTTAATTGGATAGATGGTGATGGCGCTCAATTTCATATACTGCCGGCCCTCACTCCTCTGCCAACCATTTCGATGCCACTCTGTCGCGATGCAGTACAAGCCATTGAAGGGCAATCAGGGTCATTGCATTGGTGATTTCATCTCTCTCCAGCATCTTCACCATCTCTGAAAAAGAGAAAGTGTGGACTCGGATATCCTCCCCTTCTTCGGCCAAACCGTAAAGACCACCCAGATTCTTACTCTCAGTCCTGCCGCAGTAGAGGGCAACCGTCTCTGAGGTGGCCCCAGGCGATGAGAGATAGTCTGCAATAGGCTCAATATCACTAATGGTGCACCCCGCCTCCTCCATGGCCTCTCTGTGTATGACGCTCTCAACTGATTCATCTTGTTCAATAATTCCGGCGATACACTCTAATTGCCAGGGGGCTCGATGAGCCGTCATGGCGCCGATGCGAAACTGTTCAATAAGGACAATTCGGTCTAAATCAGGGTCATAGGGAAGGACTGCAGCGGCATGCCCTCGTTCCAACACCTCTCTGCTCAGCAGGGTGCTGGTCTTGCCATTAAATAACTTGTGTTTGAGGGAGTAGCGGTCAACCCTGAAATAGCCGCTATGGACCTGTGTGTTGTCGATGATCTCGATATCCTGATGATTCAACCCGTTGCTCCGCTTGTTGTAAGGTTCTGATGAGGTGAGATTATCACCTGATTTGGGATTGTACTGTACAGAAAATAACAGGAAAGTTAGAGTCTGGGTCAGGAAGCTCAGGCCATCAAGGCGATGAGCTTGAGAGAGTGTCACCAGATTATCCGGGAAGTAAGTCGATGCCAGGCCAGAAGATAGAGAGCATGTCCAATGTGGATGGGTTGATCACCCCTACCAGTGAGGCCTCTATACCCGTCCTCGATAGAGGTTTTCTCTACGGCGATTCGATCTACGAGGTATTTCGAACCTACCAAGGGGTGCCGCTCTTCATTGATGAGCACTTCGAGCGCCTGAAGAGGTCTGCGGACCTCATCCACATGAACCTCTCTCAGGAGATCAGTTTCCTCAAAGAAGAGATCAGGAGGACGGTTAAGACGACCGGTGCCAGCCATGGGGATGACCTCTATGTGCGGCTGGCCATCACCCGGGGCGAGGGGGCGGTGGAGTTGTCCCCATCCCGGGATCTGGTCACCCGATATGTAATTGTGGTCAAGCGCGTTCCAGAATGGCCAGAAAAATTCTATAAGGTAGGAATGAGAATGGGGATTCCGCCAACAAGAAGAAACCCAGTGGGATCATTGGATCCAAATATCAAAGGGGGCAACTATCTGAATAATATTCTCGGCATCACTGAGGCCAGGGAGATGGGTTGTGATGACTGCATCATGTTGAGTGAGAGGGGAACGGTTACCGAAGCTTCAAACAGTAATGTCTGGTTTGTCATCGGTGGACGGTTGGTCACTCCCAGGGATCAGAATCTGAAAGGGATCACCAAGGAGCAGGTTCACACCGTGTGCGGGGGGTTGGGTCTGTCGAGCCATGAAGAGGAGGTCAGCGCCTCTGCATTGACCGCGGCGGTAGAGGGTTTTGTGACCAGCGCTACCCGCGAGGTGATGCCGATCAAGAGCATTCTTCTTGAGAGTGGTGATGAGGTGAAATTCAGTGATGGCGGAGGTGAGGTCACCCGTCGTGTCGCCAGTGGCTATCTCAACCATATTGAGACCCTGGTCTCCCGACATCGTTCAACACGGTTTATTTGATGCCGATAGGATTTTTTAAGTGAGTGAGAAAACAAGACTGCTGCTCCTGTTTGGAGGGCGATCATCAGAGCATGAGATCTCACTGCTCTCTGCCAAATCCATGTTGCCGGCAATCCATCCTGACCGCTATGAATTAACCCTGGTCGGGATTACCCGGGAGGGGAGCTGGCGGCTGATTGAGCGAATGGATGAGCTTGATCAACTCAGCGAGATAACAGACTCCAGTGGTCTCCCGGTACTGCTTGATTATGCCGGGAGCAGGGGTTTGGTCGTTGACCAGAGAGTGCTGCCGGTGGATGTGGTCTTCCCTCTGCTCCATGGAACCCAGGGTGAAGATGGCGCCATCCAGGGACTGCTTGAACTCTCTGGGGTTCCATATATAGGGTCAGACGTTTTCGGATCTGCCATTTGCATGGATAAAGTGGTTACAAAAAAGATATTTGCCTACCATAATATTCCACAGGTGGAATTTGCCGAGCTTACAGCCTTTGAGTGGGAAGCGAGTCCAGAGGCTGCTGTTGAAGCCATCTTGGGGCGGCTGCCACCTCCACTATTTATCAAACCGGCAAGACAGGGATCAAGTGTTGGGGTTGGCAGGGCGACTGATCGCACTACGTTTATGGCCTCTGTTGAGAGTGCCCTGCGTTACGATGACAAAGTGGTCATAGAGGCTGCTGCTGGAGACTGTCATGAGGTCGAATGTGGTGTTTTGGGGAATGATGAGCTTGAGGCATCGATAGTGGGTGAGATAATCCCCAATGCAGACTTTTATGATTACCAGGCAAAGTACCTCAGTGACAGTGCAGAACTGCTCATCCCGGCTAAGTTGCCTTATGGGGTGACAGAGGAGATTCGCCAATATGCACTGAGCGCTTTTCGTGCCGTCGGTGGGAAAGGGATGGGAAGAGTCGATTTTTTTGTAGAACGAAAAAGTAATAATATCTTAATCAATGAGATTAATACCATACCCGGGTTTACCCAGATCAGTATGTTTCCAAAATTATGGGAAGCGAGCGGCCTTGATTACTCCTCCCTGATTGATCGACTGATTTCACTTGCTTTGGAGCGGCAACAGCGTTCAGTGCTCTACGCCCTTTCACCATAAGCACTGGACCAGCAGCTCTTGCTACCGGGGGAGTCTGCCCCCACCTAAGCTGTTGTTACATTTCTGACCAGGGAGAACACTTATGTACGGTTTCAATACTACTTTTTCCGGAACTCTTGATGAGGCAGTTGATCGGGTCACCGAAGAGCTCGCAAAAGAAGGGTTTGGGATATTGACTGAGATAGATGTAAAAGCCACCCTCAAAAAAAAACTCGATGTGGATCGTCGGCCCTATATCATTCTCGGTGCCTGCAATCCAAATCTGGCTAAAGTGGCGATCGAGAAAGTACCGGATATTGGCTTATTGATGCCATGCAATGTGGTGGTCAGGGAAGAAGAGGATGAATCAGTGACAGTGGCGTTCATGGATCCGGTTGTAGTCCTGGGGATTGCCGAGGCAGAAGAGCTTGCTGAAATCGGGATCGAAGCCAGAGAGCGATTGCTGCGTGTTTGTGAGGCCCTCTCCGGCTGAACGCTGAAAGACCTCAACTTAACCTGAGTAGGCCTTTCGTACTTCATCAGCGATTATGGTTATTCCCTTTTGGACACTGGCCTCATCCTGGGAGTAGGTGACCCGGATACACTCATGGCGGTGGCGCCAGGGTTGATCAATGCCGGGGAAGAAGTGTTCACCGGCAATGACCAGAACACCTCTTGTCTTGAGGCGTTGATAGAGTTCCTGACTGGTGATCGGCAGATCAGGGAACCAGAGCCAGAGGAAAATCGCCCCCTCAGGCTTATGGATGAGACATGGGGTCTTGCCAAATGCACTTTTGACCCATTGGATTGCCTGTTTGACCCGTTGTTGGTAGTAAGGCCGGATCAGCTCCTGGCTGATTTTTACAATCTCACCTGATTTCACCAGGGGATGGATAATTCCGGGACCAAAACTCCCGTTGGCAAGGTGCATGATGGCGTTGGCTCTGCCGAGGCGGACCACCATCTCTTGATTGGTGATCATGATTCCGGTTCGAACTCCGGGGAGCCCCAGTTTTGAGAGGCTCATAAAGACAATGGTCTGTTCATTCCACAGCGGCGAAGCCTCTGAGAAGATGATATTCGGGAAGGGTGTTCCATAGGCACTGTCGATGATCAGAGGGATGTTGTTGAGCGCAGCAAGTTCTGAGAGCTGCTGGATTTCACTGTCACTGAGAACATTCCCTGTGGGGTTGGTGGGGCGGGAGACGCAGATGGCCGCTGTTTCAGGGGTGACCTTCAGTCGTTTAAAATCGACCCTGTATTTGAAGAATCCCTCGTCCAGGTATTCAATGTGCGGCTGTTCTGCTTTGAAGATTGAACTTTCCAGTCCAATATCACTGTAACCAATATATTCAGGAGCGAGAGGCAGCAGGATGGATCGCAGGGAGTTATCGCCCAATCTTCCGGCAAGCAAGTTGAAGAGAATAAAAAAGCCGGTTTGGCTGCCATGGGTCAGTACGATATTTTCAGGCCCAACCTTCCATCCGAACTCTCGACTTAAGAGTTGAGCAAGGGCACTCCTGAACCCAACATCCCCTTCAGGAGAATCATAGCAACCCGCAATAGAATGAAATAACACTGGATCATCAGCGATCTCATGAAGTCGTTTTCTAAAATGCGATTCAACTTCTGGGAGAGTACCGGGGTTCCCACCGCCGAGCATACAACTTCCTGGGTTTGCCCCAGCCGCACCAAGATCTTCCATGAGATCAACAATACCAGTGCTTCCACTGAAGCGTTCACCAAATCGGGTTATCTTCACGGGATCGAATTAGAGCACGCTGTTGTCAGAAGGTAATTCGACGGCAACAGAGGATCGGCTGAAGTGAATCATATCCACCAGGATTCTTGCCGCTTCGCGTATGAGGGCATCATTGGGTTGTTTTGCCCCCGCCTTGTTCTCCTCCTCCTCATTATTTCCCTGCTGGGAAGTTTCAGCACGACGGGTGGCTTCGACCAGAGAGACCGCCTGGTTGGGGTTGAGTGCCTCTTCTGAGCGTTGGTCTCGCAGAGAGATAAAATCGGCGTCATCAATGGTTCGCTCTTTACTGGCCTCAATAAGCTCTGGCAATAGGTCCGGCAGATCGATCCCATGATGGGGTTCAAAACGGGCCTTGTCGATGGTGGCAGAGGGCAGCGCCCGTTCCAGTGCTCTTTCACCATTATTGTCGGTCGATAGGTTTTCCGGATAGAACGTGATATCCGGAACCACACCACTGAATTGAGTGCTGTGGCCGTTGACTCGAAAAAACTGCGCTATTGTCATCTTCAGCTGACCCAGTTTTGCATCAGACTTGCTAATCACTCGGTCCAGTGATACCAGATTCTGAACCGTCCCTTTGCCGAAAGAGGTCTCTCCTAAAATCAGGCCTCTCCCATAATCCTGAATGGCACCGGCGAAAATCTCTGAAGCAGAGGCACTGTCACGATCAACCAGTACCACAAGAGGGCCGTTATAAGTAATCCCCGGGTCAGGGTCATTCTTTATTCTTACTCTTCCGCGGCTGTCACGGACTTGTACAACCGGGCCTGAATCTATAAAGAGTCCTGTAACGCCAAGGGCCTCATCAAGTGACCCCCCTCCATTGTCTCTGAGGTCAACAACCAGTGCATCGATTGACTCATCCTCCAGTTCCTTGAGCAACTTTCGGATATCTCGGGTTGAGCTGCGATAGTTTTCATCTCCCCGATTTTTTGCTTCAAAGTCAATATAAAAAGTGGGGAGGGAGACCACACCTATTTTTATCGTGGGATCTTCTTCGATATTAATGGTTGTCTTTTTTGCCGCCTGATCCTCGAGCTTGATTTGGTCCCGAGTAAGAGTAAGCAACTGTCGAGTACTGATTTTTGCCTCTTTCGGAATGATTTCCAGTCGGACCAGGGTGCCTTTTTCCCCACGTATCAAGTCGACAACATCATCAAGCCGCCAGCCGACCACATTAACAACTGCTTCACCTTCACCTCCCCCCTGTCCAACACCGGTGATTCGATCACCCGCCTGCAACTTTCCACTTCGAGCTGCCGGGCCACCAGCAACAACACGGCGAATGAGGGTGTATTCATTTTCAGTTTGCAGTACAGCTCCAATGCCTTGCAGGGAAAGGCTCATACGAATGCGGAAGTTCTCCTCTGCACGTGGTGAGAAGTAGGTGGTATGCGGTTCAACGGTGGTTACATAAGCATTAATGAAAAACTGGAAGACATCGGTTGCGTTGAGTTGACCTATGCGAGTTATCAGGCGTTGATATCGTTTGAATAGTTGTTGCTGAATCTCTTTGTTGTTGAGCCCTTTAATTTTCTCATTCAGGAAATCATTCTTGACTCGTTTGCGCCAGACTTGATTAATCTCATCAGTAGATTTTGCCCAATCTGCTTTGTTTCGATTGAGGTCTATGGACTCGTCTATCGTGAAGTCAAAGGGGTATCCAAGCAGGGATTGGGCATAATTGACCCGTTCTTCAACTCTTTGGGCAAAGATTTTATAGATCTCGAAAGCAGGCTCCAGGCGTGCCCGGCGGATAGCATCATCGAGTCGATGCTGAAGATAGTCAAAATGGGCAATATCTTCTGACAGGAAATAGTTGTGATTGGGATCCAGTGTCAGAAAGTAGCGATTGAGTATAAGCGCTGACAGGCTGTCATCCAGAGAGACTTTTCTGTAGTGGTGAGCTTGAACCAATCGGTTGATGATAAGAGTCGTTCTGAGCTGGCTGGGGGTGGGCTCAAGATCCGCTGCAGCGAAGAGACTGGAACCCGAAACGAAGATCTGGGCGACAACAAGGAGTAACAGAGCAGCAAGACGGGGCATCATTTAAATCAGTGTTGGTCTTCCAGGAAATTAGTGGCTCAGCCAGAACAAGGGTAAACCTTAATATAACCCAGTTCTAATCAAGTTGCCCTCCCTCATTGCGCCTATCCTTAATCGGTTTGCTCAATAAATACGGCAGACTTTTTCCCCATGAGGGCGACGGCTGGCCAGAGTTCAAGAGAGATCAGAAGATGTCCGAGGGTTATACCAGGCCGTCCAGGGGGCCGAGTCCCGCTCTTACCAATTGAGGAATCGGGCCTGTTAAATCGACAACAGTAGTGGATCCCATGCCTCCTTCGCCCCCGTCAACCACAAGATCCAGGGCATGGCCAAACCGTTCCTCTATCTCATTCGGATCAGTCATCGGATACTCATCATCCGGGGGTATGAGTGTTGTCGTCAGTAGCGGCTCGCCAAGTTCAGAGAGTATGGCCTGGGTGAGTGGGGATTTGGGAACACGAAGACCTACTGTCTTTTTCCTGGGGTGCTGGAGTCGACGGGGCACCTCTTTGGTTGCAATGAGCAGGAAGGTGTATGCCCCTGGAGTCAGGCTTTTTAATATTCGATAGGTCTCGTTTGAAATCCTGGCATAGGATGCAATCATTTTCAGGTCGGGACAGACTAATGTCATATGGTGATGGTCAGGAAGGCGGCGAAGCCCTCTTATTCTATCGACCGCGATCTTGTCACCAAGATGGCATCCCAGGGCGTAGGTGGTATCAGTCGGCCAGGCGATCACCCCCCCGTTTTTCAATACTTTGCCCACCTGGGAGATGAGTCTGGGTTGAGGGTTGATGGGGTGTATTTTCAGATAATCAGAGATGGCTCACCCCCCGGTGCTGTGCTGGAATTTCCACACAATGGAGATCTCTCCTGGGGGGTATTGAACCGTTTTTTCCTCTGCTGGAAGCGGCCCATTATAGCTTGACCACTCTCTGACAACAGCAATCGAGAAGCAGACAGGCCGCCTTTCCTTGTCCGGGGATTGAGATATCGGGGGCGATCTCTAGCAGTGGTTCCAGCACAAATCGACGTTGAAAAATCCTGGGGTGGGGAACGGTCAGCTGTTCAAGATCAATTACTTCAGAGCCAAAAAGAAGCAGATCCAGGTCAAGGGGGCGGGGACCATAACGGATCGAATCCGGGCCTCTTGAACGGCCCATTTTTTTTTCAAGCCGGGCCATCTCGCCAAGCAAGTCAAGAGGGGAGAGGGTGACTTCAAGAGCGATCACGGCATTCAGGAAGTCGGGCTGGTCAACAAGATCATCGGGAATTTCCACGGGGGCACTTTTGTAGAATGAAGAGGTATGAAGGTGTTGACACCCTTTAACCTGTGCAAGTTCTGTGATCGTGTTGGCGAGAATGATGTCTGAGTCTCCCTGATTGCTTCCCAGACCAATGTAGGCGACAACCGGTTTTGCGCGGGATGATCTCTCCTGGGTCTTCATCGTCTCTCGGGGTGTTGGGACTTCTCTCCTCTGCGATTTCTACTCACCCCAGGGTTTTTTCTTTTGGTTTTCTTGTTTTGAATGCCACGGCGTTCTCTGATCAGTTGTTCACGTTGAGAAAGGTCTGCTTCCTGAAGCCGGGTCCACCAGTTCCCATGGACTGGATCTGCATCACCCGCTTCGATACGTAAGAGTAAAAAATCATACGCTGCTCTAAAACGCCGGTTTTCAAGAAGTCGGGCAGGTCGACGTAACCGTGGGTTTTCAAGGCGCAGTTGCAACTCCCAGATTTCTCTTATCGGGACAGCGGCACGGCGGGGGATTAAAGTATGACCAGACTGCATGGCCAATATCTCTTCAGCAGCCATATGACAGGCAGGAAGCGGGGCCAACCCCTCGCTATGCAATGTCTTCATGCGATCGCGCATAGGTTCCCAGAGGAGAATGGTAAACAAAAAAGCGGGAATGACCGGTTTGCCCTGATTGACGCGGAGATCTGTATTTTTCAATCCACCAAGGAGCAGTTTTGCCGTAATCCCAGCGGGATGTTTTTGGACAAAGCGGTGGGTGTAGGGAAACAGAACGCCAAACACCCCATAGTCATAAATCTTTTTATAGGTCTTTGTGGCCTTTCCTCCATGAAAGAGTTTGAGAATCTCCTCAAACATCCGTGCAGGAGGGACATCTTTAAGGAGGTGGGCGAGAAGAGGAATAGGACGAGAGCTCTTTTTCTCGATTGAGAAACCGAGCTTTGCCGCAAAGCGCAACGCTCTGAGCATTCGAACAGGGTCCTCTCGATAGCGGCTCTCTGGAGGACCAATTATCCGCAGTGTTTTAGTCTCCAGATCATCCATCCCTTTGGTAAAGTCGATAACTGTTCCCCGGGACGGGTCATAGTAGAGTGCATTAATGGTAAAATCCCGCCTTAGCGCATCTTCCTCCAGGGTTCCATAGACATTGTCCCGCAACAGCCGGCCATCGCTGTTCTGCTCAGCATCTTTTGAAGTGGGGTTTGCCCGATATGTGGCCACTTCAATGATTTCACGCCCCATTCTCACATGAGCAAGGCGGAATCGCCGGCCAACCAGGCGTGAACGACGAAAGAGGGCCCGGACCTCTTCCGGGTGGGCATCCGTAGCCACATCGAAGTCTTTGGGTTTCAGACCAAGGAGAAGATCCCTGACACAACCACCCACCAATTGGGCATTAAAGCCTGCTTTTTGCAGTTTAGTTACGACACTCCTCGCCCCGCTGTTGATGGCTGAAGGACGAATATGGTGCCGGGAAGAGGGGATCTGTTTGGCGTGAGGTGGTAGATTCAATGAGTAAAACTCTTTTATTTATTTCCAAGGTGGTAGTCCAACCTGCTGGGTAATCGTATAATACGCCTCCTTCAGGTCCATTACACGCTCCCTTCGTCTAGTGGTTAGGACGCTGGCCTCTCACGCCGGTAACAGGGGTTCGAATCCCCTAGGGAGCGCCAC
>Ga0208699_1000003_pt1 | contig 105678 bp, 108 predicted proteins | sample DeeseametaMP2097_FD_185489 | JGI IMG/M metagenome (GOLD analysis project Ga0208699, IMG submission 185489) | Marine microbial communities from the Deep Pacific Ocean - MP2097 (SPAdes) | ecosystem: Environmental > Aquatic > Marine > Oceanic | place: North Pacific Ocean | collected 2011-05-26 | reverse complement strand
CATCGCTCAACGGATAAAAGGTACGCCGGGGATAACAGGCTGATACCCCCCAAGAGTTCACATCGACGGGGGTGTTTGGCACCTCGATGTCGGCTCATCTCATCCTGGGGCTGTAGCCGGTCCCAAGGGTATGGCTGTTCGCCATTTAAAGAGGTACGCGAGCTGGGTTTAGAACGTCGTGAGACAGTTTGGTCCCTATCTGCCGTGGGCGCCGGAGACTTGAGAGGAGCTGCTCCTAGTACGAGAGGACCGGAGTGGACGTACCTCTGGTGTTCCAGTTGTCACGCCAGTGGCATTGCTGGGTAGCTATGTACGGAAGGGATAACCGCTGAAAGCATCTAAGCGGGAAGCCTCCCTCAAGATTAGGTCTCCCTGGACCCTCGTGGTCCCTGAAGGTTCGTTGTAGAGTACAACGTTGATAGGCGGGGTGTGGAAGCACAGCAATGTGTGAAGCTAACCCGTACTAATAAACCGTGAGGCTTGACTATATAACCCCAAAACAGTTTTCAGTTCCTATTAAGGTACTGGACAATGGGGAAGGTCATTGGAAGATTAGCCTTGTTTAAGACTTTTTGATTTGTGTTTGTTGCAAACTGCAACAGACGACCAGTTTGCCTGGCGGCCATAGCGTACGGGTACCACCCGATCCCATCTCGAACTCGGAAGTGAAAACGTTCAGCGCCGATGATAGTGCGGGGTCTCCCTGTGTGAAAGTAGGTCACTGCCAGGCATTAAATTAGAAAAACCCCCGGTTGTCTTCAACCGGGGGTTTTTTGTTGCCTTTTATAGGCCTCTCATCCGCTATTCCGAAGCTCAGATTGTCTCCGGATTGCTGAACGAGGACTGCGGGGTGGCAGGAGCTTGCTTTCGGCAGATGCAGGGCTAGAATAGAGAAACCTCTCGCCACCCTTGTTAGGGATCACGATGGCCATATTGAAGTTGCATTCCGAGCCTGTTCAGGCGTTATGGCTTGATGCCTACGGCCATCTGAATGAGGCATACTATTTGGTGATTTTTTCAAACGCATCGTGGCCATTGCAGGCCCACTTCGGAATAGGTGCTGACTATTTTAATGAAACGGGTGGAGCAATGTATACGGTGGAAACCCATCTGCGTTATCTGAACGAAGTGCGAGCCCCGGCAATAGTGGAGATTGAAAGCATGATCTTTGGTTCAGATGAGAAACGAATTCATTTTGCCCATGTCATGAAGGTGGATGGTACAGAGAGGGCGACGGCTGAGTTCATAGTTCTCCATTTCAATTCAAATATAGGTCGTACAGCACCAATGCCGAAAACAGCTCAGGCTGCACTTAAGGCTGCAGTGGTTGCGGAGCCTCCAGACTGGTCGGGCCGCAAAATCATGTTGGCAAGACAGTAATCGATAAAATGAAAGCAGCCGTCTGCAGGGAATTTGGGAAGCCGCTGACAATTGAAGACATTGACGTCAATCCACCCCAAGCAGGTGAATTGAAGGTTGATTTGTCGGCCTGTGCTATTTGCCACAGCGACATCATTTACATGGATGGCGGCTGGGGCGGGAAGCTGCCCGCCGTTTACGGACACGAAGCGGCAGGCGTGGTTGCTGAAGTCGGGAGTGGGGTGAATAATGTGGTCCCGGGCGATCATGTCGTTGTCACACTGATCCGCTCTTGCGGTCATTGCCGGTACTGTTCACAAGGCAAACCGGTAATATGTGATACCTCGTTTCATCTTGATGCCGAAAGCCCTTTGAATTCCAAGCAGGGCCAGCCAATCCAACAGGGTCTGCGTACCGGGGCCTTTGCTGAAACAGTTACCGTTGACGCTTCGCAAGTCGTAGTTATTCCGAAAACGGTTCCCCTGGATAGTGCTTCCTTGCTGGCATGTGGCGTCATTACGGGGCTCGGGGCCGTTATAAACACCGCCGCCGTTGAACCCGGGTCGGACGTAGTGGTAACCGGCACCGGTGGTGTCGGCCTAAACAGTGTCCAGGGTGCGGTGCTTGCCGGTGCCAGATCTATCATCGCCATTGATCTGTCTGACGACAAACTACGGGCGGCAAAAGATTTCGGGGCAACCCACGTGATCAACGGCTCGACGCAAAATGCCGTTGACGAGGTTCTCAAGCTTACCGACGGCCGCGGTGTGGATTACGTGTTCATTACCGTTGGCGCCAAGCCGGCCATCGAACAGGCTTTCAAGCTTTTATCACGTGGCGGTGAGGCCGTCATTGTCGGCATGCCGGAAAGCGGCGTCATGACGGAATTCGATCCGGGAGCATTCGCCGGCTACGGTCAACGGGTACTGGGATCCAAGATGGGTTCGGCCCGTATCGACATCGACATTCCCATGCTGGTGGATTTGTATCAGCAGAAACGGTTGAAACTGGACGAGCTGATTACGGCTCGTTACGCATTGGACGACATTAATGAAGCAATAACCTCTGTCAGAAATGGCGAAGCGTTAAGGCACATCATCGTCTTTTAGATAAGTGGGGGACTTATGAAAATATCGGATATCAAAACCTTCGTTGTCGGCAATCCGCCTCCCCATTTTGGCGGCCGGTACTGGATTTTCCTCAAGCTCATCGCCGATAACGGCGTTGTCGGTTATGGTGAGGTTTATGCCGCCACCTTTGGGCCTCATGTCATCACCAAAATGATAGAGGACGTTTGTCAGCGCCATGTCATCGGATCAGACCCTTTCAAGATTGAAAAATTGTGGCGCAACGTCTATGGCAGCGGCTACACGCTGCGCCCCGATGTTTCGTTATTGGGAGTTCTAAGCGGCATCGAGATGGCCTGCTGGGATATTATCGGCAAGGAACTGGACAAGCCTGTTTACGAACTTCTCGGTGGAAAGGTTCATGAAAAACTTCGAAGCTATACTTACCTCTATTCCAAGGACGATGATCCGACGGATGTCTATCATGACGCCGACCTGGCAGCCGAGCGCGCAGCTGAATATGTCGAGCAGGGGTTTACGGCAGTAAAGTTTGACCCAGCCGGCGCTTATTCCGCATTCGATCCCCGTCAACCCTCGCTAGAGGCTTTGGATCTTGCGGAAGAATTCGTCAGGAAAATCCGCGCTGCCGTTGGCGTAAAAGCCGATATATTGTTCGGTACCCACGGACAGTTTACGGCTTCCGGTGCAATCCGCCTGGCAAAACGGTTGGAGGCCTATGATCCGCTCTGGTTGGAAGAGCCGACGCCACCTGAAAACCCAAGAGAAATGGCCCGCGTTGCCCGGCACACTTCTATCCCCATTGCGACCGGTGAGCGCTTGACCACCAAGTATGAATTCGCCCGTGTACTTGAAGTGCAGGCGGCATCGATCCTGCAAATGGCCCTGGGACGGGTAGGCGGTATTTTGGAGGCCAAAAAAATCGCCGGAATGGCGGAAACCCATTATGCCCAGATAGCACCACACCTTTACTGCGGTCCTATCGAAGGCGCAGCCAATATTCAAATCAGCACCTGTTCGCCCAATTTCCTGATACTGGAGAGCATCCAAAAATGGGATGACTTTCACGCGGAAATTTTAAAAAAACCCATTCAGTGGGAAAAGGGTTTCGTTATTCCCCCATCGGCACCGGGTTTGGGAATCGAGCTGGATGAAGAGGTTGCTCTTGCCCATCCCTATCAAGGGGAGGCCCTGCACCTGGAAATGGCCGACCGGCCGATTTGACACCAAGGAACTCAAATGAAGATTGGCTTTATCGGTCTCGGCAATGTCGGGGGAAAACTGGCTGGAAGCATTCTGCGCAATGGCTTTGATCTGACCGTCCGGGATCTGGATCGCGCTGTCGCCGAACCCTTCCTCCAGAAGGGAGCCCAATGGGCTGATTCACCAAAAGAATTGGCAGAGGCCTCAGACATTATCATCACTTGCTTACCAAACCCTGCTGCCAGTGCGACGGTGCTGGAGGCCGGAGACGGTGTTCTCGCCGGACTTTCAAAAGGAAAAATCTGGGCCGAAATGAGCACCACCGATGAGACCGAAGTAAAACGCCTGGGTCAAAAAGTTTTGGCCACGGGGGCCGATCCAATTGATTGCCCGGTGTCCGGCGGTTGTCACCGTGCCGATACGGGAAATATTTCCATCTTTGCCGGGTGTGAACGCGAGGTTTTCGAGAAGATGCTTCCCGTGTTGATAACTCTTGGCCGTCGCATCCTGCACACCGGTTCTTTGGGATCGGCTTCAATTCTCAAGGTCGTGACCAATTACCTTGCCACCGCCAATCTGGTTACCCTTAGCGAAGCCCTGGTGACCTGCAAGGGGGCGGGGATGGATTTGGGTACGGCCTATGAAGCGATCCGTATCTCATCGGGAAATTCCTTTGTGCATGAGACGGAAAGCCAGGTCATCCTCAACGGTAGCCGCGACATTAGTTTCACCATGGACCTGGTGATCAAGGATATCAGCTTATTTCAGCAGATTGCTGACAGGGCGCAAGTACCGTTGGAAATTTCTCCCTTGTTGATTGATATTTTCAAAGACGGGCAGGACCGTTTCGGTGCGCGCGAAGGGTCACCCAATATCATTAAACGCCTCGAAGAGGCAAGCGGTTTCGAGGTGCTGGCCTCGGGATTTCCCGCCCAGATGGTCGATGACGAGCCCGAAGAGAAGGGTTATGAAGTCGTCCCGAAAGGCCGGGAAGGACCCTAGATCAAACCGCATTAAAGTGGAATCACCTAAACGCTATAATAACCGTGGTCATTTTTTTAACCATAATCTGTAGAAGGCCGATATGAAGCAACTTGTAGAACGCATAAGAGAAGAGGGCGAAAATGCCGGTGGTGGAATCGTCAAGGTCGATGGTTTTTTAAATCATCAGGTAGATACCGCACTGACTCAACTCATGGGAGAGCGATTTGTTGAGATGTTTCTCACCAAGGGGGTTCATGACATCACTAAAGTGATCACTGCTGAGGTGAGTGGAATACCCTCGGCTCTCATTACAGCTCAGCTGCTTGATGTTCCTATGATCTATGCCAGAAAGCACCGTTCAGCGGTGATGACAGATGATTATTTCGCTGCAGAGGCCAAAAGCAGAACAAAGGGTGAGGATGTCATGCTGATGATCTCAAAGAAATATCTTTCGGTGTTAGACAGAGTACTGATCATTGATGATTTTTTGGCAACAGGTTCAACCATCAGTGCCCTCTGTCAGGCAGTGGCCGAGAGTGGTGCCATTGTGGGAGGGATAGGATGTGTCATTGAGAAGCCCAGTGAGGGGGGAAGAGAGAAATTGGAGCCACTGGGCATTCCTATAGCAACACTGGCGCAAGTTGTTTTTGATGGGGAAGAGCTGGAGGTGGGGCCAGGGAGGTGAAGGCGGTCTATTGGTTCCTCCATGACAGAAGGTTCAGCGCTTAGGATCCCGTTTTTTACCACAGGGGGTAGCCGGATGGTATAGAAGGTGATGCCCTGAGAGAGGATAGGTGAAGTGTAGATGGCAACAAAACCACAGTGGGAGCCAGACAGCAGCGTTCTGGCTGATACATCGATGGCCCATTTTACCCGTCAGGCTGAGGCCCGGTTTGGCTTGGAACTGGATGACTATTCGTCTCTCCACCAGTGGTCAGTTGATCAGCCTGAGCACTTCTGGGGACTGTTATGGGACTATATGGGCGTTATCAGCTCTCAGCCCTACGAGTGTGTGGTCAAGGACGTAGCAGTGATGCCAGGCGCCAAATGGTTCCCTGGGGCGAGACTTAACTTCGCTGAAAACCTCCTTGTTTCCAGAGAATGTGAGCTGGCAGTGGTATTTCGAGGAGAGAGGGGGAAGCGGACGACCCTTTCTGGGGAGGAGCTCTATCAGGCTGCTTCCAGAATGGCCAAAGCGCTTATTGCTGCCGGGGTTGAGCCAGGGGACCGGGTGGCCGGCTATCTGCCCAATATTCCAGAAGCAGTGATCTCAATGCTCGCTGTTGCATCCATTGGTGCCGTCTGGAGCTCTTGTTCGCCGGACTTTGGTGCCGAAGGGGTTGTCGACCGTTTTGGCCAGATTGAACCCAAGATACTGATTTCCACAGACGGCTATCTCTACAATGGGAAGTCCCATGAGATGCTGGGAAAACTCCAATCACTGTTAGATTCACTTCCATCAGTCAAGCAGGTCATTGTTATCCCCTTCCTCTCTTCCGTACCCGCGATCGATCAGCTTCGTGGCGCTGTCACCTGGGATCAGTTTGTCGAGGGTTTTGCGGGTGGGGAAATTCGGTTTGTCCAGGTCGCCTTTGATCATCCGCTCTATATTCTCTATTCATCAGGTACGACCGGGACCCCAAAGTGTATCGTTCATGGGCATGGCGGCACACTGCTTCAGCATCTCAAGGAGCATCGCCTCCATGTGGGGCTTGAGAGAGGGGATCGGCTCTTCTATTTCACCACCTGTGGCTGGATGATGTGGAACTGGCTTGTCTCAGCGCTAGCCAGCAAGGTCACCCTGGTGCTCTATGACGGCTCCCCATTTTTTCCTGATGAGGGCGCAATGTTTGATCTGCTTGAGGGCGAGGGGGTGACCCATTTTGGGACCTCGGCAAAATATCTTGCCGCTTTGAACAAGACCGGTCTTAAACCCTCCGATGATTATGATCTAAGCGCGCTGGGTTCAATTCTGTCGACAGGTTCTCCCCTCTCTCCCGACACCTATGATTATGTCTACCACAATATCAAGAAAGATCTCATGCTCTCCTCAATTTCTGGAGGTACCGATATTGTCTCCTGTTTTGTCCTCGGCAATCCGATGCTGCCTGTCTGGCCCGGAGAGTTGCAGTGTATTGGGCTGGGAATGAAGGTTGAGGTTCTTGATGATGAAGGCCGTCCATTAACAGCAGGCCAATCGGGTGAACTCTGTTGTACCCAATCATTTCCATCAATGCCGGTTGCGTTTTGGGATGATCCGGAGGGGCTGAAGTATCACGCGGCCTATTTTGGCAAGTATCCGGGGATCTGGTGCCATGGAGATTGGGTCTCCCTGACAGAGCATGGAGGGATGATCATCTACGGCCGCTCAGATGCCACACTCAATCCCGGGGGGGTGCGAATTGGCACAGCAGAAATTTATCGCCAGGCGGAAAAGATAGAGGAGGTTCTGGAGTCTCTTGCGATCACCCAGAGATGGAAAGGGGATGAGCGAATTGTTCTCTTTGTCCGCTTAAGAGATGGGTTTGAGTTGGATGAGGGGGTAGAGAGTCGGATACGACAAGAGATCAGGAGCAGGGCAAGTCCAAGGCATGTTCCAAACAAGATCGTTCAAGTTAGCGATATTCCAAGGACAAAAAGCGGCAAGATTGTAGAAATTGCAGTAAAAAAAATAGTCCATAATGAGAGGGTTTCAAATCGAGAAGCGCTGGCAAACCCTGAAGCCCTTGCACTTTTCGCCAATCTTGAGGCCCTGCAGTCTGATTGATTTAATGGTGGTAGGGATTTAAAACCCCTCTAAAATGGAGGTTTTTAATTTTTTCTTTAACCCATAAACTCTGCTTATATCCCAAGATGTTGGGGAAGGGGTTTATATGGCAGACCGTCGCCTTCAAGTTTTTGCAACTGTTGCAAAACTACTGAGTTTTACCAAAGCTGCAGAAGCGCTGCATATGACGCAGCCTGCTGTTACCTTCCAGATCCGGCAGCTCGAAGAGTATTTTAATACTCGACTATTTGATCGAACACATAACCGAATAAGCCTGACAGAGGCAGGCGATCTGGTCTTTGGCTACGCCACTCAAATCCTTCAGCACTCTGCAGAGATGGATAATGCAGTTCGCAAGCTGACAGGATCAGTCGCCGGGCCGTTGGTAGTGGGTGCCAGCACTACTATCGGTGAATATTCGATTCCCGGCTTGATGGGGCGATTCCAGGCCGCATTTCCTGATGTCAGCCTGCGTCTGCTCGTTGCCAACACAGAGAGCATTGTCCATATGGTTGAGGATAATGAGATCGATGTCGGAGTGGTTGAAGGACCGGTCAACAATAAAAATCTTGCCTCTAAGATATGCTGGAATGATGAATTGGTCTGTGTCTGTCCAGCAGACCATGAATTGGCAGGGATGGAAAATATTACCCTTGAACAGCTTACCGGCTACCCCCTGATTTTCAGGGAAGAGGGCTCTGGAACCCGGGCAGAGATAATGAAATATGTTGAACAGCAAGGTCATTCAATCAAAGATCTGAATATTATTATGGAGTTTGGAAGCCCGGAATCGATAAAGAGTGCTGTTGAAGCCAACCTTGGCCTCTCCATACTCTCCAAAGTGACCGTCACCAAGGAGCAGGAGCTGAAGTTGTTGGCGACAGTAAGTCTCAGTCCGGAACTGGTCCGTCCCTTCTCGCTGGTCTATCAACGACAGAAGTTTCGTGTCAGAGCAATGGAAGAATTTATGAAGTTTATCCATACGGAAATTGATACCCCCTCCAGTACAGAAGTATGACCAGAGAGGAGCAGGCTCTCCTCAAACTCTATCGAAACCTCTCGAGAGGTAGACGCGAGGGGTTGATCGATTATGCGCGCTATCTTGAAGGGTGCGAACCCCCTAAAGATCAGATCAGTGAGAAGGTTGATATCCCTAGACCAGAAGAGGAGTCTGTTGTTGCTGCCATCAGACGATTGACTTCCTCATACCCCATGCTGGAACGGACGACCCTGCTCGATCAAACAACAGGTTTGATGGCCCAGCACCTGATGCAGGGGCGTGAGGCCTCTGAGGTTATCGACCAGCTCGAAGAGTTGTTCCAAGAGCGATATGGCAAATTTCTTCAACAGCAGACAGAGCCGGTCGACAAGTAATACCCCCCTCCTCTTCTTAACTCGCAGGGCTTTCATGAGTTATGAGGAGAGGTGAAGAGATGCTTGCAACCCCCTTTTTATACCGTTATTGCCGGCATTATGGATCTATCTTCCGATTTTCAAAATAAAATGACCAAAAGAGGGTTTGAAGAAGTCCTTCCAAAATGAAACAATGAGTTGCAGAGATGGAGAATAATGAGTAAATAATCATGCAGCACAAAGCTAAGAACAACAAGAGAGTAGGCTTGCTATATGGAGATGGTTATCGACCCAATGTAGGCATTATCATCTTCAACGATGAGGGCAAATTGCTTTGGGCCAGGCGAGTCAAACACGATGGATGGCAGTTCCCTCAGGGAGGTGTTGAACGGGGAGAAACAGTCCAGGAAGCGGTCTTTCGAGAACTTGAAGAAGAGGTGGGACTCTGCTCATGCCATGTGCAGTTGGTGGGAAGGACGAGGAACTGGCTCCACTACGATGTTCCCTCCAGTATGTTGAGGTCTGAACATTCCAGAGGATTTAAAGGGCAGAAACAACACTGGTTTCTATTCCATCTCCTCGGTAAAGAGTCAGATCTCTGTCTTGAGGGTTGTGACAGACCGGAATTTGATGATTGGAAGTGGGTGGACTACTGGATGCCACTGGATAATATTGTGATCTTCAAACGGGATGTCTATAAATTAGCACTAAAACACCTGGAGCCTCTCTATAAGAGCTATCGAAATCGTACTCTGGCAAATTAAGCAAGAGCTGACTACTTCGATTTCGAATCAGGTGCCAGTTTTGTGGGTAGACCGGACCACCTCCTGGAGAAGAGGGTGGTTTGCTCAGTTGACCCATTTTTTCCTGGATGAACGCGTTTTTTGAAGCGGGGTAGATCAAGTGCTACTCCTCTCTATCCCAAAATAAACCCTATTTTCAGGAGCAGCAGTTGTTCTCTTGGGGGGTATTAAAGCCATCTCTTAACCCTGTCTGTTCTTCTCCATCCTTATGGTGACCATCTGATTTCGGCTTAGGATGATTTGACCTCTCTGGCGTTGATCACCCAAATCAGTATATTCGAAAGAATAGCAGCGACGGAGGCGTAGTTTTCCACGAGCAAATTCAGGCCTGATTGTGCCCAATGAAGCCGTGCCATCGAGGAACTGGAGACCATGTTGAGAGCAATAGTCACGGGCGATTGAAGTTGCCATCTCTCTGGCTCGCAGATTATCTATAATAAAAACGATAATTATGATAGCCAAAAAAATAAAAAGTGGATCCATTAGCTCTATGATTATGGGCTCTCTTAAGAGCAAGTACTGATGGCAGATTATGTGAATAGAGGGCTATTATGCATCTCTATCACCCGACAAGCCTAAGAAATTAGAGTGGATATGAATTGATTAACAGGCCGATGTTATCTGTTTTTATCAAAATGTCAGTCCTGGTGTTCCTGCTCAGTGGGTGTGGACAACATGGAAGGGTGGATTTTAATAATATCTGTTCGATCTATAAGGCTTTTCCTGAGTGGGAACAGGCCGCCAGAGCAGCAGAGCATCAGCATGGAATCCCGTCCTCTCTGCTTTTTGCGGTTATCCATCAGGAGTCTCGATTTTTGGCCGATGCAAGGCCACAGCGAGATCGTCTCTTCGGATTCTTGCCGGGGCCTCGGTTCTCTAGTGCTTATGGATTTGCTCAGGTTCTTGACGCTACCTGGCAAAACTATATTACTCAAACTGGCCATCAAGGCGCGGATCGTGCTCACTTCCCTGATGCGGTTGATTTTGTGGGGTGGTATCTGTCGGCTATTGCCACCAGAGGCAGGATTCCTGTAACAGATGGTTACCGCCTCTATCTGGCCTACCACGAAGGATACAGGGGTTATTTAAAAGGGAGCTGGAGGAGAAAGAAGGTGTTGATCAATGCCGCCAAACGGGTTGCTAACCGGGCAAAACAATACCAAAGGGGGATGGCTCGTTGTCATTGAGCATCATCGGTATAGATCACTGAGTCCTTAATTACAGTTGTTGCAGATCTTCTCAATCAGCGAGGTTGTGGAGTGGGTTGTCTTAAAGGGGATGGTGTGAGTCTTCCCCCCCCAACTGGCGACCTCTGCCGCACCAACAATCCGATCGACGGCCCAGTCTCCTCCCTTGACAAGATAGTCCGGTCTAATCAGATTGATTAGATTCAACGGTGTCTCTTCATCAAACCCAACCACAAGATCAACCATCTCCAGGGCAGCAATCAACGCCAGCCGGTCTTCAAGAGCATTTATCGGTCTGCCCCTCCCTTTGTTGAGGTCACGAACTGAACTGTCGGAATTAACCCCTACAATCAGGCTATTACCCAGTTGTGCCGCTTCGATCAGGGTGGTGATATGTCCTCGATGGAGGATGTCGAAGCAGCCATTGGTGAAGACTCTCGGAGTTTGGAGTGTTTTAACCCTTCCCTTGATCTGATCGGGGTCAGAGACGATCTTGCTCTGCAGGGAATTCAATCGAGATACTCAAATACCCGGATAATTTTTTTGACCATTGGCACCTTGCGGATAATATCTGTTGCCAACTTGGCTTCTTCCCGGGTCACGATGCCCATCAGATAGACGATGCCACGTTCTACAATGACAGAGGTATTGGCTTGGACTTTCTCATCAAAATCATCCGATGTGACGAGTGTCCATTTAACCCTTCCCAGTAGCCATAAATCGCGGGCTCGGCTCTTATTGTCGCTGATTTTAATTGTGGCGATCTGATTGACGATCTGGCGGGTGTGTTCAAAAGTGCGGGCAAGAGTAAGTATGCGCTCCGTTATCTCTCGACGGGGTGATTCCCCAGTGAGCAGAATAACGCCATTTTTAACATTGACGCTGATGTGGCTCTGTTTGTTGATCTCTTCGTCATTGTGAATCTTCCCAAGGAGAGTAAGCTCGAGCCGGGTGTCGTCAAAGAGAACACCCGCAGAGACTCTGTCGTTAGCAATATCAACAACAGCAAGGGTGCCAGCCGTATACTGAGTCATAAGACAGCTTGATGTCAGTGAGACAATGAAAAACAGGATGCCGACACGAAGGGCATTTAATGTGGCAGAGGGGGCAATAGCTTTAGTCATTGTTAGTGGTTTCCGAGCAGATGATGATCAATTAAATCACATATGCAGTGGATTGCAATTCCATGTATCTCCTGAATTCGTGCTGTTCGTCGATTAGGGACACATATACTAACATCACCATCCTGCAATATATTGGCTAATTCACCACCATCTCGCCCACTCATCGCCACCACATTCATCCCATGCTCATGAGCGGCAGTGACCGCCTGGATTACATTTTCTGAGTTTCCGGAGGTGGTGATGGCCAACAGAATATCACCAGGCAGGCCGAGTGCCAGGATCTGTTTTGAAAAAACCTGGCCATAGTCATAATCATTGGCAATCGCTGTCAGGGTCGCCATGTCGCTATTGAGTGAAAGTGCGGCCAGGGGCGGACGATCCTGTTCAAATCGGTTGAGGAGTTCAGCCGTAAAATGGAGCGCATCACTTGCCGACCCTCCGTTACCACATGCCAGGATCTTGTTCTCATGAAGAAGTGCTTCAACCATCAGTCTGGCAGCATCCGCAATAGGGCCGGCAACTTGCTCAACACAGGTATTGGCGGCCTCAATGCTCTGTTTAAAATTATCAACTACACGCTGTACTGGATCTGTAGAGAGAGGTTGTCTGTTTTGTTCAGAAGGCATTTTTAATCCAATTGAGTTGTTCTTCTTTCGGCTGGTTGAGATCTATGGCAATAACATCGAATCGACAGGCCGGCAAGTGGTTGCTGAGTTCACGTTGGAGGTAAAATTGAGCGCATATTTTAATTCGATTCTGTTTTTCAGGCACTATTGATGCAGCAGCGCCACCAAAGCGGTTTCCCGAACGAGCTCGAACCTCAACAAAGACAATATGCTCGTCATCCCTCATGATAAGGTCGATCTCTCCATAACGCGAATGATAGTTTGCAGCAATAAAGACAAGACCCCTCTGTTCAAGATATTTTCTGGCCCTGGTCTCTGATCTGATGCCCCATTCCTGGGCAGAAGTTCCCCTTGCCATTATTGGGGTCCGGTCGAGGATAATGTTGATATTGGAGTCGATATGCCTTGCGATATCTTCATTGGGATCGGTTTTCGGCTGATCGAGCCCTGGGGGGTGATGGTTAGCAGACCGGTATAGCCAGGCCATTTAAAGCCACTTTTACTCTCCGGCTGGAAGAGCTGCGCCATCAGTCGATAACTATCAAGTCCCAGAGCATAAAATCGAGAGAGCGGCCCTTTGGTGATGGGTTTTTCGTCAGCCAACTGCTTCCAGGAGGAGTGAATCCATGCCAGTGAAGGAGCTGTCCATGGGAGATCACCGAAAATAATCCCATCGAGATCTTGATCTTTTTTTGTATCAGGAGTGCCGCTATAGATGTGCGAAGTCGAATAGACTGGAAGATCATGGCCCTGATGGTAGTTGATCAGTGGTTTTAGTAGGCGACCATCACTGGGTGTAGCGACCAGAAAAAGCATATCAGCATCGGCTCTTCTTTTTGGCACATACTTCAAGGGGCCAATAGCGCTTTGAACACGCTGTTTTCGGCTCTCACCCTTAGAGATGCCAAGAAGGCGACGGATGAGCGCACCGTCATCTTTCTTGTCTGTCGGGTAGCGTGCACTCTCCACGAGAGTGCCGCCGAGGGTGGTAAAGTGGCGTTCAAAGGTATTGAAAATCCGCTCCCCCCAACGGTTGTCAGGGTAGAGTGCCAGTGCATTTCGATGTCCCGCCTGAAAGCTGATCTGTGCTGCGAACAAGGCCTCATCCTCGGGTGGCAGACCATAATGCCAAATGTTGGCCTCTTTGGTTCCAGTAGGATTTGAACCCAGGATCAGGGTGGGAACAGAGGTGTCAGGATTGTTGGCCATAGCATTTACGGCCTCTCTCCCAAGGGGACCAACAATAAAATCGGCGCCTTCCTCAACGGCCATTTTGTAGTACGCTGAAGCAAGTTGGGGTTCATCACCAAAATCATAGACCACTACTTTTCCAGTGCTCTGACTTATTTTGTGTGCAGTCATGAAGCCGTCATGAATGGCATTTGCCACCTCACTGTACTTTGAGCTCATGGGGAGGAGAAGGGCGATTGTGTCGGGCCTGGCTTTTTGCTGGATATATAACGGCACAATAGCGTTATTTGCCGGGTGTTGCGGATAGTTGAGTTGCCAGATTTCAAGATCGGCCTTGAGGTAGGCCGGTGATTCTCTGCTGGTAGTTGCAATCACAGCAAGCTCGAGCCAGCCGGCCAGTTCGTCTTGACTGGTATTAAGCCTCACCTTATGGAGTTTCTCTGGGTGAGTGGCAGTGAGCAGATCCCATCCAGCCCTGATTGTCTCTTGTCGATGAGTGGTCAGATCAAGATTTGCAGTCCTGAGCAGAGTAAGGGCAGCACTGATCGGTTGGTGGGTGAGCAGTTGAGCCTCTGCCTTCAGGAGCTGGCCCTGATGGTAGACTTCTCTCCAGTCGGCTTTGATCTGGCCAAGTACTTTTAAAGCCCTCTTGGGGTTTTCGGTTTTAAGGTAGATTTGCCCCAGTAGAAGAAGGCGCTGGCTGTGTTCAATCGTCTTGTTGGTAAAAATCCCTGGTTGGGTCAGTAGGGCAAGGGCTTGTTCGTATTGGCCTTTATTAAAGAGATGTTGACTGATTTTTAAGAAGTGGCGTGGACGATCAATGATCGGTAATGTTGTGGTTCTGGAAAGGAGAGCCCAGCTCTTGGTTGGAGTTGTCCCCTCCTCAATGAGGGCTGAACCCGCTTCCTCAATAGGGTCATCCGGTTGTTTCTGGGGGGGAGTTGCAGTGTCAGAGTGTTGGGCGGAAGGAGGGGCGTGAGTCGTTATAACAGGGGTAGTGGCTGATGGCCGCGGTATTTTGGCCACTTTTTTCTGCGAAGCACATCCTGAAAACAAAAGGGTGGCTAAGAGCATTAGAAGAAAGAGGGTTGAGGGGTATTTTGAAATCCGATTCACCACTTGAACAGAGGCCTCCTGGCCATTTTTAACGCCTTGAAAGGAGTGTAAAGGCAGATGCCATTAAGTTAAAGAAAGGGATGTATAGAGTTCAACCTCAACAACAAAGAGAGTATATAGAGTGATTTCAAATCAAACCAAGGCCGGAGTTCTTTATATTGTCGCAACACCGATAGGCAATCTTGATGATCTCTCCCCCAGAGCCGTCAGCACCCTTGGAAAAGTAGACCTTGTGCTTGCTGAAGATACACGTCATTCAAGAAAATTGTTGTCTCATTTTGGAATCAAAACTTCGCTCTTCTCGCTCCATGAGCATAATGAAAAATCAAAATGTGATCGGCTCATCAACCAGCTCGAGCAAGGAAAGAGCATGGCGCTGATCAGTGATGCCGGTACCCCATTGATTAGTGATCCCGGATTTCCGCTTGTCAGTCAGGCGCGACGGACCGGGTTGGAGGTAGTGCCCCTTCCGGGCCCCTGTGCTGCAATCGCCGCCCTCTCTGTTTCAGGAATTGGTGCCGATCGTTTTGTATTTGAGGGGTTTTTGCCGGCCAAGCCTGGTCGTCGCAGGCGCCGCCTGGAGGCCATAGTCGGTGAGGAGCGAACCCTTATCTTCTATGAGTCAGTCCACCGTATTGAGGCGATGATGGCTGATCTGGAAGCGGTATTTGGTCTCCAGCGTCAGGCGGTGGTTGCCAGAGAACTGACCAAGATGTTTGAGACAGTGAAGGCCGGAACACTGGCTGAATTGAACCAGTGGTTGCGTGCCTCTCCTCAGCAGGTTCGGGGTGAGTTTGTGGTTGTGGTTGAGGGGGTGCCACAACCTGAGAAGACCAGCCTTGATGGTGAAGACTGTCGAATAATGGGCCTCTTGCTTGAGTTGCTCCCCCCTGGAAAGGCTGCTGAAGCAGCAGCAAAGATTCGCAACAAACCCAGAAAAATCTTCTACCAATGGGCGCTTGAAGCCAGAGATCACTAGTCCTCGCCTCATATCTAGAGAGAACTTCTCTTTATTGATCATGGGGCAAGGTCTTCATCAGCCTCTCTTTTTCCTCTGTCACTTGGCTTATGACAAGAGCGGAATATCGAATCCAGAGTGAGTTGGGAGTTAATTAATGCTGTTCTTTCATTTGATGTTTGACTAAAGTCGCAGTGGGAGTCAGCCGGACAGTCGCTGCTTTGGATTCCAGGGTAGAGGAAAGTCCGGGCTCCATAGGGCAGGGTGCCAGGTAATGCCTGGGCGATGTGAGTCGACGGAAAGTGCAACAGAGAGTAGACCGCCGATGGCCTCCAAGAGGCACAGGTAAGGGTGAAACGGTGCGGTAAGAGCGCACCACGTTGGTGGCAACATCAACGGTACGGCAAACCCCACTCGGAGCAAGACCGAATAGGGACCATTTGGCGCTGCCCGCGTCTGGTCCGGGTAGGTCGCGTGAGGCCAGTGGCGACACTGGTCCCAGATGAATGACTGTTCTCGACAGAACCCGGCTTACAGGCTGACTCCCACTCTCCTCCCACCGTATCCCCCCATCCTCTGAAACTCCTCCTATTTCGGGTGTCATCTTAACTAAAATGCGTAACTTCTTGATCCTTCAGTGATAGTATTCTTCCTTTCTAAAAATCTCGCAAGTATGTGAAAAAAAACACATTTTTCCTTGACAGTAGGGAAAAATCCCATCTATAGTTCATCCAGTGGGTAATTGTGGGTAATTGTGGGTTAATACCAAAAAATGATGCCATGTTTCGCGGAATAAGTGTTCTTAATCTAGATGCCAAGGGTCGTTTAGCGATCCCAACCCGTTATCGGGATGGTCTCCTTGGGAGAGATGGGGGCCAGGTTGTGATCACTCTGAGTGATCGATGGGATGAGGATCATTGCCTCTGGTTGCTGCCCCTGGGGGAGTGGGTCGAGATTGAACGTAAATTGCTGAGTATTCCTACGGGTCGTCAGTCAACCCGACTAAAGAGAAGGCTGCTCTCCTTTGCCACAGAGTGTGAGCTGGATCGAAGCGGAAGGGCTCTAATACCGGCACAACTCCGTGAGCGTGCCGGGTTAGAGAAGCGGATTGTTCTAACGGGACAGGGGAATAAGTTTGAAATCTGGGATGAAGTTCGCTGGGATGACCAGTGTGAAAGCTGGTTATCAGAACCTTTGGATCAAGATGGCGCCCTGCCGATTGAAATGGAGACGTTGGTTCTTTGATCGGTAAGGACCCTGTATCGCAGGGGCATGAGTCAGTCATGTTGGAGGAAGTGGTGGAGGCACTGAAAATCAGACCAGGCGGTGTCTATGTTGATGGAACATTTGGCAGAGGGGGCCATACCCAGGCCATTCTCTCCCAACTCGGCCCAGAAGGGAGTATGGTCGCATTTGACCGTGATCCGGATGCCATCAGAGCTGGCCGTGACGTATTTGCCATGGAGTCTCGCCTGAAGCTGGTCCATCGCCCCTTTTCTGAGTTGGCGCAAGGGTGTCATGAGGCAGGATTCGATCAGGGTGACGGCATTTTTTTTGATCTTGGGGTCTCCTCACCACAACTTGATACTCCCTCACGTGGTTTTAGTTTCATCAATGACGGTCCTCTGGATATGAGAATGGATCCTGGTCAGGGAGAGCCTGCTTCAGCCTGGCTGGCTCGAGTTGAGGCGGGTGAGCTTGCTGATGTCTTGTTTCGTTTTGGCGATGAACGTTATGCCAGGCGAATTGCAAGGGCAATTGTAAAAGAGAGAGAGGTTAAGGCGATTGAGACGACTGACCAGCTCGCTGCCCTTGTTTCAAAGGTAATACCTCATCATGAGAAAAGTAAGCATCCTGCAACGAGAACATTTCAGGCTATTCGAATAAAAGTTAACGATGAGCTTGGCCAGCTTGAAAGGGTGTTACCTCAGGCAGTGAGATGGCTGAGGCCTGGTGGCCGGCTTGTTGTCCTCAGTTTTCATAGCCTTGAGCACCGCAGAGTAAAAAAATTTATTCGTCAAGAGGTGCGTGGTGATGACTTCCCGATTGAAATTCCAGTTCTCCAGAGTCAACTCCATCCTCGTCTGAAATCATTGAAGAGTCGTCGACCGAGCAAGGAAGAGGTGGCAAATAACCCCCGGTCAAGGAGTGCCACATTGCATTTTGCAGAAGCAATGGGTGATGGTAATGCGTAGCGGGATGATCATTTTGATTGTTGCTGTGGTCCTCAGTGCTTTGGCTTTGGTACAAGTCCGATTTCAGAACAGAGTTGCGTTCGTCGAACTGCAAAAGGCAATTCAAGAGAGAGACCTTCTTCATAATCATTGGGAAGCCCTGTTACTGGAAGAGGGAACATGGACGGCACCCGGGATTCTGGAGGTGACTGCCCAACAACAGCTAGGGATGATCTTTCCCGCTGCAGCCGACATGAAGACAGTCTATCTTTTGCCCTCACTCTCCGGATCGAGTGGTTTGCCATGAGCCGGCGAAGTCGACAACAGCCTGTTAAGACCCACCCCTTCCGTCATTGGAGTGTTGCCCTTCTGGTGATGGCTGGGTTGGGAGGACTCTTCTGGCGAGCTGCTATTTTGCAGACAACTGAACGGGCTCACCTTGAAGAAGAGGGACGGGCTCGATTTATCCGTGACGTACCTGATTTGGCGCTTAGGGGTCGAATACTTGATCGCCATGGAGAGCCACTGGCAATGAGTACAGCGGTGGACTCCGTATGGGCAGACCCTAAATTATTCTGTCGAGATAACCAAAAATGGGGGTTATTGAGTAAGCAGATCGGGATTGATCTTGAGACGATAAGAAGCCGCTGCGAACAGTACGGTGGGCGCCGGTTTATGTGGATAAGGCGCCATCTTCGCCCTTCACAGGCAGCTAAAATTCTTGACAGCAACATCCCGGGTATTGCCCTGCGGCGTGAGTATCGACGTTTCTATCCATCAGGTGCAGCGTCCTCTCACGTGCTTGGTTTTACTGATATTGATGAAGTGGGCCAGGAGGGGCTTGAGAAATCATTTCAGGATTATCTGGCAGGTAGAGATGGATTGAAGCGACTCTGGCGAGATCGATCAGGTCGAATAATTGATGGAATGGAAATTGATCGAGTGGTCCATGGGCGGGATCTGGTGACAACACTGGATATCAGGCTTCAATCTCTCCTGCATAGTGAATTATCAAGAGCTGTCAGTGAACATCAGGCAAGCGCAGGGATGGCGGTGATACTGGAGGCCCAAAATGGCGAGGTTCTGGCAATTACCAACCACCCTAAGTTTAACCCTAATAATCGAGCTGAGTTTAAAGGCCCTCTGTTGCGTAATCGCTCCCTAACCGATCCATTCGAACCGGGATCAACGATGAAACCCTTCACCATCGCAATGGCCCTAAGCTCAGGTGAGTTGACACCAGAGACATTGATCGAAACTTCTCCTGGATGGTGGCGTGTTGGAAACAAAACCATCAGTGATGTGCATGATTACGGCACTCTGAGTGTATCCGGTGTTGTCGTCAAGTCGAGCAATATCGGGGCTGCAAAAATTGCAATGCAGTTTCCTCCAGAAGAACTTCGTGAGTTGTTGGCCAAAATCGGATTTGGTTCAAGAACAGGCATAGAGCTTAGTGGAGAGAGCGCTGGAAGACTGCCAAAGCGTCGACAATGGAGGCTGACGGAACATGCCACACTTGGCTATGGTTATGGGTTCTCTGTGACCGCACTCCAATTGGCACAAGCCTACCAGGTGTTGGCAAATGATGGCCTTCGCTTCCAGCCTACACTTATCAGCCAGGATCAAAATGCAAGGAGTAAGCAAGTCCTCTCAGCGGAAGTGACCCGTGAGGTGAGGGCGATGTTACGTCAGGTGGTTACCTCGGAAGGGACGGCACGCCGAGCAAGAGTGGTCAATTATGCTGTTGCAGGCAAGACGGGTACGACAAAAAAAATCATAGACGGCCAATATGCCGACAGAAGATACATCGCCTCTTTTGCTGGATTTGCACCCGCCGACAAACCTCGATTTGTAATGGTTGTTGTGATTGATGATCCCAAGGGGGAACACTACTACGGCGGTCGGATAGCAGCCCCTGTCTTTTCAAAGGTGATGACCCGGGCACTCCATCTGTTTAATGTTCCACCACAACCACGACCCTCCCTGCAACAGACGTATGAGGTGGTTGATGCGAGTTATTGAGATGAACAGTTCACCCCTCCGGTTGGCCTCGCTCGTAGAAGGGTTTGGTGGTGTAGAGGAGCCGATGGCAAGTCTTGAGGTGACAGGGCTCACCCAGGATAGTCGAACTGTCAGTTCCGGTTCTCTCTTTCTGGCAATGCCGGGAATCACTGATGGAAGTGATGGCCGTAATTATATTGATGATGCAATTGCCCGTGGAGCAGGAGCGATCCTGTTTGAAGCGATGGGAGAGGATCACAGAACCGCACTCCCTGTTCCAGCGATCGCGGTGACCAACCTGCGTGCCCATGCTGGAGCCATTGCGTCCCGCTACTACCAAGAACCAAGTGCAAGGATGATGGTGATCGGAGTAACCGGCACTAATGGAAAGACAACTTCACTCTCTCTTCTCTCTCAGGCAATGACGTTATTAGACAGACCATGTGGCCAGATTGGGACATTGGGTAGTGGGTTCTGGGGTGCGTTGCACGGTGGCGGACTCACTACCCCTGATGTTGTCTCTCTTCATCGGGAGCTTGCAGTACTACTCGAAGCAGGAGCGCAATGCGCCTGTGTTGAAGTCTCATCTCATGCCCTCGACCAGGGTCGAGTTGATGAAGTTAAGTTTCGTGCAGCACTGTTTACCAACATCAGCCATGATCATCTTGACTACCATGGCTCAATGGAGGCGTATGTAAAAGCCAAGAAATCACTCTTTTCCCGCGTCGGTCTGGAACACGTTGTAGTTAATCTGGATGATCGCTATGCAGATGAATTTCTTGCTGAGGTTGATGATCAAGTCGCTCTGATGACCTATGGCAGTGAGGGTGATGTCAGGGTTGTTGAGGCAAAACCATTTGAGAGCGGTCTCTTGGTGAGACTCGCCACACCTTATGGTGAGATGATGTTTACCTCTCCTCTGGTAGGGATGATCAATCTTCCCAATCTGGTGGGTGTGGCAGCCATGTTGCTCTCTCTAGGATACAAGCCCAATCAAATTGAAGGTGCGCTTGCCAAGATAGAACCAATTCCGGGGAGGATGGAGCGAATCGGGCGAACTGCCAACGGGGCACAGGTTTTCGTCGATTTTGCCCATACACCGGATGCACTTCAAAAGGCCCTCAACTCCTTGCGAGAGCTCCAGAGTGGTTCGATATGGGTTGTATTTGGGTGTGGTGGTAACCGTGATCTGGGTAAACGCCGATTAATGGGTGAGGTGGTGAGCACCCTTTCAGACCATATTGTTGTCACCAGTGATAATCCTCGCAACGAAGATCCGGATGAGATTATCGCTCAGATTATGGAAGGGATCTCCAGCCACCAGTGTGTAGTACTTCCTGATCGTGGTGCTGCTATTGACCATGCTGTTCACTCAGCGGAAGAGGGTGATCTGGTGCTGGTTGCGGGAAAAGGGCATGAATCTACCCAGATTATTGGGAGTGAAGCCCTGTTTTTTTCAGATCGATTATGGATCGAACAGTTGCTGGAGGGTGGCGCGTGATGTTTTTAGGTGAAGCGGCAAAAGCTCTCAACGGCCAACTGGCAGGGAGAGACTGTCTCTTTAGTGCAGTGACAACCGACTCAAGAACAATTGCCGGTGGAGAGTTGTTTATCGCACTCAGGGGCCCCCATTTTGATGGCCACCATTTTTTACCGGAAATCATCAGCAAGGGGGCATCAGGCGCTGTTGTTGAGCCTGGAGTTGAGGCTGATCTGCCGCTGATCGAGGTTACCGACACCCTTGCTGGGTTGGGCGAACTTGCAGCCTATTGGCGCAAGCGTTTTTCAATACCCATCGTTGCCGTAACAGGCAGTAATGGAAAGACAACGGTTAAGGAGATGGTGGGCGCCATACTCGGGAAAGCCGGCCCTGGATTGGTCGCTTATGGGAACCTGAATAACCATATTGGCCTGCCTCTCTCTCTTCTTAGGTTAAGGAAGGGTGACACCTATGCGGTTGTTGAGATGGGCATGAACCACTCCGGAGAGATCGCCCATCTTGCTTTACTTGCCAAACCCACTGTTGCGGTAATCAACAATGCCGCTCCGGCACACCTTGAAGGCTTGGGGTCAGTTGCCGATGTTGCCCGGGCGAAAGCAGAGATCATCGAAGGTTTGGATTCTGATGGGACGGTAGTGATCAATGCCGATGATCACTTTTTTGGCCTTTGGCAGGAGGCCTCAGGCGAGCGAAGGGTTATCTCATTTGGTGCTAACCCAAAGGCTGATGTCTATTGGGAGTGGGATCAAAGCAGTAGATTGAGATTGCACACTCCATTGGGTGAAGACGCTTTCTGCTTTCCGCTACCAGGAGATCACAATGCCATAAATGCAGCAGCGGCAGCAGCAGCAGCGATCACCACCGGAGCGACCCTTGATTCAGTTGTAGCCGGTCTCAAAAACAGTCGATTTGTTACCGGCAGACTGGAACGCAAACGAGGTGTTCATGGATGTGAGATCTGGGATGACACCTATAACGCTAATCCGGATTCACTGGCAGCCGCACTTCAGGTGATCTCAAAACGTGAGGGAGAAAAAATATTGGTACTCGGCGATATGCGTGAACTTGGAAGCGCCAGCAACCAACACCATCAAGAGGCGGGAAAAGCAGCTAAACGAGCCGGAGTGTCGAGGCTCTACACACTGGGTACAACCTCCGGTGAGGCTGCCCAGGCCTTTGGTCAGGGAGCCTGCCATTTTAGTGATATTGATGAATTGATAGAGGCTCTTAGGAAGAGCTTGAGCAGAAGTGCTGTGGTGTTGGTGAAGGGCTCCCGAGGAATGAAAATGGAACGAGTCGTAAGAGCGATTGATAACGCACAGGGAGGAGATTGATTATGTTGGTCTATCTGTTTGATTTTCTTTCCAGTGAGTACTCATTTTTCACTCTGTTCCGTTATCTGACGCTTCGCGGGATACTTGCCGTTCTGACCTCACTGACTATCTGTTTTGTAGTGGGCCCGGCAATGATTCGTCGACTCAGCCACAAACAGATCTCACAGACCATAAGGAGTGATGGTCCAAAAACACACCTCTCTAAAGGCGGCACACCGACAATGGGTGGTGCACTTATTATTGTTTCAGTCGTATTTTCAACGCTCCTCTGGTCAGATCTTGGGAATCGATTCGTCTGGATCACTCTATTTGTCTGCCTCGCTTTTGGGGCTATTGGCTGGGCAGATGACTATCGAAAACTGATCAATAAAAACCCTAAGGGTTTAAGCGCCAAGACAAAGTTTTTTTGGCAATCGCTCTCTGGTGCGATAGCGGCGGTTGTGCTCTATCTGTTAGCCACCTCCCCGGCAGAAACCGAATTAATTGTGCCCTTTTTTAAAGAGGTCGGAATCCCCCTTGGAATGGGTTATATGGTATTGACCTGGTTTGTGATCGTAGGATCAAGCAATGCGGTCAACCTTACTGATGGCCTTGATGGACTGGCAATTCTACCAACAGTCATGGTCTCAAGCGCACTGGGAGTGTTTGCCTATGTGACGGGTCATAGTGTATTTGCCGGTTATCTGGCCTTTCCATATATTTCAGGGACGGGTGAAGTGCTTATTTTTTGTGGCGCACTTGCCGGTGCCGGTCTTGGTTTTCTCTGGTTTAACACCTATCCCGCCCAAGTCTTTATGGGTGATGTCGGTGCGCTCGCGATTGGAGCGGCGCTCGGTGTTGTAGCAGTCATTGCTCGTCAGGAGATCGTCTTTTTTGTGATGAGCGGGGTGTTTGTTGTGGAAACGGTTTCGGTCATCCTCCAAGTGGTCTCCTATAAGCTTGTCGGGCGTCGTCTCTTCCGAATGGCGCCACTACATCACCATTTTGAGCTTAAAGGCTGGCCGGAGCCAAGAGTCATTGTGCGTTTTTGGATTATCACCCTTATCCTGGTGCTGGCAGGGCTTGCCACCCTGAAGATTCGTTGACTCAATGGAAGCGATGCTCATGAACAAGATTGAAAGCTCACTCTCTGGCGCCAAGGTGCTTGTCGTGGGCCTTGGTGAGAGTGGTTATTCAACGGTCTGCTATCTTGCCAGCATGGGGTGTGAGGTGCGGGTCATCGACTCCAGAGACCTTCCTCCTCGATTAACCGCTTTGCGCCAAACCCATCCTCAAGCAGAAGTTCAGACCGGCTCCTTTGGAAGCCACTGGTTCACCGAGGCCGATCTATTGGTGGTCAGCCCGGGAATTTCAATCGAGATCCCTGAGATTCAGCAGGCCCGATCAACAGGAGTCGAAGTGGTTGGAGATGTTGAGCTTTTTGCCAGGGTGGCTCAGGCCCCCATCCTGGGGATTACCGGATCAAATGGGAAAAGTACAGTAACTGCAATGGTTGGTGAAATGGCAACAGACGCCGGGCTTGATGTTGCCGTGGGTGGCAATATTGGGGTTCCGGTGCTTGATCTGCTGCGCCATCCCGAGCCCGACCTCTATGTCCTTGAGCTCTCAAGCTTCCAACTTGAAACCACAAACTCACTGGAAACGCGGGCTTCTGCACTACTCAACATCAGTCAAGATCATATGGATCGATATCCTGATTTAGCGGCCTATGGCAGGGCAAAGATGAGAATCATGGACGGCGCCGGTTTTCAGGTCTTCTGCCGTGATGATAACCAGATACAACGTCTTTTTGCAGGGGATAATCTTTTCGATCGAAGTCGTTGCCTCTCTTTTGGTTCGAGTGAACCTGATGGTGAGGGTGAATATGGTCTTCGGACAATTGATCAAGAGACCTGGATCTTCAGAGGGAGTGAACCGGTAGTAGAAACATCAGGGATTAAACTCAATGGCCGACACAATCTCCTCAATGTAATGGCAGCAATTGCCCTGGCTGAGGTCAGCGGGATTTCACGCCAGTCAATTATTGCTGGAGCACAACGTTTCAAGGGGCTTCCACATCGATGTGAGCTTGTCGGCAGCTGGAACGATATTGAGTGGGTGAATGATTCAAAAGCGACCAATGTGGGCGCAACAGTAGCATCCCTTGAAGGGATGGAGGCCCCCGTCATTCTGATTGCCGGGGGAAAGGGCAAAGAGGCCGACTTTTCACTTCTGCGCCAGCCCATTATCGAAAAGGCAAAAGCGGTTGTAGTGATAGGGGAGGATGGCCCTCTGATCGGCACTCTTGTTGCTGATGAGATCCCGGTAGTTGAAGCCTCATCAATGGATGAAGCTGTCGCTCTTGCCGGTCAGTGGGCGCAGGCGGGTGACAGAGTCCTTCTTGCACCCGCTTGTGCCAGCTTTGACCAATTCAGGGATTTTCAGGCCCGAGGTAATGCCTTTACCAGTGCTGTGTTGAGGTTTAACAAATGATTGCCACCACCTTACAGGCGCGACGACAGGCAAAAGCCGCCGCGGGTTATCAGGGCCCGGACAGATGGCTTGTTGGAAGTGTGGCAATGCTGGTTCTTATAGGTTTGGTGATGGGGTATTCGGCTTCCATCAGCCTGCAGACAAATGGAATGGGAGGGGGAATTCTTGTTCGGCAGCTAATCCATATCTTATTGGCCATACTGGTCGCTTATGCCGTGTGGAAAACGCCACTTAAATTCTGGGAGGTCTCTGGCAAGTACCTTCTGACAATCGGCATTCTCTTGCTGGTTGCTGTTCTGGTTGTCGGCATCGAAGTCAATGGAAGTCAACGATGGATCTCATTTGGGCTGTTTACTGTCCAGCCTTCAGAGCTGGCAAAGCTGTTTATGGTGATCTATCTGTCATGTTACCTCACCCGAAAACACGAGACACTGGGTGAGTTTAAAACCGGGATCCTGATTGTGGGTATGGTTCTTGCAGTTTATGCCGTGTTGTTGCTGATGGAGCCGGATTTTGGGAGCCTCGTAGTGATCGCACTCACTGCCGGCTTAATGCTCTTTCTGGCAGGTATTCGGTTTCACTATTTCCTCGGTTCTATTCTTGCCGGTGGAGTGACGTTTGCAGCATTGATCTGGTTTTCACCCTACCGGATGGAGCGTTTGCTTAGTTTCTGGGAACCCTTTGATGATCCCTATGGGAAAGGGTTTCAATTGGTTCAGGCACTGATCGCACATGGACGAGGGGGTTGGACCGGTGCAGGACTGGGGGAGAGTGTTCAAAAGCTGGAATATCTGCCAATGGCCAACAGTGATTTTCTCTTCTCAGTGATTGGAGAGGAGATGGGTTTTGTCGGCATCGCTCTGATTCTGTCGCTGTTTACCCTCTTCTACTGGAGGGTATTCATTATCGCAAGAAGAGCAGAGCAGACTGGCCAATTGTTTGCAGCAAGGCTTGCCCAGGGAATCAGCCTTCTTGTGGTTTTACAGGCAATGATTCATGCCGCCGTCAATCTGGGCGCACTGCCAACAAAAGGATTGACTCTTCCATTTATGAGTTTTGGGGGAAGCAGTCTTGTTGCCAATCTGATGGCCGCGTCATTGCTATTGGTGGTTGACCGGGATAGCCGGGTTAAACCTGGGAGGCGTCGATGAGCACCCTGATGGTAGTCGCCGGTGGAACAGGAGGTCATGTTTTTCCTGCGCTTGCTGTTGCTGAAGTGTTGCGTACCCGTGGGGTAGAGATTGTGTGGTTGGGTACTGAGAAGGGGATAGAGGCCAGAGTCGCCTCTTCAGCGGGGATTGAGATGGAACGGGTTCAGATTCAGGGGGTTCGGGGTCATGGCATCTTACGCTGGATAATGGCTCCCTTTCACCTTCTCTTTGCCATGGCTCAGGCACTGGCAGCCATCCTTCGTCGGCGACCTGATGCGCTGCTGGGGATGGGTGGATTTGTTGCCGGGCCGGGTGGTTTGGTCGCCTGGCTTCTGCGTTGTCCCCTGGTGATTCATGAGCAGAATGCAGTAGCAGGCATGACGAATCGAATCTTGAGTCTGCTGGCAACCCGGGTGTTGCTCGGCTTTCCAGAGACAAAAATGAGATCTGCAAAGAGATCCTGGGTGGGTAATCCGGTAAGGAAAAATATAACAGCATTATCAGAGTCACCACCTTGTGATGGGCAGGGGTTGAGACTGCTTGTTGTGGGCGGGAGTCTCGGCGCACAAGTACTCAACACCGTTGTTCCGCAAGCGGTAAAAAAGATAGCCGTTGATCACAAGCTTGAGGTTCGCCACCAGAGCGGAAGGGGTAAGCTTGATGCGGTAACGACTGCCTATCAACCCCTATTGGAAGAGGGGGGAGCGGAGGTTTCAGTTACTGAATTTATTGGCGATATGGCAGAATCCTATTCATGGGCTGATATGGTGATCTGTCGGGCAGGCGCGATGACAGTCTCTGAGCTTGCAATCGTGGGGTTGCCAGCGATCCTTGTTCCCTACCCTTATGCAGTCAATGACCATCAGACAGCAAACGCCCAGTATCTGGTGGACAACGGCGCTGCCCACCTGATTCAGGAGAGTGAACTCAATCCAGTGTCATTGGTTGAAATAATCAATGAGTGGGGATTTGACCGTGCCCGCCTTGAGGCGATGGGCCGGGCTGCACGACTGCTGGGCAGGCCGGGTGCGGCAGACGAGGTTGCAGATGTCTGTCAGGAGGTGATGCATGCGTGATTATGTTCGTCATGTTCACTTTGTCGGTGTTGGTGGCAGTGGGATGAGTGGAATTGCTGAAGTGTTATTAAACCTGGGTTACAAGGTATCAGGCTCAGACCTGGCTGATGGCCCGACGGTGAGACGGCTTCGGGATTCAGGTGTCGATATCAGGATTGGTCATACAGCCGAGAATGTCCTCGGTAGCGATGTGGTTGTGACCTCAACCGCAATTGTAGCTGACAACATAGAGGTGGTTTCAGCTAAAGCAGGTCATATCCCAGTGATTCCCAGGGCAGAGATGCTTGGAGAGTTGATGCGATTCCGGCGGGGTATTGCAGTTGCCGGAACCCACGGTAAAACAACAACAACAAGTTTGGTTGCAGCGGTTCTTGCCAAGGGGGGGCTTGATCCTACATTTGTCGTTGGCGGGTTGGTTAACAGTGTTGCGACCAATGCCCGATTGGGAGAGGGCGACTACCTGGTTGCAGAGGCAGACGAGAGCGATGCTTCATTTCTCCATCTTCAGCCTTTGATCTCGATTGTGACCAACATCGATGCGGATCATCTGGTTACTTATGGAGGCAGCTTCCAGAAACTGCAAAAGACCTTTGTTGATTTTATCCGAAACCTCCCTTTCTATGGTCTCGCGGTATTGTGCATTGATGACCAAAGGGTGAGGGAGATTATTCCTGCCCTGAATAAACCCCTGATCACTTACGGCACATCAAGTGATGCTGATATCTATGCGGACACAATTCGTCAGGATGGACTGGAGATGAATTTTCAGGTTCGTGGGAGAGCGATCAGTAAGCCTCTTGATGTCACCCTGTCGATGCCTGGTGAGCATAATGTGTTAAACGCACTTGCGGCCATTGCCGTAGCCTCTCGACTTGGGGTCTCTGACAAGGCCATTATTGCCGGGCTTGCCGAGTTCCAGGGGATTGGACGTCGATTCCAGGTTAGAGGTGAACTCAAATTAGAACAGGGCAGTGCACTCCTGGTAGATGACTATGCTCACCACCCCCGAGAACTCTCTGCGACACTTGCTGCCGCCGCTGCCGCTTGGCCAGATCGACGCTGTATCACTGTATTTCAGCCTCATCGTTACTCTCGAACGAATGAATTGATGGATGATTTTAGTCAGGTTCTCTCTAGCCAGGAGAGCCTTATCGTGACTGAGGTCTACCCTGCCGGAGAAGCACCTGTTGCCATGGCAGATGGGAGGGCCTTGTGTCGTGCTATTCGTAGTCGTGGTCAGGTTGAGCCGGTCTTTGTTGAGCACCTCTCTGATTTGCCTCAGGTGCTGGCTGGCTTGGTCAGGCCTGGGGATATCGTACTCACTCTTGGGGCGGGCGATATAGGTCGCTTCTCGGTCCAGTTGTCTGAAAAGGGGCTGCAGGAGGGGTGGCAATGAGCTCTGAATCTTCTGCTGTCTACCCAGATCTTCCAATGAGGGGAATTACCGGTGAGCTTAGATTCAATGAGCCGATGGCTCGGCATACCAGTTGGAAGGTGGGCGGAGTTGCTGATTACTATTACATACCCAAAAGCAGGGAAGAGTTGAGCCATTTTCTCTGCCAGTTGCCTGAGAAGGTGTCCCTCTACTGGGTGGGATTGGGAACCAATCTACTGGTCAGAGATGGAGGCCTTCGTGGAGCGGTAATCTGCACCCATAAAGGGTTAAGCGGGTTTAACTGGCTTGAAAATGGCAACCTCTATGTTGAAGCAGGAGTTCCATGCGCCCGGGTTGCTCGGAGCAGCAACTCTTCAGGATATACCGGAGGCGACTTCTTTTCTGGAATTCCCGGCACTTTGGGTGGAGCACTGGCGATGAATGCCGGAGCTTATGGTGGTGAAACCTGGGATGTGGTGCGTTTGGTCGAGACGATTGATCGCCATGGTGACATTCATCGCCGGGATCCTTCTGACTACAAGGTCGGTTATCGCTCTATCAATGGTCCGGTTGAGGAGTGGTTTGTGGCCGCAGAGCTTGGTTTTGAGAGGGGTGATAGTGAAGCGGCCCGTGAGCGTGCCAGAGAAACAGCCAAAGCGCGCAGTAAGAGCCAGCCGATTCAGGCGGCAACAGCCGGCTCAGTCTTTCGTAACCCGGAAGGCGATTATGCCGCGCGATTGATTGAAAGCGCAGGGTTGAAGGGTGCTCAGGTGGGGGATGCTGTCGTTTCAAAACTGCATGCCAATTTCATTGTTAATCAAGGCAAGGCGAAAGCTGGCGATATTGAACAATTAATTAAACTGGTCTCAGAATCAGTCGAGAAACACCACGGTGTGGTCCTGATTCCTGAGGTCAAAATAGTCGGAGAGGATCTCTAATGACGCGAGATCTCCACTATGGTCGACATCGAAGAGGACGACGGTTCGTAGGGCGGGGAGTTGCGCTTAGCGCCGTGGGAATCATCATCCTGGTTGCCGGAATTCTGGTGACTGACAGGGTTGTGAGGCCTGGTGCATTCCCGATGCGAGTTTTACAACTGGTTGGTGAGTTCAACCACCTCAAGCAGAGTGAGATTGAGGCCATCGTGATGCCTTTGGCAACCGGGAATTTCTTTACCCTCGATGTAGAAGATATCGATAGGGCAGTTGAAGCTCAGCCCTGGGTCAGCCAGGCCAAGGTGATGCGTTACTGGCCGGATACCCTTCGAGTGGAAGTTCAAGAGCAGCGACCAGTTGCAAAATGGCAAGAGAAGAGTTGGCTTAGTCCTCAAGGAGAGGTTTTAGTGCTTCCACACAGTGGAGGTCTGAAGGTGATGCCTAAGCTCAATGGCCCTGATGGGATGGCACCAACGGTGTTATCCCGATTCAGACAGTGGAACCAGCTCCTGAATGGAGTAGGGCTTGCACTCAATGCACTTTCCCGGACAGCCGTTGGAACCTGGAATCTTAATGTTTCATCCTTCCAGATCGGGGCTGAACAGGATCGTGATTTCGAACTGACAGTCTCGGAAGTTGAAGCGGATTTTCGATTGGGTCGATTCATACGACTCTATTCTCAAAATAACGAAGAGGGCTGGCGTCAACAGATCAGACGAATAGATCTGAGGTATCCAAATGGAATGGCTGTGGCTCTGAATCAGCCACTAAAACCAAGCACAACGGAGTAACGAAGTGAAACGGGATGTAAAAAACAACAAGCATGAGAATCGGCTAATTGTGGGGCTTGATATTGGCACCTCAAAAGTCCTGGCGATCGTTGCTGAGATTCTTCCGGACGGCAAAATTGAGATTGTGGGTGTCGGACACCATCCGGCAAAAGGTTTGCGCAAAGGGGTGGTTTCCAATATCGAATCGACTGTCCAATCTATTCAGCGGGCTGTCGAGGAGGCAGAGATGATGGCGGGCTGTCAGATCTTCTCCGTTTTTGCAGGTATTGCCGGCGCCCATATCTCCAGTCTCAACTCACATGGGGTGGTTAAGATTCGGGAGAGTGAAGTTGTCCAGGATGATATTGACAGAGTGATTGAGGCGGCACGGGCAGTGGCGATCCCCAATGATCAGAAAATACTCCACATCCTCCCACAGGAATTCATCATTGATGGTCAGGACGGTATCCGTGAGCCCATCGGGATGAACGGAGTTCGGTTGGAATCAAAAGTACATATCATCACCGGGGCCGTGAGCGCGGCACAAAATATAATCAAATGTATCCGTCGTTGTGGGTTGATGGTTGATGACATCATTCTCGAGCAGCTTGCCTCCAGCCAGTCTGTGCTTCTCGATGATGAAAAAGATCTTGGCGTCTGCCTGGTTGATATTGGTGGAGGGACAACGGATATCGCTGTTTTTTCAGAAGGGACAATTCGACATACCGCGGTTATCCCGATTGCAGGGGACCAGGTAACCAATGATATCGCCATCGCCCTGAGAACACCCACCCAGTCAGCAGGAGAACTCAAGCAGAAGTATGGCTGTGCCCTCTCTCAGTTGGTGAGTATGGAGGAAACCATTGAGGCTAAAAGTGTAGGGGATCGTCCCCCTCGCAAGTTATCAAGACAGACTTTGGCTGAAGTTATCGAGCCTCGGATTGAAGAGCTCTTTCAGCTCGTCCAGGGAGAACTTCGGCGGAGTGGTTATGAAGAACTGCTGGGATCAGGGGTTGTGTTGACGGGAGGAAGTTCAAGGATGGAAGGGATGGTAGAGCTGGCTGAAGAGGTCTTTCATATGCCGGTTCGGTTAGGAATGCCCCAGTACAGTGGGGGGTTGAGTGAGGTTGTCGGGAATCCAATCTATTCCACAGGTGTGGGGCTGATCGAATTTGGGTGTCGAAATCGTCACCTCCAACTTGCTGATAAAGAGGGGTCCAAGGGGTTCTTGGCACTCTTTGAGAAGATTAAGAGTTGGTTTCAAGGGAGTTTTTAAATGAAGGTTAGAGAGAGATACAGGTGTTGTAAGCAGGGCCTTGGGGAAGTGGTATTTAGCAGAATTTCATTCACAAATCGTCTGGATAATAGAGGAGACTAAGTAATGTCTATGAACTTTGAGTTATTGGATACAGTGGGACAGCAGGCTGTTATTAAGGTTGTTGGAATTGGTGGTGGCGGTGGGAATGCTGTCGACCATATGGTTGAAACCAAGATTGAAGGTGTTGATTTCATTAACGCAAATACTGATGCACAAGTTCTTAACCACTCTAATGTGGCCACCATTCTCCAGCTCGGAGCCAATCTGACAAAGGGGTTGGGAGCAGGTGCTGATCCGGATATCGGTCGCCAGGCAGCAATAGAAGATCGGGAGCGTATTGCTGAAGCGATAGATGGAGCAGATATGGTGTTTGTTACCGCCGGTATGGGAGGAGGAACAGGCACAGGAGGGGCACCTGTGGTGGCTCAGTTGGCCAAGGAGATGGGAATTTTGACCGTTGCTGTGGTGACCAAGCCGTTCCCTTTTGAAGGTCCTCGTCGTATGGCTGTAGCTAATCAGGGTATTGAGGAGTTGTCACGCTATGTCGACAGCCTGATTACCATTCCAAATGAAAAAGTGCTCCAGGTGATGGGGCCGCAAACGCCACTGCTTGGTGCTTTCGCAAAAGCCAATGAAGTATTGCACAACGCTGTCCAGGGCATTTCAGATCTGATTACCCGACCCGGGTTGATAAATGTCGACTTCGCCGATGTTCGAACGGTAATGCGACAGATGGGTCGGGCTGTAATGGGATCGGCAACAGCAAGTGGCCCGGACCGAGGGGAAGAGGCAGCAAGAGCAGCGATCTCCAGTCCACTGCTTGATGACGTGGATATATCAGGAGCTGGCGGTATTTTGGTCAACATCACCGCTGGCCTTGATATGGCGGTCGGTGAGTTGGAGGAGGTAGGCAACATTGTTCGTGAGTACGCCCATGAAGATGCAACAGTAATTACGGGTGCAGCGCTTGACCCTGAAATGGAAGATGCATTGCGGGTGACCATAGTGGCAACCGGAATTGGTGCAGTTCCAGCGCTGAAATCAGTCCCAAGGGTTGACCCAAGGGAAGAGAAGATAGAAAGACGGAGTGATATCATGCATTTCATGCCCAGCTACCCCAAGATGGAAGAGGGGTTAGAAGCTTCTGATCCACTCGATACGCCAACAGTATTGCGAAGTGGCCGGGACTCAAATCAAGGGACTCAGGCCGTGGCTGCAGGGGTTCCTGATATGGAAGAACTTGATATTCCAGCCTTCTTAAGGAGACAAGCTGATTGATCGGGGAGTGCCTGGGTCTGTATTGGAGGTAGGATAGCCCCCTTTCGGGGGCGAAGATGGATGCATTTTTCTCTTTGTTCGGGTAGAATTCTCCTGAATTCAGGAGAACCAAGGCACAATATTGGACCGACCACCAGGCGGCTGGGTCGCCCAAGCAGAAAATATGATCCAGCTACAGCGAACCCTAAAAAATGTAATCCGTGCAACAGGCGTTGGATTACACACTGGTGAAAAAGTATTTTTGACTCTCCGTCCAGCACCTGTCAATACCGGTGTGGTCTTCAGACGTGTCGATCTAAACCCCGTTATCGAAATTCCAGCACGAGCGGAAAATGTGGGTGATACCCGGCTCTCTACCACTCTTAAATCAGACGGAGCCCAGGTCTCTACAGTTGAACATCTGATGTCGGCGCTGGCAGGACTCGGGATCGATAATGTCTATATCGATCTTACCGCCTCTGAAGTCCCTATTATGGATGGCAGCGCTGCTCCTTTTGTCTTTTTGATCCAGTCAGCTGGGATTCAGATGCAGTCTTCACCAAAGCGGTTTATTCGAATTACCCGCCCGGTTGAAATCAAGGAGGAAGGAAAATGGGTTAGATTCCAGCCCTATGATGGTTTTAGGGTCTCTTTCACCATTGATTTCAATCATCCCATCTTTAGTCATTCGGTTCAGTCAGCGACAGTTGATTTCTCCACAACCTCATTTGTAAAAGAGGTCAGTCGAGCACGTACATTTGGTTTTATGCAAGATGTCGAAACATTGCGCGAGGTGGGCCTTGCTCTAGGGGGTGGGCTTGATAACGCCATTGTAATGGACGACTATCATATCCTCAACGACGATGGTTTGCGTTACAACGATGAGTTTGTCAAACACAAGGTTCTGGATGCTATTGGAGATCTCTACCTCCTTGGAGCACCTCTAATCGGGGAGTTCAGCGCCTATAAATCAGGCCATTCACTCAATAATCAACTTCTTCGTAGCTTGCTTGCTCAGCCCGATGCCTGGGAGCAGATCGATTCAAACGAAACAACCGATCTTCCAATCTCCTTTGAACGCCCACCTGGATTTGTCCCTGCCTGAATTTGGACACCCGCTCTGCCCGACGTGCTCTTCGGAGATCTGAAAAATGGTTAGCCTGGATGTTCGTCGAAATATCACCTCAACGAGTTCATCTCTGATTAAATCAGAGGGCAGCCTGCTATTCTCTGTGACGGCCCAGACGAAGAAGTGCCCGAGCAAGGGGTTTGTATTTTATCGTCTTCGCGACCTCTTCCAAGGTGGAGGCGGTCTCTGCCGAAAGGGGCTCAATAGTGCGTTTGACTTTTACTTCCCTGTCCTGAGGTGGAATAACACGAATTTTGATAGATCTTAGTGTTGGCAAGCCCTGACAGCGGAGCCCTTTCAGTAACTGGGAGGATTGGTAACGGATTCGACTTCCCCAGACCGGTGAGTCGGTACCAATGATGATCTGACTGGCGGTATAGTTTATAACACGAGTATGAGACCGAATATCTGGCGGTGCAGACTCCTGCCAGAGCTGGTTGAGAAGATTGAGCTGCTCTTTTTTAGCGGTTATATCTCCAATACCTGAAGAAGCGGCCTGGAGGTGTGCACCGATATGTTTAGCACTATTCATATGAATTTCGATAAGATTGAGTACCAGATCATACACAAGGGATCAGTTGAGAATCTCGAAAGAATTAGTTATATCACTCCACTGGGTGGAATTCATCCTCTCTAGCATCTTCAAATAGAGAGTCATCAATTCCGATGGACAAAACAAATAGGTAAAAAGAACAAGCAAATGGCATCAAAGCTCCTAACCCGACTTTTCGGTAGTCGCAATCAGCGGTTAATAAAAAAAATGAATCATGTCGTCCAGATCATCAGTGGTCTGGAGCCTTCGATGCAGTCGCTCTCCGATGATCAGCTTGCTGCCAAGACAGACGAATTTCGTGATCAGTTAAAAGAGGGCAAGAGTATCGATGATCTCTTGCCCGAAGCCTTTGCGGTCGTCCGTGAGGTAGCGGCGCGAACACTGAATATGCGACATTTTGATGTCCAGCTCCTGGGTGGGATGGTGTTACACAACAGCAAGGTTGCTGAGATGCGGACTGGTGAAGGAAAAACCCTGGTCGCTACACTCCCTGCCTATTTGAATGCACTGGATGGTGACCCGGTTCATATTGTTACCGTCAATGACTATCTTGCAGTACGAGATTCCGAGTGGATGGGAAAGATTTTCAGATTTCTGGGTCTTTCGGTCGGAGTGGTTATCTCGGGACAGCAACCGGAGGATAAGAAAGCAGCCTATCAGTGTGACATCGTCTATGGCACCAATAATGAGTACGGTTTTGACTATCTTCGCGACAATATGGCTTTCAGCAGTGAAGAACGTGTCCAGCGAGGGCTTGCATTTGCAGTCGTTGATGAGGTTGATTCAATCCTGATTGATGAGGCACGCACCCCACTTATTATCTCAGGGCCGGCAGAAGAGAGTTCGGAGCTCTATCTTCAGATCGATCGGGTGGTTCCAAAGCTTAAGCCCCAGGAAGAGGAGGAGGGACCGGGAGACTATACGATTGATGAAAAGGCAAGGCAGGTATTCCTGACTGAAGAGGGGAATGAGACAGCAGAGGCTCTGATGTTAGAAGCAGGATTACTCTCAGAAGGCTCAGGGCTTTACGACGTCAGCAATATAAGTCTTTTACATCATCTCAATGCCGGGCTGCGGGCTCACTCACTCTTCCAGCTGGATGTCGATTATATTGTCAGTGATAACCAGATCATTATTATCGATGAATTTACCGGCCGACAGATGCCGGGAAGACGCTGGTCAGAGGGGCTTCATCAGGCCGTTGAGGCAAAAGAAGGGGTGGCTATTCAGCAGGAAAACCAGACCCTGGCATCGATCACTTTCCAGAACTACTTCCGGCTCTATAAACAATTATCCGGAATGACAGGTACGGCCGACACTGAGGCTGCAGAGCTTCAGGAGATCTATGGACTTGAAGTTGTCATCGCTCCAACCAATAAACCCATGATTCGTGATGATCAGTCTGATCTGGTCTATCGAACAACGAAGGAAAAATATAGGGCTATTATCGATGGAATCAAGGATTGTCTTGGAAAAGATCAACCGGTCCTGGTGGGAACAGCCTCGATTGAATCCAATGAAGAGTTATCAGCACTGTTACGGCAGGAGGGCATTGCTCACGAAGTATTAAATGCAAAACAGCATGACCGTGAGGCTCAGATTATTGCTCAGGCCGGCCAACCGCGAGCAGTCACTATTGCAACCAATATGGCCGGTCGAGGTACTGATATTGTGCTGGGTGGAAACCTGGAGATGGAGCTTGATCAGGTGGCCGATGATGAGGCAAAAAGCCAGGCAGTGAGAGAGGACTGGGAGAGACGACACCAGCAGGTTGTCGCTGCAGGCGGGCTTCATGTCTTGGGTACTGAACGCAATGAATCCAGGAGAGTGGACAACCAGTTGCGCGGTCGTTCCGGACGACAGGGAGATCCGGGCTCCAGTCGCTTCTACCTTTCAATGGAAGATACCCTGATGCGGATTTTCGGCTCTGATCGCGTCTCTGGATTGATGGAAAAATTGGGGATGGAAGAGGGAGAGGCAATCGAGCACAGTTGGGTGACGAAAGCGATTGAGAATGCCCAGAAAAAAGTGGAAGGCAGGAACTTTGATGTACGTAAACAACTGCTTGAATACGATGATGTTGCCAATGAACAACGCAAAGTGATCTACCAACAACGCAATGCATTGATGGAAGTTGAAGATATCTCCGAAACCATCGACTCAATGAGGGAAGAGGTGGTCAATGAGGTGATCAATCGAAGCATCAGACCTGAGTCTCTTCATGAAGAGTGGGAAGTCCCCTCTCTTCAAAGTGATCTCGAGCATGAGTTTGGGCTCAGCCTGCCACTCCAGAAGTGGCTTGATGAAGATGACGCTCTTCATGAGGAGTCACTGCGCAGGCGTATAGTGACAGAGCTTAATTCCGGCTACCAGGCCAAGGTGGAAGAGGTGGGAGAACCGGTTGTCCGTCATCTTGAAAAAGCAGTGATGCTGAAGGTACTTGATGACCATTGGAAGGATCATCTGGTCAGCATGGACCACCTGCGTCAGGGCATCTTTCTGAGAGGTTATGCCCAGAAGAACCCTAAACAGGAGTACAAGCGTGAATCCTTTGAGATTTTTAGTTCTCTTCTTGAGACGGTCAAACATGAAGTGGTCACCCTGCTCTCCAAAATACAGGTGCGTGAACCGGATGAAGTAGATCGGATGGAGGAACAACAGCGCTCACAGCAGCCTATGAGCTTTATTCACCCACAGGCCAGGATTGAAGACGAGAGTGGCCCATCACCATCAGAGAGTCCTTCAGGGTCATCCCCGGACCAAAAACGACCTCGACAGCTGGCCTCGTCTGAGCAACCCTTTGTTCGAAGCGGAAGGAAGATCGGCCGCAATGAACCTTGTCCTTGTGGTTCTGGCAAGAAATATAAGCAGTGTCATGGCAAGCTGGGTTGAGGTGTTTCGGCGGTTCACCCTGGTATTTAAATGAGCAAACGATCTCCTCTTGCCCCAGCCCGCTTTCCCCGGCTACCTGAAATTGATGGGGTTGAAATTGCAGCGGTGGCGGCAGGAATTAAACCTGGAAAGCAGAATGACCTCTTTCTTGCCGCCCTCTCACCAGGATCAGCTGTCGCTGGCCTCTTTACCCAGTCATTGACCTCATCCGCTGCCGTCGAATGGAGCAGAGAGGTTGTTGAAGCTGGAAAAACGAGGGCAATAATCGTTAACTCAGGAAATGCCAATGCCTTCACGGGAACGGCCGGGGTTGAAACGGTGAAGGGTATGGCCGCTGTTGCAGCCCGGCAGGTTGGCTGTCGTTCAGGCGAGGTGCTGATTGCCTCTACCGGAGTGATTGGAGAGCCCTTGCCACTGGATCAAATATTCCGGGCTGAAGAAAAATTGGGTGACCACCTGGGAAGCTGTAGTTGGAAGCGGGCAGCTGAAGCGATATCTACCACCGATACCTTCCCCAAAGGTGCTTTTGCAACCTGTGAGATTGGGGGCAAGAGAGTGAGAATTGCAGGTATTGCCAAAGGGTCTGGAATGATTGCCCCTGATATGGCAACCATGCTTGGCTTTATCTTTACCGATGCTCAAATCCCACAACAACTGCTCCAGCTGCTCTTGGTCCGAATTGCCGGCCGAACCTTTAACTCAATCACTGTTGATGGCGATACCTCAACCAGCGACACCCTTGTCCTTGCGGCAACAGGAAGGGCGGGAAACACTCCCCCTCTATCAATAAAAGACTCATCATTGAGTCCATTTGTTGATGCCCTTGAGCAGGTGGCGCGTGATCTGGCGACCCAGATAGTGAAAGATGGGGAAGGGGCTACCAAGTTTATAATGCTTGAGATCTCGGGAGCGACCTCCTTCCAGGCCGCAAGACGGGTAGGCCTCTCGATTGGTAATTCACCCCTGGTTAAGACAGCGATTGCCGGTGAAGATGCGAATTGGGGGCGTATTGTCATGGCTGTTGGCAAGGCGGGAGAACGGGCTGACCGTGATCAGTTGGAGATTACAATCGGAGGGGTTGCCGTAGTACGTGCTGGAGAGCGGGTTATTGACTATCAGGAAGAGCCTGTTGCGGAACATCTTAAAGGTCAGGAGATTCAGATCGGGGTTGACCTCGGTGTAGGACGGGGCAGTGCGACGGTCTGGACCTGTGACCTCACCCACGGTTACATCTCCATCAATGCCGACTACCGATCCTGACAGTGGTCGACCGCTTGCGCCTTGGCTCCATGTTGCTGTGGGCGTGTTGGTGGATGACCGTCAACAGGTTCTCATCCAGGAGAGGATTCCGGGAACCCCCCTATGGTGGGCAGTGGGAGTTTCCAGGGGGAAAGGTAAATTCCGATGAGAGCACTTGGGAGGCGCTGGTTCGTGAGTTAGATGAAGAGCTCGGGATTGAGGCCAGAAGCGGAAGCCCGCTCTTTTTAACTGATCATGACTACCCTGATCGTCACGTCAGGCTTGATTTTTGGTCAGTTGAAAGATGGATCGGAGCACCCTTCGGGCGTGAGGGCCAGCAAGTTTCCTGGGTAGAACCAGGTCGGTTGCGGAACTACCCTTTTCTTAAAGGAAACCAGCTTATTCTCGACAGAGTGATCCAAGCGGTCAAAGTGTGATCTGCCTTGGTGGGCAGCGGTCATTGAAAGGGATCAACCTCCAGGAGGACTAGGATCAAGGGTTGTTGTCTCTCTCTTCAGCCAGAGTTACGTAGTATTTGTGAAGCCTTTTAACCTGGTTATAGAGAGACTCCAGCGACCCATTATTATCGATAGAGTCATCACTGATCTGGGTTCTTTGTTCATCTGTAGCCTGAACAGAGATAATCGAAAGGACTGTTTCTCGATCAATGTGACTCCGCTCAATCACTCTTTCTATTCGAAGTTCACTCTCAGCATTGACAACGAGAACACGGTCGAGGTTGTGGTTTCCTCCTCCTTCGGCGAGGAGGGGGATGGAGATGATGCAGTAGGGGCCGGTGACTCTGGATACGGCTTGACTAATTTGCTGGCGAATCAGGGGGTGGAGAATCGCTTCAAGCTCCTCTCGTTTTTGAGGGTTTGCAAAAACCAGTTCACGTAGCAGTTGGCGGTTGAGTTCTCCATCCTGATCGACATACTGGTTGCCGAAATGATTCCTGATCTCCAGGGTAGGGGGCATCTTGGGGGCAGTCAGTTCATGAGCAATGTGGTCTGCATCGATGATGGTAACGCCAAGCGCAGCAAAACGATTGGCGACTTCAGTCTTGCCCGAACCAATGCCACCGGTCAATCCTACTCGAAATGGAGTGGTACTCATATTTTTACACTCCTGAAACCCATATGAGGTAGAGCGAGGTGAGAGGCTCGCCCCAGACCATGGTAATCCAGATGGCAGCAGCAAGGAAAGGTCCAAACGGTATGGGCTGAGAACGTCTCTGACGCCCAGAGAGAATCAGGGCTACTCCAACTAGAGAGCCGGAGGTGGCGGCAAGAAGAATAACCAGAGGCAGGGCTTGCCATCCAAGCCAGGCACCGGCAAGAGCCATTAACTTAAAGTCACCATAACCCATGCCTTTTTTGCCGGTCAGCAGGTAAAAGAGGTGAAAGATGAGCCAGAGAGAGAGGTAACCGGCAGAAGCACCAATAATGGCCTCTCCCGGGGAGGTAAAAAGAGTGAAGGTGCTTGCTATTAATCCAAGCCAGATTCCAGGCAGGGTGATGAGGTCAGGAAGCAGTTGATGGTCGAGGTCGATGAAGGCAAGGGCGATCAGAATCCAGGTCAGCATCAGGGGTAGGACAAGGGCGTAAGAGGGTCCCATCTGCCAGGTGACAAGGGCCGAGGTTATCGCGGTCAGGAGTTCAACCGTGGGATAACGTGCTGAAATCGGCTTATGGCAGTGGTGGCAATGGCCGCGAAGGAGTAACCAGCTTAGAAGGGGAATATTTTCCCACCAGGAGAGCGTTGTTTTGCATTGGGGACAGAAGGAGCGGGGAGTGACAATGCCCGGAGGTGGTGAGGTGGGTTGATGATCTGGGCTCTTATCGGCATTGATCATCTCTGCCCTCCAGATGGCCTCTAGCCGGAGGGGGAGCCTGAGAATAAGGACATTGAGGAAACTGCCCACCACCAGTCCAATAAAAGAGGTGAAGATAATTAACCACAGTGGGTCTAAGGCCAGGCCGGGGATGGGGGGTAGTGTTGCCATGGTGATTATTCTAACCCGGAAAGATTAAAAAAAGGATTCTCTAACGGGGCGCCTCTGGAGTGATTATGCTCTGGCGAGCGCCCAGACCTTTACGGTTTCAACTCCAGATTTTTTCAGACACTCTCCCAGGGCCTCTACCGTTGCCCCTGAGGTGACAACATCATCAATAATGGCAACGCTTTTTACGGACAATGGTTCCGGGCAGCAGAAGGCGCCCCTGATGTTGAATCGACGCTTGACCAGGGGAAGCGCTGCCTGAGGTGGAGTAGCGCGTATCCGTTTCACCGCTCTGGTGGTAACAGGAAGGTCGAGTTGCTTGCCAATGTATCGTGCTAATTCAACTGACTGGTTGAATCCCCGTTCCCTGATTCGTGATGGGTGTAGGGGGACGGGAACAAGAAGATCTGTGGCAGTATGGTCGAGTGTCGGGGTCCCGTTAATGAACAGCCGGCCCAGAGTACGGGCAAGCGGCAGTTCTTTGCGATATTTATAGCGATGGATCAGTTTTACCAGAGGAGGGCGATAGAGAAATGGAATTTTACTTTCACTAAGAGGTGATTGAGCGTTCAGGCATCTCCCACAGATGAGTCCTCCTGTTGAGGGTATGCTGCAGCGAGGGCAAGATGAATCATTCAAGCTGAGATCCTGACGGCACCCCTTGCAGAGACCCTCCTCTTTATTGACCGCAAGTCTGCACCGGGGACAGATTGAGGGGTAAATCCAGTTTCCAAGAGTGGTGAAAGGGTTAATCAGATAGGGCATAGTTGGAATCTCTTCTAATGGGTTGACCACCCCTTCGACATTGTGGCCAACTTAATGGTTCAGATAACGACAGTGGAGAGACGGTAATTGAGAGTTGCTCGGGATAGTGAATCAGAACTGGTGAGGTCTCATTTTTGTCAGAATCTCTCTAAAGCAGCTCACTCCCATCGACGGATGGGGTTCTTCTACCAGCCAGTGGTAGAGGCGCTGATCTCCCGCATTGACCACCCTTCTGGAGAGATGGTTGTTGATCTGGGTTGTCGTTCGGGGTGGATGTCCAAAGGCTTGATAAGCCATTTTCCAGATGTTCGTGTAGTGGGAGTTGAAGGGGTTGTCGAGATGTTAAGAGTTGCCCGGGATGAGAATTTCGAAAGTGGGCGGTTCACCCCCCTTGCTGCTCTTCCACAACAACTTCCCCTGGCCGATAACTCTGTCGATCTGGTGGTTTCAGCACTCTCTATCTGTCACCACAGCCTGGCCTTAGCACTGAAGGAGGTAGAGCGGGTGATCGCTCCTGGCGGCCAGTTTCTTGCCGCGTTTGTAGCAAGAGGAACGCTTGTAGAGCTGGCCTCTGCCTGGAGCAGGGTGGATGACTGCAGCCATATCCACCCCTTCTCAGGCCTCGAGGAGGTGGGTGATGCATTGGTTGAAGCCGGTTTTGTCAATTCAGTAGCTGACCGGGCCCACTGGAAGGTGGAGTATTCAGAGCTGGAGACCCTCTTTTCCGATCTTCGGGCACTGGGTGAGACCAATGTGCTGACCCAGCGAAGGCGAACGCTTACAGGAAAAAGGCGGTTTGATCGGCTGAGATCAGCCCTTGAGCTTTCGCGAGGATCGGATGGAAAAATACCGATCTCTCTGGAGGTGATCTATGCGTTCGGGCAACTACCCCCCTCCCGACCAGTTGAGTTCGAACGCTCTTGAGATCAGGGGGCAGAGAGTTCGAGCAGGGCCTCTCTCTGGTTTATTGAGATCTGCTTCCCGGCGATGGTGATCCACCCGTTCTCCTGGAACTGAACGAAAACCCGGCTCACTGTTTCAGTGGCCAGGCTCAGGTAGTCTCCAATATCACTCCGGTTCATGGTCAGTTTGAACTGGGTAGCGAGTACACCGTTGGTCGTTGAGTAGCGGTGAGCCAGATTAATAAGGAATGTCGCAAGACGTTCACTTGCTCGCTGTCTGCCCATAAACATGAGCTGAAAGTTCTGGTTTCGAACCACCTCATCCGTGAGCATGCTGATCAGGCTTTGCTGGACTCCAGGCACCCCGGTTTTCAGGTTGGCGAGGGACTCAAAACAGAGTTCGCAGACAGCGGAAGGCTCCAGGGCTTGAAGATTAAAGTGCCGGATGCCTGACGCATAGCTATCGAGGCCGCTAAGCTCTCCGGGAAGGACGAAACCAATAATCTTGGGCTCCGCCTCTTTATCTTTATTACTGATGACCTCCTTGAAGGAGCCCGCACAGATAGCATAGAAGGAGGGGGCCTGATCACCACGCAGAAAAAGCGTAGTGCCCCGTTTTACCGGAATTCGGCGCCTGACTACCTGGCGAACCAGATCGTAATCGATGTTATTGATCCTGAAGGGACGGCAGAGGGGATACATATCGCATGCTGAACATTCGATATGGCCAGCCGACGACTGGTTGGCGGGGATGACTTCTCGTTTCACCATGGGTCAGATCGGTTGGGATGTTAAGATCTATTATTAATTGTAACGGGGTTGTTGGGAGAACAAAGAATAGCCGGCGTTTGCCAGAGACGCCAGCTTATTCTGCCAGCATGTACTCCTCCCCTAAAGAAGTTCTGAAGCGTTTGATGTTCAGTCCAATGAACCGATATAGGCCGAAACAGCAGTAATGTCATCATCTGGCAGGCCGGCCGAATTGCGCTGCTGATACCGCTGCATCATTTCCTCCAGTTTCTCAGTACGGTGTTCAGCTGGAATGAACATGCCGGTCCCGAAGGCAAATGACAGCAACATGATGCCAGCCAAAAACCAGACTACTCGTTTGGTTTCCCCGTCTGCCTTGGCGTTACTCATCCCGTTCATCTGTCTAGTGGTACTTGTAGGGAGACCAGTCGTCCGCTACTTCAACTGGAAAACTGTCAAAGTTCTGCGGTGGCGGTGGTGAACTGACAGTCCATTCCAAAGAGGGTGAACCCCAGGGATTGCGTCCAGCTTCCGGGCCGCTCAAGCCCTTGAACCATGCATAGAAAGTCACCCCAACACCAACGGCAAGAAATACAGCACCGACACTCGAAATCTGATTGAGAGTCACCCAATAATCGATTTCCGGATAGTCGACATAACGTCGCGGCATGCCTTCGATTCCAACCATCATCATGGCAAAATAGAGTAGATTTGCGCCGACTAAAATTAGCCAGAAGCTGATCTTACCCCACCGTTCCGGATACATCCGACCTGTAATCTTCGGATACCAAAAATAAACACCACTAAAGGCCCCCAGTGTCATTGCCATTCCAAGCACATAGTGGAAATGGCCGACTATAAAAGCCGAATCATGTACATTGATGTCAAACGCCGGCAGGGCCAACGGGATGCCGGTCAGGCCACCGATGAGAAACATGAAAATACCACCCAGGGTAAACAACATCGCCGTATTCAGCCGGATCGCCCCACCATATAGTGTACCCACCCAGTTGAACACTTTGATGCCCGTAGGCACGGCGATTAGCACTGTAGTGAAAGACATGAAAATCCTTAACCATTGAGGCATTCCTGAGGTGAACATGTGATGCGCCCAAACCAGGAAACCCAACAGCGCAATAGCCCAGATGGCATAGATCATCGATGTTCGACCAAAAATGGGTCTCTTGGACATGGTCGAAAGTACTTCCGAGAATACACCGAAGGCTGGCAGGATCATCACATAGACAGCCGGATGAGAGTAGAACCAGAACAGATGCTGGTATAGAACCGGGTCACCGCCGGTATTGGCATCAAAAAAACCAGTACCGATGTACTTGTCCAGGAACAGCATGACAACCGCGCCTACAAAGGCAGGAACGCCAACCAGCTGGACAACGATTGAAGAGATCAAGCCGTGAATGATCAGATTGGTTTTCCCCAGAGTGACACCTTTTGCGCGAAACCTTAAAACCGTTGTTATAAAGTTCACCCCAGTTCCAAGCGTGGATCCTGCGATGAGGATGACGATAAGCACATAAAGACCCGTTGGTCCGGCAGTGTCGTGGAGCACAAACGGTGGGTAACCTGTCCACATCATCTTGATTTGCTGACTGGGTATCAGCGTGATTAGTACCAGAATGCTGGCAGAAAAGAAGAACCAGTAGGAGAGTTGATTCAGTCTTGGAAATGCAACATCTCGAGCTCCAATCATAATTGGGATGAGAAAATTAGAGAAGGCTCCCCAGAATGCAATAGCCCACCAAAGCAGCATGACCGCTCCATGGCCCGTGAGTAGATAGTTATAAAGATCCGGGTCAAGATATTGCACTCCTGGCTGGTTGAGCTCCAGGCGTATAGCCATGCCCATCAGCCCCGCCACAGAGAAAAACAGCAGCGACGTCATGCCATAAAGGATCGCGATCTTCTTATGATCGGTGGTAAATATCCACTCACGAAAACTGGCGCGGAACCAGGGGTTAGCGACGGTTTCTTGCATCAGATGATCTCCTAGATTCTTTTAACTTAATGCCCTCAATTGGCATTGATCCACTCATCGAACGCTTCTTGCGAGACCACTTTTATTTTGGCCTGCATTTTTGAGTGTAGAGTGCCGCAATACTCGCGACAGAAGGATGTAAACTCGCCGGTTTCATTGAATTGAAACCACAGGTGAGTCACGCGCCCAGGTACTGCATCCTCCATGGTTTTGGCTGCGGGGATATGAAGGGCATGGATCACATCCCGGGAAGTGAGTTCCAGTTTGATGGGTTTGCCTACCGGGACGGTCAGTTCAGAGTAGGTTGTCTTGCCCGAGGGATAATCGAACTGCCAGGACCACATCATGCCCGTGGTTTTCACAACCAGTGACTCAGGGGGTGGATTTCTCATTTCAGAGTACAAGGTAAGTGATTGCACGGCCAGGTAGATCACCACAATCAATGGCACAATCGTCCATAACACCTCGAGTCCATGGGATTCATACTCTTTGGTCGATGCTGTTTCGTTTACCCCTTCCTGATAACGAAAACGGTACAGGAAATACAACATCGGGAGAGCGACAATCAGATAAATCACAACGGCCAGCCCCAACCAGATGTTGAACATCTGATCCCACGAATCCGCCGGGTACGCTAGCGGTACTGCTGTCGATGCCGCTGACGATGCCGCGGCGGTTCCAATAACAGAAAACATCTGCGTCATATCCCTCCTGTTAAACTCTCTTGGTCACAAGAGCGGCCAGGCCAACCAGACCAAGAATACCAATACCTGCCGCTCCGAATATTAGTGTCGGGTGCAGGGAATAACGGCTCCTGGATTTGTCAAACTGAAAACAGGTTAACTTGACCATCTCAACTATCTCATTTAAGCGGGGTGCTCTATTTCTACTCTCAATCAATGCCAGTTCAACATCCTCACCCCGAGTCTCGGCACTGTATAGATAACGCATCACTTCCCTCTCAGGGGAAAGAAATACAAGGACTGCAGGATGAACAAAATTTTGATCCTGTTCAGAGAAGAAAAACTTGAAACCAACAGAACTGGTAAGGCGCTCACTTTCACCATCCTGCAACAATCCAAAGGTCCAGTTTTCCGGTATCTGGTCCATTGTCGACTTCACATGGGCCATTGTCATGAGGTTGTCTTTTTCATCAAATGACAAAACAACCACATTGTAATCTGATTGAGGCGTATCGATCTGCATCTGCATAAGGTTCTGCAGGGTTACCGGACACGTGTGCCCACAGGTATAGTATATAAGCACCACTATTGTTGGTTTGTCCCCGGCAACGGCGGACAGGAACGTCTCGCCGGATTCGGCAACGATCTTTACATCAGGGACGGTTTTACCCAGATACCGGCCCTCCTCTACTCGCAGCAGGGCGGTATCAAACTGGCCATCAATTTCCACGGTACGATAGGCGTGAGCCGGCGCTGAACTAAACAGCACACCTACCAGTAATGGGAGGCAGTGTTGTTTCAGAATGCACCTCCGATAAGGTAGGCATTGGCGGCCACCAACAACCACATGATGTCGACGAAATGCCAGTAGAGACCTGCACCCTTGAAAAATGTCGTCCGCTCTCTCGTCATCAGTCCACTGGCAACCACCCAAAAAAGTACTAAATTGATACCAATACCCACTATCACATGCGAGGTGTGGACCCCGGTGAGACTGTAAAAAGAGGTTGCATAGACGTTTGCATCCACCGTGAATCCTTCGCCAACAAGATGTATCCACTCATTCATGTGAAGCACGACAAACAGCAAACCCAACCCCAGCGTGGCACCGAGATATATCATGGCATTTTTTCTGTCACCGCGTGTGAAAGCGCGTTCTGAGAGTACTATCGTTATGCTTGATGCCCAGAGAATAAACGTTAACCAGACAGCGAAACTTGCTTCGAGACCTGCTGGAACAAACGTATCCCAGACATCGAAATTATCAATACGCCCGACCCAGAATGCGACGAATACGGTTCCAAAAATGATCGTTTCCGACACCACGAAGGCAGCGACGGCAATAGTGCCGACTTCTGTTTCCTCTGGCGCGTGCTGGAAAGCCTCACGAGCCCAGCCCGCCAGTCCAATAGCCAGAATCGCCAACATGGCACCGCCGAGAACGATGCCCAGTATGGGTATCTGCCAGTGGAAAAACGACAGTAGTGATAGAGCAGAAAGCAGAATACTGGCACCAACCGCCATCGGCCATACGCTGGTTTCATGTTCAGAATGAACTAGTGCTTCTTCCATAGAGGTCGACTCCTTCCTGCGGTCACCATTTACGAAAAGACACCCTATAAAAGGACGCCTCAGGATTTAATACGCAACGAACAATAGGTGTAATTTAGAGACGTTTGTATGAAATTGCAAATTTTTGATCTACATCAAGAAAACAGACCATATTCAACAAGACGGTCAAGCTCAATATGTCCGGGATCACAGATCAAAATAAGAGTGTGTTACCGCTTTCTTAAGGGTGTCTTAAGCAAGAATTAAGGAAAATTAAAGTCAAGCAGGATTGGGAATAAAATTGATTTATATCAAAAAATACTGAGGGATCGATCACGTCTGGGGTTGCCATTTTCAGATAACAAGGGGTATGCTGAGGGCGCACCCCTGGTAGATATAAAAGAGGAAGCAATGCCGAATAACTCTGTCGCGCAACCCGGCCGTTATCTCTCTGCCAGCTGGAAGCAATACCTTGAGCTATGCAAACCAAAAGTGGTTCTGCTGATTGTATTTACCGCAGTAGTGGGCATGCTGCTTTCTACAGAAACGGCAGAGGTCTTTCGCTGGGATACCTTTCTCTATGCAACCTTGGGAATCGGGTTGGCGTCTGCTTCCGGCGCGGCGCTTAACCAGATCATCGATCGCCACCTTGATGCAGTGATGGAACGCACCCATGATCGGCCACTGCCTGCAGGCGGTTTGAGCCTGGGCCAGGCGCTTGTTTTTGCCATCCTGCTGGCTCTGGTTTCAATGCTGATTCTTGCCAGCCAGGTCAATACACTGACGGCACTGCTGACGTTTTCAGCATTGATTGGCTATGCGGTGATCTACACCATGTTCCTGAAGCGAAGCACATCCCAGAATATTGTTCTTGGTGGAGCGGCCGGCGCGGCACCGCCCCTTCTTGGATGGGCCGCCATGACCGGTGAGGTGGGTACCGAGGCACTGTTGCTCTTCCTGATAATTCTGGTCTGGACGCCACCCCATTTCTGGGCACTGGCCATCCGTCGACGGGATGAGTACGCCAAGGCGGGTATTCCCATGCTCCCGGTTACTCACGGGGTTCCGTTTACCAAGCTGCAGATCCTGCTCTACACGATCTTGCTGGTTATCGTGACCATGATGCCCTTCATTACCCAAATGAGTGGATTGATCTACCTCTCCGGGGCCATCGCCCTGGGGATCGGCTTTCTCTACTACGCCATTCTCCTCTATCGAGAGGATTCGGATCGGCTGGCGATGAAGACCTTTGGCTACTCCATACTCTATCTCAGTCTGCTCTTCGGTTTCTTCCTTGTCGACCATTATGCCCGGATCCTGATCAGGTTCTTTCTTCTCTAGAGAGGGTAGATGGGCCCATCGACCAGGTTCCCACCCCTGCTGCTGGTGGTAGTAGCCCTGGCTATGATCGGCTATGGAGTGTTCAAGCTCTATCGATTCTGGGAGGTGGGTCCGGTATCCCCAGGAAGATCCCCTGACCGCGAGATTCATGCCACCGTGCTTCCGGTTGCCTCTCCGCTCCCAGCCATCGATCTGGTGGACCATACCGGAGCACCCTTCACCCACGAGAATCTGGCCTCTCGCTGGAGCTACCTCTTTTTTGGCTATACCCTTTGTCCGGATGTCTGCCAGCCCGCCGTCCTGGTGATGAGTCAGCTCAGCGAGCTGCTCTCAGAACAGCCCAAGAGCAGGCGGCCGCAGGTGGTTTTTATCTCCATCGATCCGGAGCGAGACACCCCCGAGGTGCTCAAAGAGTACATCTCCCGGTTTGAGGCCCCGATGATCGGGGTGACAGGGAAGCTGACACACCTCAAGGCGCTGACGGATCCCCTCGGCATCTTCTTTCAGCGGAGCCCGGAGCCATTTCCCGATGGTTACTACAAGATGGATCACACCATGAGCATTCTGCTGATCGATCCAGAGGGTCGACTCAGGGCGATCTCGTCATCTCCGCACGATGCTTTTGTGATCGCAAAAGACTTTACCCGGATTATTTCACTGGGTGGATAAAGCACCCTTTGACGCTACTCACATTACCTCCGTCTGTTGATCCCAAAGTGAAGTAGGTGGGCTGCTTGATTTAGAGTTGTTATCGCCTCATGGCGTTGATGGCGACCACAAGAAAGAGGATTCCGCCAATAATGGCCACCAGTCCACCCATGCCCATCAGGGCCATGCCGGCAATTTCTGGCAGGTTTTCCAGCCCTTGAGCGGCCCCTGCCGTCTTTCTTTGTACCCCATAGCCACCTGACCAGGCGAGCCCGGTGATGTGCATCAACTGGCCGCCCCCATAGATGTAGGGCTGCCAGTGAGCCATCCTGCCCTCAGGTCGGCCAAAGCCAAGACGAGGGAGGAGAAAATAAGTGAGGCCCATGAAAGCCAAAGTCACTCCAACGATTGAGCCGTGGTAGTGGGCGGGAATGACCACATTGATGCCCTCAATCATAAAACCGAGCAGGCCCCCGGCTGAAAAGAGAACAATAGAGCACAGAAGGGCAGCACGAACAGGGAGAAGCCCAATGGGCGATCTCTTTCCTCTGACCAGGCTGATCATGATTACTATCATCAAAGGAGCTGCCGCCAGTCCTCCATACTCCATTAGTCGGGTGAAATAGAGTCGGTGGGCTGTTGAGTAGACAGCATCTCCAAGGTAGATGACGATAGCGTAAGCGGCAGGGAGGACTGTCAGGACCATCAGGGTTGAGATGATTTTGGGTGAGCCAGGAGAGCGGGCGCCTGTTGCCTGGGCCAGCCAGAGCCAGGTCGCCAGCATCAGGACAGTGTGGGTGAACTGGATGACATGGCCGCCACCCCAGAAGAGGAACTCATAATAGATCTCACCTTCAAGGGTTGGATTGAGGGTTAAGTAGGACCAGGCAAAAGCGACCATTGCCAGAGCAGATGGAAAGAGTGCCGAATAGAGTCCAAGCCGAAGCGCATCTTCGCCATGAGCCATCACTTTGGGCAGGAATCCGGAGAAAAAACTGCGAAAGATCAGCAGGATAAATCCGACACCTGTAAGACCAAGGCCAAGGAAAAAGAGAGGTTGGCGGAGGACAGGAATATAGTTGTTCATTAAAGGCTGCCCTTCAGCGATAAAGGGGGACACTGTGATAATCAGTGTTCCCAGGGCAACCAGTCCCAACTCCAGAGGGCCAAGCCAGCCGCTGATCGGTTTGGAATTTAGGCTCCACAGTACTCCGGCAAAGGCCATGAACCAGATTACGACCGAAAGATCGACATGGACTACCAGCGCTGTTTGGAAAAAGTCAGCAAAGGGGACAATCTCCTGAAGCAGCGGGGTTCTTGCCAATACCAGTAACAAAGAGAAGAGCCCGGAGCCGATCAGTGCAGCAAGGCCAAGAAAGACCCATCCCCGGGTCATCAGCCGAGCCTGTCCCTGGGGAGCTGGGAGGTCGTAAATGGCAGTCATCGTATCTTCCTAATCAAAAAGCAATCGAAGTGTAGGGGTTGTTCAGAAGGGTCTATTTTCGGGCTTCGGCAACAAGATCGGCGAGAAAGTCGTGGTCGCTCTTCACCACCCTGCGTTTCAGTTCATGTGTGATTGTACCGATCAGGCCAGGGCCCTGATAGAGCATTCCGGTATAGATCTGAACCAGATCAGCACCCGCCTTCAGAAACTCCCAGGCATCATCGGCAGACTGGATCCCTCCCACCCCAATAATAGGCAGACGTCCGTCCAGCGTCTGATAGAGAGTCCGGACAGTTTGCAGAGCCAGTGGTTTCAGGGGTTTACCGCTTAAGCCTCCGGTTTCGCCGGCATGAGGGAGACCCTCAACCTGAGGTCTGGCGACAGTGGTATTGGTGGCGATGATTGCATCCATACCGCTGGCCACGACCTCTTCAGCAACATCTCTGATGGCGGAGTGATCAAGATCAGGGGCAATCTTGACGGCGATGGGAAGTCGACGATTGTGACTCTCTTGGAGTTGATCTCTTCGCTTGCCAATACCATCCAGCAGTGATTTAAGGGCATCATGCTCCTGGAGGGCTCTGAGATTAAGCGTATTGGGAGAGGATATATTGAGAGTTACAAAGTCAGCCAGGGAGTAGACCGCTTCCAGCCCCTGGCAGTAGTCATCAAGAGCTTCTTCAACAGGGGTATCTGCATTTTTTCCCAGATTGACAGCAACAACCCCCTCTCTCTTGTGGCCTTTAAGATTGGTTAGGAATTGATCCAGCCCGAGACTGTTAAAGCCCATTCTATTGATGACAGCCCTCGCTTCAAGCAGTCGGAAGAGGCGAGGTTTGGGGTTCCCGGGCTGGGGGCAAGGGGTAACAGTCCCAAGTTCAATAAAGCCAAAGCCCATCGCCTGGAGTGCATCAACAGCCTCACCATTTTTATCAAAGCCGGCCGCCAGGCCCAAGGGAGAGGGGAAGGTCAGCCCCATCACCTGGGTAGGGAGGAGAGGGGGTCTACCGCCAATCCGGTTGAGCAGTCCACAGCAGTTGACGGTCCTGTTCTGTGCAAGAGAGAGCAGGCGGATTGTAGCCCGGTGGCTCTTTTCCGGATCGAGTGACCAGAGGATTTTTTTTACCAGGCGGTACATGGAATTTCAGTTTAGATGATTTTGATTTAAAAAGAAAAATAGTTAAAAAAGTACCGATAGATATATTTTGATAAGTTGTTAGCGTATTGATTTTATGAGTTTATTTGAACCTAAATTTTATTAAGGTTCCCTTAATAATGGCCCAATCAACATCGGATTAAGACAAAATAAAACAATAATTGTCGGTATAAAAATTAGTAATAATCAGTTCATAAGTGAAAATAGTTTTACCGCAACAGCAAAATCTTTGTGCATTGGCTGGAGAGAAGACGATGATACAACACTCACTTTCAAGGAGGAGAAAGATGATACAAAAACCGCTTATTTTTGAGATAATCACTCAGCTTGAGAAGTTCCTGACGGGCCGCCTCGGCAAGACCGATCACGCTGTTGTGACGGGTTCGGGGATTGATAAAGGCGATCAGCGTCGGTGAAGGGCCAGCGGCAGTATGTGCCACTGGACACTTGATAACCACAAATTAATAGTGCGGCCTATGTTAGGGCTTAAAGGAACAGTACCCAGATGAGCGTCGCCAAACTGGCCAGACTGACCAGCAAGATTGCAGCAATTGCAAAACCGGTACAGAATTCTACGAAATGGTTTACCCCTTGACCCATGAGTTCTCCTCTTAACTTATATTGTTATTGTTGTATTAAGTCGTGATGTTGTCACCTCATAAAAAAAGCAAGTTTAATATACTCAAAGTTTTTATTGTCCTCAACCAACTATAGCAGAGATTCAAAATTTTACCGCCAACAACAGTGACTGACGGTATGAGGTTAAAAGATGAAAGTGAGAGGACAGCAGATCTTGTTGAGATAACAAAAGAGGTGCTTTCACAAAGTCAAGTGAGCCGTTCGAAGCGAAATATTGGGCAGGATGTGGAATGGAATATCCCCCTGGTAAGGGCAAATCGTGATGCCCTCGCCATTTTGTTGGGTAATGGGGTGGATAATGCTATTCGATATACTTCCGAGGATGGTAATGTAGATGTGGTTTTAAAAGAAGCGTCTGCGCGTGTTGAGCTGACTATTTCTGATGATGGTCCAGGTATAGCTGAAGAGAATAGGGAGAGAGTATTTGACCGTTTTACCCGGATAGCGGGACAACAGACCGAGGGCTCTGGTCTTGGTTTGTCAATGGTCAAACGTATTGTCGATTTGCACCAAGCTGAGATAATGTTAGAGGATCATCCAAATGGGGCAACTGGTCAGGTGGTGCGTTTGAGGTTTTTTACGGCCTGAATCAAAAAAGCGCACTTCTTAGACGTACGGCTTAGGTATCAGGATTTGATAGCATTATTCTACTTCAGGATCTCTTCTCTCCTTTATATGGCTTTAGTGCTGTGGGGAGGTGTGTTTAATGATGTGAATGCTGATGAGCACACTCAACTCCCCTTAATGGAATCCCGCTTCTCAGTCCATATCGCGGGCATTCCGGCGGGGACCATGATCAGAAAATTGACCAGGGATGAAGAGGGCTATATCGCCCATTCTGAGATGGTTCTCGGGCTTTGGTTTAAGCTGTTGCAGCCCACCGCTGTAGCTGATGAGATGTTTGATCAGAGTCGGTTCACTCTAATCAATGGCGAATTGAGGGGCTCCTTTTTTGAGGAGCACTGGAAGAGAGAAACAGGCAGGAGGCGGTCACTCACCTACGATTGGAGAGATCGGAGAGTGAGATGGGGGGATGGCAGAGAGGCGGTCATGCCGGAAGGGCGGCTGGTTGATAATGGCAGTTATCCATATTCACTGATGTTGTCTGATCCACTACAAATGGTAGGAGAGAAGCTCACCATTCTGGATGGTGAAATGGCAAGGCCGTTTGAAATTATTGAAGCACAAAAAAGAGATATCAAGACAGCCCTTGGGCACTATGAGGCCTGGCAGATTGACGCCCGCCGGCTCGACCATCCGAATGAACGTTTCTCAGTCTCTCTTGCACCTGAATTGAGCAATTTGCCTGTATTGATCAGCCACAATAAAAACAACATAAGCACTGAACTTCGAATTTTGAGTATTACGCTTAAATCGGAGTAATAGGGGATTACGTCGGCCCCTGTCATCCCAGAACAACAAGATCGCTCATAGCCGTTAGAGAGTTAACCCTTGTCATCGATTAGTGGGAGAGGTTATCCACTGCTAAAAATGTTCGCCCGAATTAAGCGGACGCCACTTGCCCTTCGGCAGGCGACCAAGTTGAATCTGGCCAATACGAATTCGGTGCAGACCAGTGACTTTGAGGTTAACGCATTCACACATCCGTCGAATCTGGCGTTTTCGTCCCTCGATGAGGCAGAAGCGCAGGCGGCCCTCGCCGGCTCGGCTCACTTTTGCCCGTTTAAGAACTCTGCCGTCAAGAGTGAGCCCCTGTCGAAGGAGTTTAAGTGCTTGATCAGTCACCTCCCCATCGACTCTGACCAGATACTCTTTCTCAACTGTTGATTCAGGGCCGATCAGTTGTCGGGCGATACGGCCATCCTGGGTTAGAACCAGCATGCCGTGAGAATCAATATCAAGGCGGCCTGCCGGGGCCAGCCCTTTAAGTGACCCTATTCGGGGTTGTTTCTTTTTTGAGTCTGGCCAGTTGAGGTTGTCAGGTCTGATCAGGGTTACAGCCGCAGAATAACCTTTTTCAGGTTGGCCAGAGACATAGCCGACAGGTTTGTTGAGTATCAGGGTGAGCAGTCTCCGTTGGCGGCTTTTGGCTCTTTTGTCGAGGCGAATCTGCTGGGTAGGGTGGATACGACTGCCAAGCTGGGTGATCGGCTCCCCATCAACATAGACAAGTCCCTCTTCAATAAATCGGTCTGCTTCCCGTCTTGAACAGAGCCCTTGCTGGGCCATCAGTTTTGATAATCTGATTCGATCAGTCACTGAGCGTTGATCTTCAATCGGAGGGTTTAATGACTCTCTCAGGTGCAGGGTCTGAACTACCCATCACTCTTAAACCGGGCCTGGCTCGAAGCATTTCCAGTATAGCTCTCTGGCCTTAAATCCAACAGTTGCTGCCGCACCTCTTCAGGAAGGTCAAGACTATTGATGAACTCTTTCAGGCGCTCCTGAGTGATGTCGGCATGCCCTCGGGTTAACGCCTTGAGCTTCTCGTAGGGTTTCTCGATTCCATATCGTCGCATCACTGTCTGAATGGGTTCAGCAAGGACAGCCCAGGAGGAATCAAGGTCCTGATCAAGTGCTTGTTGATTGATCTTTATCTTACCGAGCCCTTTTAGTGTCGCCTGCCAACCGGTGGTGCTGTATCCGAGGGCAACCCCAAGATTTCTCAGAACAGTTGAGTCGGTCAGGTCTCGCTGCCATCGGCTTACAGGAAGTTTGAGGGCCAGATGATCGAGCAGGGCATTGCCCAGGCCCAGATTGCCTTCGGAATTCTCAAAGTCGATGGGGTTGACCTTGTGGGGCATTGTCGACGATCCTACTTCACCCTTGATGAGCCTCTGGCTGAAGTAACCCATGGCAATATACCCCCAGACATCACGATCCAGATCAATGATGATGGTATTAAAACGAATGAGTGCATGGCAGAGTTCAGCGATGTAGTCATGAGGCTCGATCTGGGTGGTAAAAGGGTTGTAGGTTAGCCCCAGTTTGGATACAAAACCCTCAGCAAAATGAGGCCAATCAAGGTCTGGGTAGGCGACAATATGAGCATTAAAGTTGCCGACGGCACCATTTATCTTTCCCTTGATCTCTATTCCGGAGAGCTGTGCTTTTTGATGTTCTAGTCTGGCGACAATGTTCTTGAACTCTTTTCCCATTGTTGTGGGAGATGCCGGTTGGCCGTGAGTTCTTGCCAGCATTGAAGCATCTGCAAACTCACTCGCCTGGCCATCAAGGTGGTCGATAAGCTGCTCAATCAGAGGCAGGAGCACCTTTTGCCTGCCCTCTTCAAGCATCAACCCATAGGAGAGATTGTTGATATCCTCCGAAGTGCAGGCAAAATGAATGAACTCAGCAACTCCGCTGATCTCCGAATTGTCTTTGGTTCTCTCCTTCAGGAAATACTCAACGGCCTTAACATCATGGTTTGTAGTGGCTTCAATGGCCTTGACTCTTTGGGCATCTGCCTCCGAGAACTCTTCTACCAGTTGAGCGAGGAGTTGATTGGTCTGTTCACTAAAGGGCGGAACTTCTGGAATCCCTCTCTCCTCAGCCAGCGCTTGTAGCCAGTAAACTTCAACCATGACTCTGCAACGGATAAGGCCATATTCACTGAAGATAGGTCTTAAGTCGGCCACCCGCGAGGCGTAGCGGCCATCAAGAGGGGAGAGGGCGGTGAGGCTGGAGAGAGTGTCGTGTGAAGTCATCTCGGTCATTGGAAGGTCTGCTGGTTTTCTTGCTGTTTCAGGGAAGGCTATTCTAACATGCCGTCTCGTTTGAGACCTTCATCAAGAGTAGCTCTTGATGACGCCTCCACCGAGGCACTCATCCTGGTGATAGAAGACAACGGATTGTCCAGGGGTAATTGCCCACTGAGGGCTTTCAAAAACGACTTTAAGCGCCCCCTCTTGCTGCGTTACAGTACAGGGCTGTTCCTGCTGTCGATAACGGGTTTTAGCCCGGCATGTGAGGGGAAGCTCGGGCTTCTCTCCTGAAATCCAGTTGATTTCACTGGCGACAAGAGAGGTATTCAGAAGGGCAGGGTGCTGATGTCCCTGAACTACCGTAATTTGATTGGTGCTTACCTCCTTCCCGGCAACATACCAGGGCGCCCCCTGGCCACCAATACCCAGTCCGTGACGTTGTCCCCGGGTAAAGTACATCACCCCTTGGTGAGACCCAACTACACGGCCATCCAATGTGATCAATTCACCCGGCTCAGGGGGGATGAAACGGGCAAGAAATTCACTGAATTTTCGTTCACCAATAAAGCAGATGCCGGTGCTGTCTCGTTTCTCACTGGTCTCTAGCTTAAGCTTTCGGGCGAGATCCCGAACAGCTGGTTTTTCCATCATGCCAATCGGGAAAAGGGTCCTGGAGAGGGCCTTTTGCTCCAGGGTGTGGAGAAAGTAGGTTTGGTCTTTATTACGATCCACCCCTTTAAGAAGATGGATCTTCTCATCTCGCAAGAGACGGGCGTAGTGACCCGTCGCAATCAGATCTGCACCGAGTTCCAATGCGTAATCAAGAAATTCTCTGAACTTGATCTCCCGGTTGCAGAGGATATCAGGATTGGGGGTCATTCCAGCCCGGGACTCATCAAGGAATCGGCTAAAAACACGTTCCCAGTATTCGTGTGCAAAGTTAATACTCTTAAGTGGAATGGAGAGCCGATCACAAATGGCCTGGGCATCGGCCAGATCCTCCTCTGCACTGCAGTAGGTGTCAGAATCATCCTCTTCCCAGTTTTTCATAAACAGACCGGTGACACGGTATCCCTGTTCAACAAGGAGGTGGGCCGCTACCGAGGAGTCAACCCCTCCTGAGATGCCGATGATGACGTGTTGACCACTACAGTCAGGCAGATGTTCCATCTTGGTTTATCAACGCTCTCTAGTAGGGAGAGTTATCGATGTAAGAGGTGAACCAGTATGGGATGTCCGCCCATTCAGTAGTGCGCTGGATGTAGGGGAGGATCCCATTTGCCTGAAACCAGGAGTCGACAACCCAGCGCTCTTGGGTGGCGATCTCCTCAATCTGGCCAGACCAGTGTTGGTTGATAAATGTCTCTCTGTAGGCTCTGTCGAGGACCCGGTGCCACTTTAACAATCCCTCTTGTTCAATCTTCTTCATGTAGGTCGTGGTATTGAGAGATTCGTCGATACAATCGAGTTGCCCTGGGAAATCAACACCCCACTGTCCTTCATTCTGCCCCTTGTCACGATGAGTGGGTGTGTAACGCCCAATAATCACCTCCATCCAGCCGATCGCTCTACGGATCTTCTCGCGCTCTGAAGACGCATCTTTTGCCGGTTCTGTAAACCACCCGGAGATCTCCCCCCACTCCTTGCGAGAGATATAGACCTCTTGTTGAGTGGCGCAGCCATAGTCGTAGCAAACGTTTATCGGGCCAACCCCTCTATTGGTTGCAGCAGAAACCGGGAGCGCCAAAGCCAGTGACAGGATTAAACCGGCTATTTTCTGGAGATGAAAAAAGGGCCTCATCTTCTACCTCTGAATTCTCTAGAGTTCGGTCAATATGTTCAGTGGCCATCGCTGGCCTGAAAGATAGTGGTCGATCCCCGTAATCACCTGCGGACTTCGAAGCTGTGACTGACGGGTGAGAAGTTCATCTCGGGTCAGCCAGCAGAGACCATCAATGGTCTTGTCAGGCGGAGACTCAAAACGCTGGATGCCAAGGGTACCGCAGAAAGCAAAGCGCAGATAGGTGATTTTCTTCTTGGGGTGTTCCCATCGACAGATTCCAACCAGGGCTTCGGGCCAAAATTCCCACCCAGTCTCCTCAAGCGCTTCGCGACTGACGGCTTTGACCAGTGATTCACCTTCTTCCAAATGACCGGCGGGTTGGTTAATAAACTGATGCTCATCGATTGTCTCCTCAACCAGCAGGAATCGATTGTCAGACGCTATGATTGCAGCAACGGTAACATGGGGGAGCCAGCGCGACATTCAATCAACTCTTTTCGGGCGTGTCATTGGAGTGCTCTTTCTCATCAAAAAATCCAGGGTGCATCAACTCAATAAAGTGACACGCTTGAGGAGAGAGCAGCTTGCCTCGACGAACCACCACCCCATAGCTGCGTTTGGGGAAATATTCATTAAGCGGAATCTGGGTAAGATTTTCATTATCAGTGAGACAGATGTCGGTGACGATTGAGATGCCCAGCCCCATCTCCACATATTTTTTTATTACCTCCCATCCCCCCGCCTCAAGGCTTACCGTGTAGTTAAGATCGTGTTGTTGGAAGACAAAGTCGACCATTCGCCAGGTGGTCAGATGTCGGGGTGGGAGGATGAGTCCGAAAGGGGAAATGTCGGCGAGAGTGACACTCTTTTTTTTTGCCAGGGGGTGGTCTTTGGCGGTGATCAGGACAGGATTGAACCTAAAGGTCTGCTGATAGTCAATATCATCCGGAATCTCCAGCATTGAGCCCACTGCAAAGTCAGCTTCATCGGCACGCAACATTGCCATACCATCACGGCCGGTAACATTGTGGAGTTTTAGATCGATACCCGGGTAGTTATCGGCATAGCGTTTAACAAATTCCGGGAGAATATAAAGAATAGTTGATTCCCCGGCGGCAATGTTGAGGGTTCCCGTCTCCAGATTGCCACACTTGGCAGCGAAGGTTTCAGCCAGCATATCGATGCTCTGTACCAGAGGGAGTGCCATTTCACGAAGAATCTCCCCTTCAGGAGTCAATCGGATGCTGGGCCCGCGACGTTCAAACAGGGTGGTCTCCAGTTCACGTTCAAGTGCCTGGATCTGCAAGGAGACAGAGGGCTGGCTGAGAAAGAGCTTCTCTGCTGCTTTGGAGATGCTGCCGGTTCGAGCAGCAAAACAGAAGGCTCGTAGCTGTTTGAGCCGGTTCTGCTTGTAATAGAGAGGGGGGTCGACAGCCATGGCAAGCCTCTTAAATTGGTTCAATTAATAGTTAATTGATATACGATAGAGATAATAAATACAAGTGGTCTGTTGGGTCACCACTCTTATGGGGTCTTGAAGTAGCCCATTCTCGACCCTACACTTACCCGAAGAGGTGATGAAATAAGATCCTCCAAAAAGCGCGATAGAAGAGTAGACTCTTCAGTATTCAGAGGGGTCTTCAGGAAAAAATAAGACGGAGTTGTGAAAAGACTATGAGTAACCCTACTGAGATTCATCGAGGTGATGAACTTGCAATCAAGGAAGAGAGCCCGAAGGTGGCTCAACCCCCCCTGTTCAGAGTCATTTTGCTCAATGATGACTTTACCCCAATGGACTTTGTTGTTGAGCTGGTTCAGCGGATCTTCTCCAAATCTCATGATCAGGCGGTCAAGGTGATGCTTGAAGTTCATGAGAAGGGGGTGGGAACCTGCGGCATCTATCCGCACGAAATTGCTGAAATGAAGGTGCGGCAGGTGTTAAACGTGGCTCGTGAGAACGAACATCCCTTACAGAGTACTCTGGAACCGGAATGATGCTTTCTAATGAACTTGAACTCTCACTGAGCTCGGCAATCCAGATTGCACGCCAAAGCCGTCACGAATTCATAACGGTTGAACATCTCCTCTCAGCACTGCTGAATAATACTGCAGCATCGACGGTGATCAGGTCGTGTGGGGGGAGTCTCTCCCAGTTGCGTCGAAGGCTGGAAGATTATCTCAAACAGTACATCCCGCATCTTCCTGAGGAGGGTGCCGAAACTCAACCGGGCATCGGCTTTCAACGTGTCATCCAGAGAGCCATTCTTCATGTTCAAAGTTCAGGAGAACAGGAGGTGACGGGCGCCAATGTGCTGGTGGCAATTTTCAGCGAGAAAAAATCGCATGCCGTTTTTTTTCTCAATGAACAGGGAATCACCCGCTTTAATGCAGTGAATTTTATCTCTCACGGGGTGACCCGAAATACTCAGGAAGAGATGTTGCCACCGCCTGCCCAATCGCAAGAGGGGGGAAATGAGGAAGTAGAGGCGGGAGCCAGTACACTCAACACTTACGCCACCAATCTCAATGAATGTGCACGCAATGGACGGATTGATCCTTTGATCGGGCGTGATCAGGAGGTTGAACGGACGGTACAGATTCTCTGTCGGAGACGAAAAAATAACCCCCTGTTTGTTGGTGAATCGGGAGTGGGCAAGACCGCGATTGCAGAGGGGTTGGCCAGACAGATTGTTGAGGGCAATGTTCCTGGAGTGCTTGAGGGGGTGGAAATATATGCCCTGGATATGGGCACCCTCCTTGCCGGAACAAAATATAGGGGTGATTTTGAACAACGGTTCAAGGGAGTGATCCAGGAACTGGCAGAAAATCCAAAAGCGATTCTTTTCATTGATGAGATCCATACCATCATCGGTGCGGGTGCTGCCTCTGGCGGTGCGATCGATGCCTCTAATCTGCTCAAGCCGATGCTTGCCTCAGGGGAGATCCGCTGTATCGGGTCGACGACCTATCAGGAGTTTCGGAGTGTTTTCGAAAAGGATCGGGCGCTCTCTCGTCGATTCCAGAAGATTGATGTTGTTGAGCCCACTGTCGATGAGAGCTACCAGATCCTCTTGGGTCTGAAATCCCGTTTTGAGGCGTTTCATCATGTACGCTTTACCCGCCCAGCTCTGAAACGGGCAGTTGAACTCTCGAACCGCTTTCTGAGTGATCGACACCTCCCTGACAAGGCCATTGATGTAATCGATGAAGCAGGAGCCCGGAGTCGAATTCAGGCCAAAGCAGGGCAAAATCCAACAGTAGGGGTTCCCCAGGTGGAAAAGGTGGTTTCACGTATGGCCCGAGTCCCTGTTGCATCAGTGACTGCCAATGATCGGGAGGGCTTAAGAAGGCTTGAGGAGAAGCTAAAATTTGTAGTCTTTGGCCAGGATCATGCCATCGAAGCACTCGCTTCAGCGATCAAGTTGTCACGCTCAGGGCTTGGAAACCCAGATCGGCCGATCTCATCATTTCTCTTCTCCGGGCCAACTGGAGTGGGTAAGACAGAGGTCTCAAAACAACTTGCTCTTATTCTCGGAATCAAGCTGGTACGTTTTGATATGTCTGAATATATGGAGAGGCATGCGGTCTCAAGGCTGATTGGAGCGCCACCTGGATATGTGGGCTTTGATCAGGGTGGTCTGCTGACGGATGCAGTCAACCAATCCCCTCATGCGGTTGTTCTTCTTGATGAAATTGAAAAGGCCCACCCTGACATCTTTAACCTCCTTCTTCAGATCATGGATTACGGCACATTGACAGACAACAATGGGCGAAAGACTGATTTCAAGAATGTCATTCTGATCATGACCACCAACGCGGGTGCAGAGCGGATGGCCCGGGAGACCATGGGCTTCACCCGGCAGGATCATTCGGATGATGATGGCGATGCAATCAACAAGCTCTTTGCGCCCGAGTTCAGGAATCGGATCGATACCATGGTTCGATTCCAGTCACTCAATGAGGAGAGTGTTCGTCGGGTGGTTGTTAAATTTGTTCTCGAGCTGGAGCTTCAACTGGCTGAGCAAAACGTTGTGATCGAGGTGGATTCGAGAGCGATCTCCTGGTTTGCCAGCCAGGGTTATGATCATCAGATGGGAGCGAGGCCGATGGCCAGGTTCATTCGTGAGAAATTAAAGAGCCCCCTCTCCGATGAGCTTCTTTTTGGCAAGCTGGTCAAAGGCGGAAAGGTGATCGTCACTGAGAGTAAAGGGGAGATTGAAATTAAAATTGAACCCGCTTCCGCCAGGGGGAAGAGAGAGGCTACTCTGGCCACTTTGAATCAGTGACGATTTAAAGGGGTGAAGGGTTTTTCTGTCAGGTGTTGGCGGTGGGTCGGTGATCAACGACCACCTTGCCTTCAACCAGCTCTACCCACCCCTCCGCAAGCCACCGAATCGCTTGCGGATAGATCTTGTGTTCAAGTCGATGGATTCGGTGCTGGAGTGTTGCCACTGTCTCTTCCTGATTGATCGCCAGTGAGTCTTGGTGGATGACCGGGCCGCTGTCAAGTTCAGCGGTTACAAAGTGGACTGAAGCACCGTGGTGGGTTTCACCCGCTTCCAGAACCCGGGCATGGGTATTGAGACCACGGTATGCAGGCAGCAGTGAAGGGTGGATATTAATCAGTCGCCCAGAGTAGTGAGCAACAAACTGGGGGGTCAAAATTCGCATAAAGCCGGCGAGAACCACCAGTCCGGGGGCGTAGTGGTCGATAACCTTAATCAGTTGCTGATCATAGAGCTCTCTTTGCGGCCACTTGCGATGATCTTTAACCGCTGTTGGGATTCCCGCCTTTTTGGCACGCAGAAGGCCCTGTGCATCCGGAACGTTGCTGATCACCGCCTCTACCCGGGCAGGAAGCCCCTCCTCCGAAATGGCATCCAGAATGGCCTGAAGATTACTGCCTCTGCCAGAGATCAGGACAACGAGTGAAAGAGGTGTCTGTTCAGAGGATAACAACTTCAGATTGTCCGGAGTGGTTTTCAACCTCTCCAATGAGTGAGGCTGATTCACCCGCCTGATTGAGTACAGAGATGGCTTCTGCCGCACTCTCTTTGGGGATTATGGCAACCATTCCAACCCCACAGTTGAAGGTCCGGTACATCTCATTATCGACAATATTGCCCTGCTCCTGCAGCCAGTCAAAGAGAGGGGGACGTGCCCACCGGGATGGATCAATGACGGCCCGTGTATTGTCGGGAAGAATCCGGGGCAGATTGTCCGGCAGACCTCCGCCGGTGATATGGGCAAGACCATGAATCGGGAGTGCCTTGATCAGGGCTGTGACCGATTTTACGTAGATTCGGGTTGGAGCCAGGAGTGCAGATCCGAGTGTTTCGATAGGGTGTTGCTCATCCAGGGGTTTCTCAAGGTTGACACCACTGTGGTGTATAACCTGTCGGATTAGAGAGTAGCCGTTGGAGTGGGCCCCCGATGAGGCGATTCCAATAATCTGATCTCCTGGTGAGATCTTCTGACCGGTGATGACCTTGGACTTTTCCACCACCCCCACGCAGAAACCGGCAAGATCATATTCACCTTCGGGGTACATTCCTGGCATCTCTGCAGTTTCACCACCAATAAGCGCTGCACCGGCAAGTTCACATCCACGGCCGATGCCGCTAATGACCTCTTCTGCCCGCCCTGGATAGAGCTTTCCAGTGGCAAAATAGTCGAGGAAAAAGAGGGGTTCTGCACCAGAGACCAGAATGTCGTTGACGCACATTGCAACCAGATCGATTCCGATGGTGTTGTGTCTGTCGAGGTCCAGGGCAAGTTTGAGTTTGGTTCCCACCCCGTCAGTACCAGAGACCAGGACAGGTTCCTGGTAACGGCCCATTGGTAGCTCAAAGAGCCCTCCAAAACCTCCAAGAGCATCCAGCCACCCCTGGCGACGGGTACGAGCTGCTATCGGTTTAATCGCCTGGACCAGAGCCTCACCGGCATCAATGTCGACACCAGCGCCACGGTAAGTTAATGATTTATCAGTATTGTCGTCCATGGTGTGATCAATTCAGGTATCGGTTTAATAGGGTCAATGGGGGGATTGTTGCAGAAAATTGGATCAGCTATTGCATAATAATAGGGTTGCTCTGGTATCGTATAGGGCTCTGGCCCGCACTGCAATGCCGGTAACCAAGGAATAAAATAGAGCGATGATTGTTTCCCAAATACCCAATTTTCTCACCCTGCTGCGTATTGTCGCCGTGCCAGTGATGGTACTGCTGTTGCGTGAAGAGGCCTATGATCTTACCTTCTATCTGTTCGTATTGGCGGGGATAACCGATGGGCTCGATGGGTTTATTGCGAAACGTTTCGGGTTTGAAACTCGCCTTGGCGCCATTCTTGATCCTCTGGCAGACAAACTCTTGCTGGTCACAGCTTTTGTCATGCTCGCCAATCAGGAGCACCTCCCTTTCTGGCTTCCTGTGGTGGTGGTTTTTCGTGATCTGCTGATTGTGAGCGGCTACCTCATCGTACAGGTGCTGCAGGAGAGGATACAGATCAAGCCTACTGGCATCAGTAAAGTAAACACCTTCCTGCAGATCAGCCTGATTGGCGCTGTGCTGGTAGATCAGGCCGGTTGGCTTGCTCTGGGCCAGGGTATCGACATTCTGATCCTTACCGTCTTAGTCACAACCGTCACCAGCGGCCTTCACTATATATGGGTATGGGGCTTTTCCCTGAATGGAGATGATTGAACAGCTGCCGCTTCCGGTTCAGCTGGCGGATAGCGCAACCTTTGACAACTTTTTTCAGGATAGAGCCAGCGAGGTGATTGCCTGTCTCAAGCAGCAAGTGGCCGCTCCCACTGGCTGGAAATTCACCTATCTCTGGGGAGGGAGAGGGAGTGGAAAGTCTCACCTGCTCCAGGCGGTATGTCATCTCTGTACAGAGGAGGATCACCCCGCTTCCTATATTCCCCTCAGTATTGCAACACTCAACCCCTCGATACTTGAAAATTTGGGTGATGATAGAGTGGTCTGTATTGATGATCTTGATTCTGTTGCCGGTGACCCCCTGTGGGAAGAAGGGTTGATGGGGCTGCTGGAGCGGGCGCGTTACGGTGGCGGGGTAGTCATCTCTGCTGCCAGAGCCGCACCTGCCGGAATTGGGTTCAAACTTCCTGATTTGATCTCTCGTTTTGGCAGTCAGTCCGTCTACCAGCTGCACGATATGGATGATGAGGCAAGAATGGCCGCATTTCGTCAACGGGCAGGACGGCGCGGGCTGGATCTATCGGGTGAGGTGGTCCGATATGTGCTCAACCGCTACCAGAGGGATACCCACGCACTCTTTGGTCTGCTTGAGCGTCTTGATCATGCCTCTTTGGTCGCCAAGCGGCGTCTCACCATCCCCTTTTTAAAGCAGCTGGAGGAGAACTCTCCTGCTGCCTCAAGTCATCCAAAAGGATAAGGCTTAGAAAAAGCGGTTTTTTTGCTCTCCCTCAGGAGAGAAGATCAAGGACCGCCTCTGGAGGTCGTCCAATGGCGGCACCTTCACCGATCAGTACGATAGGGCGCTGGAGAAGGCGGGGGTAGCTGATGATGGCCTCAATCAGGGATTTGTCTGAGAGAGTGGGGTCGTCAAGCCCCGCTTGCGTGTACTCACTCTCATTATTGCGGATGATATCGCGAGGGCTGCAGTTGAGACGCTCTAAAACATCAGCCAGGGTTTCACTGTCGGGCGGAGAGTTGAGATAGTCGATGGTGGTGATATCGAGATCCTGCTGTTGAAGCAGTTCGAGGGTTTTGCGTGATTTTGAACATCGAGGATTATGGAAAATGGTCGCTTTGATTTTGCTCATGCTGGATCCCTGTAACGCTAGTATTTTTATTGACACTTATTAGGTCTCAATGTTAGTTTTCCCCGTGGTAAGAATCAATGTGTAAGGGCCCTGATGAAATTGGGGCAAATCCAGATAAAAACAGTTTGCTGAGTAGTTCCTAGGAGTAAAAAAGATGAATCAAAACGGACTTTCAAGAGTAGTCAGGGCAGTTGGCCTTGGGATTCTTGTGCTTGCAGTGACAACCGGCTGCTCAACGGCCAAAAAAGTCCCGGAAGCAGTCCAGCCCGCAACAGCAGCTCCTGCCCCGGCGACGCCAGCTCCTGTAGCTCCGGCAGCAGAAGCTACACCGGCTCCGGCACCTGCTCCTCTTCTGAAAGAAAACCTTGCTGACGACACCCACGTTGTCCAGCCGGGTGAGTGTCTGTGGTGTATTGCCGGGCAATCAAAGATCTATGCTGATCCCTTCCAATGGCCGATCATCTATAAGCGCAATGCCCATCAGATCCAGGATGCTGACCTCATCTATCCTGGCCAGGAACTCAAAATTCCACGTGATCTGACAGGAACAGATGTGACAGCAGCTATCCAGCACGCTAAAAACAGGGGTGCCTGGTTACTTGGAGATATTGAAGCATCAGATCTTGATTATCTTAATTCATCAAACTGATCAGATCGGGTTGAACTAAACCGGTTGCGGAAGGCCCTGAAAGGGGCCTTTTGTATTGGTGGAGCGGAGAAGACCTTAGAGTGAGAGGGAAGGTAACACGGTTCTGGTTACGCCTTAGATTTCGGGTAGGTCATGATCACCTTCCCCGGATGGCCTCATCACTCTCTTTCTCAACACTGCTTGCCGCAGCCCCTCTTCTTACCATCAGTATTACCATCCTCTCTTTCTTTCCCGGTTCAGAGGCCAGGCTGGTTGCATTTGAGGAGTTTGTCTATGCCAATTTCATACCCGAGATTGGTGATGTGGTCCATGAGAATCTTCGGGATTTTGCCAAGCAGGCGGGTCGGCTGACCATCATCGGGCTTTTTTTCCTGCTTGGAACTACTATCTACCTGCTCTCAGAGATTGAAGAGGCGATGGATGATGTCTGGCATGTGGTGCGAGGCCGATTTGTTTTTCATCGTGTGATCAACTATCTTCTTGTTGTCGTCTTTGGTCCACTCCTGATGATCTTGAGCCTGGCATTCACCACCTATCTGGTCGCTCAGCCACTGCAGGCACTCCCTCCTGAAATGTCTTTTCTGCAGCGTACAGCCACCCAGCTCCTGCCGGTTTTGTTTATCATGGTTTCGCTCTTCCTGATGTACCAGCTCATCCCTCATACCCAAGTCTATCTGCGTGATGCGATTATCGGCAGTATTGTAGGTGCGGTCTTGTTTGAGGTCGCAAAGTTGGGCTTTGCGTTCTATATCACCAATTTTGATCTCTACCAGGTGATGTACGGCGCTCTGGCGACACTGCCGCTTTTTATTCTCTGGGTTTATGTCTCCTGGTGGGTTGCCCTTTTCGGGGCTGAAGTGGCTGCTACGCTGGGAGAGATGAGAGGCGGCATCTCAACAGAGGCCGTCCGTCCTGCCCGAACTCGAAAACCTGAGGAATGACCAATGAGCGACTTCAATTCGGTGTAGAACAGCAGAGCAATGAACGGAAGATTCTCAAGCAAATGCTCGTCATCTATTCAAGGGCGATAACGACAACAGTGACGGTGAAAGGGTAATGGCAACAAAAGAGAAATCAAAAGGGGTTCGTTTCATCATCAAGGGTAGGGTCCAGGGGGTGGGTTTTCGTTGGAGCACGGTGACCCAGGCGGGTTCTCTCGGCCTCACTGGAAGGGTCTTCAATGGTGAGGATGGAAGGGTAGAGGTGGAAGCCTATGGAAATGCCGGGGTTGTCAACCAGCTCAGTGAGTGGCTCAACCACGGGCCTACCTTTGCCCGGGTTGAATCAGTGACCTCAGAGGCGATCACCGGGATAGCCCCGGATAACTTCAAGATCGGTTAGCCCGCACCTTTGACAACAGCAACAGACCCTCTCTCGGAGCCCCCTGATTGGAGATCCTTCTCAGTGCCCTACTTTTAACATCAGCTCTGAGATCAGCTCGCCAGTGGTAATATCTTCACTCTCACCCGTCCTCCGATTTTGATACTCAACGCACCCTCTCTCGAGACTGCGTTCACCCACCACCAGGCGATGGGGGATACCGATCAGGTCCATATCGGCAAACATCACCCCGGGGCGTTCATTGCGGTCATCCACCAGGAGGTCAAATCCGGCGGCAGTCAGCTCTTTTTCGAGTCGGTTGACGACCTCGGCCACCTTCTTGGATTTGTTGAACCCAATGGGGACAATCGAGATATCGAAGGGGGCGAGTGGGGCAGGCCAGATAATGCCGTTGTCATCGTGGCTCTGTTCGATCGCCGCAGCGACAATTCTGGAGACCCCAATCCCATAGCAACCCATCCACAGCGTGGTTATTTTGCCCTCATCACTGAGACAGGTTGCCTCCATTGACTCACTGTACTTGGTCCCCAGCTGGAAGATGTGTCCGACCTCAATGCCTCGACGGATCTGCAGCTTGCCCTCCCCGCACTCCGGGCAGAGCTCCCCCTCATTGACATTACGGAGATCGGCTCCCTTCGGCTGCGGAAGGTCGCGCCCCCAGTTGACTCCGGTGAGATGAAACGCCTCTTCATTGGCACCACAGACAAAATCAGCCAGTGATAGAACAGCGTGGTCGGCAATAATGGGGATAGAGAGGCCGAGCGGACCCACCGACCCGACCCCTGCTCCGGCAATTGAGTGGATGGTCTTGGGGTCAGCAAAGGTGAGTGGTGCGCTCACCCGCTCCATCTTCTCCGCCTTGATGGTATTGAGATCATGGTCGCCCCTCAGCAACAGGGCGACAGGGCCATCAATGCCATCAACCACCAGGGTCTTGATCGCACTCCCGGCGGGAAGTTTGAGCTGCCCACAGACATCATCGATCGTCTTGACCCCCGGGGTGTGGACTTTGGTTAATGGATTTTCCCCTTCAGGAGGGGCGCCTTCTCCACCCACTGTTGGGACCGCTTCCACATTGGCGGTGTAGTCACAATTCGAGCACAGGGCGATCGGATCCTCCCCGGAGTCGGCAAGGACATGGAACTCGTGGGAGTGGCTCCCCCCAATGGCACCGGAATCTGCAGTCACAGCGCGCGCTTCAAGCCCAAGCCTTGTGAAGATGCGGTGATAGGTCTGATGCATCACCTGGTAGATTTTTTGCATCCCTTCAGGATCGATGTCAAAGGAGTAGGCATCCTTCATCAGGAACTCACGGCCCCGCATGACACCAAAGCGGGGACGGATCTCATCGCGGAATTTCCACTGGATCTGGTAGAAATTGGCCGGCAGCTGCCGATAGCTCTGGATCTCATTGCGCATCAGGGTGGTTATCACCTCTTCATGGGTGGGGCCGTAGCAGAACTCACGCTCATGGCGATCGGTAAAGCGGAGCAGTTCCGGGCCATAGTCCTCCCAGCGGCCCGACTCCTGCCACAGCTCTGCGGGCTGGACAGAGGGCATCAACACCTCCTGGGCACCCGAGCGATCCATCTCTTCACGGACCACACTCTCGGCCTTGCGCAATACCCGAAGACCAAGAGGGAGCCAGCTGTAGATGCCGGCAGCCAGTTTGCGAATCATTCCGGCGCGAATCATCAGCTGGTGGCTGATAATCTCGGCATCGGAAGGGGTCTCTTTCACAGTGGCGAGAAGAAATTGGGAGGTGCGCATAGGTGGATTTCCGTAAATTATGTTAGGGGGCAGAGCTCTTGTCTGGTCTGGTTACTGACTAAAAGGGTTATAGAGCTTTACACTCTGGTTCTTAAACAAAGGTATCAGGAGGGCGCCGGCAACGAAACCCCCGATATGGGCCCCAAAGGCGACGCCGCCCCCGCTGGAGTCACTGAGCGCCGAGTTAATCAGCTGCATGACGAACCAGAACCCCAGCACCCAGACGGCCCGAATGCGCACCAGCTGTGACCAGAACCCGAGCGGAATCAGCACCAGCACCCGGGCATGGGGGTGGAGGAGGAGGTAGGCCCCGAGAATACCGGAGATCGCACCACTGGCCCCGACCATGGGAACCGTCGACTCCGGATTGGGGAGGGACTGGGCGAGTGCAGCAAGGATGCCGCAGATAAGATAGAAGGCGAGAAATTTCCCATGGCCCATGGCATCTTCTACATTGTTGCCAAAGATCCACAGATAGAGCATGTTGCCAATCAGATGCATCCACCCCCCGTGGAGAAACATGGAGGTGAAGACCGTTGTTGCCGGAGCAACCATGGCGATCTCTTCAGCCAGCTTGGCATTGTTAAAGAGGGTGGCCGGAATGACGCCCAGGGCGAGAACAATCAGTTGCTGGTCGAAGGCATCGTGACTCTGCTGCCAGAAGAAGGCGGCCACGCAGATGACCATGAAAGTCACCGTCAGGATGGGCCTGAGGGTCGTCGGGTTGTCGTCGTGGAGTGGGATCACCCGCAGATTATAGCCTGAATCACCTGAAAGGTTGGGAGCCTGACCGAGTCCCTGCAGGCTGAATTAGAATAAGGTTTTGACGAAGCCATCATCAATACTACAAGCCGCCGCTTGTAAGCGCTGTCACACCAATTGATGAAATCAACAGGAGTTGGCACTGAGGTCTGATCGGTGTCATCATCTCCGCAAGGGTTAGGAACAACTCTTTTATTGATCAAAGGAGAGAAAGATGAGCCGTGGACAAAGGCGCGGGCTCACGATTGGGATAAGACAAAGCGGGATGGCGGCCTCAGGGGCCGCCATTTTGTTACTGGTCTTGACCACCGGGGCCTTTGCTGAGGGGAAGCTTGAACGGGTGGTGTGCGGTCTCGCCACTGATACCCAGGTCTCGAGTATCACCCCCACCTCCGAGTTCAGTAGTGCAACCCCGGCGATCTACTGTGAGGTTGAGGTCGTTAAAGAAGAGGCAGGAGGGACCCTCGAAAGTCGCTGGATAGCTGAAGATGTGGGCAGTGCTGCTCCGGCCAATACCCTGATCGGCAAATACTCGATCACCCTCCCCGAAGGGTCTGTGGGTCCGGCACACTTCTCAGTAAGCCGTCCTGACAAAGGCTGGCCCGGGGGGAGCTACCGCTTCGAGCTCTGGCTGGCAGAAGAGCGGATCGGCAAGGTGCCCTTTACTATTGTCGACACTCGCTTTGATGATGGCCTGAGAGCCGCCGAGACCGGCGACTACAAGAAGGCGATTGCTCTGTGGCTGCCGATTGCCCAGATGGGTCACCCCCTGGCGGCCCATAACCTTGGAATACTCCACCTTCAGGGGTGGGGGGTAGAGCAGGATCCTGCTACTGCAGCACAGTTTTTTACCCTTGCTGCGCAACAGGGTCACCCCCCGGCTTTGACAGAATTAAGCAAGCTCTTCCTTAAAGGCGAGGGGGTTGAGCAGGATCTCGGCAAGGCCTATGGCCATGTACTTATTGCTGTTCGTCTGGGTGACCCCAGTGCTGAAGAGGGCCAGCTCTATATGGAGAAAAACCTGCCCCCGGAAGCCCTGGAGGCGGGCAGGGCTCTGGCCGATGAGATCATCCCCAGCGAGTAGCCGCTAAATGACTCCGTCGGTTGAATAATGGGTTCCGACTCTCTCTATCAGGCCATCTGGGCGGTGGTTGCTACCGTCCCACCCGGCTGGGTGACCACCTACGGTGAGGTGGCAAGACGCCTAGAGCGGTGTGGCTCCCGCCAGGTGGGTTATGCACTTTCAGCCCTTGAGGCCGGTTCAGATATCCCCTGGCATCGGGTGGTCAACAGGTTGGGTGAGATCAGCCCCAGGAGTCAAGGTGATGACCACCACCAGAGGGAGAGGCTCGAAGAGGAGGGAGTTCTCTTCGATGGACGCGGCAGGATCGATCTGGAGCGCTATCGCTGGGAGCTTGGGTGGGAGAGTGGCCCAGAAGAGAGGAGATAGATGAGCAATCACAGATAGGACCGGCCAAGAAAGGGATTGGGTGATGGCTTTTGATTCCTTTCCTGTTGTGGCTGTTTGTTTGGATAACTCTGTCTACGGGCAGATTGAAGGAAAAAACCAATGATTATTTGCTGTGGCGACGCCCTTATGGACCTGATTCAGGTGCGATCAGAAGCAGGTGATCCCTGCTATGTACCACTGGTTGGCGGGGCTGTTTTCAATACTGCCATCAGCCTTGGGCGTCTGGGTGTTGATGTCGCTATGGTGTCGGGCATATCCACAGATCGGTTTGGCCGGCAATTGGCCTCTGCCCTTGATGCCAGCGGGGTCAATAACCGTTACCTGATACGTTCCGGGCGGCCGACCACCCTGGCATTTGTCCATCTCAGGGATGGCCAGGCCAGCTATACCTTTTATGATGAGAACACGGCAGGGCGCAGGATAGAGGTCAGGGACCTGCCTGCTCTGGATCAGGCCGTCACTACCCTGTTTTTTGGTGGCATCAGCCTTATCAGTGAGCCTGTAGCCGATACCTGCCTCGCTCTGGCTGAAAGAACAGCGGGCAACCGGGTTATTATGCTGGATCCCAATATCCGCGCCGACTTTATCGTTGATGAGGCCCGCTATCGGGCCCGGCTTGGGCGCATGCTGGCAGTGGCCGATATGGTAAAGGTATCGGATGATGACTTGGACTGGCTGGTACCCGGTGACAACGAACTGGAACAGGTCAAAAAACTCAGGGGAGATACCGATGCCCTAGTGATTGTGACCAAGGGCTCGGCCGGAGTCACGGCCTACCTTAAGGACGGCGAGAGCCTTCACCAGGGGGCTGTCAGGGTGGAGGTGGTGGATACTGTTGGTGCCGGCGACACCTTTAATGGGGGCTTGCTGGCCCGCCTGGATCAGCTGTCGCTGTTGTCCAAACAGGAGATCCATAAAGCCCATGCCAGCCAGATACAGCAGGCCCTTGCATATGGGGCCCGGGTTGCTGCATTGACCATATCCCGTCAGGGCGCCAACCCGCCCTGGGTAGATGAACTTTAACGCATCCAGCCAGCCCATCCGCCCCTTTAATGAACCCGGTTCTGCCCCGGGCACAGTTGCCGATTTTAAATCAGGGACAGGAATTTGCTTTCAGCAGAAACAGCAAGACAGACAGCATTGCTGAAAAGGCCGGCATCGATAACGATACCTTCAGTTTTGGCCCCACCGGGATCAATCCCTCCGTGAAGCACAGCCAGTCAACTCTCATTACTCCGTTCATGCTTTAGGGACAGAATGTGGCGGCAAACAGTAGGGTCAGGATTTAACGCTTATCTTCATTCTTATCTCGAGTGATCATAGCGTAGGCCGAATGGTTATGGATCGATTCGAAGTTTTCCGATTCAACGGTATACCAGCCAATGCGATTATCGCTGTTTAGTTTTGCTGCAATATCACGGACTATATCTTCAACAAACCGGGGGCGATCGTAGGCCCGTTCGGTCACATATTTTTCATCAGGCCGTTTTAGCAGCCCATAGAGTTCACAGCTGGATTGGCTTTCAACCAGCTCAATAATCTCTTCGATCCAGACGAAAGTGTTGATATGGACAGAGACTGTTACATGAGAGCGCTGGTTATGGGCACCACGGTCAGAAATTTTCTTCGAACAGGGGCAGAGGCTGGTGACAGGGACAACGACCTTTACCAGTGTTTTGGGGCCGGTCGCATCCAGTTCACCGATGAGAGTGACTTCATAATCAAGCAGGCTCTCCACCCCTGAAATGGGGGCCTTTTTGGTGACAAAGAAGGGGAAGGTCATCTCGATGTGTCCCCGATCTGCTTCGAGGCGCTCTGTCATGCTGGCAACCATAGCCTGAAAAGACTCGACTGAAATCTCCCGATTGTTCTGGTTGAGGATCTCAACAAAACGAGACATATGGGTGCCCTTGAAGTTATGGGGCAGTTCAACATACATGTTGAAGGTGGCGATGGTGTGTTGTTCACCCTCACTGCGATCACGCACCCGAACAGGGTGGCGAATATCCTTGATGCCGACCTTGTCAATCGAGATGCGTCGAGAGTCAGGACTGCCCTGAACGTCGGCGATGGGGGAACATTCGGTTGATTTTGAAGTCATGCTTCTCGTTTCTTACAGTAAAAAAAAAGAGATAATCTAAAGAACCGATAATTCTATTTAGATTGGCCCGAGGGGGCAAGGTGGTTAATCGAATAGTGAATGGATTTATAGATACCCTCTGGGTCAAGCCCGCAGTCAGCAAGAACTTCCGACTGGCTTCCGTGATCCAGAAAACGGTCCGGGATACCGAGATTGAGGAGTCTGGGGCGATTTTGTTGGGGGTCTGAAGCGGCAAATAGCTCATTCACCCCTGATCCGGCACCACCGGCAACAACATTTTCTTCAAGGGTGACAATGAGATCGTGGGATTTGGCCAGCTGTTTGACCAGATCCTCATCCAGTGGTTTTACAAAACGCATATTGGCTACAGTGGCATTGAGTCTCTTGGCAGCGTCCAGGGCAGGGATAAGCAAGGTGCCAAATACCAGGATGGCTACCCTCTCACCCCGGCGCACGATCTCCCCTTTGCCAATCGGGATTGCAGTCATCTCCTTTGTGGGTATCCTGCCAGGCCCCGTTCCCCGGGGATAACGGATCGCTGCCGGGCCCGGATGGGTGAAGCCAGTGTAGAGCATCTGGCGACACTCATCCTCATCGGTAGGAGCCATAATTACCAGATCAGGTATACAGCGCATAAATGAGAGGTCAAACGTCCCGGCATGGGTTGCCCCATCGGCACCGACAATCCCACCACGGTCAATGGCCAGAGTAACATCCAGCCCCTGCAGACAGACATCATGAACCAGTTGATCATAACCTCTCTGGAGGAAGGTGGAGTAGATGGCAATGACCGGCTTGTATCCTTCACACGCCAGTCCGGCGGCAAAGGTGAGGGCGTGTTGTTCTGCAATCCCCACATCGTAGTATTTATCAGGAAAGCGTTCGGCAAAGGCCATCAGGCCTGAGCCTTCACGCATTGCAGGGGTAATGCCAATTGCCCGGTCGTCTTGTTCTGCAATATCACACAGCCAGTCACTGAATACTTCGGTATAGGTGATCTTTTCAGGCAGTTGCTCCATTTTTCCAGTGTCTGGATCGAAAGGAGAGACACCATGATAGATACAGGGGTCGCCTTCGGCCGGTTCGAAACCCCGCCCTTTTTGGGTGATGACATGGAGAAATCGCGGTCCTCCAGATCTCTTCATCTTACGCATGTTGCGCAGCGTTTTGATCAGCACAGAAAGATTATGGCCATCAATCGGCCCGATATAGTTGAAGCCAAGCTCTTCAAAGAGGGTGCTGGGCATCACCAACCCTTTGAGGTGTTCTTCCCAACGGCGGGCAAGGTGTTTGACCGGGGGCAGCGTTCCCAGCACCTGCTTGCTGCCCTCACGAACCGAGGTATAGGCCCGGCCGGAAAGAATTCGGGCGAGGTAGTTTGACATCGCTCCCACATTGGGTGAGATCGACATATCATTGTCATTGAGTATAACCAGCAGATCAGCCTCAAGGCCTCCGGCATTGTTAAGGGCTTCAAAGGCCATGCCAGCAGTCATTGCACCGTCGCCGATAATCGATACCACCTCACGATCTGAATTTCTCTCTTCACCATCGAGTGAAGCAGCGATAGCCATTCCCAGCCCTGCCCCGATAGAGGTGCTTGAATGGCCTGCCCCAAAGGTGTCATAAGGGCTCTCGGAGCGTTGTAGAAAACCTGAGAGCCCGCCTTTATGCCGCAGGGTGCTCATCTTGTCCCGTCGGCCGGTCAGTATCTTGTGAGGGTAAGCCTGATGCCCAATATCCCAGACCAGTCGATCATCAGGAGTATCAAAAACATAGTGACAGGCTATGGTGAGCTCAACAGTGCCAAGGCCGGCAGCCAGATGCCCTCCTGTGGTTGAGACCACATCAATCAGAAAGCCCCGCAGTTCTTCCGCCAGCTGGGGGAGCTCGGATTCGTCCAGCTCTCTCAGGTCTGCAGGGGTATTTACCTGGGAGAGAAGGGGATAGAGAGTGGCGTTGGTCATAGATCTAGATTGGATATTGAATCACTCTTCAGTGGGTGCGATCGACAATAAAATGGGCAAGAGATTCAAACAGCGCTACTCCACCGGAGTGAGATGCTCTGAGTGGATCCAGGCTTGTGAGGGCCTCATCTCTGAGGTTATTGACCTGACTTCTTGCACTATCAAGGCCGATCAGTGAAGGATAGGTGGTTTTGTTCATGGCCCGGTCTGAACCTGCCGGCTTTCCAAGCGATTCTGTTGTCGAAGTTTCATCAAGAATATCGTCCACGACCTGAAAGGCGAGGCCGATCGTCTCGGCATAGTGATCGAGAGCCTGGAGTTGAAAAGGCTCTGCCTTATTTGATGCGAGTGCTCCCAGTGCCACAGCACTCTGAATCAGTGCTCCTGTCTTCTTTTTATGGATGGTGGTCAATGCGTCGAGATCAAGAGCTCGCTGCTCGGCATCGAGATCAAGCCCTTGACCCCCCGCCATCCCCTCGGTGCCCGAAGAGTGGGCCAGGTGTGAGATCATCTGGAGCCGGACTGAAGGATCAACATTAAGCGCAGGATCATTGGCCAGAACCTCAATTGCCAGGCTCTGCAGGGCATCACCGGCGAGAATTGCGGTCGCCTCGTCAAAAGCTTTGTGACAGCTTGGTTTTCCGCGCCTGAGATCATCGTCATCCATTGCCGGAAGATCATCATGGACCAGCGAGTAGGCATGAATCATCTCGACGGCACTTGCAGGGACATCAAGGACGCTGCCTGGAGTATTGAACAGACCTCCCGCAGCATAGGCCAGGGTGGCGCGCAGACGTTTACCTCCATTCAGGCAGGCATAATGCATCGCCTGGTGTAGTTTTTGTGGAGAGTTCCGGGGTGAAGAGAGGCGGGCGTCAAGAGCCTCCCTGACGCGTGCCTGAGACTGTGACCAGAATTCGACAAAAGGGGTCCTGTTCAAGTTTCAGGCTCAAAAGGTTCGGTGGATAATTTGCCTTGTTGATTGATCAGTTTTTCCACTCGTTGTTCTGCAGTTTTAAGGCTCTTTTCACATTTTTCAGCCAACGCCATCCCCTTCTCAAAATCTTCCAGGGATTTTTCAAGGGATTGATCCCCACTCTCCATGCGTTCAACAATGGTTTCCAGATCACTTAGGTTTTTTTCAAATGTCGGTGATTTCGTCGATTTTTTTGTGGCCATGAGATCAACCCGATTGTTTCAATTGGGGGGATTATCTCAGGATGCCTGTTTGAAGTCAGGCATTTCTCACATTCTAAGGAAGTAAAGATAAGGACTGGGTGCGTCTAACCGCTTTTGTTAATCCACGCAAAGTGAAGGGCCATCGTCCGGGTGACCACAAAATCCCTCTAATGGGTTATCGATCCGGCAGTAAATTCCTGTTCAATCGAGCCCCTGATCAGGCCAGAGGTTTCTTAAAAAATCAGCGGGTTAGGTGCAAAAGAAGAGAAATTCAGCGGGATATTCCTACAGCGATAGTGGCATGAGGTATCATTCGCCAACTCTAATTTTTTCTCAGCCGCCATGAGTCACGAATACGACGCATCCTCCATCGAGGTTTTAACCGGTCTTGAGCCGGTGAGAAAGCGACCAGGGATGTATACCCAGACCGAGCGTCCCAACCACCTTGCTCAGGAGGTTTTGGACAATAGTGTTGATGAGGCTATTTCTGGGTATGCTGATTCAATCGATGTGGAGCTCTATCAGGACGGTTCACTCTCAGTGACCGATAATGGCCGTGGGATGCCTGTCGATCGACACAAGGGTGAGGAGGTTAGTGGCGTAGAGGTCATTCTTACCCGACTTCATGCGGGTGGAAAATTTTCACAAAAAAATTATCGCTTTTCCGGTGGCCTTCATGGCGTCGGGGTCTCTGTGGTGAATGCCCTCTCTAGGCGACTGGAGGTCAGGATTAAGCGGGATGGAAAAGAGTACACCATGGCCTATGCGGAGGGTCATAAAAAGACTGAGTTGGAACAAGTGGGCACGGTGGGCAAGCGCAACACCGGTACTCAGGTTCAATTTTGGCCCGATCCACAGTTTTTTGATACGGTTCGTTTTCATCTTCCCTCTCTTAAGCGGTTGTTGCGGGCGAAGGCTGTGCTTTGCCCGGGTTTGACCCTCTCATTTACCGACCAGAACAGTGATCAACATGATGAGGTCTGGTGTTATCAGTCAGGTCTTGCAGACTATCTTAGTGATGAGGTGGGAGAAATTGAGGTGGTGCCTGCGCTGCCTTTCGAAGGTGAACAGGGTATCGATGAGGGTGAGGCCAGTTGGGCCGTGACCTGGTCCGCTGAAGGTGATGAGTCACTGACAGAGAGTTATGTGAATTTGATTCCCACCCCTCAGGGGGGCTCACACGTCAGTGGGTTCAGAAGCGGTTTAACCGAAGCCGTTCGAGAGTTTTGTGAATTTCATGACCTCCTCCCTCGTGGAGTACGCCTGGCTCCGGAAGATGTCTGGAGCCGGTGTTGTTATGTCCTTTCAGTAAGAATGCTGGATCCCCAATTTACCGGACAGACTAAAGAAAGACTCTCTTCACGGGATATCACCTCCAGGGTAATGATGGTGGCCAAGGACGCCTTCAGCCTCTGGCTCAACCACCATACCGAAGAGGGCAAGCAGATTGCGGCCCTGGCCATCTCATCAGCCCAGACCCGATTGAAGAGCAGCAAGCGGGTTGAACGCAAGAAGATCGCTTCCGGTCCAGCGCTCCCGGGCAAACTGGTTGACTGTACCAGCCAGGACCTTGAGAAGACGGAGCTCTTTCTGGTGGAAGGGGATTCTGCAGGAGGCTCTGCAAAACAGGCCCGCAGCAGAGCGTTTCAAGCGGTTATGCCCCTGCGTGGTAAAATACTCAACACTTGGGAAGTGGCCTCAGCAGAGGTGCTGGCGTCACAAGAGGTGCATGATATCGCCGTTGCGCTTGGTGTTGATCCCGGGAGTGATAAGCACGATGAGTTGAGATACGGGAAGGTCTGTATTCTTGCCGATGCTGACTCTGATGGCGCCCATATTGCTACCCTGCTGTGCGCGCTCTTTCTGAAACACTTCAAGCGGTTGGTGGATGATGGCCGGGTCCATGTTGCGTTACCGCCTCTCTACAGAATAGACGTAGGAAAAGAGATTTTTTATGCCCTGGATGATGATGAAAAAGGACGTATCCTGGACTACATTCAGAGTGAAAAACTGAGGGGTAAAATTAATGTACAGCGGTTCAAGGGATTGGGAGAGATGAACCCATCTCAGCTTCGAGAGACAACGATGGCGCCAGAGAGTCGCCGACTGGTGAGACTTGAAACCGGAAACGGCAAGAGCACTGAAAAAATATTAGATATGTTGCTCTCAAGAAAACGTGCAGGAGACCGAAAGAGTTGGTTGACAAACAAGGGTGATCAGGCAGAACTATAAAGTGGTGGTTCTTGGGAGTGGCCACGGGGTGATGTGGGTAGGTCCTGAATGATTTTAGATCTCATTTTTACAGACACAAGGAGCATGGCCAATGCCGGGTAAAAGGTCAACCCAGTCCGGGAATAAGAAGAGAGAGAGTGCCCCGATTGAGGTGCAGACACTGGCTGATTTCAGTGAACGAGCCTATCTGAACTACTCAATGTATGTGATTCTTGATCGCGCGCTGCCCTCGGTTGCCGATGGCCTGAAACCAGTGCAGCGAAGGATCGTCTATGCCATGAGTGAACTGGGCCTTCATGCTGCTGCAAAATACAAAAAGTCAGCACGAACGGTCGGCGATGTGATTGGCAAGTTTCATCCCCATGGAGACAGTGCCTCCTATGAGGCGATGGTGTTGATGGCACAGCCTTTTAGCTATCGCTATCCGCTCGTCGATGGTCAGGGAAACTGGGGGGCACCGGATGATCCAAAAAGTTTTGCCGCCATGCGTTATACCGAAGCAAGACTTACCCGATACGCACAATCACTGCTCGCAGAAGTTGAGCAGGGAACAGTCGACTGGGTTCCCAATTTTGATGGAACTCTGGATGAACCCGCTCTTTTGCCGGCCCGACTTCCCAATGTGCTGCTCAATGGCGGTTCAGGAATTGCCGTGGGAATGGCGACAGACATACCGCCGCATAATATTCGCGAAGTGGTCAGTGCCTGCATCCGATTGCTGGAGGCACCCAAGGCATCTGTTGCTGAGTTGTGTGAACACATTAAAGGCCCTGATTACCCTACGGGTGCAGAGATTGTTACCCCTGCCTCAGAGCTTCAACAGATCTATGAGAGCGGGAATGGCTCTATCCGCTGCCGGGCGATTTGGGAAAAAGAGACAGGTAATGTCGTCATTAACACACTGCCATTCCAAGTCTCTGGTGCCAGGGTAATGGAACAGATCGCCCAGCAGATGAATGCAAAAAAACTGCCGATGGTGGTCGATCTCAGGGATGAATCGGATCAGGAAAACCCGGTACGACTGGTTATTGAACCGCGTTCAAATCGGGTCGATCTTGATGAGTTGATGAGCCATCTGTTTGCGACCACTGATCTGGAGCGCACCCATCGAGTCAATATGAATATGGTCGGTCTTGATCGACGCCCCCGTGTCTATAATCTACGTCAGCTGCTTAAGGAGTGGTTGGGGTTCAGGACAGAGATGGTTCGCCGACGCCTTCAGTTTCGTTTTGATCGGGTTATTGACAGGCTCCATATCCTTGACGGTCTGCTCATTGCCTTTGTCAATATTGATGAGGTGATTCACATCATCCGAAATGAGGATAAGCCAAAGGCAGCATTGATTGAACGCTTCGATCTTACCGGTACCCAAGCTGATGCGATTCTGGATCTTAAGCTGCGACAGCTTGCCAAGCTGGAAGAGATTCGGATCCGCAGTGAGCAGGATGAATTGGCGACTGAGCGAGATCGCTTAGGGAAGATACTGGATTCAAAAGCAAAACTGAAAAGAGAGGTCCGGGATGAACTGCTTGCCGATGCCGAAGAGTTTGGCGATCCAAGGCGATCACCCCTGATTGAACGAGACAGTGCTCAAGCCCTCAATGAAAATGTGATCATCCCTGCGGAACCCGTGACGGTGGTGCTCTCAGAGAAGGGGTGGGTAAGAGCGGCAAAGGGTCATGAGGTTGATCCGGAGGGGCTTAACTATCGTGCGGGCGACCATTTTCTTCATGGCACTCGTTGCAAGACAAATAGCCTGTTAATGTTTCTTGATTCAACAGGACGAGTATATTCAGTCTCTCCTCGGGAGCTGCCCTCTGCCAGAAGTTTGGGTGAGCCCTTGTCAAGTCTGGTCAAGCCTCCCTCAGGCGCTACTTTTACCGGGGTGCTGGCAGGGGGAGAAGATGATCATTGTCTTCTCGGGAGCAGTGCGGGTTACTCATTTATCGCCAGACTCGGAGAGCTGACAAGTCGAAACAAGAGCGGTAAGGCTGTCATCAAGGTTCCTGAGGGGGCAACCGTTTTGAAACCCTCGCCCATTCCTCCCGGCAACGATATCTGGATTGCAGCGGTGACCAGCCAGGGGCGTCTTCTGGTATGTTCGATCGATGATTTTCCTCAACTCGGGCGGGGCAAGGGGATCAAGATGATCAATATACCTGCAGCCCGGTTTGCAAGTGGTGAAGAGGCGGTCGTCGATGCCGTGGTCTTTGAGGAAGGTGATTCCATCAGGGTGATGTCGGGCAAGCGCTACCTCGGGTTAAAGCCTGCAGATATTGACCGTTTTTCCATGGAGCGTGCCCGAAGGGGCCTCTTCCTGCCAAGGGGCTTTCGCCAGGTCTCTTCCCTAGTGGTGTTGAGTCAGCGAGAAGGAAGTGATGAGTAGAGAGGGTTTCACAAAATTTATACCAAGAAAAGACACCCCCATCGCCTCACTCTCAAACAGAGTTTATGTTTTTTTTGTTCGCATCCTGGAGGCTTCTACTTTTTATCTTTCTCCCCCAACGTGGGTGAAAACTGGGTAAACAGCTGTTCCGGTAAGTCTCCCCAGGCTTTAGTAACAGCAGGCATCCACGTTTTCATCAGCGTTTCCGGATCCATGAGATTGATCTGGTTGGTCATTTTTTCTTGTATTTCGGTCATCATCATGTTGTTGAGCTTTTCTACGTCAGGTAAGCCGAAAAATTCACGTGCTTCGTCAGGCGGACATTCAATCTCAATTTTGAATTTCATTTTGGTATCTCCAGTAGTCGAAATTATTGTTTGATTATTCCAAGTAATTACCGATCAACTTCACCCAGAAAACAAGGTGAAGAGTACACCTCTACCATTTCTTCATCCGCCTGTCTCCCCATCATTGCCTTAATCTGGTCTTGGTGATCTTGAACGCATCACACATGATTTGATGTTTTTCACACCTCATTTGTCTTTTTAAACGAGCGCTTCTTCTTATTCTGCGTATCAGGGCCAAGAACAGAAACAGGCTTTTGATCACTCCAGTGATGGCGATCAGTAGAGCGGTAAAGAGGCTCCAGAGAGGAAGCCGGTGAGCCGTTTTGTAGAGGGTTCGACTGAAACGGCGGTTCTTTCTGATTCGGTTTAGAGTGTGTCCGGTCCGATTCCCATCAACCACGAGCTGGTCTACCCCTCTGCGGCCAAAGAGGTGGATCAGTGTATAGGTGCCGGCAGGGTTGGAGGCCGAGGCCTGAGTAAGTCGATGGAGAGCGGTTGTTGAATCGATGTTCTTAAGCAATGCCGAGAGTGGGCCAAATCCAAAATGTCGGGTGAGCTCACCAATATCATCCATTGCCTGAGTGAGCTTGGGGGCAGCTCCTTTTTTGATCAATTGAACGATGAGCCCTCCAAGCTCTTTACTGAGTGAGACTGAAAAAGCACCGCTTCGTCTCAGTGCCTTAGCCATAGCCGGAGCAAGGTCAAGTTGGAATGTGGGTGAGGTCAGCACCCCAAGGGTGGCCAGAGTCAGAATAAGGGAATCGGTCTCTTCACCATTTATCGACCTCCATCCCTGTATGGCAAGATCCCTCAGGTCTCCCAACAGAAAAAGATCAAGGGCCACTGCCCCTGCCAGGCTCTCAAGATCCCTGGCCTCGCCCGTTATTGCCCCTTCAAGGAGTCGTTGGGTTCTCCTCCAACGGTTACTGTTCTGGGCATTGCTCTGGTTGAGGATTGCTTCTGCCTCAGCTTGGGATCCAAGGTCGGGGCGTTGAATAATAAAGTGTGAAATGAGTGCGGCTTCGGCGAGTTTTTCCTCTTCAAGGAGATCACTACCCATCTCTGCGAGATCAGAATTGAGAAAAAAAAGGCTCCCTTCCTGTCGTGTGGCAAGCAGAGTGGTTGTAACAATGAGCAGTGATAACGCCACAAGAAGGACACCCCATGCCTTTAGACCTCGTCGAGTGCTCATTGTGTTATTGGAGACAGCAGAGGTGCTGAGCCGAGAATCCTGGGAATATTAAAAAGGGATGGCAAGTCCTGGGCGAACACTGTTGATCAGGGCACGAAAACGGTCTTGAATGATCTTCAGCCCTTCCTGATGGTTGGCTTCAAAGCGCATGATCAGCATTGGGGTGGTGTTAGAAGCGCGGATCAGGCCAAAGCCAAACTCAAAATCAACCCGAAGACCATCAATGTTACTGACGTCTCCGTCATCAAAGTCAGCCTTATCAACCAACTCTTCTATTAATGTGTAGTGCTCGCCTTCATCCATCTCCATCCTGAGTTCCGGGGTATTGACACTGTTAGGAATAGTATCGAACAGAGATTGGGGGTCCTGGGGGTGACGCGAAACAAGTTCACACATCCGAGCGCCCGCATAGAGCCCGTCATCAAAGCCGTACCAGCGCTCATTAAAAAAGAGGTGTCCACTCATCTCGCCGGCAAGTGCGGCTCCGGTCTCTTTTAGTTTTGCTTTAATAAAAGAGTGCCCGGTCTTCCACATGAGCGGGCGACCGCCTGCCGCCTTGATCGCCTCGGGGAGAAGGCGGGTACATTTTACATCGTAGATGATCTCTGCACCGGGCTGGACGTCAAGGAGGTCTTTGGCAAAGAGGAGGAGCTGGCGATCCGGCCAGATGATCTCCCCTGCTGGAGTGATGACACCCAATCTGTCTCCATCTCCATCAAAAGCGAGTCCAATGTCGGCATTGTGTTGGCGAACGCCATTGATCAGGTCTGTGAGGTTTTCGAGTTGACTTGGGTCCGGGTGGTGGTTGGGGAATTGACCGTCGACGTCACAAAAGAGTTCGATGACATCACACCCTATTTTTTTAAAAAGAGCCGGAGCAATAACGCCGGCCACCCCATTTCCGCAATCAATTACAATTTTAAGTGGTCTGTTGAGTTTTATATCGGAGGTAAGCCTATTCAGATAGGCATCGAGTACGGATGATTGGCTGACCGCCCCTCTCCCTGACAGCAGATTGCCATCGAGCACTCTCTGGCGAAGGGACTGGATGGCGTTACCTGCCAGTGTTTCACCACCAAGCATCATCTTCAGTCCATTGTAGTCCGGTGGATTATGACTTCCTGTTACCGCAACCCCTGATCCAGTGCCAAGCTCATAGGTGGCAAAATAGAGCAGTGGAGTGGGTACCATCCCAACATCAATCACATTACAGCCGGTTGAGGCCAGGCCTTCAGTAAGGACATCTACCAGTTCGGGGCCGGAGAGGCGGCCATCTCGCCCAACAACAATCGTCTTCTCACCTCTCTCTAAGGCCTCACTGCCGATCGCCATTCCGATCTGATGGACAGTATGGGGAGTGAGCGTCTTGTGGACGATGCCCCGAATGTCGTAGGCCTTGAATATTTCAGGTGAAAGCGCAGAGGATTTCATTAGTTAACCCGGTGGAGTGCTCGATCCTCCACTGCAAGAGCGGCTTCGTGAAGTGCTTCAGAGAGTGTGGGGTGTGCATGGATTGTCCTTGCCAGATCCTCAGAACTTCCTTGAAATTCCATTGCCAGCACGGCTTCTCCAATAAGTTCTGATGCCTGAGGGCCTATAATATGAACGCCAAGTATACGGTCAGTTTCAGAATGGGCAAGAATTTTCACAAAACCGGTGGTGTTGCCGAGTGCATGAGCACGACCTATTGCGGCAAAGGGGATACTGCCCTCATTAAATTCAATGCCATCGTTCTTCAGTTGAAGGGCTGTACGACCCACCCAGGCAATTTCAGGCGAGGTGTAGATGATTGAGGGGATGGTGTCATAGGAGAGGGCAGCCTTCTGGCCTGCTATCAGTTCCGCTACGGCAATACCCTCTTCAGAAGCTTTGTGTGCCAGCATGGGGCCGCCAATGACGTCACCGATAGCATAAATCGAGCTCACGCTCGTACGCCACTGGGGGTCAACGACAATAAAGCCATTATCATCAAGAGCAATGCTTGAGTCTGGAGATAGGAGTGATTCAGTAAAGGGGCGCCGTCCTATGGCGACAATCAGTTTATCTGCGATCTCGGTGTGGTGCTCCTGATTGCTGGAGTAGCTGATTGTGATCTCATCTTTTTTTTGTGCGGCTGAATCGACGCGTGCCCCAAGTTTGATATTCAGTCCTTGACGGATAAACTGTTTTTTCGCCTCCTGGGCGATCTGTCGATCAGCTTCCGGGAGAAAATCAGGCATTGCCTCAAGTAGAGTGACTTCTGAACCAAGCCTTCTCCAGACACTGCCCAGCTCAAGTCCAATCACGCCGGCACCAATAACCACTAGGCGTCGAGGCACCTCAGAGAAGTCAAGTGCATCGGAAGAATCGATAATTCGATCTCCATCAAAAGGGACATCCGGGAGAGAGGTGGGCTCTGATCCGGTAGCAATGATGATGTGGTCAGCCGTAAGAGTCTGGCTGGGCTTGCCGGTAAGAGGGTCAACAACTTCAACCTGGGTTGGTGAAACTATTTTCCCCTGGCCATAGATTGAATCAACGCCATTGGCTTTGAAGAGCATGCTGATGCCACCTGTCAGTCTGTCAACCAGTTTGTTTTTTCGCCCAATCAGCCTGGGGAGGTCGAGCTCTACCCCTTGGGTTGTAATCCCGTGACTTTTAAGCCCTTGAGTCTGGAGCTGCTCATAGTGCTCGGAGGATTCGAGAAGTGCTTTTGAGGGAATGCACCCTACATTGAGACAAGTGCCTCCAAGGGCCGGTTTGGTTCCCTTGCCCTTCCGGCTATCAATACAGACGGTATTCAGACCGAGTTGGGCTGCTCGGAGGGCAGCTACATAACCACCGGGGCCGGCACCAATGACAATCAGATCGTATGAGTTTGACATTGCTTTTCTCAACTACAGGTTCAGCATTAACCTTGCGGGATCCTCAAGGGCCTCTTTTAGGGTGACAAGGAACTGGACGGCATCTGCACCATCAATAATTCGGTGGTCGTAGGTGAGTGCCAGGTACATCATAGGGCGAATCACCACCTCACCATCCAGGGCGATGGGCCGCTCCTGGATCTTGTGCATGCCCAGTATGGCGCTTTGAGGTGGATTGATGATGGGTGTTGAGAGCAGGGATCCAAAGACCCCGCCGTTGGTGATCGTAAAGGTCCCACCGGTGAGATCTTCAAGTGATAGCGAACCTGCTTTTGCCTGAGCCCCATATTCCCGGATAGCCGATTCAATTCCTGCAAAGCTCATAGCGCCGGCATTCTTTATCACTGGGACCACCAGGCCGCGAGGAGAGGCGACAGCAATGCCAATGTCCTCATAGCCGGGATAGATGATTTGATCCCCTTCAATAGCAGCGTTGATGATTGGGAAACGCCGCAGCCCCTGTACAGCGGCTTTGACGAAGAATGAGATCATCCCCAATCGAACGCCGTGTTGTTTTTCAAAATCATCACGGTGGCGCTTGCGAATCGTGGTTATGGCTGAAAGATCAACCTCATTAAATGTGGTCAGCAGCGCAGCATTCTGCTGAGCCTGGAGAAGTCGTGTGGCAACAGTCTGGCGCAGACGAGACATGGGCTCTCGGCGAGTCTGTCTGGCGGGCACGTCTGGGTGGTCATCCCAATTTCCTGGGGAGAGCGGGTGGGTGGGTAATACGTTGTGCTCTTCTGGGTTGGCCTTTGAAGTTGGGGTATGGGCAAGAAGGTCCTCTTTGAGCACATGGCCGCGGCGGCCGCTTCCTTTGATTTTTGAAGCATCAATTCCCTGAACGTCAGCAATATGGCGGGCTGCAGGAGAGGTGCGGGTTGGTGATTCCGGGTCCTGATCCTGGGAACTCTCCGGTTTGGTCTCTGGCTCTTGATGTGAAGCGCTGTCAGCGGTTGCTTCTGAACCAGCTTGTGGAATCTCATCCACTGATTCAATAATGGCAATGGGTTCACCACTCACCACGATGGTTCCGGTGTCACGAAGTATCTCCTTAATGACCCCATCCTGAGGGGCTGGCACCTCAAGCACGACCTTTTCGGTCTCGATATCAACCAGGTTCTCTTCTCGACGGATCAGATCTCCCGGTTGTTTGTGCCAGTTCAGCATGGTGGCGTCGGCAATCGATTCCGGGAGAACCGGTACTTTGATCTCAATTGACATTGATGTTGATCCTTTCAACGTTTGATGGTTTTTCTACGGGTTGGTGACGCTGTGTCAGTGCTTCGGCGACAAGTTCTGTCTGTTGCTGTACATGAAGCTTGTAATAACCTACCGCAGGAGATGCCGAAGCTTCTCTCCCGGCGTAGACAAGCGAGTGTTGGGGATTCAGGCAGAACTGAAGGTTATGCCGAATCTGATACCACGCCCCCTGGTTCTTGGGTTCTTCCTGGCACCAAACCACATCAAGCGCCTTGGGGTATTTTTTAATTTCAGCCTTTAGCAACTCTCCGGGGAAGGGTTTGAGTTGTTCAATCCTCAGGATGGCAACTCTATCGAGCTTGCGGGTAGCCCGTTCCTGCAGCAGGTCATAGTAGACTTTTCCACAGCAGATGATGATGCGCTCAACGCTTTTGGCATCAGCGATGTTGTCGATTTCACCAATAACAGGTTTAAAACCACCATCGGTTAGCTCATCGAGTGCAGAGGTTGCCATTTTATGCCGAAGCAGGCTCTTGGGAGACATAATGACCAGAGGATGGCGATAGTGGCGCAACATCTGTCTTCTAAGAAGATGGAAGATCTGGGCTGGGGTGGTTGGTGTACAGACCTGCATATTATGCTCCGAACATAACTGAAGGTAGCGTTCCAGGCGAGCCGACGAGTGTTCAGGCCCCTGGCCCTCATAGCCATGGGGAAGGAGCATCACCAAGCCACAGAGTCGGCTCCATTTTGTCTGGCCGCTGGAGATGAACTGATCTATGACCACTTGGGCGCCATTTGCAAAATCACCGAACTGAGCCTCCCAGATGACGAGCGTATTGGGTTCGGTAGTGGCATACCCATATTCAAAGCCGAGTACAGCCTCTTCAGAGAGGAGTGAGTTGATCACCAGAAACTGGTTCGGATTTTCCGGGATATTTCTGAGGGGGACCCAGGAGTTTCGATCTTCCTGGTTATGGAGTACAGCGTGGCGGTGGAAGAAAGTGCCTCTGCCGGAATCTTGTCCTGAGAGGCGAACGGGATAGCCCTCTTCAATCAGGCTCGCATAGGCGAGGTTTTCAGCATAACCCCAGTCGATTGGCACTTTCCCTGATGCCATCGCTGTTCTGTTCGCCAGTATCTTGGCAACTCTTGGATGGAGGACGAAGTCATCCGGGGCTTTACTCATCAACTCCGACAGTCTGCTGATTCGATTCAGAGGAACCGAGGTATCTGCCGGCTCTTCCCAGCTCTTGTCGAGAAAAGGAGACCAGTCGATCAGGTAAAGGGATTTATCGATTCGGGTGATGTTTTTGGCAACCACCTCCCCGCTGTCCAGTTGATTTCGGTATTGTTCAACCCACTTTTCTGTCTCTTCAACAGAGACGATACCGCGTTGCACGAGTTGCTCCGCATAGCGCTGGCGTACAGAGGGGTGCTTCTTGATCGCCTTGTACATGGTGGCCTGGGTGACCATTGGATCATCTGCTTCGTTGTGTCCATGGCGACGATAACAGACCAGGTCGATCACGACATCCTTGTTAAACTGCATCCGAAAATCGAGGGCGATGCGGGCGATCTGGAGTACAGCATCGGGATCATCTGCATTGACATGAAAAATGGGGGCCTGAACCAGTTTTGCCACTTCAGTACAGTAGAGCGTTGAGCGAGCATCAAGAGGATTGCTCATGGTAAAGCCAATCTGGTTGTTGATGATGAGGTGAACCGTCCCTCCCGTGCTGTAGCCCCTGGCCTGAGACATATTGAGCGTCTCCATCACTACCCCCTGGCCGGCAAAAGCAGCATCACCGTGGATCAGGAGAGGTAATACCTGATTGCGGCCAGTGTCGTTGCGTCGTTCCTGACGAGCCCGTACCGAGCCCTCAATCACAGGATCAATGATCTCCAGGTGAGAGGGGTTGAAGGAGAGTGCGAGGTGGACAGGGCCGCCGGGGGTATTGATGTCAGATGAAAACCCCTGGTGGTACTTGACATCACCGGTGTGGGTATCAAGATCAAAATCACCATAACTCCCTTCAAATTCAGCAAACAGATCAGCCGGCACCTTGCCCAATATATTGATCAGAACGTTGAGACGTCCACGGTGAGCCATCCCAACCACAATCTCACGGGTTCCTGATGCTCCGGCCCGCTGTATAAGTTCATGGAGAAGTGGAATGGTGCTTTCACCCCCTTCCAGAGAGAACCGTTTCTGTCCGACATAGCGGGTATGAAGATAGCGTTCAAGACCTTCAGCGGCGGTCAGGAGTTCAAGTGTGGTTCTGCGTTCCTGATCAGGGTAGTGAGGGCGGGGCGGTAGCCCTTCAAGCCGGCTCTGGATCCATCGTTTCTGTTCTGTATCGGTGATATACATATATTCAGCACCAATCGCATCACAGTAGACGTCGCCAACAAACGAGATGATATCCCTGAGTTTCATCTGTCCATCCAGAGCCAGAGACCCGGTATCGAAAAAAGAATCCATATCCTTCTCTTCAAGGCCATGGAATTGGGCGCTGAGGTCCGGAATTTTACGGGGCAGGGTTAAACCAAGAGGGTCAAGGTTTGCGGCCTGATGGCCGCGAACTCGATGGGCATTGATGAGCCTGAATACAGCTCCCTGTTTTTCCCGAGAGCCGCTGATGTCACCGCTCTCGGAGAGGTGTGATTGGGGATAACCACCCCTGTTGTTGGGGGCGGGTTCATTGAGGTTAGAAAATACCTGCTGCCACATTGGGGAGACTGAGCTCTGGTCTTCACTATATTGCTCATAGAGTGAGTCCAGCCACGCCGCGTTAATTCCGCTGAGATAGGAAGATGATTCGTCGGCCATTATTGATTGAGTGTCTTCCTGAAAAGAAGAGGATGCTGGATTGTCTTTATCTCAAAAAACCCCATAAAGACTGGGTTTTTGTAGGTTGAGGCAATAGATGCAGAAAAAATAATATTGTCAGAGGTAAGCCGATATTATAGCCAAAAAAAACCGGGGGTACATTTTTTCAGGATTAATTATTGTCGACCGGTATGACCAAACCCGCCCTCTTCTCGCCGGCTGGCTTCAAAGCTCTCAACAATATCAAATCCGACTTGCTCTACGGGGACAAAAACCATCTGGGCAATTCGATCACCAGGCTCAATAGTGAAGTCTGTGTTCCCACGATTCCAGCAGGAGATCATCACCTCGCCTTGATAGTCACTATCGATCAGTCCTACCAGATTGCCGAGGACCAGGCCGTGTTTGTGGCCCAGACCGGAGCGGGGGAGGAGGATTGCAGCAAGCGAAGGGTCGGCAATGTGGATTGCAAGCCCGGAAGGCACCAGAAAGGTCTCGCCCGGCTCAATGGTTACAGCCGATTCGACACAGGCTCTTAGGTCTATCCCTGCAGAACCGTCGGTCGAGTATGTGGGGAGTGGGAATTTATCACCAATTCGATGGTCAATAATCTTTAGTTGGATTTGATTTTTCATCTTCATTTTTGGGCTTGTTGTGATTACTGGTGGTGATTCTAACCGGGAGTCGTAGTGTGATGGAATGACCAGAGGTCAAGGGAGTGTGGGTTGATGACCATTAAACAGTGGAATCAGGATGAGAGGCCGCAGGAGAAGTTTTCCTTACGTGGTGCTCAGGCGCTCTCCGATGCTGAGCTGATTGCCCTTTTAATCAGAACAGGAACGGCCTCTGTAAGTGCAGTGGATCTTGCCCGGCAACTTCTCACGGTTTTTGGGTCTTTGCGGGGACTGATGGCGGCTGAACAGAGAGCTCTTTGCAGTCACCATGGGGTCGGAATGGTCAAAGCAAGCAAGCTGAGGGCAACAGCAGAGCTGGCACAACGCCTTCTTAAGGAGAGAATAGTAAGAACCAACCCGTTTGAATCAGCAAAAGAGCTGGATCATTTTCTTGCATTGAGGCTTCGTGATTCCAGGAGAGAGATATTTGGTTGTATCTGGCTCGACACAAGACATCAGATTATTGATTTCGAATCTCTTTTTGAGGGAACATTGAGTGGAACGGCAGTCCCGATCAGAGAGGTGGTCATACGAGGACTGGAGTGCAATGCGGCAGCGGTAATCGCTGTCCACAATCATCCATCCGGAGTTGCAAAACCGAGTTCTGAGGATATAGCCTTAACTTCTCGCCTGCAGGAGGCGTTGGCGCTGGTTGAAATCGAGCTTCTGGATCATCTGATTGTAGGAGAAGAGGGGTCTGTCGGTTTAAGTTCTCTTGGGTTGTTAGCAGTGCCCCGGCTCGGGTGAATTCGCTTTTTGGGGTGGGCGTGGCAGTCGAAATCTGGTATAAAGCGCGATTCCCTGGTCGGGTAACCGACGGGATCACCTAACATCAAACGACTAAACGAGTTATTTATCATGGCCAAGGTTTGTCAGGTTACTGGAAAAAAGACAGTTTCCGGGAATAACGTCTCACACGCCCACAATAAAACACGTAGAACATTCAAGCCGAATCTTCACTATCGTCGGTTTTGGGTGGAGAGTGAAAATCGTTGGGTGCGTCTGCGTGTCTCTACTAAGGGCTTGCGGATTATCGACAAGAAAGGCATCGATACGGTGTTGACCGATTTGCGTGGTCGCGGCGAGAAGGTATAACTGAATCTTTCGGGCGGAGGAATATCTATCATGCGAGACAAGATCAAAATGGTGTCATCGGCGGGGACTGGACACTTCTACACCACGACCAAGAATAAAAAGACGGTCACCGAGAAGCTGAATATGAAAAAGTATGATCCCGTGGTTCGCAAACATGTGGTCTACAAGGAATCAAAGATCAAATAGCAGCGTATATCCCCCAAAACCCTCTGTTGGGGAGTAATGCAACCAGTACAAAAAAAGCTGACCGGTTCCGGTCGGCTTTTTTTATCGGTTGATTCCCCCATCCCCGGGCTCTGCCTCCTCCTGATGGTATCGGTAAGACCTTGCGTGGCCCCACCGGCATCACTATATTCTTTAAAAGTTACACAACTTCTGCGAAAAGATGGGTATTTGCACCAAAATGACTTGAATTTCCTTCTTTTCTCTGGGCCGCACTGACCGCCTCTTTCATCGAGAGGGCTCCATTTTCTGTGTCTTGGAGGAGATAGACAAGAGATGCTCTTTATTATGGCCCTATTGAATGCGGTCATCCGGATCACGCCTCTCCCATTCAAGTCAATCCAAAATAGGCCTGGAAATAGTCCAGTCCTTTGAATTTATGCAAGAGATGGCCAGATACACCCTATTCCGGCGATAGGGTTGGAGTTATCGTGCCCGGTAGGTGATCCGGCCTTTGGAAAGATCGTAGGGGGTGAGTTCTACGGTTACCGTGTCGCCACGTAGGATTCTAATATAGTGTTTTCGTATCTTTCCGGAGATATGGGCGATAACAACATGCCCGTTCTCCAGTTCAACTTTAAACTGGGTATTGGGCAGAGTCTCAAGGACCGTCCCTTCCATTTCAATGTGTTCTTCTTTAGCCAAGCTTATCCAACCAACGTTAAGAGTGAGTGAATATCTGAGTTGTTCAGAGATTCCTGCTGTACAGCGAGATGCTGTGATCAAAAATTAACCCATCAATTCTATGAGTATTGAGGGTGTCAGTCCACCTCAATTCAGGTTTGAGCAAGCCTGGATAAGGAAAAAACAGCGCTCATAACCAACGTAATTATACAGGAACTCACGCCACGACATCCGTCTGTTTTAGTGAATCGATCCTCCCTTACGGGAGGAGTGCTATCCACCAAAAAGATGAGGTATCAGCTGATCTCGCCCAATGAACTCCAGGATCTCTCGGCCGGGGGAGTTGAACCCGCCGCTTTGAGCGCCGCTAAAAAATGTGATCGAGAGACTGACACGGCACCAAGGCTTATTAGGTGAGCTGTGGGCAGCTGGCAATCGATGAATTGATAGCCCCACTCACTGAGCAGCCGGCAGAGTAAGACAAGAGCAACCTTTGAGGCATTGGAGACCTGGCTGAACATACTCTCACCACAAAAGACAGAGCCCACAGAGACGCCATAGAGGCCTCCGACCAGATTGCCCTCAAGCCAGACTTCAACCGAGTGGGCGATACCGGCGTGATGGAGTTCGGAATAGGCCTCTTCCATGGCGGCAGTGATCCAGGTTGCTGGGTCACCCCCTGATGGTCGAGGCCTGGCACAGGCGCGAATAACAGAGGTGAATTGGGTGTCGAGAGTGATTTTGAACCGGTTCTGTTGTAAACACTTCCCCAGTGAACGGCTGATCCTGATTTGATCTGGATAGAGAATGGCACGAGGATCGGGAGACCACCACATGATAGGTTCCCCCTCGCTATACCAGGGAAAGATTCCTCTACTATAGGCGGCCTGGAGCCATTCAACCCTTAAGGCCCCGCCAACTGCAAGCAAGCCCTCTCTTGGGGCATTGTTGGGGTCAGGGAACTCGGGCAGAGGAGTATCGGAGAGGAGAGTTAGAGGGCTCAAGGTGGCAAGGAACTTCTTCAGCTACAAGGACAGTATCAGTGAGTGTTAAGATCAAAAGAGTGATAACGAAGTTAGTCTAATCGTATCGCATTCAAAATCAATCGCAAGAGGGTTATTGTGCCAGCCCCCATACCCCTTCAATGAGCTGCTTTGCTCTTGATGGAAACTTCTTCTTTGTCAGTGGAGCGCTCTTCATTCACAATATCATCTATAGAACTCAAAATTGCGACCCCACGTGACCCAGATATTAAAAATTGCTGTTGCCCAACTCAACTTCAGAGTAGGGAAAATTGGTGAAAATCTTGCCTCTATTCGAGAAGCCTCTGTCCAGGCCCGAGATGAATGGGGTTGTCAGCTGATCCTCTTCCCAGAACTTGCACTATGTGGATACCCGCCTGAAGACCTCTTGCTGAGGGAGGATTTTCTAGATCAGACTGAAGAGGCATTATCATCTCTTGTCAAGGAAGTGGAGGGAATTACAGTGGTTGTGGGGCACCCCAGTCGATCAGAAGGAGCGCTGTTTAATAGTGCATCGGTAATCAGAGAGGGCAGGGTGATTGACCGTTACCATAAGCAGTGTTTGCCCAACCAAGGGGTCTTTGATGAAAAGCGATACTTCTCAGCTGGAGAAGAGCCCTGTGTTGTTGATATTGAAGGTATCCCCATGGGGATCTCCATCTGTGAAGACTGTTGGCATGAGGGACCTGTTGAGTCTTTGACAGCGCAGGGGGCACAACTGATCCTGAATCTGAATGGCTCACCCTTCCATATGGGAAAGAGCGGTGAGCGGGCCAGGGTGGTCGGCAAGAGGGCAAAAAAGGTCGGCGTCCCGATCATCTATGCCAATCTGGTGGGTGGGCAGGATGAGCTGGTATTTGACGGGGGTTCATTCGTCGTCGACCGTTGTGGTGAGGTTACCCAGCGCTTTGTCGAATTCGAAGAGAGGATCGGTGTTATTGAAATAGATCGGGAATCAGTCGCACCCGTCCCCACAGCGCTCTCCCCGGTTCTCAGTCTTGAACAGAGTGTCTATAAGGCGATTGTTCTGGGGGTGCGTGATTACGTCAATCAAAACGGTTTCTCCGGTGTTGTTCTCGGTCTCTCTGGAGGGATAGACTCGGCACTCACTCTTGCGCTCGCTGTCGATGCGCTTGGGGCTGATCGGGTTGAAGCGGTACTCATGCCGTCGCGTTATACAGCTCCTATGAGTATTGAGGATGCCAAAGAGGAGGCCTCCCTGCTCGGTGTCACCATTCACCAAGTCTCAATCGAGCCCCTCTTTTCCACCCTGCTCACTTCCTTGGATCCCTTTTTTGCCGGGACTGAAACAGACACCACTGAGGAGAACCTTCAGGCACGCTGTCGTGGAATGATCCTCATGGCGATCTCCAATAAGCGGGGCTCCATGGTGTTGACTACCGGCAACAAAAGTGAGATGGCAGTCGGTTATGCCACCCTCTACGGGGATATGGCAGGAGGGTTTGCGGCAATTAAAGATCTGCCCAAGATGCTCGTCTACCGGCTTGCCGACTATCGCAATAGCCTTTCACAGGTTATTCCCGAGCGGGTGATTAAAAGACCGCCTTCTGCAGAGCTTGCTCCAGACCAGGAGGATCAGGACAGTCTTCCTCCCTACCCGATACTCGACCAGATCCTTGAACGGTATATCGAACTGGACCAGTCACTTGAGAAGATCAAGTCAGCGGGTTTCGATCCCGAAGTGGTGGATCGGGTGACAGCCCTTGTTGACAGAAATGAGTACAAGCGTCGACAGGCCGCACCGGGTGTTCGGATTACCCAGCGTGCGTTTGGAAGAGATCGACGATATCCGATCACCTCTGGTTTTCGCCGTTAGGATGTCTTGGCATGCCGATAACCCGTCTCCGATTGATGCTGAAGCTAGAGATGTTCCCTGTTCTTCCCTAATCGATGGAGCGGGATAACTACCCCTAGTTGAGGTGGGCGCTGGTGGGGAAGTTCTGCTTTAGAACCCGATGGGCATCCGCAGCGAGGTCATCCAGGCCCATTTGGGTATAGGCCACAATCATCACCCCCAGCGCCGCTTCAGCGCTATTGGTCTGAGGGTAGTGTTCAATGACGAATTTGGCTCTATTGACCGAGGCCACCCAGGCCCCTCTGTCCAGATAGAACCGGGCAACCCGAACCTCATGGATTGCCAGGGTATCCAGCAGTTCGATCATCCGATTTTGGGCGTCTGACGCATACTGGCTCTGTGGAAAGCGTTCAATGAGTTCACGAAAGGCCTCAAGGGAAGCTCTTGCCAATGCCGGGTCTCTGTCACCAAGGTCGGCAGTTCTGTTAAAGCGGCCCAGCCAGCTGTTGTCAGAGGCAAAGACCACCAATCCTTTAAGATACCAGGCATAATCGACCTGTGGATGGGTGGGATGAAGACGGATGAAACGATTTGCTGAAGAGATGGTTAGTGGTGCATTGCGTTTCAAATAGTAGACATAAGCGGTATCCAGTTGAGCCTGCTCTGCAAAGCGTCCATAAGGGAACCGGGCCTCAAGCTCCTCATAGAGCTTGATCGCCTCATCGTAGTCACCATCCATTCGGGCATTTTGTGCTTCCTTGTAGAATCGCTCTGTTGTCCAGTGGCTTTTTTCATTCGGATCGATCGCTGTGGTTGTGCATCCCACGGCTAAAAGAGCTGCTGCAAGGAGGAGAATCGTTTGTTTGTTGAGGGGCATCACTCTGGGTCGATAATATGCAAGAATTGTTCGGACATTGAGGATACCCTGTTTTTCCTGTAGGTCAAAAGAGTCCGAAGGAACACGCTCAAGATGAACCAAGAAAAAACAAAGACCAAAATAGCTGTAGATGAAAAAGTGCTGACGGCCATAATCCCTGAAGAACAGGAGGGAGAACGTCTCGACAAGGTTCTGCCTCGTCTCTTTAAAGGCTATTCCCGCTCTACACTGCAGCAGTGGCTGCAGGAGGGAAGGGTTGTTGTCAATGGGGTAATTCCCCGGAAACGTGATCCGGTGACGCCCGGAGAGGATATAACCGTCACTCTGCCTGAGATAGAGGCACCAGATGAGTGGGTTGCAGAGGAGATAGCGCTTGATATCATCTATGAAGATGAAGCCATTTTGGTGATCAATAAACCGGCCGCTCTTGTGGTTCATCCCGGGGCGGGAAATATGAGAGGGACGCTATTAAATGCGGTGCTTCACTATGACCCATTACTTGCCACTCTCCCACGGGCGGGGATAGTCCACCGGCTGGACAAAGAGACCTCCGGGCTAATGGTGCTGGCCCGAACTGAACCGGTGAGGCTTGATTTGATCAAACGAATCAAGGAACGGGAGGTAAACCGCGAATATCTTGCCGTGATTCACGGCAGACCGATTGCAGGTGGAACCATTGACGCCCCGATGGGCCGTTCACCCCATGACAGAAGACGCATGGCTGTTACCGGGAGAGGCAAGCCGGCAGTGACGCACTATCGGGTAGAGGCGCGATATCGGACCTCGACCCTGATCAGAGTCAAACTCGAGACTGGCCGTACCCACCAGATCAGGGTTCATATGGCCCACGAAGGCTATCCCTTGCTCGGAGATCCGGTCTATGGGGGGCGACTTCGCCTTCCGCCAGAGGCCTCACAGGAACTGATCGACCTTCTTCGCAGTTTTAAGCGCCAGGCACTCCATGCCACCTCTTTGGCGTTTGAGCATCCGGTCAGTGGCGAGCCGCTCTCGTTCATCCAGTCGTTGCCCGAAGATATGCGGCAGTTAACCCAGATGCTCGCCCAGGATCAACAGGAGCACAGCCACTGATCGCCCCCCGTTCCAGGTCGGTTCTTCCACTTTAAGGTATAGAGCAGATGTCAAATCTACAACACAGACTCCAGTGGCTTGAGCCCGCCTGGCCGGCACCGCCACAGGTTCATGCCCTTTCGCTTTTGCGAAGCGGAGGTATGAGCCAGGGTCTCTTTGCCTCACTCAACCCGGCTCTTCATGTGGGCGATGAGGAGGCCGATGTCAGGGAGAACCGTCGTCGGATCAGGGATTTTTTCTCACTTCCTGATGAGCCCCTCTGGCTCAACCAGGTTCATGGGATCAAGGTTTCTGACTGCTCTGACACTACTCCAGACCCTCAAGCAGATGGCAGCTATGCCAGAGGGTTTGACCGCGTCTGTACTGTCTTGACGGCGGATTGCCTTCCCATCCTGCTCTGTGACCACGGAGGACAGGAGATCGCTGCACTCCATGCCGGATGGCGTGGGTTGGCAGCTGGGGTGATCGAGAGTGCTCTGACAGTTTTTCGCTCCCCCCCCGAGCAGTTGATGGCCTGTCTTGGACCGGCGATTGGAGCAGGTGCATTTGAAGTGGGGGAAGAGGTCAGGGAACTCTTCTGCCAACAGCACGAAGATCAGGATCTGATTACTGAATCTCACCGCGAGGGCCACTGGTTCGCCGATCTCCAGGGGCTGGCCAGGCGAAGGCTGGAGCGTTTGGGGATCTCAGCCCTGTTCTCAATGGGGGGCTGTACCTTTACCGAGAAAGAGGATTACTTCTCCTTTCGGCGTGATCAGCAGTGCGGCCGGATGGCCACGCTGATCTGGCTGAGTGATCACCCCCGGGTGGAGGCATCACGTATCCGGGTTGATGACTCAGGAGGTGGGTTTTACCGTTGTCAGGCCAAGTAGCTCCCAAACCGGCATTCCGCCCCGATAGCACTTCAGTGTGGTGGCGGGGTATCCAAATCTGTTCAATGTCCGGAGTGTGGCGGGAGACTGACCACATCAGGGGCCATCCAGGGTCTGCTGGAAGAAAGCGCGATTTAAAAAAGAAGCGAAAAGTCGATCGCCTGAAGGTGCTTGGTGATGGCCCCGATCGAGATAAAATCAACACCCGTTCGTGCAATGCTTTGTACATTCTCCAGAGTGATGTTGCCTGAGGCCTCAAGTTCAGCTTTACCCTGAGTGAGGGTAACGGCTTGCTGGAGAGTCTCGCGGGTAAAATTATCAAGTAGAATTCGGTTGACTGAGGTAGAGAGGGCCTCTTTGAGCTGAGTCAGGTTTTCCACCTCAACTTCGAGCAGGACACCCGGGGTGGCGCTCCTTGCAGCGATCTCAACCGCCCGGGTTATCGATCCCGCGGCCTGAATATGGTTCTCTTTAATCAAGACACCATCAAATAGTCCGATTCGATGGTTGCACCCCCCTCCGATTGAAACCGCGTATTTTTGGGCCATCCTCAGCCCGGGAAGTGTTTTCCGGGTATCGAGGATTCGGGTGGTGGTACCCTCAATGGCCTTAACAAACGTTCGTGTCGTAGAGGCCGTTCCGGAGAGGGTCTGGATAAAGTTGAGTGCAGTGCGTTCACCACTTAAGAGTGATCTTGCTGGCCCTGCAACTTGGCAGAGCATCTGGTCAGGTCTGATGGTCTCGCCATCATTAACCTCCCAGTTGGTTTGGATGGTGGGATCAAGCTGGTTATAGACCTCATTGAACCACTCCCTCCCACAGAAGATCGCTCGCTCTCTGGAAATCAGCCTGGCTGATGCGACTGCCGTCTGGTCGATGATCGAGGCCGTCAGATCGCCGCTGCCCAAATCCTCGCTCAAGGCGCTTTGGACAGTCCTCGTTATTTCTGTTCTATCAACGTTCAATGGATGCAGTTTGCTCTTTGCTGTGCAGGTGAAGTGTAGGGCGGATAGGGATAAGATGCCACGTCATGGGGCCACGGGGGATTCGCATCTCGATCTGGTTGTTTTATGCTTGGGGTGGAGTCTACTGCAGGAAGGAGAAAAAAACAGGCAATTCAGTTATATCCTTATGCTGCAGTAACATCAGATAGACAACAGGTGTCATCACCAGCGGGAGAACAACGTGTCACAAAATAGAGGGAGTCAAATTGAGGGGTCGCTGACCATCCCTCCGGATCAACCAGTCAGGGTAAAAAGGTGGCCTGCCGGTGGTTATGAAACAGTTCGCTGCCATCAGTTCGACCGATGGCAACGATGCGGTTGCAGAAGTAAAAAAGCCCTTAAGGCGTATTGGGAAAGCAGCACTGAAACGGTTCGGTGCTGTTTTTGAGGAAAATGAAGTCAAGCCTTAAGTAGAGAGGATGACAGATCAGGAAAGTGTGAATATGGTTGTTTTGTCGATTACCCTGGCTCTTGTTGGCGCAGGATGGGTGGGATTCAGATACTCGGGCCGGTTTGCCCCAACCGATTGGGGGCGACAGTGGATGAACCGGTTGGCGGGGGTTAACTTCCTCTTTTGTCGTCACTACCATCGTTTTCACTGGGAGAGGATTGAGTTGCCCAATGAAGGTCCTGCCCTGTTGGTGAGCAACCATCTCTCGGGTCTCGATCCTCTCCTGCTTCTTGCTGCTGCCAGGCGACCCCTTCGGTTCGTTATTGCCAGGGAGGAGTACCAGCGTTGGTGGCTTCGATGGCTGCTTGATTTAATGCGTGTCATCCCGGTCGATCGGAGTAGCCGACCGGAGCAGGCGTTTTATGCCGCTCGTCAAGCCCTGGAGAGCGGGGATGTGGTGGTTATTTTTCCTCAGGGAAGAATGCAACGTCCAAATGAAGGGAAAATCCCACTGAAGAGGGGAGCTGCCTTTCTCGCTGCTTGGAGCAATGTCCACATCTATCCGGTCAGACTTTCAGGCATCCACCATCTGGGAGGTGTTTTCCGCCCCCTTGTTGCCCGTTCCCACTCAAAACTATCCGCTGGATCGCCTATGGTGTGTGAAAAGCACCAACAAGCTGATTGCATAGAAGAGCTTTCAAAGTTCTTCTATGGCGATGATGGCTCTTGAACAAAGCCTGAAATAACCCCATCTATAGAGTCAGAACCAGGGCTGCTGTTGCGGCCCTAAAAGGTCTGATTTTGAGGTTATTGTTATGAGAATGGACAAGCTGACATCGAAGTTCCAGCTCGCACTGGGTGATGCCCAGAGTCTGGCTGTGGGCCGAGATCATCCGACGATAGAGCCCCTGCATCTGATGGCAGCGTTCCTGGATCAGGATGGCGGCTCCGTGAGGCATCTCCTGGTATTGGCCGATGTGAATGTCAATCTGTTGCGCTCACAGATCAGTGAGGCGTTGGACCGACTCCCTGTGGTTGAGGGTGATGCGGGTGATCTGCAAGGCTCAAATGAGCTGGGTCGTCTTCTCAATATCACCGATAAGCTGGCACAAAAACGGGGAGACTCGTTTATCTCCAGCGAGCTTTTTGTGCTCGCAGCTGTTGAGGAGAGAGGTGAGCTGGGTCGATTGTTAAAGGATGCCAAGGCTTCCAGGAGCGGTGTCGAAAGAGCGATTGATCAGGTTCGTGGTGGACAGGGGGTTGATGATTCCGGTGCAGAAGACCAACGCCAGGCACTCGAAAAGTACACTATCGATCTGACAGAACGGGCAGAGCAGGGCAAGCTGGATCCGGTGATCGGTCGTGATGATGAGATACGTCGCTCAATCCAGGTGCTGCAGCGCAGGACAAAGAACAACCCAGTCCTTATCGGTGAACCCGGAGTGGGTAAAACGGCAATTGTTGAAGGGCTGGCCCAGCGGATCATTAATAGCGAAGTTCCCGAGGGCCTGAAAGGGCGTCGCCTCCTCTCCCTTGATATGGGTACCCTGATTGCAGGCGCTAAATTCAGGGGAGAATTTGAAGAACGGCTTAAAGCCGTACTCAGTGATCTTGCAAAACAGGGGGGCAACGTCATCCTCTTTATTGATGAGCTCCATACCATGGTTGGGGCGGGCAAGGCCGAAGGGGCAATGGATGCGGGCAATATGCTCAAGCCTGCACTGGCTCGGGGGGAGCTCCACTGTATTGGGGCAACGACCCTTGATGAATATCGTCAGTTTATTGAAAAGGATGCCGCCCTTGAACGTCGCTTCCAGAAGGTTCTTGTTGTTGAGCCCAGTGTTGAAGATACAGTGGCTATCTTAAGAGGGTTGAAAGAGAAGTATGAAGTACACCATGGGGTCACTATTACAGACCCGGCAATTGTTGCCGCGGCCACCCTCTCTCATCGCTACATTACCGATCGACAGCTTCCCGATAAGGCGATTGATCTTGTCGATGAATCAGCAAGTCGGATCCGAATGGAGATTGACTCCAAGCCCGAAGAGCTTGATCGACTCGATAGAAGGCTGATTCAGTTGAAAATTGAGCGAGAAGCTCTCAACAAGGAGGCTGATGCCGCCTCGAAAAAACGCATGGCTATTCTCGAAAGTGAGATCGAGGAGCTGGAGAGAGAGTATGGCGAACTCGAAGAGATTTGGAATAGTGAAAAAGCCTCAGTTCAGGGGGTGCAGCACATCAAGGAAGCTCTCGAACGTGCAAAAGTAGAAGCCGAGACGGCCCAACGTGCGGGGGACTTTGCCCGCCTGTCGGAGTTGCAGTACGGCCGTATACCCGAGCTGGTGCAAGCGATGAACAAGGCGACTGAATTAGAGGGAAAGGAGACCCGATTGCTTAGAAATGCGGTCTCGGAAGAGGAGATTGCAGAGGTGGTCTCCAAATGGACGGGTATTCCTGTCTCCAAAATGCTGGAGGGAGAGCGCGAAAAACTGCTTGAGATGGAGAGCGCCCTGTCGCAGCGCGTTGTCGGTCAGAATGAAGCGGTTGTTGCCGTCTCCGATGCCATTCGTCGGTCCCGGGCAGGGCTTTCTGACCCTCGGCGCCCCAACGGCTCATTTCTCTTTCTCGGCCCAACCGGGGTGGGCAAGACTGAGCTGACAAAGGCTTTGGCTGAGTTTTTATTTGATACTGAAGAGGCCATTGTTCGGGTTGATATGTCCGAATTCATGGAGAAGCATTCAGTGGCCAGGCTGATCGGAGCCCCACCGGGCTATGTGGGTTATGAAGAGGGTGGGTTCTTGACAGAAACAGTACGCCGCAGACCCTATTCAGTAATCCTTCTCGATGAGGTCGAAAAGGCTCATCCCGATGTGTTTAACATCCTGCTGCAGGTTCTCGATGACGGCCGATTGACCGATGGTCATGGACGTACCGTCGACTTCAGGAATACGGTCATAGTGATGACGTCTAACCTTGGATCCGAGGTCATTCAGGAACTTGTCGGAGAAGAGAACTACTCACAGATGAGAGAGGCGGTGATGGCCATAGTCGGTCAACACTTCCGACCAGAGTTTATCAATCGCATCGATGAGACAGTGGTCTTCCACCCGCTTGGAAAATCACAAATCAGGGAAATTGCCAGGATTCAGATTGAAGATCTCAGTCAACGACTTGCCAGTCGAGATATGACTCTTGAGGTTAAAGATGGGGCATTCGACAAGCTGGGTGAAGCGGGTTTTGACCCTGTCTATGGCGCACGCCCCCTGAAGCGGGCGATCCAAAGCCAGTTTGAAAACCCACTGGCCCAGGCGATTCTTGCCGGGCGCTTTGTGCCGGGTGACCAGATCGTGGTTGAAATTAAAGAGGGAGATTTCATCTTCAACAAGAAGTGATCCCAACCAAGGTCACAGCAGACAGCTCATTGGCCAGCTGTTGGAGGGCTTGGGAAATAGACCATGGCGTGATCTCCCCGGTGAGTTGGCCCGCTGTCAAACCCCACTGGTCTGGAAAATAAAGGGAACCCAGCCACTATTCGCGCTAGAATGGGGGCTGGAGGGCTCAAGATTTTCAACAACTGAGAAGTAGAGGAGAGTATCGGGAATGAAAGCGATGATCCTTGCAGCAGGCCGGGGAACCCGGGTACGCCCCCTGACCCATGAACTGCCCAAACCGATGATTCCGATCATGGGGAAACCCGTGATGGAGTTTTTGGTTGAAGAGTTGTCGCGACACGGTTTTAACCAGATCATGGTTAATACAGCCCACTTGGCAGCAGGGATTGAAAACTATTTTGGTGATGGCCGGCGCTGGGGGGTGGAGATTGGCTACTCCTTTGAGGGCCATCTCGAGGAGGGTGAGCTAAAAGCCCTGCCGGTAGGTTCGGCAGGCGGGCTCAAGCGCATCCAGAAGTTTAGTGGTTTTTTTGACGACACCTTTCTGGTGGTGTGCGGTGATGCTTTGATAGATCTGGATCTGACCACTGCGGTCCGACAGCACTGGCAATCCGGTGCTGTTGCAAGCCTGGTTGTTGATGAAGTCCCCCATCATCGGGTCTCGCATTATGGGGTGGTTGTCTGTGATAGTGAGGGTCGGGTCACCTCTTTTCAGGAGAAGCCTGCTGAAGATGAAGCGCTCTCCAATCAGGTCAACAGCGGTATCTATATCTTTGAGCCCGAAATACTTGAGCTGATTCCAGATGAGGTTGAGTTTGATATTGGCAGTGAGCTCATCCCTCTCATTCTGGCCAGAGGACTGCACATGAATGCGGTTCGCCTCCCCTTTAACTGGATTGATATTGGTCAGCTGTCGGATTACTGGAATGCAAATCAACAACTCATGCAGGGCCAGCTAAGAGATGTTCCGATGCCGGGTGAAGAGGTGCTGCCGGGTGTCTGGGTGGGGCTTAATGTGGATATTGACTGGGAGAATATCCAGATTGAGGGGCCTGTCTACATCGGTGCCAGTTGTCACATTGAGGCGGGTTGTGAAATTCAGGGTCCCACCTGGATTGGCCATGGCTGCCACCTTAAGAGCGGTGCCCGAATCTCACGTAGTATTCTCTTTGAATACAGCAGGATTGGAGGCAGTGGTGTCGTCAACGAGTCTGTGGTGTTTGGCCGGAACTGTGTCGACAAAGAGGGAAATCCAGTCCAGACAGAAGAGATGGAGCTCGATTGGGTGGGTGATGCTCGTGATACAGAACCCGCTCCTGCCAAGGCCGTACTGAAGTAGCTCTCGATCTTCACCCCCTGCCCGGCACTCCCGGGCAGCATGGTGTTCTGGAGTTCCCGGACAACCCCGGGAGGCAAAATACCTCTCACCGATCAGGCCGGGGTGCCAAGAGAGCGTTTACAGGCCGCTTTACTCTTGCCAAACAAATCAGGTCTTTGAATCGAGCTCACGTAGTAGTCGTATTCCGCTTCGTTCAACAGGCTCTCCCAGACGGTGTGTTGGCTCACGTCGTCCGGGTTCAGGCTTGAGTAGAGCGTCTGGAACTGTTCGCGGTTGAAGGGCTCTTTGTCTGTACCTTCAGCGGCCGTCTTGGCCTCGGCCAACTCTTTGGCACGGGTCGCATCATGCTCCGCTTTTCGTTCGGCGAAGATGGCGTTCCAGTCTTTTTCCTCAGAAGCCAACGTTAGTTCCCACCATGCTTGTTGATGACCTGTCGCAAGGTGAGACCTTTATTCTTTGTGAGGTCGTCGATCACGCTCTGTTTCCAGCCGCCTTCCGGAAGAGGAAGGGATGGGACTTTGCTTTTGGCAGATGCGAGGCTTTGGGCCATCAGCGGACCTCGAAACCCTGTCGTTGTCTGTTTCACATCACTCCTGTCATCGCTAACCGCCATTTCATCCCCTCATCCCTTCTGTTTTCAATCACCAACACACAATTTGCCCCAATTATCAGCTGTTTTCAAGCGCTGTCACCACCCAACAGCCATGGGAGACCCCGCCTGGTAATGAGGTGATTTAGGATAAATTAGGACGCTATGAGTATGGTGGGCCGTGCAGGGATCGAACCTGCGACCCGCTGATTAAGAGTCAGCTGCTCTACCAACTGAGCTAACGGCCCATAAAATGGGGTGAACGATGGGG
>Ga0208699_1000001_pt1 | contig 153969 bp, 135 predicted proteins | sample DeeseametaMP2097_FD_185489 | JGI IMG/M metagenome (GOLD analysis project Ga0208699, IMG submission 185489) | Marine microbial communities from the Deep Pacific Ocean - MP2097 (SPAdes) | ecosystem: Environmental > Aquatic > Marine > Oceanic | place: North Pacific Ocean | collected 2011-05-26 | reverse complement strand
CCTATAGAACAAAATTGCGAATTTCATTTAAGTTTCAAGATTAATCAGTAAACGAAAGGAATTTGCTTTTGACAGATGCGGGGCTTTGGACTATCCATAGGCCCCGAAGTCACTCTATTGTCTGTACTACATCACTCCCATCATCCCTAATATATCGAGTTATCCTGGGCAAAAGTCGCCGAGGCACTGATGCCTTATCTACCAGTAGTGCATTGCCGAAGAGTAGATCTCTTCAAGCTGCTGCAGGTTGACGGGCCGCGGTGAATTGCACAGCAGTCTCTGCTGAGCAAATGCCCCCTCGGCGAGTGCCGAAAGGTCGCTTTGGCCATAGCCCACCTCAGAGATCCCGTTGGGCATCCCGGTCGCTTTCATCAACCGACTGATGGCCACTGCCAATACCTCACCCGCATCATCCGCTCCAGCGCCGGCCAGATCCCCACCGATCAGCGCCGCTCCCTCAAGATGACGTTCGGCAGATGCTGCAGCGGTAAAACGAAAAGCCGCTGGAGCATTAACGATGACAGACATCCCGTGGGGGCAGATCGGCTTCTCATTGGGATAGCCGGCGGGTTGAAAGTCTCTGACCAGCCCTGCCACAGAGTAGGACATTCCATGAGGTAGATGGACGCCCGCATTTCCAAAGGCGATACCTGCAAGGGTGGCCGCGTACATCATCTTATGTCGGGCCTCATGGTCATCGGCATCGGCAACAGCTCGTTCAAGATAGCGGCCTGCAATCCTGAGTGCTTCACGGCTCCCCATATCACTCCAGGGATTGGCTCCCTGACTCATCGGGCGAAGTTCTGGAGATGAGGGAGAAGCCCGATCTGAAAAAGGGATCGCCGTCAGGGATTCGAGGGCATGAGACATTACATCAAATCCACATGCCGCAACGACAGCGCCCGGTAGTGAATGGGTGCATCGGGGATCGATGACAGCGAGGGATGGACGAAGAGAGCGGGATGCTATTCCAGTCTTTACCTGTTGTTCCAAAAGATCAAATACGGCTATTCCAGTACACTCACTACCGGTACCGGATGTGGTTGGGCAGGCAATATGAGGGGGGAGAGAACCCGGAACGGGATGACCTTTGCCAATAGGGGCATTAACATAAGTGAGAAAGTCAGCGGGATAGTGGCTGTAGAGAATGGCGGCTTTGCAGGTATCAATCACCGATCCCCCACCCAAAGAGATATAACCATCAAAGCGGCCCTCTTTGGCAAACTGAGCGGCCGCCTTAAAGGAGAGGTCGGTCGGTTCGATCTGAACCTCATCATAGAGCTCGTATTCAATGCCCCTGCTTTTCAAGTTGGTGAGCGCAGAGACAACCGGCTCTATGTTTCTGACTGAACGATCTGTAAAGATACCGATCCGTTCCATCCCCAGGCGCCTGGATTCATCAGGAAGCTCCATAAGAGCCCCTGCCCCGAACCGGATAGCCGCCACATCGACGGCAAAGACCGACTCCTGGCCCTGGATAAATTCATAGTAGTGACAACAACTCATGGCTGACAAACCTGATCAAAGAGCGCGTATTTCAAAATAGTCGATCCTCAACTCTTGTTCTGGGATTGAAAGAGCGCTTGATCAATATCCCAGATTATATCTTCGAGCGTCTCCAGGCCAACAGAGATCCTGACCATATCGGGGGTCACTCCTGCTGCCTGCTGCTCCTCTTCATTAAGTTGACGATGGGTGGTGGATGCGGGGTGGATCACCAGTGTTTTGGCATCACCCACATTGGCCAGGTGGCTTAGAAACTGACAAGATTCTATAAAGCGGGCCCCTGCTTGATGCCCCCCCTTGACCCCAAAGGTAAACACCGATCCGGCCCCATTGGGGCAGTAGCGTTTGGCAAGGTCGTGATATTCACTGCCCGGAAGGCCAGGGTATTTAACCCATGAAACCGAGGGGTGATTGGAGAGGGCCTCGGCCACTCCCACCGCATTGGCAACGTGTCTCTCCATTCTCAAAGGCAGCGTTTCCAGCCCCTGAAGAAAGAGAAAGGCATTAAAAGGGGCCATCGATGGCCCCAGGGTTCGAAGGGTCTCGCATCGCGCTCTCATGGTAAAACTGAAGTCACCAAAAGTTTCATAAAAGCGTACTCCATGATATCCCTTGGAGGGTTCAATCATCCCTGGAAAGTTGCCGTTGTCCCAGGGAAACTGTCCTGACTCAACAATAACACCCCCAATTGAAGTACCGTGGCCGCAGATGAATTTTGTTGCCGAATGAACGACGATATCCGCACCATGTTCAATAGGTCGACAGAGATAGGGGGATGCCAGGGTATTATCGATAATCAATGGGAGACCGGCTTGATGTGCAATCTCCGCTACAGCTTCGATATCCAGAATATTATTGAGAGGATTTCCGATAGTCTCGGCATAGAGGGCTTTTGTTGCCGGAGTAATTGCCTTTTTGAAATTTTCCGGGTCATCGGCATCGACAAAATGGGTGGAGATGCCCAGTTTCCTGAAATTCACATCAAAGAGCGAATAACTTCCCCCGTAGAGGGTGCTTGATGAGACCAGCTCATCCCCCTGCTCCAGGAGGGTGAGAAGTGCTGTGGTCTCGGCAGCCATTCCTGATGCGACAGCCAGCCCCGCTCGCCCTCCCTCAAGGGAGGCAACCCTTGCCTCAAATGCCGCACAGGTCGGGTTTGTCAGCCGGCTATAGATGTTGCCAAATGTCTGGAGGTTAAAAAGGGATGCCGCATGGTCGGTATCATCAAAAACATAAGAGGAGGTCTGATAGATCGGCTCTGCCCGGGCTCCAGTGGCCGCATCCGGCATTACCCCGGCATGCAGACAGCGGGTCTCAAAACCAAACTTTCGGTCAGCCATTATCTCTCCTCAGGTTGAAATAGTTGGTGGACGATGAGCCGAAATGATGCCTGTATCAACACCGATCAAATTCAGACCCCCAAAGAGGCGGGCATGTTCAATCTTCATGCAACGATCCTGAACCACCGTCAGGCCCGCTGAGAGCACTTTGTCGGCAACTTCCTGGTTAACCACCCCAAGCTGAAGCCACACCACCTTGGCCCCAATATCTATTGCAGACTGAGCAAATGGCAAGACTCTCTCAGAGTGTTGAAAAATGTCGACAACATCGACCTGTTCCGGAACAGATTCCAGAGTGGGATAACAGGTCTCTCCAAGCACCTCATCATAACGAGGATTGACAGGAATGATCCGATAGCCATGGTCCTGTAGATATTTGGCTGCAAAAAAACTGGGCCTGTACCAGTTGGCAGAGAGCCCCACCATGGCAATAACCTTGGACTGAGTAAGAATGCGGCGCAGGGTTACGATATCCTCCAAGCTGTCTCCTCCAGGGTGGTTCCCTATCAAGGCAATAGGGGATTACTGATGTTTATCGACAACCGGCCTTGGTTGTCCGTTTATATCAATAGCAACGTAGGTAAAGAGCCCTTCCGTCACTTTTTCATCTCTGCTGTCTTGGCGACAGACCCAGGTTTCAACCCTGACGGCAACTGAAGTGTTCCCTATTTCTTTGGTCTGGCAATAACAACTCACCTGATCACCAATATAGACCGGCTTATGAAAGGTCATTGCCTCAATACCGATTGTAACCACCCTTCCTCCGGCAACATGGTTGGCGTGAACCCCTCCGGCAACATCCATCTGAGAGAGGAGCCATCCTCCAAAAATATCGCCGTTCGGGTTGGCATCGGCAGGCATGGCTACGGTTCGAATAGCCGGTTCCTGGTCTGTTGGTTTTTTAGCGTTAGGCATCGAGTCAACTCTCTGAAAGGGACCGACCCATGTTGTAAAACTCGTCATTGGGTCTCATGGTGATCAGATTTGCCATTCTGTTCGAAAGTGCGAAAAAAGCCGTTATCCCACCGATGTCCCAGATGTCTTCATCGGTAAAGCCTGTCTCGCGAAGGAATTCATAGTCATGCTCATCGATCTCATCTGAATGGAGTGCCACTTTAACTGCAAAATCAAGCATTCTGCGCTGACGATCCGAGATATCGGCCTTATGGTGGTTGACTGCAAGCTGATCCGAGATCAACGGATCTTTTGCATAGATGCGCAGAATGGCTCCGTGTGCGACCACACAATAGTGGCAGTGGTTGCGACCACTGGTCGCAACAACGATCATCTCTCTCTCTGCTTTGGAGAGTCCTCCCTCTTTCAACATCAAGGCATCATGGTAAGCAAAGAACGCCCGAAACTCATCGGGGCGATGAGCAAGTGTCAAAAAGACATTTGGAACAAATCCCGCTTTTTCCTGTACTTCAAGTATCCGGGAGCGGATATCTTCATCGAGATCTGTAAGCTCAGGAACGGGAAATCGGCTAATTGGTTTTTCACTCATTACAGTACCTTACCAAGAAAGGTCTAGAGAGAGCGACCCGCCGCTTGAAGAATCTCTTAAATATATTGCCCTGCATCAACACGCACTACTTCCCCGGTAATCATTCTCGCACTATCTGAGAGCAGAAACAGAACGGTCAACGCAATATCATCAGCCTCAGCAAGTCGATTTAGAACCGTCTCTTCCATTGATCTTGCCAACACCTCTTCAGGCAACTCTTTTGTCATCTCTGTGAGAACCATGCCGGGTGCTACTGCATTCACCGTAACGAGCTTAGGCCCCAGCTCTCGGGCAACTGATTTGGTCAAACCAATCAGTCCCGCCTTTGCAGCGGCATAATTGGCCTGCCCGAATTTCCCTCTCAAACCATTGATGGAGGCAATATTGACAATCCTGCCCTCTCCCGCAGAACGCATCAATGGCGTCAGGGCCCGAATCATGTTGAATGCACCTGTCAGGTTTACCGAGATAACCGATTGCCACTCCTCATCACTCATCTTCTGAACAGTCCGATCACGTGTTATTCCTGCATTGTTAACCAGTAGATTGGTGCCTGTCGGGAGCGTTGATACTTCATGATTAACAGCCTGACTCTCCGCAATATCCACAGTGTGAAAACAAAACCCGGGATGGGAAGAGGCCGCATTGGGAGTTGTGTCAAAAATATGTACTTCTGCTCCAGCCTCGGCAAGAAGGCGGCTTACAACCAGCCCTATCCCACTGGCCCCGCCTGTGACGACCGCACTGCGGCCAGTAAAATCGAATTGATTATTCAATTGTCACTCCATTTTGGACGTCTCTTTTCAAGAAAAGCGGTTAATCCTTCAACTGCATCCTCAGTGGCCATCAACTCCTCCAGGTAGAGTTTCTCGACTGCATCAAGATTTTTTCGAAGGCGAGGCAGGCGTTCAATACGGGCGGCTTGAACAGCAAAGCCAAGACTGCTTGCACTCAGTCCGCTCAGGTATTTCTCAAAATAGTTTAGAGCGCTCTCTTCGGGATCATCCGCTAATTCGGCCACCAGTCCTATCTCATGCGCCCTCTCACCTGAAATTGTTCGCCCTGTTAATAACAGATCTTCAGTATTTGCAGGGCCAACAAGATCCGGCAACAGGCACGAAGCGGCTGGGGCAAAAACGGCAAGCTGGATCTCCGGTTGGCCGAATCTTGAATCACCTCGGGCAAAGAGACGGCTCCCTGCACAAGCGAATTCGAGTCCGCCTCCCAGGCACTGGCCACGAACAGCAACCATAATAGGTCTGTTGAATCCAACCATGGTGATGAGCAGGTGATGCAGCTTGGAGAGCATCTCCCCACACTGCTTTGGAAGATGTTCCTCAACACTTGCCCCAAAGCTGAAATGATCTCCTTGGGCATCAATAAGTACTCCACGAGCAAGAGGATCATCTATCGCCTTATCAAAAGCCTGCTGCAGGGCCGCTATCATCCTGGCATCAATCAGGTTTGCCTTGGGACTTGCCAGACGCAGCCGCAGGAGTCGTCCCTCCTGCTCACTCCATACATTAAGGGGTGAATCGGTCATCTTATTTTCCAGCTCCGGGCATCAGGCTCTCAATAAGGTCTGGGCTCCAAGGCGCTCCTTTGGCAAGTGCCTGCCTTAAAGCAACAAAATCGATCTCACGGCCGCTCTCCCGTGTCCCTTCATTAAAGGCCCTGAAGCCCGTTCTTGCTTCATTCATCATATTGAGTGCGAGCCAGGCCCTTGAGTTTTCCTTGTTTCGATTCCATGAATCCAGCTTTGGTTTGCGCAATTCCTCAAGACTTTTGGTCATACACTCGGGGAATGTGAGCAGTAGTTTGGCACACAACTGCTCCACAACCTCATCAAGTTTGTCAAGAGAGACCTCGCCCTGTTTGAGTAGGGCTTTTGCCTCATTGCGAGCTTCGCCCTGCTTGAATTCACCGTGAACAAATCGACCAAATTCATCCATTGTCTGATCGGTAATCACCATTGGGTTGGGAATAAATTTACCGTCCACCTTCAAGGCAGGAACAATTTCTGAACAGATCCCAAGACGATAGGCCTTGTGGGCAGAAAAGGGCTCGCAAAGCGTCCCTGAAACCATTGCCTGCTCACATCCAATCATCACAGGGAGAAAGTCTGTCGCACCTCCAATTGCCGCAGAGCCGTGCTTGGGGCCCGCCTGACCGAACAGTGCAAGATCCTGAGTAACAGTGAAATCACAGGCCATTCCAATCTCCTGTCCTCCGCCAATGCGCATTCCATTGACACGGCAGATAACCGGTTTGTCACAAGTCAGTATCGAGGTCACCATATCGTTAAACAACCGCATGTACTGTCGATACTCTTGTGGGTTCCCGGCATAGTATTCGGCGTACTCTTTGGTATTGCCGCCGGTACAAAAGGCCTTGTCTCCAACTGCGGTAAAGACCACGGCATTGACATCCCGTGCATTGGATGCCCTACGGAAAGCAAGGATAAGCTCCTTCACCATCTCTGTGGTATATGAGTTGTACTGATTCGGGTTATTGAGATAGATCCAGGCATTATAAAGACCCTCGGCAACACTCCCGTCAGGTCGGGTAGCGGGTTTGAGCTCATAGCGAATCCCCGACTCAGGGCGTTCTGGCGTTAGGTTGTGATCAACCAGATCCGATGGGGCCGTGTTTGCTGCAATGGTGGATGTTGTCTCTGTAGTTGATTCCGTCATCTTGTTTGTCCTTAGTTAATAATAGAGAGTATCTTGATTAATAATCATGGCACCAGAATGGCGCGTTGTCTGAGCTGGTGATGATGTGCTGTTTCAATCACCTGATTGATCTCATCGAGCGGATGTTTTTCGATAAAGGGGCCGAGCGCCACTTTCCCTTCAAGAACAAGTTCAAGGGCATCAGGATAGAGTTCAGGAGGACAGCCCCAGTTACCCATCGCCCGGGCATGGAAAGCCATAAGATTGGAGAGCCTTAACTCAAGTTTCTCCATGGTAAAACCGACCACTGCCAGTGTGCCGCCAAAGGTAAGCAGGCTGTAGGCCGTCTGCTGTCCCGCGATCGAGCCGGAACACTCGAAGACTTTCCACTCGGTCTGCCTAAGGCCCTGCTCTTTGGCGAATGCTTTTAACTGTTTCTTGATCTCACGGCCGTCTGTCGCTGAAGCGTCTATCGTGAGGCTGGCACCATAAGAGGTCAAAGTGGCGAGTTTGTCGGCATCGATATCGATGGCAACCACAACGGCCCCAAGGGCCTGTGCCACCTGCACTGCATATCCCCCTACCCCTCCTACTCCAATAACAATGACAAGATCTCCTCTCTCTACTTCAGCCTGGACAGCAGCCTGATAGGGTGTGGTCAGTGCATCGGCAATAACAGAGATATCGGCAAGCTCAAGACCCGCTGCGGCCAGCCTCTGCTCATCGACTTCACACAACCCATTAGCTGGGACCTGGATATGGGTTGCAAATCCACCCTGAATATCATTCCCGGGCATTTTTTGATTTCTACAGATAGTTCCCAGCCCACGCCTGCAATGGTCGCACACTCCACAGGGAATGACAGCTGAAATGACCACTGCCTTTCCTATCCAGGATTGGGCCTCTTCTCCGGCATCGACCACACGGCCACTGATCTCATGACCCAGCGTCAGGGGAAGAGGAAGGTTCGTTCGGACCCCATCAAAGATAAAACCAAGATCGGTATGACAGAGTCCACAACCCGCTATCTCAACAGTCACCTCATCTCGATTCAACTGTTTAAGTTCAAAAGGAGCATTAGCCAGAGGTTTTCCGACCTCTTCAAACTGCCAGCAGCTTGGGGAACTAGACATCAAGGTTTTACTCCTTAAAAAATAAGGTCACTTCAGCATCTCACTTTTTACCACTACAAATGAGAAAAAAAGCGGTTTATTTGGACGAAAAAAGGGTTGCCATAAACTTCATTTCCACATAGATTGAGGTGAATATAGTTCATAAGGATTGGATTGTACAAAAATAATTAACACCACATTTTTATCCTATCCTGATGATTAATTACATACTTCCGGTAGGGTGAAAGATGACTTTCTTATAGATTTGACTGCATATGTGAATTACCGCTTCTTAGAGCCTGAGCGACAACACTAAAGCACTGACAACCGATCAATAACCAATGGAGCTGTGAGATGAAATTCATTCAACCCCCCGGCTGGCCCCGCCCAAAAGGGTACTCAAACGGCATCACTGCCCGTGGGCAACTACTCTTTATTGCAGGCCAGGTGGGATGGGATGAACAAGAGGTGTTTCAGAGCGACCGCTTTAGTGATCAGGTGGGTCAGGCACTTCACAATATTGTTGCTATCCTCGATGAGGCCGGTGCTTCAACAACAGACATTGTTCGAATGACCTGGTATGTAACAGCAAAGGAAGAGTATCTGGCTCAATTGAGTGAGGTGGGAAAACACTATCGAAATATCATCGGTGACCACTACCCGGTGATGACCCTGGTCGAAGTGGCAGGTTTGGTCGAACAAGGCGGCAAGGTTGAGATCGAAGCCACGGCGATTCTACCCGATTAAACCGCACACTCTATCCCCTACCAATCAATAACAGTTAACCATGTTCCCTATAAATACAAGACCACTGTTTTCCACCAGGAGATATAGATGAACGCCAATATTGAGCCCGTCCAGCTGCCTCGCGAATACAACGCAACCAGCCACTTTGTTGACCGCCACCTGCTTGAGGGAAGAGGTGATAAGACAGCCTTTATAGACTGTAATGGGCCAACCTCCTACAACCAGTTGGCTGAACGCACAAATCGTGCCGGGAATGCTTTGCAGACACTGGGGGCCGGAATGGAGAGCAGAGTGATGATGTGCATGCTCGATACCATTGATTTCCCGGCACTCTTCTGGGGCGCAATTAAAATTGGCGCAGTACCCATCCCTGTCAACACCCTGCTCACCGAAAAAGATTATGAGTACATGCTGAGGGATTGCAGAGCATCCATTCTGGTCGTCAGTGCCCCGCTCTATGAGCAGTTTTCTTCCCATCTCGAATCCCAGCCATTTGTCAGGCATGTTGTCATTGCCGGCGGGAGTAGTGATGACCATCCAAACCTCGATACCCTTATCGAGAATGCAACCGCTGACCTCCAGGGTGCTCCAACCACCTGTGATGATGCTGCCTTCTGGCTCTATACCTCCGGATCTACTGGTACTCCCAAAGGCGCAATTCATCACCAATCCGATCTGGTCCAAACAGCAGAGCTCTATGGAAAACAGACTCTCGGGATCACAGAAGAAGACATTGTCTTTTCGGCAGCAAAACTGTTTTTTGCCTATGGCCTCGGAAATGGAATGTCATTCCCACTGCATGTCGGTGCAACCGCTGTCCTTCTTGATCAGCGCCCAACCCCGAAATCAGTACTGCAGACACTTAATGACAACCCGGTCTCAATCTTCTTTGGTGTACCCACTCTCTACAGTGCAATCCTCAGTGACCCGGCAAATGACAGAACTGCTGTCTCTGATGCTCTCCGCCTGTCGGTCTCTGCCGGTGAAGCACTCCCTGCAGAGGTGGGCAGATCCTGGGAGGAACGTTTTGGCACTGAGATTCTGGATGGGCTGGGAAGTACGGAGATGCTGCATATCTTCCTCAGCAACCGGCCCGGTGAAGTTCGCTATGGCACTTCCGGGAGAGCCGTTCCTGGTTATTCCCTGAAAATTGTCGATGAGGATAATCAAGCTGTTCCTGATGGTGAGATTGGTGAACTGCTGGTAGACGGCCCCTCGAGTGCAACGAGTTATTGGAACCAGAGAGAGAAATCACTCTCTACATTTGAAGGCCGGTGGACACACTCAGGTGATAAGTACATTCTTGATCAAGAGGGTTACTACTGTTATTGCGGGCGTACAGACGACATGCTCAAAGTCAGTGGAATCTGGGTTTCACCGTTTGAAGTTGAGAGCGCGCTCCTCGAAGAGGATAGAGTTCTTGAGGCTGCAGTAATTGGCAGTGATGATGGAAAAGGGCTGATAAAACCAAAGGCCTATGTTGTGCTTAAGCCCGGCCACACCCCTACTGCAGAACTTGAAGAGGAACTTAAGACATTTGTAAAAGAGAATCTCGCCCTCTACAAGTACCCCCGCTGGATCGAATTCATTGATGACCTTCCCAAGACCGCTACAGGAAAAATCCAGAGATTCAAACTACGTGAAATTGATAACCCCTCCCAGGAAGCATGATGATTCACAAAGAGGCTTTTATCTGCGATGCCATCCGTACCCCTATTGGTCGCTACGGTGGGGCACTTTCTGGCATCCGAACTGATGACCTTGGTGCCATCCCAATTCGTGCCCTCATCGAGCGCAATCCTGAAATAGAGCTGGAAAATATCGATGATCTCTATTACGGCTGCGCCAACCAGGCAGGGGAAGACAATCGCAATGTCGCCAGAATGTGCGCTCTTCTTGCTCAACTTCCGGTTGCCGTTCCAGGGGTCACGGTCAACCGTTTGTGTGGATCAGGAATGGAGGCGATAGGTCAGGCTGGTCGTGCCATCAAGAGTGGAGAGGCTGACCTCCTGATTGCCGGGGGTGTCGAATCAATGAGCCGGGCCCCTCTTGTCATTTCAAAAGCCGATACCCCCTTTGCCCGCAACCACTCTCTTTATGACTCTACGATCGGCTGGCGTTTTGCAAACCCCCTGATGGAGCAGGCGTATGGTATCGACTCGATGCCGGAGACGGCAGAAAATGTCGCAACGACCTACAACATCAATCGTCAGGATCAGGATGCATTTGCCTTCAGGAGTCAACAGCGGGCTGCCGCCGCAATTGAAAAAGGGATCATCAAAGAAGAGATTGTTGCGGTCGAGATCCCTGGTCGCAAAGGCACTTCTACCCTGGTAACCGATGATGAGCACTGCAGGCCTCAAACCACCCTCGAGAAGCTCTCATCACTACCAACTCCTTTTAGAGAGGATGGCACGGTGACAGCTGGAAATGCATCAGGTGTAAATGATGGGGCGTGCTCTGTTCTTGTTGCCTCAGAAGAGGGTATTGATAAGAATCAGCTTAACCCTCTTGCACGAATCCTCTCGATGGCAAGCACCGGAATAGAACCCCGGTTGATGGGTATGGGTCCTCTATCTGCAAGCCAAAAAGCACTCAGACTTGCTGGCCTTACTCTTGACCAGATAGATGTGATCGAACTCAATGAGGCTTTTGCTGCCCAGGCACTTGCTGTACTTCGAGCACTGGGCATCAGTGATGATTCAAAACGAGTCAACCCCAATGGGGGTGCCATCGCCTATGGCCATCCTCTTGGAATGAGTGGTGCCCGTCTGGTTACCACAGCAACCCGAGAGTTGCATCGCAGCGGTGGCCGTTATGCCCTGTGCACAATGTGTGTGGGGGTGGGACAGGGCATCGCCATGGTGATCGAACGCAGTGAGTAATGAGCCCCGACAGCATACGTCCACAAGCATTGCCCCACATCTTGACGAATATTCAAAAACGCACAAGGCTTCAGCATCTCAACCCCCGGTCGGCGCGATAAGAATTGCCCTGAAATCGTTGACATTGGTGAGTGTTGGGCCGGTCACGACCTGACTCCCGATTGCTGCGAAAAAAGTGTGGCTGTCATTGCGTGCCAGCGCTTCAGACGGATTGATCACCGCGATCCGGGCCTTGTCCAAAGTATCCGGTCCGGCAACCGCTCCGGCAACCTCGGCCGCGCCATCCACCCCGTCCGTATCACAAGCAATCAGGTGAATACCGGGCTGACCATCCAACTCAATCGCTGCGGCGAGGGTGAATTCGGCATTCGGACCGCCCACGCCGCCTCCCCAGCCCGTCACCGTACACTCTCCGCCCGACAGCAGCACTAGAGGCGGATCACCCCGCTTCATATCCGCCTGGATGTCGCGCGCGAGATTGGCCTGCCGTGCACCTTCCTCCCGGGCTTCACCCTCGATCGCATCACCCAGAATTTGCACCTCCATCCCCTGCGCCTTGGAAATAGCCTTTGCCGCGGTCAGCGACTGGGAGGGCGCTGCAATGATGCGGTTGACCGTGGTGGCCAGTCGTGGGTCATCGGAGGGGATGACAGTTGATCCGCGGGATAAAACCTCGATCGCACTCTGGGGCATCGGAATGTGGTGATGGTTGATAATCGAAACGGCATCCTCTGAAACCGATCTCTCGCCAACCGTTGCGCCCGAGGCGATATCGGCCAGTACGTCACCCGGCACATCGGAGATCGCAAGTGCCAACAGTTTCGCCGGGTAAGCGGCTGCCGACAGTTGCCCGCCTTTTACACGCGAAAGGTGCTTTCTGACTGTGTTCATCAGCCCGATCGGCACGCCAGATTCCAACAGTGCCCGATGCACCGCCTGTTTGTCCTCAAGGCTCATTCCATCGGCCGGGGCGCATAACAGGGCTGAGCCCCCGCCCGAAATCAGCGCCAGGACAAAATCACCTTCACCCACTTCAGCGAGCAGGTCGAGTATCCTCGACGTCGCTTTCACCCCTTCCGCATCCGGCAGAGGATGAGAACCTTCAATGATATCGATGCCGCGGCAAGGACGAGCATAGCCATAACGGGTAATTACGATTCCTTCACATGAACCCCAGGCCGCCTCGACCGCCTCGGCCATACGAGCCGAGGCCTTGCCGGCCCCAATCACAACAACGCGACCGGTCGGCCGTGGCGGCAGTGCTTTCGGAACAACCCGCATCGGATCCGCCAGGGCCACGACGTGACCAAACAGGTGACGAAGAAAGTCTTCAGAATCGCGGGTCATATTTCCCCTTGTTAACTCGTTGCCCAAACATAGGATATTATGTCAACAAGATCCGGTTTTTTGCATACACTTTTGCCAATTCATGTAACTATTATGCTGAACAAAGCTGCCAATGGTGTGAATTTAGGGAGACAACACAGCCGCCATCTGATATCCAGCTGTCGATTTTTTTAATTATGCCATGGCGGACATGGCCTTCGACTGACCTGAGCATCTCCCCATAATAACGCAAGGCCTTGATTATATTGAACCGATACATACAAACCCCAAGACCAAGGGCTATGTCTGGGAACTAAAAAACAGGGGTATGCAGTGTGGGCTTGTTTTTTATATCATCAAATAACTTTTTTGGCACCCCTTGTTCTTTATGAGAATAACTTTTTTATTGATGTTATTAACATTGTCTGTCTCAGATTCTGCTATAGCAGAAGACAGTCGAGATGAGGCCGGTAAAAACCCCGCTTCGCCAGAACCGGTTACGGCCGAACAGCATCTGCAACGCCCTGCTGTTGAGGCAGGTGCGGTAAAAGATGGGCGCAGACCGAATGACCTTATTAATGAGTCCAGCCCGTATTTATTGCAACACGCCTATAACCGGGTTAACTGGCATGCGTGGGGTGAGGCGGCCTTTGAAAAAGCCAGAAAAGAAAATAAACCAATCTTCCTTTCAATTGGTTACTCGACCTGCCACTGGTGTCATGTGATGGCAGCAGAATCTTTTGATAATAAAAAGATCGCCGATTTTTTGAATAGCTATTTTGTGTGTATAAAAGTTGATCGTGAACAACGCCCTGATATCGATGCCGTCTATCTGGCGGCAACACGGATAATCAGCGGATATGGTGGCTGGCCGATGAATGTTTTTCTCGATAACCAATTGCGGCCATTTCATGCAGCAACTTATTACCCACCGTTTTCTTCAGTGACTAAAACCGGATTTTATGAAGTGATAACGCAAATACAGTTGTTGTGGAAAGAACAGCCTGAACTTATCGATCAACTGGCAAGCAAAGTTACCGAAATAATTGCACAACATATTGACGATACGTCACAAGCCGTTAAGTTGTCCGAGGATGTTTATACCCGAGCACTGGCGCAGATTGAAGAAATATATGATGATGAAACCGGTGGTTTTAGTGCTGCTCCAAAATTTCCGCGGCCCGGTATCTTCGCTTTTTTAAACCAGCAGATAATTAACCAGTCAATAAACAAACAGGCGGCACGGAAGATGCTAAATAAAACGCTGGATGCGATGGCCGCCGGAGGCATCTATGACCAGCTTGCCGGAGGTTTTCATCGCTATTCGGTCGATGAGTACTGGCAACTGCCGCATTTCGAAAAAATGCTGTATACACAGGCTTTAATGGTACTGGCCTACAGTGATTATTATCAGCTCGATGCCAGAGATGATTACAGAGCGCTTGTTTTTGCAACACTGGAATTCGTTATGCAGGAGATGCGATCACCTGACGGTGGTTTTTATTCAGCGCTTGATGCTGATAGTGAAATAAGTGGGAAACCAGGCGAACATGCTGAAGGTGCTTATTATTTGTGGCAATCGGCCGAGTTAAAAAAAATACTGACAGACGATGAATTTGCCTTCACAAAAAACTATTTTTCTATTCAGGATAACGGCAATATTTTTACTGACCCAAGTGAAGAGTTTGCTAATTTAAATGTTTTGCATGTGGATGACGCCCGACCAACGACTCCCCTGACCACACAACAAAACAACTTGCTGATAAGTAGCCGTGAGAAACTGATTGCATATCGGCGACAACGACCCAAACCTCATCTTGATGATAAAATTATTACTGCCTGGAATGGGATGATGATCTCAGCTTTTTGCAGGGCATCTGTAGCTTTTGATAACAAAGACTTTTTGCGACTGGCAGAACAGGGCCTGGTCTTTATTCGAAAAAACCTGTATGACAACACCGCCCAAACACTTTTTCGCCAGTACCGTAATCAGCACAGGGTGAATAATCCGGCACAGTCTGCCGAAGCAACACTGGCCGATTATGCCTGGTTAATTTACTCTTTGCTGGAGGTGTATCAGGCGGGTGCAAACAAGCGATGGCTGCAATGGGCTCTGGAGCTACAGAAAAAACAGCAGGAACTGTTTTTTGATAAATCATCACAAGCCTACTTTGAGTCCTCTGCGAGTGATGCCAATATATTATTTCGTTCTAAGACTATCTATGATGGTGCATTACCAGCGGCCAATGCGATCACACTGTCAAATCTTCGCAGCTTTGCTTTGTTATCCGAAAGCGTGGTTGAAAAAAACAGATATAATGCACAGGCAGAGGCATTGATTGGCAGTTTTGCTGAGACGATTAATCACAACCCATCTGCTGCGGCGATGTTGCTGGCCATAGAATCCAGAGCAGCCAAAACCATGTCAACACTAAAAAAATAATAGCTTTTTCAATACCTTTTCAAAGCCTGCCTGTAGAGCTTATAAAGCTAACACGCCGTCGCTGTGAGGGTTGGCGGGTCATCCACATGAAGGTAGAGGGGTTGTGGCGGAAAGAAGGTCTGGAGCAGGCCAGCACCGATGCCGCTATTGATCAGTCATGGATGGCCAGGCTCAGTTTTTGCGCTTGCTCCTCGTGGGATTCATGCTGACGCCCCATTTAGGAAATACGGTTGTGTACATGCCGCGATGATGTCGGCGAGAAGAGCGCAATCCTCAAGTGAAAATGTCAACGGCAGGCGCAAGTCGAACAGGGTTGAGAGGATTAAATCCGTCTTTGGCTAGGACTGGCTTTCGACGTAACGCCAGCTTTTATGGTTGCTGGTGAAACCCACTGGTTCATCGGCACCAAACCATTTCAACTCTACACCGCGTTGATTGTTGGCGGCGAGAACGCCCAGCTTAAATTGATCATGGCCGAGCAGATGGATGCGCTTTTGGCCCGGATAACCATGCTCGAAGGCGTTCAGGTAGCGACGAACTGACTCTTTTGAACAACCCTTTTATAAGGCCCCGCTCCGGCGGGGCTGGGCTGAGTGCTGATTTAAGAACCTGGTTCAAACACCCGAGAGAAAAGTTGATCGCTCTGTATCGGTTCTTCTATTTCAATGGTCTCTTCTTTATGTGTGTAGGGATACACAAACATGACCGATGACTGTTCTGTCTCTATTTGCAACCCGATGCCTTTTTGATCATCTGATTCCAGCCCGGTAACCAATACGGTAGCTGAGATATTTTCGGTAGTGAGATACTGTTTTAACTCGGTGACCACCATTTCAATTTGTTGCAACCAGTCGGCTTCCCTGTTTTCATCAGCTGGACAGTTCATTTTCTGGTCGTCAGAGTCTTTAAATACCCGCATGCCAAAAGGAACGACCAAATCATATTCTTTTAACATTGCTTTGGCAGTTTCAAGGCAACTTAATACCAGTAGTTCTAATTGTGCTTCTAGCTGCCGTTCTGGCGGTTGTTGCTGAGTCATCGTCGTTCTACATTCTCATGATCATGTCTTGTGTCAGCATCCAGAGGTTGAAGCCGGTGATGATGAGAGCATAAAACAACATGGGTAAAAACTCAGATCTGGATGTTATGTTCAGTGAAACGCTGCGGTGTCGGATTACCTGTACAGCTACCCAGAACCCAAAGATCATCAGTATTGCCTGTAAAGCAGCCAGCAGATCCTGCGAAAACCACATCGTCATTTGTCGCTCGTGTTTTTCCATCATGCTAAGCGGCAGTGCGTCAGTTCCCAGTGGGTTAGAAAATATTTCTGCCAGGCCTCTACCTTCACGGATCAAATGATTCAGGTTGTGCGCCATGTGATAGGCAAAAGCCAAAGGCAGGTTGATGAAGGCAAATGTCGTAAATAGCTCTTTAAAAGGTTTACCGCTTAAGAGTGCAATAATTTTTATCAGCGCACTGTAAATAACGGCAATAAGCACAATAATGCCAATAAGTCCTGAACTAAAACTTAATAATAGTTGTCCTGAATCGTTAATATAACTTGCCAGTGCATTCATCCCGTCTTCCCAGAAAGACAACATGGTTAAACCATGAAATGCCGTCAGTGCCAACAGGATTAGCATGAACCAGGCTTCATCCCAGTGTGGCCTTGCACTGGAAATGGCTTCTATACTGGGAGAACGTAATGACCATGAAACATTTGATTCGGGGCAACTTTGCGTACAATTACCACAGGATGTGCAATACGTATTTTGTGCCAGAGTACCCATCACCAGTCCTGTTGGACAGGGTTCGATGTCATCACTGCCGTGATAACACTCCAATGTCTGACAGTCTGCACATAGGTCAGGATCGACCGGGCGCAAGGCGGTGGCGGACAGCTGCGCATAAAAGCCCACGGTGCGCCCTACTGGACAGAGATATTGACAAAACGCCTTACGCTTGAAAATGGACAAGGAAACCGTCGCCAGTAAGACCATCAACAATGAAATCAGCGCAGTATTGTAAGGGTCGAGAGTAACCCCCAATCCCAGTTCCAGCCAGGTTAAACCGATAAAAAACAGTAAAGCGGGCCAGACACTTCTCAGCCATTTGGGTACAGACAGGTTGAGACTGTTATTGACTTTGCTACGCTTGAAGAGCCGACGGCGAACCAGCCAGCCAGCCAAAGCATCCCAGGGACAAACAGCACACCAGGCTGAACCCAGAAAGAATATTGAAAAAATCAGACCTGCCCACCACAGGTTCCAGGTGAGCACAGTGGCTATATTACGCTCTGCAATGGGGGTACCAAAAAGGCCTGCATAAATAATCAGCAGGAACAGTACGGCAAATAAGACTCTGGAAATGAACAACAACCAGGGTTGCTGCACAAAAGAACCAATGATCCGATTATTTGTTTGTGTTTTCTGTTTGCCATGAGGTTGCCACAGAAACCAGGTGCCAATGGTCATCACAGCAAAATAAACAGTAAAAAGAGCCCACTCCGCCAGGCCGGGATGCGTCATGATCATGTGTGTTTTTCTACCGCCTGAGTCTATTCCGGAAGGAGTGTATGAATCGTTATTGAGCTGGGATCAGTAATACAGGCCTGGCGGCATAAACCACAGCCGCAACAAAGTACAGGATTGATTACAGGTTTTGTTAAATCCCAGCCAAGTGCACCTTCAACTTTGCAGCTTGATCGACAGGCACCGCATTCAGGGCCCCTGTACGGCAGACAACGCTCATCTGATATTTTTGCCAATGCCATTTTTGGTGGTGCTGAATTGTCTACTGGTTCTGCTTTATCTTCAACAACTTCTGTGTTTTCATCAGTTTGTAAAGTCACCTGAACAACGGCTTCTGGTTTCTTTAGTGCAGCGGGTTCACATACCGCTACACACGGCCAGTCAGTACACAAATGGCAGCCTTTGTTGATCAAATCCATGGCCGGGGTTTTAAAAGCTGTACTGCCATATTTTGCAGGCAATGAAAAAAGAACCCCAAATTCACAGGCAGATATACATTCACCACAGCGGGTACATGCCAGCAGAAAGTCCAGCTCGTTAATTGCATAGGGTGGGCGAAACCATTGGCCGGCTTTTTTCGCGGCTTTGTTGTCAGCGTATTGAACAGCTTTTGTTGTTGCTTTTTTTAAGCTACTGCTAAAAAAAGCACGGCGATCCATGTCTGTCATTTTACTGTCGTGTTTGAATGTGAATCACGTATACGTTGTTGTTGCAGGCGTTTACGCTGCAGCAAACTCACTATGATTAATACTAGCAAGATAGCACCAATAATAATAACAGGAAGTGTGAACTGTGACGGCACACCAACACGCAGTGGAAAATCAATTACATAAGGTTCGTTATCAGCAGTAAATCTGGCAGTGATTATATAATCACCTTTATTTTTTACCACAAAACCCTGGCGGTAAACATTATCATCAATGACCTGGGCACCGATGGTTTCAGTGGCACTGGAAAACCAGCTGTCATCGCTTATTTCGAAAGTAATCTTGCCATTAAAGGGTTTATTATCTTTAATGCTTAATGCATAAAGATTAATGCGCCCGGGTTCACCGGGTTTTGGAAAAGCAGGATAGACCATGTAGGTGACAAAATAATTGCCGATACGGGTTTCAATCTGCATACTCGGTGGCGTGTTTGAATCTTCGTTCAAACTATAGGAGGGTCTCCCCAGGACATGGTGCGCGTAAGCAGGGGAAATCATCGCTGACAGCATTGATACAATAAATAAAAAAAGAAAAATACGCATATATCTTTAGGTATTGAGGGTTAAATTGTATGTTTAGCCTTAGTGCCCTCAGAACGTTTGACCATTCTTATGGGCAAATTGGGTCGTGGACAAATTTCTACCCATAAGCCACTGCCAACACAGCCATCCTTGACAATGGGACGATATTGTCACTCCATTTTAAAGTCAATGACCTGCCCTCCGATAGGGCAAATAGCCGAGCCAGAGTAAAAAGCACACTGGCGGCTAATGTGCTACCCAGGGCAGAGGTTATAAAATTTCGACGCTTCAACTCTACTCTACTTGAGCAGCCTGATCTTCAGCCGAAGGGTAGAGATATTTTTTACCCAGATGTCCGGGACCCTGTGCTGCAATATCCTTGATCTGGAATTTGAATTCCAGCCCATCGGTTGGGCAAATAGCAATACAGGCGGTACAGTTATTACATTCCTGGCCAAAGCCATCGTTCAGCGGGTCAAGGCCGAGTTCACAGACTGCATTACATTTGGCACAATCATTACATTCAGCAACGATACGTTGAATTCTCAATACCCGGTAACGACCCAGCAGTGAGTACAGCGCACCACCCGGGCAGAGATAACGGCAAAAACCACGTCGCGCGACGAGCAAATCGAACAGTAGCGTCAATATGAAAAATACCAGCCCAGAACTAAAGCCACCCAGAGCAATAGCGTAAAACAGTTCGCGCCCGATAATTGCGGGTGGATAGATACTGGCGAAAAATACCGTGCCAAAAAAGCCTGACAACAGAACGCCAAGAGCTAATACGTAATATTTAAGATTTAGGCTAATGCCCTTGCTGCCAACTCTTAACCCCATGCGTTTTAACATCATGCGGATATTTGTATTGAGTTCATATAAAAAGATTGCCGGACATATCCAGCCACAGTAGAAGCGGCCAAATAACAGGGTGAGAAGGACTGGAATCAGGATGGCCAGTAGCAACGGTTGATGCATGGACAGACCCGCTGCAAATTGTCCCAGCCCGGCGAGTGGATCTGAAATCATAAAACCAAAGAAATTGCCTGACCAGGTGGTTCCTTTGATGGCGTCCAGTTCGTTTTCCGGGTCACTGCCGACAAACGGCTGGGTCAGGGTTTCCATTATGTCGTAGAGCTGTTTTTCTGAATCGGCCAGCAAATCATAGGCATGGGATTCGAGAAAAGTCTGGTAGACATATATATATGGCAAAACAATCAGCATGGCGAATACCATGGTCAGTACAAGCCAGCGTAACTTGTTCAAATGTCTTTGAAATTTCAAAATATTATTTCAACAATGTCCGGTATGTGTATTTAGCCATAATTGGGAATAATGCGGATTGCCTGAGGCAATTGAATGCAGCTTCGTTCGCACAGACCACAGCCAACGCATTTATCAAGCACATGGGGTTGTTCTAACAGGCCAACACGAATCGCAACATCGGCCAACGGACAGGCGCGGTAGCAAACACCACAGGTTTTTCCCTGCCAGGACAGGCATAACTGTCGGTCGACCACCGCTTTGCCCATCCGTACTTTACTGATGATTGGTTCAAGTGCACGTTTAATAGGTTGGATAGCGCCACTTGGGCAGATATCACCACACTTCATGCACAGGATGCATGCTTTCTCACGAGGAATAATGTAAGGCGTATCCATCGAGGCAAAGCCGTTTTCCAGACCAAAATAACGGATGCAGCGATTGGGGCAGACCGCACTGCATTGACCGCAATGAATACATTGACTGGCAAATTCTTTTTCTGGTAATGAACCAGGTGGTCTTAAAAAACGAATAGAGGGTTGATTTTGTGCCGCATGCACAGGCTGAACAGCCAGTGCAATTGCACTGGCTATCAGTTCTTTCAAGAAGTTTCTTCGATCAGTGTTTTCTACTGATGGGGCGATAGTGTCACAGCTAGATTTTTTCAATTCTCGCTGCATTTTTCTTGAAGTCAACCTGACCAGAGACCGGATCATAAACTCGGCTGGTGACACGATTGGCTAGCCATTTGTTTTTCTTTGGATCTGCACTATCTGCGACCGACAGATTCCAGGGACCAAACATATATCCACGAGGTACATAGTTACGTGCCGGTTTCACCAAAGAGTCAGTACCGCCAATTTGTGCCCGTGCTTCCAGTGAACCACGGCGAGTGATGACACGTACTTTGTCACCATCTGTAATACCAAGGTCTTTGGCGTCATCCGCATGCATTTCTACATACATCTCAGGCACTAATCGTGCTGTGGTTGGGCTACGGTTGGATTTAGCTGTATGGAAATGCTCGTACACCACACCCAGACCAAACCAGTATGGATACTTGTCTTTAGGCACATCATTCCATTTTCTTCCCCTGAATTTTTCATCAGGAATATCAGGTGTGAGTGCTTTATCGCGGGCTTCCTTGACGATATCCATATTATCCGTCACGTAGTGATCTTTTTTAACACCAAACTCCATCAGTTTCTTGGTCAGTTCTTCACGGTTTGAATAGTCCTGCTCACACAGTTTCATATTAACCTTGCCGTCTTTGGTGCGGAAGTAACCGTAAGGCTTGGATTTCCATACTCCTTCCTGAGCCATGTAACGGCGTTGGGTACCACCGTTTTGTGCTGACTCATAAGTCGGTGCCGGCCATTGAATACCACGTAATTTTTTCAGTTGCTCGTAAGGTGATACACCATCGATTTTTTCAACTTCCAGGATACCAGTCAGATCGGCATCAGTACCTTCCGATGCAGCACATATATCGCGGAAGATAGCTTCTGAATCGATAAACCCAGTTTTAGGACTTTTTGGCCAGGGAAAAATCTTGTGCCCATCCATACCGAGCAGTTCTGCAATGCGCTCACCTTTATGTACCACCAGATCAAGATCAGGCAGGCAGCCTTCAGGAGGCATTGCGCCCTGCTCACAGATATTGATGCGGCGTTCGGAACTGATATAAACACCCTCAACTTCACCCCAGGTTGCAGCCGGAAAGATCACGTCGGCATACAGGTTGTTGGGGGCATGGCGGTAAATTTCCTGCACCACATTAAAGCTCTTGCTTAATCCTGGACGGACACAGTTCTCCTGATCCGGCAAGTCGATATGAGTTGCATACACCAGGAACATGGCTTTTACATCACCTTGCATGGCGCGCTCCATCATGCCCACAGCCATTCCGGCATTTGGAGAATTAAGTGCAATCTTGAGGTTGGCTTCAGGTACTCTCCAGTGCTTGGCCATGTGTTTTAAATGAGACAGATTTTTTAATCCGATATTGAAAGGCAGGCGACCGGTCAAACCACCGGTGAAACGCTCACCCATCGCGTTGGGCTGACCCGTCATGGAGAAAGGCCCACAACCCGGTTTTGCCAGGTTACCGGTAAGGGTTAACAGGTTAATGATGGAGATAACGTTGTGCTGACCATGAATGTGCTGGTTGTAACCGATACCCCACATGATAATAACGCCGCCATAACCAACATTACTACCGGCAGTATTTTGCTTGCCTTTGGCACGTGCCAGACGTTTACGGGTTGCATCAGCAAACATTCCAGCGACTTTGCGAATCAGTTCCGGGTTTACATCATGGTTTTCGCCGCCCATTCTGTCCTGAACCTGTTCAGGGCTGTAACGCTCTTCAACACCTTTAATGTATTCTTCCCAGCCATTGACGTGCTTCTTCAGGAAAGGCCAGTCAATAACATCATCATGATCCTTCAATAACACATGTGCGATCGAATTAAGGAATGAGATATCACCATTTAAGATAGGTACATGCACCGTATTTTTCGGGTTTACATCTTCATAACCCATGACAGATCCTGTGCGGCGTGGGTCAACAATTACGGTTGGAATATCATTTTTCTTTTTGTGATCAGCAATACGCCAGAAGATAATTGGGTGAGACTCACGAGCATTGTGACCAAAGTGTATGACCATGTCAGTTAGCTCAATATCGTCATAAGCCAGTGGTGGTGTATCAGAACCCAGTGTGGCGAAGTAGCCGGTTACAGCAGAAGTCATGCACATTCTGGCGTTTGCCTCGATCGTGTTAGAACCCAGCACGCCTTTCATAAACAGGTTTTCCAGGTACTGGCCTTCTACTGTCAGCTGACCGGAGCCGTAGAGCGCGATTGAGTTTCCGCCATATTTGTTATGATAGTAAACGATCCTTTGCGCCACCATCTCTGAGGCTTCTTCATAATCCACTCGTATGAAATGTTCTTCATCGAATGAACCTTTGCTTTTTGTAACAAAATCCATATCACCATGACCGGGTTTTTGCCACTCTTCCCAAACGTCTTTTCGAACGTAGGGTTGACCTTCCATACGATCCACATAAATCGGTTCAGCCGCAGTTAACCCTTTGATGCACTGAAGGCCATAGTTCGTGGGATGGTCTTTGTCAGGACGCATAGAAACAATCTTGCCATTTTCTGACTGGATGATGGTGCCACAGCCAACACCGCAATAGGGGCATTGTCCCAGAGCAGTGGTGCGTGTTGCGGATGAGGCATCATCTGTTCCCGAGGCGGCTTCTGCCAACTCTGGGTTGGCACCGGTTAGCAGTGATGTACCGACGGTTGCCCCGGTTGTAAAGGCACTTGTTTTCAGGAAGTCGCGACGAGTAAAACCTTTCTTTAATCGTTTCATAATTCTTTTACCTTAATTTTATATGTATTGTCTGGTAGGTATGTTATTTAGCCAGTGTTCGCATATAGACAATGACATCATCTATTTCGCGATCGCTAAGATTGGCTAAGCCAGCAGAGCCAGAATACCCGAGCATTCTGGTGTTAGAACGTCCGTATTTGATTGTTTCACGTAAAAAACCATCGCTGGCTATTGCCAGAAAACTCTTGTTACCAAGTGCTGTGCCTGTACCTCCGGCAAGATAACCATCACCATTTTTACCGTGACAGGTAGAGCAGATATAGTCGAACCAGGTTTTTCCTAAACGTGGGTCGCCGTGTGCATCTTGCTGTGCGTCAACTTCTTTAGAACGATTGGGTACGTCGGACAAGGAGCGCAGATAAATCACGATCTGTTCAATCTTGGTGCGCCCAAGGTGGGCAAAAGGCATCATGGCTGTTCCTGGACGTCCATCACGGATGGTGCTGAGCAAAAACTTGTCTGATGAAATACTCAGTAACTCTGGGTTAGATAGCGATGGGGCAAAACCGGGTTTGCCAATCGCATCGGCCTGGTGACAGAACTGACAGTTTTGATCAAACAGTCTTTTGCCTTCGGTTGCATCACTGTTGGATGCTGCAGATGCCTGAAGGCCTCCCGATGCCAATGCTATCCCGAACAGGGCGGTGAACAGTGTTCTATGTTTTATCATTGACTCCTTCCTTAATATATGTTGTGGGTTTAGATATTGTAGATTTAATGTAACGGCAATCTGACTATGTACTTCACCAGCCCCAATCATCATCACCTTCAGGTGCCTGTGCCATGTTTTCGTGACAGAGCCCGCATTTGGTTTGTTGTTCTTCTATTTTAGTATGAATTTCGTCAATGGTGTTTTTGCTGTCCGAATTTTCGGGTAATTCGTGCGCTATCCCTTGGTGACAATCGATACAGGTTTTGTTTGGGGTTGGATCATTCGGGGAGACAGAAACATACAATGGGGCTGTTTCCCCCATCTCCTCTCTTATTGTCTGCCTTAAGCTTTTCGCCTGTGCCATCGTATGAAAAATTCTGGCATTTGGGGATTGTAGTTCTGTCAACATGGCTTCATTGCTGTGGCAGTTACGGCACTCACGGGAATCGGATGCTCTCATGCTTTGCCAGACATAATTGGCCAATGCCGGCCTTTTATCAATAAATTTTTCCCGGGTATCGATGCTGCCTATGATTTTGTGATACAACTCGCTGAGCCCCATGCTCTTACGAATCATTTTACCCGTCCAGTTTTTTGGCACATGACAATCAGGGCAGGAAGCCTGCACCCCGGAGCGATTGGCAAAATGCACTGACTTGCGATATTCCTGGTATACGTTGTCTTTCATTTCATGGCATGAGATGCAGAATCGCTCATCGTTTGTCATATCCACTGCCGCGTTAAAGCCACCCCAAAAGATAATACCGGCTAAAAAAAACAACAGGCCCGCTGGTAGTGATAGGATTTTCAATCCAACCTTCCAGTATTTCAATTTCAGGTAAGACATTAAATGTGTGGCTGTTTTTAAGATAGATATACATTTAGATAATAGACAGTAAGGTAGAATACATTATCCAAGTTAAAATACATTATTCCATGTTAAAAAATATTGATCCTAATCAAGTAAGAGTGGAAAAAGAATTGATCAATATCAAATGAATTGTCTCCACTCCTCCCAGTATTTGAATGCGTCGTAATCCCAATTCGGCTGCCCGCAGGGTGCGGAAATCAGTGGTAAATTGGTAAGTCCATTTGTATTTTGCACACGTTTTTGGTGATGTCAAGGAGTTGTTCTTCCATCGCCCCCGCAGATCCGGTGTCCGCGCCGGCCCCGGGCTTAAAAAGGGGCTTTGATCAAAACCGGATAAAGTTTTTCAGCTTGGCAGATAATACTGATGGAACAATAACATATATCTTATTTATAGTGACATGACAGGGCTGGAATTATGAGCAAAGCAGAATCACAAAGGGATAGATAAGCGGCCTAATTAAAGATGTTGACAAGGTTCTATAACATGGTTAATTGGCTATACCAATTACGGGATATTGACTGTTTTTATGCGTAATATAGAGAATTGTTCATACTGGACAGTGGCCGCGTTTGATGTTGTTGGTAGCGCATAGCCATACCGCAAGGTCTATACAAAAGTCTTATAGGCCAAAAAGCGGTTTTAGCAACGGTCACCCCAGCCGCACTTCTATGCGCTCCTTGCCCTTGCCCGGGTTGCGTCTGTTTAGTCTTATCTCACCAACCTCTGCGGTTGATCGCATATGTGTTCCGCCACAAGGCACCTTGGAAAAACCTTCGATTTGCCAATAACGCCGTTCACTCCCCTCATCACTGAACTCACTGATTATCGTCAGATCACGCTGAATGAGTTCATTGGCATCACTTTCCAGCTCCGGAATATGGGTGTTGAAGTTCTCCTCTGCAACAAAATCGATACGGGCTTTCTCACTACCGATATGCGCACCAATCTTTTCGATCCCGGGAAACTTACGGTAAACAAGCTCCAGTACAATCTCTGCGGCGAAGTGGAGCCGCATCAAGAGCTCTCTCCTCAGCCAATCTATCTCTACCTCCACAAGCTGTCCCACTCGTAACCTATGGTGGAGTGGAAGTTGATAGCTGATTTCTAACCCCTCTTTGCTGGCCGCCAGAACTGGCAATCCAGCTATCGTCCCCGCATCGCTCTCTTGTCCTCCGGATTGAGCAAAAAAGATGGTTGATTCGAGCATAACCAGATCGCCTGCAACCTCACTGACAGTTGTCGTCAGATGGGTTTGATAGGGATCTTCCCAAAACAGTTTGTTTGTCACGTTCTGCCCCCAACCATCATCGCGGCCAAAGATCCTCTCTTGGGAGGTTAACGGGTCTCTTTTCATAATGCTTCAGCCCTATCAGAGCAACCGCAACCAAGAGGATAACCGGCAACACAGAAATATTGATTGTCACCCACCCAAATAGATTTTGAATCAAACCTGAACTCAGAGAGGTGACCCCGACCACAGTCAACACAAGAAAATCATTCAACCCTTGAGTCCTCGCCTTCTCTTCCGGCTTATATGTTGTGGTCACCAAATCTGTCGCTCCAACAAACAAAAAATTCCATCCAAGACCGAGCAGGAAAAGGGCTATCCAAAAGTGCTCTCGCGTCACCCCTGACAGATTGATCACTGCACTGATTCCAAGCAAGAGGGCGCCAAGGAGCATAATGTTCAGCACCCCGAAACGGTTAATCAAATGACCGGTGAAAAAAGAGGGTGCAAACATGCCAAAGACATGCCACTGAATGACCAGCGCCGTATCTGAGAAGTGAAGCCCATGGAATGACATCGCAAGGGGAGTCGCCACCATGACAAGACTCATCACACCATAGCACACCATCCCGCTCAATACGGCAACAAGAAATCTGGGCTGCAAGGCTATCTCAATAAGCTTCCGTCCTTTTGAGCGGACCTCTTCAGCTGAAGGATGTGGGAGGTGAAGACTGATCAAGACCACGGCGGCGATCACCTGAAACAGGGCCAGTGTGAGGTAACCGCCCGCAAAGAGTGCTCCAGAAACGAGTTCACTGCTCCAGTTGGCCAGATTTGGGCCGGTAAAAGCGGCAACCACACCACCCGCCATCACCAGTGAGATTGCCTTACTGCGAAATTCAGGCTCAGCAATATCTGCTGCAGCAAAGCGATAATAGTATCCGAATGAGTTGAACATGCCGATCAGGGCGGCACCCAGACAGTAGGTGATGAACTCACCCTCTATAATTGCCCAGGCACTGATAAGTGCCCCTATCATGCCGATACCGAGACCCAACAGAAAACCCTGCTTTCGCCCTATTCGTCTCATTATCAATGAAGCGGGCATGGTGGTCGCCATAGCACTAAAATATTGAATACCCAGGGGTAGAGTAGCCCACATCGGACCCGGGGCCAGGTCAGTGCCCACCAACGCAGATACGGCGATAACCAGTGAGCTTCCAGACATCATCAGTGCCTGACAAAGTGCCAGGACAACTACATTTTGACGATTATTTTTCACTACTTAACCAGAAGATATAGGGCTACATGTTTCGTCGGTATTGGCCGCCCACCTGAAAGAGTGTCTGGGTAATTTCACCTAATGAACAGTGTTTGACCGCCTCCATCAATGCCGCAAAGACATTGCCACCCTCAAGTGCTGTTTGTTGCAGCTGCCGAGATGCGTCAACTCCTGTAGTTTGATGTCTCTTTTTAAAATCCTGGAGGCGATTGAGTTGACTCTCCTTCTCACTCCCAGTGGACCGAGCCAGTTCAACGCTCTGGTGCTCCTCAGGATTTGGATTCTCAAAAGTATTCACTCCAATGACAGGATAGCTGCCATCATGTTTCTTATGTTCATATTCAAGTGACTCATCCTGAATCCTCCCTCGCTGGTAGCCCGTCTCCATTGCCCCAAGGACCCCTCCACGTTCACTTAACTTCTCAAACTCTGCAAGGACGGCTTCTTCGACCAGATCTGTCAACTCCTCAACAACAAAACTACCCTGGTTGGGATTCTCATTTTTAGCCAGGCCCCATTCGCTATTAATGATCAACTGGATTGCCAGTGCTCGGCGTACGGACTCCTCTGAAGGAGTAGTGATGGCCTCATCATGGGCATTGGTGTGGAGGCTGTTGCAGTTGTCGTAGACGGCAATAAGCGCCTGAAGAGTGGTTCGGATCTCATTAAAATTCATCTCCTGAGCATGAAGTGATCGCCCAGAGGTCTGAATATGGTATTTCAGTTTTTGACTTCGGCTATTCGCTCCATAGCGCTCTCTCAACGAAACAGCCCATATTCTTCGAGCGACTCGGCCCAGCACGGTATATTCCGGGTCCATTCCATGACTGAAGAAGAAGGAGAGATTATGGGCAAAATCATCAATGTTCATTCCTCGTGCCAGATAACTCTCAACATAGGTAAACCCGTTTGCCAGAGTAAACGCCAGCTGGGTAATGGGGTTGGCTCCCGCTTCAGCAATGTGGTAGCCGGAGATAGAGACGGAGTAGAAGTTCCTGATGTTGCGCTCGATAAAGTACTCCTGGATATCTCCCATCATCTTGAGGCTAAACTCCGTTGAGAAAAGACAGGTGTTTTGCCCCTGATCTTCTTTCAGGATATCTGCCTGAACGGTACCTCTTACATTTTCAAGTGTCTGGCTTACTATCTCTGCCTCTTCCCCATCCTCTGGATCTCTTCCATATTGATCAATAAATTTCTCTTTTTGCTGATCAATCGCGGTATTGAGATACATCGCGAGGAGGGTTGGTGCAGGACCATTAATGGTCATTGAGACTGATGTTTTCGGATCACAGAGATCGAACCCGGCATAGAGTACTTTCATATCATCCAGGGTGGCGACAGAGACCCCTGAATTTCCCACCTTGCCATAAATATCAGGACGCAAGTCTGGATCTGTCCCATAGAGAGTAACAGAGTCAAACGCAGTAGAGAGCCGCTTTGCCGTGGAGTGACGTGAGAGGTACTTGAATCTCTCATTGGTACGAAAGGGATCACCTTCACCGGCAAACATCCGGGTCGGATCTTCACTCTCCCGCTTAAATTGAAACACCCCTGCCGTATAGGGAAATGAGCCAGGCACATTTTCGAGCATCAGCCATCTGAGTCGGTCGCCCTGATCACTGTATTTCGGCAGGGCCACCTTAGGAATCAGGCTCTGCGAAAGGGATTGATAATAGAACTCACTCCTCTGATAGTACTGCTTCATTCGATCCCAACCGGCAAGGAGCTCACTTGATTCAGGATTAAGCGTGTTATGCCGTTCCCCCGCAAGGGTTTTGATCGCTTTACTCTCACCGCCTGCCCTCTCTACCATCTGAGCAGATGAGGTGAGTTGTTGGTGCTCCCTCGCTATCTCTGACTGTTGTTCAGCCTCCCTTCGATAGTGACGTACTGACTCAGCGATCTCAGCAAGATAATGAACCTGCTGGATTGGAACGATGGGTGATAGAGGGAGTGAAGCGGTTGTTTGAGGAGGATTGGAGATTCCTCTGTCCCCTTGCCATCCCCTCTCAACCAGAAGCTGATTCAACCGCTGATAGAGCGATGAGACTCCACTATCATTGAAATGGGAGGCCATGGTACCGAAGACCGGGAGAGCCTCTGGAGCTTTAGAGAAAGATTCTTGATTGCGCTGGACCTGCTTTCGAACATCACGGAGCGCGTCCTCAGCGCCCTGTCTGTCAAATTTATTAATTGCAACCAGATCGGCATAATCGAGCATATCTATCTTTTCGAGCTGAGTCGCGGCACCGAACTCCGGGGTCATCACATAGAGCGAGAGGTCGACAAAAGGGACAATGCCCATACTTCCCTGGCCAATACCGGGTGTTTCGATGATGATCAAGTCATAACCAGCGAGTCGTGTCGCTGCCACCATCAACTCAAGAGAGAGGGGTATCTCTCCCTCAGCCTGTCGTGTGGCAAGAGAGCGCATAAAGATCTGGGGAGTGTGAATGGCATTCATCCGAATACGATCACCGAGTAGTGCCCCTCCTGTCTTCCTTCTTGATGGGTCGATCGCCAAGATGGCGATCTTCAGCTTTTCCTGATAATCAAGCCTGAAGCGGAGAACAAGTTCATCGGTTAATGATGATTTGCCCGATCCTCCAGTACCGGTAATACCGAGAACCATTGGATCTGCATACTGTTTGGGATCGTTCCCCCTCCTGTCCACGGTGAGCTTCTCAACCAGTGATTCATCGGCAGTACCATTTTCCAAATGGGTCAGAAGCCGGGGTAGCGTCACCCGATCATTGGATTTGATATTTTCCAGATCGGTTGTTGTCAGCAACCCCCTCTCCTCTTTGGATGCAATCGAAATCATATCCTCAATCATGCCGTTGAGGCCGAGGGATTGACCTGCTTCCGGGGAGTAGATTCTAGATACCCCTGATGCTTCTAAGCTGATGATTTCATCGGCAACAATGACCCCACCGCCACCACCAAAGACCTTGATTCCCGAATAGCCGGAGCTCTTTAGCTCCTCAATAAGGTAGGTATAAAACTCCATATGCCCACCCTGATATGAGCTCACCGCTATGGCATCAACATCTTCCTGAATGGCCGCACTGACGATCTCATCAACGGAGCGGTTATGACCAAGGTGGATAACCTCAACACCTTTCGACTGCAGCATCCGTCGAATGATATTGATTGTGGCATCGTGACCATCAAAGAGGCTGGTTGCCGTTAAGAACCGCAATTTCTTGTTTAAAGGTCTGTTTTTATTGGCCACAGGATATAGTTGGTCATCTGAAGATTGACACTAGAACGATTCTCTATTACGTTTACGTTAACGTCAATCATTTAATGCCTGAGATCGGCTTTGCCCATCAGGCCAAACCAAGATCTAAGGAGTAGGAAAAACTTTGGGAAATTTGGTTACCCTTTCATACAGCATCTCTGATCTTGCCAAAGAGTTCGGAATTACCACCCGAACTATCCGTTACTACGAAGATCACCGGCTGCTATCCCCTTCACGTCGTGGAAGAACGCGGATCTATGATCAGCGTGACCACACCAGGTTGAAACTGGTCCTGCGAGGAAAAAGACTGGGCTTTTCATTAAAAGTCATTGAAGAAGTTCTCGATATGTACGATGCAGAGCCTGGTGAGGTGGGTCAACTTCACTACCTACTGGAGAAGATAATCCACCGCAGAGCACTGATGGAGCAACAGCAAAAAGACATTGAGAACTCAATTTCCGATCTAATAGCACTCGAGAATCAATGTAACAAACACCTCAAGTCGCTAACCTGACCCCTGAATCCCCAAACTAGAGTGGATTGAAAGAGTACTCACTCACTTCCCAGGCTTCTTCAGAGGTTGCGAGAACCAGACAGGAGGGGCCACCGTAGGTCCGGGATCGCCCAGATGCCCCTGGATTAATCACCCAGGGAGTAGACCCGGTATCAATAATTCGCTGGTGGCTGTGACCATAGACAATCACTCTTGAATCCGGATATTTTTGGCGCAGGACCTCATGAGGATCGCTCTGTTGAAGCGCAGCATAACCATGCTCAACTGAGAGTCGACCACCCGGCAGATCAAGATGGCGGATTTCTGGGATATTTTGCAGATACACCCTGTCGTTGACTGGCCAGTAGCCAGCCACATCATTATTTCCTCTGACGGCAGTGATGTAGCCAAGCCTTGTCTCTAGAGAGACCAGGGAATTTGCATTTCCAATATCTCCGGCATGAACGGCAATATCGCACTTAGCAACAACATCAATGATGCGAGGGTCGATAAATCCATGAGTGTCAGAAACTATCCCTACCTTAATCTTTTCCTGAATATTGAGATTCACTCTTACCGTTCCCTCGATACAATCGTTCTTCTGAGATACTGAATTTGATGGCTAAACTGAGCTCGAGTCCCTCTATTGAGGCGTTCACTTACTCTTCATCAACCGCATCTCGCTTTGCCTGCTCCTGTTTGGCAAGATGGCGATCAACTTCTGCTTTATGCCTGGCCTCAATGATCTCTTTTCGCTCATCCCAACGCTTTTCAATTGCCTGATCCACCATAGCAATAGTCTGTTCATCAAAGAAGACCTGTTTCATCAACTTAAAGCCAAATTGCATCAAATCGGCATCACTGCTTTTAAGTAGTGAGAGGGCCTTCTCTTCTAAGACATAGGTTTTGGTAAAAGCTTCACTTAAGACAAAGCGGCGAAACCGATCAATATCGTAACTGGCCATAAAAAAGAGCTGAAAACTGATCTCGGGCGGTTTGCCAACTGCCGGCCCTGCAGAGCGTTTTTTGAGGATGATCTGATACCACTCGCGATTGAGTTCATCATACTCCACTACTCCTTGCTCTTTTCTATAATCCTCAAGCGAAATAGAGCGAGATTCATTATGACCATGACAGTGATCCTCTCGAACGAGAAAATAGTGCGCTTCATCCGAGGTGGCTTCACTCTCTTTCATCGCCATCAGGCCCGCCGGATAGTACCGGCAAGCTGTCGGCCGATCCTCATAGACGGAACACCCCTGATCACTGACCAAGAGGCAGACCGGGGCTTCGTCTTCTGTTCTCAGCTTGATTCCCGGCATCCCGTGTTGATCCATCTCAAAAGGGACTGTGTGTTGCTGAAGAAACTCAGTTGAAGTGATCCCTAATCGCTTTTTAAGACGAACAACATCATAGGGAGTAAGAGTAATGTCTGCCTGGCGACAGCAGGCATTAAAACAGGAGATGCCCTGATGGCAATTAAACCGAAGCTCATCACGCTTGCCCAGCTTTGCTGGCACCAGGGGACTATCAAAAGGAAGATCAGGTGCATCGCTACTCATGGCCAAAATCCCGGGCGGGTGCAGCATTTTCGAAATTCCAGTTCATTTTCTCGATCCTTGAATTTTGGATTATCAGTCACAACCAAGCTGGTCAGCAAGATCGTGAAAATCTTTGGCAAAAAAGGCGAAGTCCGGTTCGGGTAGCAGGTCGGGTTTTTTTGAATTTCCGAATTCGTTTGGCCGTGTTACTAGTGCAGCGTGGAGTCCTGCGTTGATCGCACCGCGCAGATCACCATTATGAGCTGCTACTAGCATCACCTCTTCTGGTTCCAGCCCCAGTAATTGCGCCGTACGCTGGTATGCCCATGGGTGTGTTTTATATTTACCTGCCAATTCGGCCGAGAGCACAGCATCCCACGGCAGGTTTGCAAACTTAGCCATATTTGTCAGCAAGGCTACGTTTCCATTTGATAGTGATGTCACGATAAATTTCGATTTCAATCGAGTCAGCCCTGCGGTTGAATCAGGCCACCCTTCCAGCCGGTGCCAGGATTTGTTGAAGTCGACAATCTCATCTTCCTCCAAAGTAGGGAATTCGTATTTTTCGATTAGTAGTTCTAATCGATCGCGATGAATTTCGTCGACGATTTTCCATTTATCTTCACCTGAATTTACTTTGATCATTCCGGAGTGATATCCGTCGCGCCAGTCGTCAGCAAATTGATCCCAGTCAGCTTCAACCCCGTGTTTGGATCCGAACTCTTGTGCTTGGCGGGCGATAGAGGTGCGCCAATCAACGACCGTTCCGAAGACATCGAACACCAGTGCTTTTATGTTTTTAACATTCAAATACCATCTCCCTGGAAATTAATTTAGTCGAGCGTATGTCTCTATCAGTCACAAGGCGGTATTCTATTTGTTCGGACACAGGAGTCCCCCAGTTAAATGAGTTCTGAATCCTCAGAATTCATTTAGACTTCACAGCCAAAAAAAAATCCGGACGTCTGTAACGCCCGGATTATACGACTCGTGTCGATTTTATCTACTTAAAGAGCTTGGACTTATCAACGAGATCCACATGGGCTCGTTTAAAGCAGGTCCAGGTATGGGTGCTCTTGTCGTAGATTGAGTTGACGAAGCACTTCCAGTTCTCCTCATCAATAAAGTTTTTGTCGGTGCGGTAGTAGAAACCCGGGTAACGGGACTCTTCACGGAACTCAATGTGTTTCATGTGAGCTTCTGCGGTAAGGATTCGATGATAGTTCTCCCAGGCCCGCAAGAGTTCATGCAGGTCCTTGGCACGCATCTTCATCGCATCTTCTTTAAGGAAGGTCAGCTTCTCCTCAGCTATTTCCAACATGCGGTTGTTGGTGGTGTAGTAGGTCGCTACCCCCGCAACATATTCATCCATGATCTTCTGCAGACGGAACTGCAGCATCTTTGGAGTAATGTAGTTGGGGTTTACATCGATCGCAGTGGAGTAGTCCTTGTGCTCAAGGAAGGTTTTGACCGGTTGCATAATATCCGCAGCCAACTCCTCAGCAGAGGTATCAAGCTCAACAACGTAATCCTTGTTGTCGATCACATACTTGACCATAGACTTAGCACATATCCTTCCTTCGGCATGTGAACCGGAAGAGAACTTATGACCGGATGCACCCACACCGTCACCGGCAGTGAAGAGACCACTAACGGTAGTCATGGAGCGATATCCCCAGTTCCAACCGCTCGGGAGATGATCTGGAATTCCAGCCTCTGTCTCTTCATTCGGAGCACCTACATCAGTGGGTCCGGATACCCAGATTCCACAACAACCTGAATGTGAACCCAACAGATAGGGCTCGGTGGGCATCAACTCTGAGTTCTTTTTATCTGGCTCGATATTCTCACCGACCCAGACCCCACACTGGCCAACGCACATATCAAGGAAATCTTCCCATGCTTCGGCTTCAAGATGTTTTACCTCACGCGGGCTCAATGTCTCTCGAAGATTAGCAAGTGCTGTAACCGTGTCCATGAAGATTGGGCCGCGACCCTCCTTCATCTCTTTAAGCATCAGATGATTACGCAGACAAGAGGCCGGCACTGCCGCTTTACCGTAGGGAAGATAGTCATCCAGCATCTCAGCATTACTGGCCATGTAGTTCTCACCATAGGCATTGGTGGCCTTGGCTTTAAAGAGCAGGAACCACGCCCCAACGGGACCGTAACCGTCTTTGAAACGGGTAGGAACGAAGCGGTTCTCCATCATGGTCAGCTCTGCACCGGCTTCAGCGGCCATTGAATAGGTGGAACCCGCATTCCAGACAGGGTACCAGGCCCGACCTGTTCCCTCACCCACAGAACGTGGACGGAAAAGATTGACGCAACCCCCTGCCGCAAGCAGGACAGCCTTGGCCTTGTAGACATAAATTTTGTTCTCACGAACAGAGAAACCCGCTGCACCGGCAATACGGTTGGAGTCGTTCTTGTCATTGACCAGCTTAACGATGAAGATACGCTCCTGAATACGATCTATACCCAGTGCTTTTTTGGCGGCTTCAGCAACAATCCATTTATAGGATTCGCCATTGATCATGATCTGCCACCTGCCTGAGCGCACAGGTTTTCCGCCTTCAGCCAGTGGCGTCAGGCCCTGTGCACCGTCATGACGCTCGCCGTTCTCATCAGTCTTCCAGATGGGGAGGCCCCACTCTTCGAACATATGGACAGACTCATCAACATGACGTCCCAGATCATAAGCCAGGTCATCACGGGTGATGCCCATGAGGTCATTTGAGACCATACGGGCATAATCAGCCGGATCCTGCTCACTACCGATATAGGTGTTGATGGCTGACAGGCCCTGGGCTACGGCACCAGAACGGTCCAGAGCAGCCTTGTCCACCAGCTTGATTTTTAATTCACGGCCAAGTTCTTTCTCGGCCTGCTTTGCCCAGGGCATGATCTCAAATGCTGCGCCGCAGTTTGCCATGCCACCACCGATCATAAGAATATCGACTTCTTCTTCGATCAACTCAGGGTTACCAAAAGTACCTACTTCAGACATTTTTACTACCTCAATTCAGGTCTAAATCGGACTCGATCAAAGCCTTAAGCTTTGATCAGTTCGCTGCTATCGCCTGCACGGAAACCGTTTGCAGTGTGAAAAAACCCATTATCACTGATCTTGGCAAGATCAGCTTCGGGCTTGCCATCATAGGGATCGATTGATCCTTCAGGGGTAGTCCGAATTGGGAATTTAAACCGTTTCATGGTTCCGTTACGGAACTTGATGGTCCACATGATGGAGTCAGATCCACGCATTGGCTGAACAGAACCACCAAGCGGTACGATGTCAGCATAGTGGCGGGCTTCAATTGCACCCTGGGGACAGATCTTGACACAGGAATAGCACTCCCAGCACTGTTCTGGTTCCTGGTTAAACGCTTTCATGGCGTGACCCGTTTCAGAACCATCCTTGTCGAGTTTCATTAGGTTGTGGGGGCAAATGTACATGCAGGCAGTCCTGTCCTGTCCTTTGCATCCATCACACTTTTCAGTACGAACAAATGTCGGCATCGTTTTTCTCCGATGGTTAATCGAAACTTTTCAAATAGCCCCAAGCACTGATCACTGGGACCGGCATAATTCTGGCTCTGGCGCGCTAACAAAAAATCAGCCATCCAAATACAGAATGGAGGGTGAACTCTATCGTTGTCGGACCCGGAAAACTAATTAGAGTTACAATCAAAGTCATAAGGAGTGTTTATTTTACTTTCTACTTTTCATGACCACGCCTGGCCTCAATGTATCCAACCTAAACAGGTTATGAGCAATGGTTGGAAACCTTCCATTAAATTTAGATAAACACTATAACTTACTATTTATAATGGTATTTATTTCAAATTATTGGGTTATTTTATAACCCTAATGTGGTCTGAATCAGGGTTTTTTTAGCCTTAACATTTTTTCTGCCGGAGTCAGACTGATTAACCTAGTTTGTTAGTATGTTTATATCAGCGGTTAACAGATGCTCCCCAATCATCTTTTTAGAGCGGTGAGACTCTATGGGGGGGGCAAATGATCTCTATTGGCCTGCTTAACTTCAATCTCAATTTAACTCTTGAGATGACCTGCTCACAACAGCGCAGAACCGCAACGCCCGATGGCTGGGCCTGAATATTGGTAAGCGGGCTTAACTTAAATTAGAGCCCGAGCAGACCTTTACCCACCAGAGGGCTCTATTTACCGGCGATATCTTCGAGTTTCTTGGCCCGGATTATCTGACCATTTAACCCGGCCTCTTTAGCACTACTGCCGTAGGCAACACTCATCAACTGACTGTAGTAAGTGACGGGCATATTGAAGCTGGTGCCATATTGATGGTTAATCTGCTGCTGATAGATCTCTACATTCATCTGACAGACGGGGCAAGGGGTGACAATGAGGTCTGCCCCTCGATCATGGGCTGATTCAACAATATCCTTGATCTGGGCAAAGCTCTTCTCAGGCTCCGAGAATGCGAGAGCGCCACCACAGCAGGTCACCTTTTTATCGTAGTCCTCGATCGGTTCGCCGCCAACCGTCTCGACTATCTTGTCGAGATATTTAGGATTCTCAAACGACTCGCCATCTATTCCAAATGGACGATTGGTCTGACAGCCCACGTAACCGGCAACCTTGACCCCTTCCAGAGGCTTAACAACGGGGGCCGCCATCTCCTCATAGCCAATATCCTCAATCAGGGATTCGACCATATGGCGAACCTTGACCTCATTCTTGAAATGACGCTCAAGACCCGCCTCTTTCAGAACTTCCAGGGTATCAGTCAGAATGGTCTCCGATTGACGGATTCTCTCCTGGCACTCCCGGGTGCCCAGCCAGCAGGCCGCACAGGTGGCAACAATATCCTGCTCAGGATTGTGTTGTTCAGAGAGCGCTATATTTCTTGCATTCATCGCCAGGCGAGGCAACTCCCCGCCACCACAATAACCGATTGAAGCAGAACAACAGTTCCAATCCGGTATCTCGTTAAGTTGAATATCAAGCTTGCTGCACATCGTCTCTACTGAAGTCATCATGTTGGATGCCGACGCCTTCTTCTCTGATGAGCAACCCGGATAGAATGAGTAAGTGTACTTTGCCATTTTCTGTGACTCTCTAATCAGCTGTTATAACCTTTACGATGATCTTCAATCTCAAATGCCTTCTTCAGCATCTTGTCGATATCGCCCGAGCCCTTGCAACCTCTACCCTGAACCAGACCAAAAGGGTCCAACCTGCCCGTCATGAACATCCCGATACCAATCTTCTTCATCGCCAGGGATTTTTTTATTCCGTTCATAAAACCATCCATAAAATAGAGGCCGAGAGAGATCTTCAACTCATTGGCCCGACCTGTTTTGGTAACATTGTTCCAGAACATCTGGGCAAAACGACGCGTCGGATTCTCCTGATGGGCAACTCCCAATCGATGGGCATAATTAGCCAGACCATGCATGATATGGGTTATTGGAAGCTCCCGGGGGCATCGAACAATGCAGTTGTAACACGAGGTGCACATCCACATTGAATCTGATGCCAGCACCTCATCCCGCTTGCCGGCCCTGATCATCATGAAGATCTCCTGAGGGGGATGGTCCCAATGGGGGCCGAGCGGGCATGAGCCGGCACAGACTCCGCACTGCATACACATCCTGACCCAATCACCCTCTTCAACATTCTCTTCAACCTCTTTGAGAAAGTTGTTTTTATATCTATCAACCTTAGCGGTATTTGTTGAACCCATTCCCTGCGCTCCCTTAGAACTTGAACGGGGATAACCCGATCTCATTGATCTGATCGACAAAATCATTCAGCAATTGAGGCGCACGCCTGATATCAGTAATTTCAACTTCAAGTGTACTCACCCGTTCAGCTTCGAGCTGAAGCTGTTGCAGAGTGTCATCAATTTTACTCATTCGGTAGTGAGCCATCTCAGAACCTTTGACAAAGTGGCACTGATAATCGTCCCCCTTCTTGCACCCCATCAGTACAATTCCATCGTAGCCACAATTGAGTGCGTCCTTAACCCAGATATCATTAACTGAACCCAGGCAGCGAACCGGAATAACCCGAACATAGGCACTGTAGTGATTGCCATTTCTGGCTGCCATATCAAGAGCAGGATAGGCATCATTTTCACACGCCAGGACCAGAATACGAGGTTTCTCTTCGAACTCGTCAGGAACATCAACTGATTTCAGCTGTTGTCCTACAGTGTCTATCGAATAGTTTTCAAATGAGATGACCCGAACAGGGCAGGCCCCCATACAGGTGCCGCATCGTCGACAACGCCCCTCATTAAAGAGAGGATATCCTGCATCATCTTCATTGATGGCGCCAAACGGACACTCCACAGTACACCGTTTACACTGTGTGCAGCCCTCTTTGCGAAACGAGGGGAAGCTCAAATCACCTGACCTGGGATGGGCCGCTCTTCCGAGGGCCGCATTTTCCGCTGCCTGGATAGCCTTGAGTGCGGCACCGGTAGCATCTTCGGTCGCTTGGGCGATGTCCATTGGCCTTCTAACAGGCCCGCATGCATAGATTCCTGTTCGTCTCGATTCATAGGGAAAGCAGATAAAGTGGGAATCACTGAAACCGTGCTGGAGATGAGGAAGATCAGCACCCTGACGGTAATCAAGGTTTAGTATGGACTCAACCGCAACCGAGACCGAAAGACTCTCCTCTTGTTTAGATCCTGCCTGGTTGCCATCATTTTCAGCTGTTTCTGCTTCCAGTTCAGCTTCAACATCAACTCCGGAATTAGGCACCTGTCCTGTCGCCAGGACCACCAGATCTGCAGACAGTGAGGTCACTTCATCAAGAATAAGATCTTTAAACCTAACTTCAAGGTCACTCCCACCGGTCTCGACTGATGACACCTCGCCCTTGGTGAAGGTGACTCTCTTGCGCTGGGCATTGCGGTAGAAATCCTCACCATTGCCGGGTGTACGCAGATCATTGTAGATAATTGCAGTCTCAATCTCAGGATTGGCATCCTTGAAATACATCGCCTGTTTAATACTGGTATTACAGCAGTGGCCTGAACAGTAGGAGAGTTCACCCTCTTTATCACTGCGCTGCCCGGCACACTGCACAAAAACGACACTCTCAACCTCTTTTCCATCTGAGGGGCGTTTTATTCTCTTTCCATCTGCTTCTTTGGCCAACAACTCCAACCCTGCCTGATCAACAACATTGGGGCTCTTTCCAAAGCCCATTTCAGGGAGTTGACTGGCGTCAAAATTCTCAAAGCCTGAGGCCTGAATAATCGCACCTGCATTCTCAGTCACCGTTGAACCGCTTGCGGTTGAGATATCGACACTGAACTGGCCTGGTGCTCCGCTGGTACGACCAACCGTCGCATTGAGGTGAACTGAAATCCTGTCATCTTCTTCTATAGACTGAACCATCTGCGCTATTTTGGTATCTTCCGGATCGGCAAAGGGCTCTTTACCCGGTGTTCGCTTCCAAAGTCGTCCAGCCCATCCTCCCAGTTGACCCTGTTTCTCAACCAGTATGACTGAATACCCCGCCTTGGAAATTTCCTTCGCAGCGGTCATCCCACTGATGCCGCCCCCGACTACAAGAATTGTCTTTGATGACCCTGCCTCACTATTTGCAGCCGGGCGGGTAACAAACCTGGCCTCAGCACAACCCATACGGACGTAATCATCAGCCATCTCCTGTGTGATCTCTCTATTTTCCTCACTATCGGGCTGAGCCCAGATCACGCCCTCTCGCAGATTGGTTCTGATCACCGCAACATCCTCAAGGCTGAAGGCAGCTGTTTTGGCACGTCGCGAACAGGCCGCCACAACAGCATGTGTCACTCCCTCATTATCGATATCGTTGCGAATGAGCTGGACTCCCTCTTCACTACAGAGGAAATCATGTTGCTGAACAACCCGTGCTTTTCCTTCACGTTGAGCAATATTGGCAAGCTGGTCTGTATCCAGTCGAGCTCCCAGCTCACACCCTCTACAGATATAGGCAGCGATTTTTTTCTCGTCAGCCACTGAAATTCTCCCTAGTTAATCCTACACCTTCAGTCAGAACGCCCAATCAGGCTGCTTCTGCCCTGGAAATTTGATTTACAACCTGGATGGCTCTCAGCGCTGCAGCAGTTGCACTCTGTACAGCCCGGTTTACATCGAGCGGATTGGTTGAACATCCCGCCCCGAAAAAAGCACCGTTTTCTTCATCCAGCTGAATAAACCCGCTTGCATCAGTAGAAATCTCTGATGTCAGAGCGTTGATATCGACACTGGGCTCCATCCCTATAGCAAGCACAACGAGATCATGTTCTGCGGCATAACGGTTATAGCCTTCTGTATCTACCCCATGAAGAATCGGATTACCACTGGCTTTATCTTCGGCAATATAAGCCACCTTTGACTTAACAAAGGAGACCTTTTCATCCTCTTGAACCCTGTTGTAAAACTCTTCAAATCGATCAATTGCGCGAATATCGATATAGTAGATTGTCGCCTCAGCTTCACTTTGTTCACCAAATTGCTCGGTGAGATAGGTCGTCTGTTTAAGCGTGGCCATACAACAGATGCGAGAGCAGTGGGTCAGGTGGTTTCGGTCGCGAGAACCGGCACACTGAATGAAAGCAATACTCTTTGCTTCGGCCCCATCTGAAGGCCTGACAAGCTTGCCGGCTGTGGGTCCTTTTGGATCCATCATTCTCTCAAACTCAACACTTGTAACCACATTCAAAAATCGATCATAGCCATAGGGCTGAATATTTCCGGCATCGTAGGGCTTCCATCCGGTGGCCCAGATGATCGCTCCCGCTTTGAGGTTGATTGTCTCTGCCTCCATCTCAAGGTCGATGGCTCCGACCGAACAGGCTGCTTTTGCCTTCTCTCCCTCCTCAGTGCCCACTATGCTTGGGTCGATAACATATTGCTGAGGATAGGCCATATCAAAAGGCAGATAGGCCGCCTTTGTCTTCGAGAGATTGTAGTCAAACGGGTTGGCGATCTCACTCGTCACTGCCGAAGAACAGGCGCCACAGGCTGTACACTTCTCATTAACAAAGCGAGGGGACTGGTTGACGGTAATTGAGTAGTCCCCGGCTTGACCCGATACGGCCTCAACTTCAGCCATCGTCAACACCTTTATTCGAGGATTGACTTTCAGGCGTCGCTGATTGATCTCCTGTCCGCAAGTGGGACGACAGAGCTTGGGGAAATATTTGTAAAGCTGGGCAACGCGGCCACCAAGAGAGGGGTTTTTTTCAATTAACACCACATCTTTGCCGCACTCTGCAGCTTCCAGTGCAGCAGTCATTCCGCTGATGCCACCACCGACCACGACGATAGTTTCGTTGGTTGCGACTACTTCTGTCATTTAACTTCTCCGCCGTTGATTAAATAAAAAAGATGAAGGGCAGACATCACTCGTTGCTCCAGGCCTGAGCCGGATACTTCACTTGCAGTTTGCAGGACCAATTAATCCCTCCGGCTAGTTGATGGACTGGAAGTAGTCGATCAGGACTTTTGCCACCTCGGGTCTGGAAAACTCTGCAGGAGGTGCAATTCCCTGACCCAACATCTCACGCACTTTGGTCCCTGAAAGGAGCACAAAATCCTCTTTGGTATGATCTTGAACATCTCTCATCATCACTACTTTATTGAGCTTTTTTGAATAAGCCGTATGATCAGCCCGGAAAATCTCAATCTCCAGAGCATTCTCTGGAACCTCTTGATCAAAAATGGTCTGGGCATCAAAAGCACCATAATAATCACCCACACCCGCGTGATCGCGTCCAATGATAAAGTGAGTTGCCCCCATATTTTGACGGAAGACGGCGTGAAGCACCCCTTCTCGCGGGCCGGCATAGAGCATATCGAACCCATAACCGGTAATCATCACTGAATTGGGAGGGAAATAGAGCTCCACCATCTTACGGATTGAATCATCCCGAACCGGCGCCGGGATATCCCCGGGCTTCAGTTTTCCCAGGAGCATATGGATCACACAACCATCCGCATCAACCGCTTCCATCGCCATTTTGCACAGCTCCTCATGGGCGCGATGCATCGGGTTGCGGGTCTGAAAAGCAACCACCTTCTGCCATCCATGCTCCTGAATCTGATTGCGGATCTCCACCGCCGTCCTGAAGGTATCGGGGAAATCGGTCTGGAAATAACTGAAGTTAAGAACCTGGATGGGACCGGAGAGAGTGACCTTGCCCTGGTTGTTAAAGGTGGCGGCACCAGGGTGGTCAGGATCAGATGTTCCATAGACGCGCTCTGTCATCATCGCCATCTCTTGATCGGAGAAGCTCTCAACGGCCTCAACATCCATTACCGCGAGCACAGGATTTCCTTCAACATTGGGATCACGCAAGGCAATTCGCGATCCGGCCTCCACCTCTTCCGCTCTCTCAACCAAGTTGAGAACTGGGGTTGGCCAGAAGAGCCCACTTGTGGTGTGCATATTTTCAGCAACTGAGAGGGCGTCAGCCTTTGTCATATAGCCGGTCAGTGGATTGAAATATCCAGCCCCGAGCATGACAGCATTGGCTGCTGTTGCAGAACTGACGATAATCGAAGGTAACGCTTGGGCTTCAAAAGCCAGGGCAGAGTGGGACTGTGGATCGCAGACAAAGAGTGGGTTGAGGGTCTCGGATGCATGTGGATTAATCATGTGTTCTCTCTTAGGAAAATCAGTTAAATAAAGCACCTTAAAAAGTGCGGCTCGTGATCTCGGATCTGGTTCACGGATGCCAAAATTATCATTCTCTTTTTAAGTGGATTTCTCTACTCCAGCTATTCACCAGCGCGCAAGTGTGCACTTAAACTTGCCAACACTCCAAATGAAGTTTCATACAACGGTATAAACCAGCCTTATCACTCAGCCGACACCTCTCAACAACCCCAGCAAAATCCAGCAGACAGACCGTTAAAGATTATGGATCGGATGCAATTTGCTGCAGACGGCCTCTAACAGCTGAGCGGGCCGATAGTTCAGGCCGGATTCAACAACCAGGCCAAAATATCAGGAATCAGCGATCCATCAACAAAGGCAGATACAGACTGACGGTCGGAACCATGATCAACAGGGTAAGACGAAAAATATCCGCCACCCAGAACGGGGTCACACCCTTGAAAATTGTTGAGGTGGAGGTATCAGGAAGCACGCCCTTGAGAACAAAAACATTCAACCCAATGGGCGGTGTGATCAGGCTGATTTCTGTTACCACCACAACAATAATTCCAAACCAGATCAAAACCATCTCGGGTGGGACATGCCCCCCAAAATCAAGCCCTGCTACCAGCGGATAAAAAACCGGCACGGTCAACAGGATCATTGATAGGGACTCAAGAATGCAGCCGAGGAGAATATAGACCAGCATAATGAGTAAAACCACAGTCAACGCTGGCAAGTTGAAACTGTTTACCCACTCAACCAGAAGGATGGATAGATCTGCCATATTGACGAAATCGACAAAAATGGTCGCCCCGATGAGAATACTAAAGATCATCGCAGTGGTTCGCACACTCTGAATCAGACTGTCGTAGAAGAGAGCGAGGGTGAGCCGACGACGTAAAAGGGCAAACAGAAATGCACCTGATGCACCGATTCCCGCCGCCTCAGTGGGGGTAAACCAGCCCAAATAGATCCCCCCCATCACTATCAGAAACAGCACGATAACCCCCCATACCCCTGACAGTGATCTCCAACGCTCTCGCCTGGAGACTCTCTGACCGGGCGGCCCTGCTGTGGGATCCCGCCAGATCGTATACTTGACGGCACCGAGATAAAAGAAGATGCCCACCAACCCTGGGAGAACACCGGCAATAAACAGTTTCCCGATATCCTCTTCAACCATCAGGCCATAGATGACCAGGATGACGCTGGGCGGAATCAAGATTCCAAGGGTACCCCCTGCCGCAATAGATCCTGCAGCCAGACTCTTTGAGTAGCCAAAGCGACGCATTGAGGGCATAGAGACATTCGCCATGGTTGCTGCAGTGGCCAGGCTTGACCCACAAACAGCACTAAAACCACCGCAAGACACCACCGTAGCCATCGCCAACCCCCCTTTGCGATGGCCAAGAAATGCATTTGAAGCAGCATAGAGTTCATCTGACAACCCAGCACGAGTGACAAAATTCCCCATTAAAATGAACAGCGGAACAACTGAGAGCCCATAATTGAGTCCGGTCTCATATGTCACCTGGGCAATTTGTGCCATTGCGGCATCAAAACTTACCAACAGGGCAAAGCCAATCGTTCCTACCAGACCCATTGCAAACGCAATGGGCATGCCGAGCACAAGCAAGACAAGAAGCGCAATAAAGCCTAGGATTGAGACGATCAAGTGTTACTCCAGGGTAAACCTAATTTTTTGAAAACAGCTTTGCCCAGGCAAGGAAAAAGAAGACGATAGCAGTCAGACCTGTCATGATGAACATAAAAAAGGTGAGGGGTGACAGAGGGATAAGCAGAATTGCCGTGGTATCGCCGTAAGCGACGGTCTCCTCCCATCTCAACCAGAGCTGGTAACAGACGACAGAGATCATCCCCCCAGAGATCAGGCTTATCACGCCATCACGAATGGGGAGAATGCGCTTGGGGATGAAGCGGTCAAAGAGGTCAACGGTAATATGTTCCTCAGCGAGAGTCATTAATGGGAGGCCACAGAAAATCAGTGTTGCCAGCATAATCTCGGTAATTTCAAATCCACCCATTACCGGATAGAGAAACGCTCGACCCCACACATCAATAAATGTGAGCAGCATCATGGCAAACAGAAACAGAACAGCTGTCCCCCCAAGAAGCCGGGTCATCCAGTGGATGACCCGGTTCTGTGGACGATCAATGGTATTAGAGCTCAATACCCTGTTCTGGGATCAGTTGCCTGCAGCAACATTGGCGATTTCAGCCCTTAAGTCGGCCATAATCTTTGCTCCATCAAGGCCGGTCTTCTCCTTCACATCATCAACCCAGGCCTGTTCGATGGGATCTGCCTTGGCCTTGATCTCAGCCATAAGTGCGCTTGATGCTGTCTGAATCTGAACGCCATCTGCTTTCATGGCGACAACACCTGCTGCGTCTGCAACATCCCAGGCCTTGCCTGAAATTCTTGCAAAGTTTTCACCGGAAACCTTCATGATCGCCGCTTTATCCCCATCGGAGAGGCTGTCAAACTTCTTGGAGTTCATGACCAGGAAGAAACTAACATTATAGAGCCCCTTGGGGATGATGGTGGCGTATTTTACCAGCTTGGTCAGTTTGAAGGACTTGATTGACTCTTTAGGGAAGAAAGTACCGTCTGCGACCCCATGGGACATCAGTTCATAGGCTTTGGTGGCAGATTTAAGCAGAGGTGTGGCACCCATCGCTGTGGTGATGGTATTAATAGCTCCTCCACCTACCCTGATCTTGAGTCCCTTAAGGTCGGCAAGTGAACTGATCGGCCTTACTGCGTTGTACATCTGGCCTGGTCCATGGGTGAAGACACCGAGGAGTTGAACACCTTCATGTTCATTGGCCGCCTCCAGGTGTTTCTTATGGGTTCTCCAGTAGGCCACAGAGACATCCTCTGCCTTATCACCAAGAAATGAGAATTCAGCGGCCTTGGTCAGGAGAAAACGCCCGGGCTGGTAGCCGTGGACACCATAGGTCACATCAGCCTGGCCTTTTCGAGCAATATCAAAATGGGCCGGAGGACTGCCCAGCCCCTTGGCCAGAATTTTTACCTTAACGTTGCCATTGGTTGCCTCTGCCACCTGTTCTGTCCAGGGGACAATCATATTGGCAACAATAGGATGAGAGGGTGGAAGCCAGGAAGAGAGTGTCAGGGTGGTTTCAGCCGAGGCGGGGGTAACGGTCGCAACACCTGCACTCAAAATACCTGCTGCCAGTATGCTTTTGTAAATGGTTTTTTTCATCTTAAGAGGTCTCCATCAAGTTTAATGATTTAATGTCTGGGTAGCTTGCCGGTTATTGCTTAACCGGTTGCACCTGTCTCCTTTAGTTGCTTGAGTCATCATCTTTATGTCAGAACTGATTCTTTGTTTTTGCAACAACCCCAATCATTACAAAATAACCCCTTCTTCGTCCATGTTTTTATTTCATATAAAAACAGTCGGGTAAGAATCAGGGGTCTCTCCAGGTTCAGGAGGGTAACAAAAGAGTTGTTCTGCCAGCATCTGAAAGAGACTGAATTTGGGTTTAGTCATCGTAGTGACAATCTTTATCAGTTACTATTAAAGTTGCTTCATCATAAGCCCAGTTGAACACTTAACTTCCTAAGACCCCAGCCAAAAAGTAATGTATAGAAAAAGGCCAGAGGAGAACCAATGATGAGTCTATCGGCACCAAGAGAGTCTGAACTCGAAAAAATTGAGCGCGCAAGCAGGGATGAACTCAGCGCACTACAACTCCAACGGCTGAAGTGGTCAATCAACCATGCTTTTGAACACTCGCCGATGTACAGAAATAAATTTGAGCAGGCGGGCATTTCACCAGCCGACCTTAATACTCTGGAGGATCTGGCTGCCTTTCCCTTTACCGCCAAGGAGGATCTGCGAGATCACTATCCTTTCAAGGCCTTTGCCAAGCCAATGTCAGAGATAGTTCGTGTACATGCTTCAAGCGGTACAACAGGAAAACCTACTGTTGTCGGTTATACCCGGAATGATATCGATCTCTGGGCAGATCTGATGGCAAGATCATTGAGGGCTGCCGGTGTCCACAGAGGCGACATCGTCCATGTCAGCTATGGTTACGGGCTCTTTACCGGTGGTCTGGGAGCTCATTATGGTGCTGAGAAAATGGGTGCCACAGTGGTTCCCATGTCAGGGGGACAATCTGAGAAACAGATTCAACTGATAACCGATTTCAAACCTGATGCGATTATGGTCACACCGTCCTACTGTCTCAATCTTGCTGATGAGTTTGAGAACCAGGGCATTGATCCCAGATCGACTTCACTCAGGGTAGGTCTCTTTGGTGCTGAGCCCTGGACAAACTCAATGCGACAGGAGATTGAAGATCGCTTTGATATGGTTGCTCTGGATCTCTACGGTCTCTCTGAGGTCATCGGGCCCGGTGTTGCCATGGAGTGCATCGAAACCAAAGATGGGCCCACACTCTGGGAAGACCACTTCTATCCTGAAATCATCAATCCGGAGACAGGCCAGGTAGTGAATGATGGGGAAGATGGAGAGCTTGTCTTTACCTCTCTTACTAAAGAGGCGTCGCCCATTATCCGCTATCGTACCCGGGACCTGACCCGCCTCCTGCCAGGCACAGCCAGAACCATGCGCCGAATGGACAAAATCACCGGACGGAGTGATGACATGCTGATAATAAGGGGGGTGAATGTCTTTCCCTCACAGATCGAGGAGCAGATACTCAGTATTGATGCTTTCGCTCCACACTACCAGCTGAAACTGACTCGTGAGAACAACCTCGATGCGCTGACCATCAACGTTGAACTTAAACAGGATCAGTTCACCGCCTCCGATATTGATCGGGCCACCCAGCAGCTCATCAACAACGTCAAATCCTATATTGGAGTGACGTCAACTGTCGAGATACTACCCACCGGGGGTGTTCCCCGTTCCCAGGGCAAAGCACAGAGGGTTGTTGATAAGCGGTCACTTTAACCCCCGCTCTGCTCCAGGATAGGCAACAACGATAGGCAACAACGCCGACTTTATATTGACGTTTACGTAAACGTCAGCTATATGTATTTGATGAGCACTCCATTACTTCATTATTCTGGAGTATTTGACAACCATCCAGACCAACAAGAGCGCCCTATATGAACAGATCATATCCGACACTCAATTTTAGTCTTGGAGAAACAGCGGAGATGCTGAGAGACTCGGTTGATCATTTTGCAACAGCCGAGATCGCTCCCCAGGCAAGCGAAATAGACCGAACAAACCATTTTCCACAGGAGTTGTGGGTCAAGATGGGCCAACTCGGCCTATTGGGACTCACTGTCGATGAGCAGTATGGCGGCAGCAACATGGGCTATCTCGAACATGTCATCGCCATGGAGGAGATAAGCCGGGCCTCTGCTTCAGTTGGGCTCTCCTACGGCGCCCACTCCAATCTTTGTGTCAACCAGATCTTTAAAAATGGGACCCCATCTCAAAAGGAAAAATATCTTCCCTCACTGGTCAGGGGAGAGAAGGTCGGTGCATTAGCCATGAGTGAACCCATGGCGGGTTCAGATGTGGTCAGCATGCGTTTGAGTGCAAACAAAAAAGGGGACTACTATCTCCTGAATGGCACAAAAATGTGGATCACCAATGGCCCGGATGCTGACACTCTGGTGGTCTATGCCAAAACCGATCATGAAGCAGGTCCCCATGGAATTACTGCCTTCATAATCGAGAACACCTGCCCTGGCTTCTCTGCCTCTGAAAAACTGGACAAACTCGGGATGCGTGGGTCAAATACCGGTGAGTTGGTATTTGATAATTGTGAAGTCCCCGAAGAGAATATATTGGGTGAACTTAACCGCGGCGTCAGTGTACTCATGAGCGGACTGGACTATGAGCGGACTGTCCTGGCGGGCGGGCCCCTTGGGATTATGCAGGCCTGCATGGATGTGGTTCTCCCCTACACCCATGATCGTGAGCAATTTGGCCGGCCGATCGGTGAATTTCAGATGATCCAGGGAAAACTTGCAGACATGTATACTCTTTTGAATGCCTGTCGTGCCTATGTCTACAGTGTTGCCAAGGCCTGCGATCGGGGGGAGACTGCTCGCAAGGATGCCGCAGGTGCCATTCTTTTTGCTGCGGAAAAAGCAACCTGGATGGCCCTTGAGAGCATCCAGATTCTTGGTGGCAATGGCTACATCAATGATTTTCCAACCGGCAGACTACTGCGTGATGCCAAGCTCTATGAGATCGGCGCTGGAACCAGTGAGATACGCCGAATGCTGATTGGCCGAGAACTTTTTAAAGAGAGTTGATAAACAATATCTGATCATTAAAGAGACGCTGAATACTTTGGCAGACTCCTACCAAAACCCGTGAAGGATAGAAAATGAGATTGAATCAAGAAGACCCCGTTGTCATCGTCGGAGCCAAACGAACCCCTATGGGTAGCTTCCAGGGGATTTTCGCCTCCCTCTCAGCCCCTGACCTTGGGGGTGAAGCAACTGCCATCGCCATCGAGCGGACAAACTAAAGGAGCGATTATGGCCAATCCCATCGATTTCTATTTCGATTTCTCATCTCCCTATGGCTATCTGGCCAGCCTGCGGATAGATGGAATCGCTGCCACCCATGGTCGTGAAGTCATTTGGAGACCCTACCTTATGGGAGCGGCAATGAAACTGACTGGAAGCACCCCGCTTATTAATCGACCATTGGTGGGAGACTATGCCCGTCTCGATATCCTCAGAAGTGCGCGCCGATACGATGTCTCTATCACCATACCCAGCAAGTTTCCGGTCGCGTCTGTTGCTGCCTGTCGCGGTTTCTACTATTTGACAGGCTCAGAACCGGACAGAGCCAAACACTTTGCCCTGTCGGTCTATGCGGCCTACTTCTCCCAGAATCGCGATATCTCATCTCACACAGTGGTCTCTGAGATCGCTGCTGAATGCGGTGCAGACCCCACCTCTTTTGCGGCTGCACTTTCTGATTCCGCAATCAAGGAACGGCTGCGCCGAGAGACCGACGGTGCGATTGAGGCCGGTGTCTTTGGCTCACCCTACTTTATTGTCGATAACCAGCCTTTCTGGGGAAATGATCGATTATCTGAACTTGATGAGTGGCTTGAGTCAGGAGGGTGGTAGGTGATGAACAGGCTGAAATCACGCATTGACGCCCAAACAGAGATGTTCTCCACCAATGCCAAGGTAATGCAACGGTTGGTAACTGCTTTCAAAGGCAAACTCAGGGTGGCAAGCAAAGGGGGTGGTCAGAGAGCCCGAGAAAAACATCTTGCCCGGGGAAAGATGCTGCCAAGGGAACGAATCACCCTCCTTTGTGACCCGGGTGCCTCTTTTCTCGAATTCTCACAACTTGCCGGTGACGGACTCTATGACGACCCTGTCCCTTCCGGGGGTATCATCACCGGCATCGGTCAGATCAAAGGTCAGGACTGCGTCATTATCGCTAACGATGCAACAGTAAAAGGGGGAACCTATTACCCTATCACGGTAAAAAAACACCTTCGAGCCCAAGATATTGCCCGTGACAATCAATTGCCCTGCATCTACCTTGTTGACTCAGGGGGTGCTTTCCTCCCTCAACAGGACGAGGTCTTTCCTGACCGCTTTCACTTCGGACGCATCTTCTACAATCAGGCCAATTTGTCCAGTGCCGGAATACCCCAGATTTCCGTGGTAATGGGATCTTGTACTGCCGGAGGTGCTTATGTCCCGGCAATGTCAGATGAAACAATCATTGTCAGAGACCAGGGCACCATCTTTCTGGCTGGGCCGCCGCTTGTTAAAGCAGCGACTGGAGAGGTGGTCACCGCTGAAGAACTGGGCGGTGCAGATGTCCACACTCGGGTTTCAGGAGTCACTGACCATATCGCAGATAATGACCGCCATGCCCTGATTCTGGCCCGTCAGGCGGTCGCCAACCTCAACAGGCCCTCTTCTCCCGATCAGGCAAAAATGATCGCCCCCCCCGGTTACCGATCTGAAGAGATCTACGGGATCATTCCTCACGACAGCCGTCACACTTATGATGTGCGTGAGATTATCGCCCGCATCGTTGACGGCAGTGAGTTTGATGAGTTCAAGCGTCTCTACGGGACGACTCTTGTCTGTGGTTTTGCTCGAATTGAAGGACATCTTGTTGGAGTGGTTGCTAATAATGGTGTCCTGTTTTCTGAATCAGCTCTGAAGGGAGCACACTTTGTCGAACTCTGCAGCCAGCGAAAAATTCCCCTTGTCTTCCTGCAGAACATAACCGGCTTCATGGTGGGCAGTCGCTATGAATCGGGAGGAATCGCCAAAAATGGCGCCAAGATGGTCATGGCCGTCTCCTGCGCACGTGTCCCCAGGCTAACTGTAATCATCGGTGGAAGTTTTGGCGCGGGGAACTATGCAATGTGCGGCCGTGCCTATGATCCCCGTTTTCTCTGGACCTGGCCAAATGCTAGAGTCTCAGTGATGGGGGGCGAACAGGCCGCCAGTGTGCTCTCCAGCGTCAAACGGGATAGTATGGAGGCCCGAGGGGAACAGTGGAGTGAAAGCGAGGAAGATGAGTTCCGCAAACCCATCCTTGATCAGTATGAGACTCAGGGCAACCCCTACTACGGCACATCACGACTTTGGGATGATGGCATCATTGATCCTGCAGAGACTCGACAGGTGCTTGCCCAGGGGCTGGGTGCTGCCGCCAATGCCCCAATAGAGGAGACCCGTTTTGGGGTTTTCAGAATGTAGATGACACAACCAGGCTTCCAGACGATCACACTGGACAGAGAGGGTGTTGTTGCCACTATTGAACTCAGCCGCCCGGCTGTTCATAACGCCTTTAACCCTCTTATGATTCAAGAGCTCTGCCAGCTGTTGACCCAGCTTGAAGATGACCTTGAGGTTCGCCTCATCATCCTCAGTGCCCAGGGAGAGAGTTTCTGTTCCGGCGCCGACCTGGAGTGGATGAGAGAGAGCGCCGACTATTCAGTGGAAGAAAACCGAAAAGACGCGCTGGTTCTTGGACACTTAATGAAGACCCTTTATCAGATCAACAAGCCTACGATCGCCCGGATAGGTGGCTCTGCCTACGGTGGAGGGATTGGCTTGATTGCCTGTTGTGACATAGCCATTGCCTCCTCCTCTGCCCACTTTGCCCTCACTGAACCTCGACTCGGCCTTGTCCCAGGCGTCATCAGCCCCTATGTTGTCAGAGCCATAGGCATTAGGTCTGCCAGGCGATACATGCTGACAGGGGAGAAATTTGATGCTGCCACAGCGCTTCAGCTTGGGTTGATCCACCAGATCACTGAACCGGATGGCCTGGACCAGGCCGTTGCTTACTTTGCCAGCCATCTGAAGAGAGGCGGGCCAAACGCACTCTCTCGCACAAAAGATCTTATCGCACTGGTTGATGAAAACCCAATAGATCAAAATCTAATCTCTGAGACTGCAGACCGGATTGCACACGCCCGAGTTTCACATGAGGGACAGGAAGGGATAAGTTCATTCTTCAACAGACGCAGACCTTCATGGGCAGATGACGAAGAGGCCGACTCGTAAACCTCACCTCCAGACCTGCGCGATAAATGAATCTCCCCAAAACGGTTACCCTTGTTGAAGTTGGCCCAAGAGATGGGCTACAGAACGAACAACGGATAGCAACCCCTGAACTCCGTGTAGAACTCATCAACCGCCTCGCAGATTCCGGTCTTCAGGTCATCGAAGCGGGGAGCTTTGTCTCCCCTAAATGGATCCCCCAGATGGCTGATACCGACAAGGTGCTGAGCAAGCTTGATCTTGGGTCTGAGCTTCGCTACCCGGTCCTTGTCCCTAATGAGGAGGGGGTCGAAAAAGCGATCGAAGCAGGTGTTCGTGAGATTGCTGTATTTGCTTCAGCGACAGAATCCATCTCCCGCAAGAACACCAACTGCTCAATTAGTGAAAGCCTCAAGCGATTGGAAAGGGTTTGTGAGCGCGCCCTGGCGGTTAAAATTGAGGTCAGGGGATATATCTCATGTGTATTGGAATGCCCCATAGAGGGTGTTGTCGAACCCGGCAAGGTGACCGCCGTTGCCAATGCCCTGGTTGAGATGGGTTGCTTCCAGGTCTCCCTCGGCGACACATTGGGCACCGGCACGCCAGGAATGATCACTGCCCTGATTGAATCACTGACAAAAGAAATACCCGTCACTCGCGTGGCAGGACATTTTCATGACACCTACGGACAAGGGTTGGCAAACGTACTCGCTTCTATGCAACTGGGAGTGACCACTTTTGACAGTTCGGTTGCCGGACTAGGGGGGTGCCCTTATGCACCAGGGGCGAGCGGAAATCTGGCGACCGAGGATCTGCTCTACATGCTTGATGGAATGGGGATCGAGACCGGGGTCAGTATCGATTCAATAATGGACACGGTAGGCTTCATATCCCGTCAGTTGAAGCGACCCCTCTCATCGAAGGTGAGCCAGGCCCTGACAAATAAACCTGCTGGCAGAGAAGATCAACCCCACCCACTGTAACCAATACCCCCTTTCCATGATCTCCTATTAAAACCCAGGTGGCGGACAACGTTGCCTTCTCCTCACCTGACAACAGGGTCAGGATGGAGTTGAAAGTCCCCTCAAGAGATCAGTGCAGAGATCATCCACATCCTCATGCCCGACAGAAACCCTAATCAACCCCTCTGTGATTCCAGCGGCCGCTCTCTCGTCTTCTGACAGACGAGCATGGGTTGTGGTTGCCGGATGAGTGATGGTGCTGCGGGTATCGCCAAGGTTGGCGGTGATTGACAAGAGCTGAGTATTATCAATTACCCTCCAGGCCCCTTCCCTTCCTCCTGCCACTTCAAAACTAACCATCCCACCAAAGAGATCATTCTGCTGGCGAACTGCCAACTGATGGTTGGGATGAGATGCCAGCCCCGGGTAATAGACCCGACTGACCTCTGGTCTCGTCTCCAACCAGGTCGCTATATCGAAGGCATTTTTACAGTGAGCCCTCATTCTCAAAGTCAAGGTCTCAAGTCCTTTGAGAAATACCCAGGCATTAAATGGACTCATCGCTGCCCCACCGGTACGCAGCGCATTGAACAAATCTTTATAGTGTTCTTCACACCTGGTCACCACTGCGCCACCAATGCACCGCCCCTGTCCATCGAGATATTTTGTTGCCGAATGGATCACAATATCGGCGCCCAGTTCAAGGGGCCTCTGCAGTACTGGGGTACAGAGAACATTATCTACCACCAACAATACTCCCTTTGAATGGGCAAGCTCAGCAAGTTGACTAATGTCTGCAAGCTCAAGAAGAGGATTGGATGGGGTCTCCAATATCAAAAGACGGGTATGAGAGGTGATTGACTCTGCCCAGCTATCAATATCATTCAGTTCTACAAAGCTGGCCTTAACACCGAGCCGAGAGAAAATTCCGGTAAAAAGTGAGATGGTTGAACCGAAGAGACTCCGTGAAAGCACAACATGGTCTCCTGATTTCAATAGCGCCAACCCGGTCGTCAACAGTGCTGCCATTCCAGATGCCGTAGCCACAGCATAATCCCCACTCTCCATGGCACAGAGTCGCTGTTCAAAAGCACGCACTGTTGGGTTGGTAAAACGCGAATAGACATTGCCAGGCTGATCCCCAGAAAATCGTGCTGCCGCTTCTTTTGCATTTTCAAATACGAAACTGGAAGTAGTAAAAATAGGTTCGCCATGCTCACCCTCTCCAGTTCGCTGATGACCTGCCCTTATCGCTTGTGTTTCCAGTCCGAACTGACTTGTCTGCTGGCCATTTTCCAGCTTGTTTGATCCTGTCATGATCTTTGCTCCTGAAACAAAAAACCCGCCCAGCTTCGGCTGCGGCGGGTATCTCTCCCTCGCTTTAGCCGTATTTTTTTAAGCGCCCGCAAGCTGAGTTCAAATCGGCGCTGACATAAACTTAGGCTATTCGATTGAGAGAGTCAATAGAAATAAGAGATAATCCGCTTATTTAAACCACAAGGTAGAATTCAGGTGGCCCTGGTGCAGGGCTTGCTCATATGACGGGATCTCTTTAGTAGAGACCCAAAAAGTTCTCACAGCCACGCCGTCTACCGCCTTTGGGAGAAGGTTAATGTCGAACACCGAAAAACCCTCTGACAACCAAGAATCCCTCGTCATCATTGAAGATATTGAGACAGGCATCAAAGCGATCACTCTTAATCGCCCGGATCAGTTTAACGCCCTTTGCGATACCCTGTTGTCTTCATTGCAAGCAATCTTCGATCGACTCGTTGATGACTCGGAGACCAAAGTGGTGATTTTAAAAGGAGCAGGTCGCGCCTTTTGTGCCGGCCATGATCTCAAAGAGATGCGCGACAATCCCAATCTCGACTACCAGAGAGATCTCTTCAAACGCTGCAGCAATCTGATGCTCTCCATCACCCAACTCCCTCAACCGATTATTGCTCAGGTTCAGGGGATTGCCACGGCAGCAGGTTGTCAACTGGTAGCGACATGTGATTTGGCTGTTGCCTCAACAAAAGCACGTTTTGCCGTTTCTGGAGTCAACCTTGGACTCTTCTGCAGCACACCAGGGGTTGCCCTGGCCCGAAATCTTCCACGCAAACGCGCATTGGAAATGTTGATGACGGGCGACTTTATCGATGCTCCAACCGCTGAGAGATGGAACCTGATCAATCGAGCTGTAGAAGAAGAAGAGCTGGATGAGACGGTAATGGCGTTGGCAAGAAAAATCGCTTCTAAACCAAAAAGCACCCTCTCATATGGAAAAAAAGCTTTCTACCAGCAGATCGATCAGACGCTGATGACAGCCTATGAGAGGGCCGGGGAAGTGATGGCGTGCAACATGATGGACCCAGAAGCTATCGAAGGAATCGATGCCTTTATTGAAAAAAGGGATCCGGAATGGAAGTCGACGATTAAATAAAGAGTCGTTTCACTCACTCTACCATTACTTTTGATTCCCCTTTCAGCACCACTTTCTCCCCAACCATGCATTTACTCTCAAGGGTGACGATTGGGCGACGTTGATTGATCGCTACAACAGTGGTGACCACCTCAACCTGATCACCGGGATAGACAGGGGCAATAAATTTCAAACGCTCTTGCAGATAGATCGAACTGGGGCCGGGGAGTTGAGTCCCGATCACTGTAGAGATCAGACTGGCTGTGAGCATCCCGTGAGCGATGCACCCTTTAAAACGAGTTCTTGATGCAAAACCCGGGTCGAGATGCATTGGATTGGTGTCCCCACTGGCCTGGCTGAAGAGCGTGATCTCTTTGACCGTAATCTGTTTTGAAAACCGAGCCGTCATGCCCACCTTGATCTCCTCGATACTATAACCCTGTTCGGCCATCCGTTGGATCTCCTCACTGAACACTTGCCGGGCATAAACACAGAAAAGATGATCTTGTGGAGACCATTCTCTGATTGGTATGATATTTTTCAAGAAACTCATGATAACCTAGGATGGATCTGGAAGCTCTGCCCTTTTCTGGAGCTGCCGAGTAAAACTTACCTATCAAGAGGTCGAAACGAGATGGAGAGCATCAACAACTCGCCCTATGAACAGGGCCTTGATCAATCCCCCGCGAACTATATCCCCCTCTCACCGTTAACCTTTATAGAACGTTCAGCCAGTGTCTGGCCAGACCAGGAATCGATTGTCTATGGAACACGGCGATATACCTGGTCAGAGACCTTCAAACGATGTCGTCGCCTCGCCTCAGCGCTCTCCAATCTGGGAATAGGAAAAAACAATACTGTTGCAGTGATTCTCGCCAACACACCAGAGATGGTGGAGTGTTGCTTTGCCGTTCCTGCAACCGGAGCCGTCCTCAACACCATTAACATTCGTCTCGATGCCAATACCATCGGCTTTATCCTCAACCATGGAGAGGCTGACTGTATTATCACTGACACCGAGTTTGCTGAACCTGTCTCAATTGCCCTGACTCAGCTTGATAGAACCGTTCCCGTGATCAATGTGGACGACACTCAATATCATCCTGACGGGCAGTTCATTGGAGATCTCGAATATGAGAAGTTTCTTCAAGGGGGTGACCCTGAATTTCACTGGAATCAAGTAGATGATGAGTGGAATGCGATCACCCTCAATTACACTTCAGGTACAACAGGCAACCCCAAAGGGGTTGTCTACCACCATCGGGGTGCCTATCTGAATGCCCTCTCCAATATCGTAAGTTGGTCAATGGCTAAAAATCCTCGCTTTTTATGGACAGTCCCCATGTTCCATTGCAACGGCTGGTGTTTCCCCTGGACATTGGCCGCAATCGGGGGAACCAATATCTGCCTGCGCAAAGTCACTGCAAAAACCATTTTTGCTGCTATTGCCGATGAAAAAATAACTCACTTTGGCGGCGCCCCAATTGTCCTTAACCTGCTGATCAATGCGAATAAAGATGAGCAACGATCATTTGAACACCCCGTTGAGGTTATGACGGCAGCAGCTCCGCCTCCGGCGGCCACTCTTGAAGCGATGCAGCATGCCGGGTTTAACGTCACCCATGTCTATGGTCTTACTGAGACATACGGGCCAGCTACCCTCTGTTCCTGGCGTGATGAGTGGGGCCAGCTCCCGATTGCGGAGCAATCGGAAAAAAAATCAAGACAAGGCGTCCGTTATCATTCCCTGGAGAAACTGGCGGTATTAGACCCTGAGACCATGGCGCCCGTTCCTGCTGATGGTGAGACCATGGGTGAAGTAATGTTCAGAGGCAATATAGTGATGAAAGGTTACCTCAAGAACCCCGAGGCAACAGATGCCGCTTTTGCCGGGGGTTGGTTTCATTCAGGTGACCTGGGAGTAATGGATCCCGATGGCTATATCAAACTTAAAGACCGTTCCAAAGACATCATCATCTCTGGCGGTGAGAACATCTCATCGATTGAGGTAGAGAATGTACTCCACAGCCACCCCTGTGTCCTGGTTGCGGCAGTAGTTGCCAAAGAGGATGCAAAATGGGGCGAAACCCCATGTGCCTTTGTAGAGCTAAAACCGGATATGAAGATCACTGAACAAGAGATCATTCTCTATTGCAGAGAGCACCTGGCCCATTTTAAGTGTCCCCACCAGGTGATTTTTCAGGAGCTACCAAAAACCTCAACGGGTAAGATCCAGAAATTCAAACTTCGTGACAGCATTAATCAACACTAGGTTGATGGGTCAACCCTTATAGCCAGAGTGAGCGAAGATGCCGGGTCTACTTTGGCTGCATCCTGATCGCCCCATCGAACCGAATCACCTCTCCATTGAGCATCTCGTTGGTGATGATGTGTTCAACAAGGGAGGCGTACTCCTGCGGTCGGCCAAAACGCTTTGGGAAGGGCACCTGGGAAGCCAGACTTTCCTGAACCTCTTCCGGCATCCCCGCCATCATCGGGGTGTCAATCAACCCCGGTGCGATGGTCATCACCCTGATCCCCTGGGTGGCAAACTCGCGTGCGGCGGGCAGGGTCAAACTGACAATACCGCCTTTGGAAGCACTATAAGCGGCCTGGCCGATCTGGCCCTCGTAGGCGGCCACAGAGGCCGTATTGATAATAACGCCCTTGCCGCCACTGGCGGTCACGGGTTCAAGGGGAAACATCGCGGCAGCGGCCAGTCGAAGCATATTGAACGACCCCACCAGATTGGTGTTAATGACCCTTTCGAATTCCTCAAGCGGCATAGGGCCTTCACGGCCCACAATTCTTTTTGCCCGACCAACCCCTGCACAATTGACCAATATTCGTGCAGGACCATTCATTTCTGCTGCTTTAGCAACCGCCGCCTCTGCACTGGCCGGGTTCGAAACATCACAGACAATGGGCACCCCGCCTACTCTCTTGGCCACATCCCTTACACGGTCCTCATTGAGATCGACCAATGACACCTTTGCCCCCACTCCGGCAAGATGCTGTGCAGTCATCTCGCCCATTCCTGAACCGGCTCCAGTCACCAGTGCCGCTACTCCCTCTATCTCCATTGATCTGCCTCTGTCTGTTTAGTTACAATAATCCACTCTTCAATGGTGACTTCCTCTTGACGTCATGATGCATTCATAGGCCGCTCGAATCTGCTGAGTCTTGTCGGTGGCCAGCTTGACCATCTCTTCAGGAAGTCCTTTGGCAACAAGTTTATCCGGATGATGTTGGGAGATCAGCCTGCGATAGGCCTTTTTAACTTCAGCGTCTGTAGCTGATTTTTTTACTCCGATTACCTTGTAATCATCAGCCAGGCTTGGACCTCTGCCTGCGGGACCACCACCATGAGCAGCACCCTGGATCATGTTCAAAATCTGCTCAAAAGTCCCCTTTGGAATTCCGAGCGCTTCCGCTACCTTGGCCAGGAGTTGGCGTTCAGCAGCGTGGAGGGTTCCATCGGCAAGAGCTGACTGGATTTGAATCTCAAGAAACATTCTAATCAGAGTGGTTCTGCGGTGGCACTCAAATCGAAACTGTTCCAACACCTCATCAAGAGGAAAAGAACTGCGTTTCCCCTCCTCAAAGAGCCTCATTGCCGCAAGTCTCTGTGTCTCATTGAGCTGCATCTGGGCCATAACATGCCTCGCAAGGGCAATTTCAGAACCTGAAACAGTGCCATCAGCCTTGGCAACATGACCCATCACTGAAAAGGTCGCGGTAAAGAAAGCCGTCTGAACCCTCTCCTGTCCACCGACCCCCCCCGATGAGTGGTCTGAGAGCCCCCTGTCAAACTGATGACCCAGGGCACCCCCCAACATGGCCCCTAACGGCCCACCCATCATGAAGCCAAAGGTCCCTCCAATTATTTTTCCCCACCAACTCATCTCTTCCTACCTCGGATCCTGTGGACCAAATTAACTGATGCCGCCCTATTCACAACATTAAACCTCTCTCTTCCGGACTCAGATGATCATGACACCTGGTTATGGATATTCCATATAGACCCCCCTGTGAGGGTTAGAAACCATATCAGGGAATCCCAGTAATAAAAAAGCGAATCGGCAAACAATAACATGTAAAATCACTCCGTGGGGTTACCTTTGTCAACAGCTCATCATAATATTATGGCTTTATGCTCTTTCGCATAATTCGCACCTCAATCACGCTTCTTGTCCTCTGGATTCTTGTTCAACAGCTTGATTGGCCATCAATTGCAGACCAGGTTCTGACTCTGAAATGGTGGGCACTGCCTGGTGCCATTGTAATTCAGGTCATCATCTTTGCAGTAGGGACAAGCCGCTGGTGGCTCTTTTTCCGCCACGAAAAGACAAAACACACCTTTGTTCAACTCCTTAACCCCTATTTCGTCGGTGCACTTTTCAATAATGTATTGCCTGCAGCAACGGGTGGTGATGCACTTCGTATCTACCATATCTACAAACAGGGCTATGGCCCCTCTATTGCAGCCTCACCCATAATCACTGAACGGCTGACCGGATTTTGCGTCATGTTTGGTTTGGCTTCAGCAGTAATCCCTTTTGTCACCTTTGAAGCCGGATGGCTAGAGACGCTTTCACTCGCCTTACCCATAATCTTTGTCTCACTGGCACTGGTTCTGCTGCTCCTTGGATGGCCGACCACTTATCGACCTCTCCATAACTTTCTCGCCATCAAATCAAACCACAAACTTCTCAAGGCACTGCTCCAGGTGGCTGAATCAAGCCATGGTTATTTCGGCGCCCCTCGTTTATTGGTCAAAGTGATTGCCCTGTCGATCGCAGCCCAGGCAATGGAGATTTTTGTCTTCGTTGTCCTGGCACTCGGTACAGGAGCTGAATTACCCCTAACAAGTTTTATTCTCGCCGTTCCATTAATTCTGATCGTGTCAGGACTACCCATCAGCATTGGTGGATTAGGTGTTCGAGAAGCCGCGGCGATCACCATCTTCACCGCAATGGGCATGGGAGAGAGTGAGGCTGCGACAACCGCTATCCTCTTCGTACCTGTTATTATTATCTCAAGCCTGCCGGGACTCTACTTCTTCCTGACCAACAAAGAGAGAAAACACCTCCTGCGAGATGCAGAGGCACACTCCACATCCCATTGAGGTCACTCCCTCTTGGGGGTGCAGGCGGCTATTTGATCTCCAATAACTCAATTTCAAATATTAGCGTGGTATCGGGTCCGATCATATCTCCGGCACCTATTGGCCCATAAGCCAGATCTGAAGGAATCACCACCTCCCATTTGGCTCCTACCTTCATCAGCTGCAAGACCTCTTTCCATCCGGGAATAATCCCACTCAGAGAGAATGTGGCCGGCTCTTTTCGGCTGTAGGAACTGTCAAATTCATCACCATTAATCAAAGTGCCGCGGTAGTGGACAACCACAGCGTCGGTGGCAGACGGGCTCTTGCCCTCGCCGGCTTTGAGAATACGATACTGAAGCCCGCTCTCGGTAACCACCACCCCTTCCCTGGTCCTGTTTGAGGTCAAATAGGCTTCACCTGCGTCACGATTACGCTTGACCGCTTCTTGTTCTTTTTTATTCCTCATCTCCTGATCCTGCCTGGACACTTCCTGCATCATCTCGACTGAAATGGCGGGTTTGGAACCTGAAAGGACATCTTGCACCGCTCTGGAAAAGATCGCTGGATCAACTTCGATCTGGTTTTGGTCAAGTAATTGCTTAAGCTGGTGCCCGAACTCATAACCGTAACTGTAACTCAATTTCTCTTCATTCGATTCGATCTCACCTGCAAGCAGTGTTGCAGGAAGCAGGCCCATTAGTAGAACAATTACCTTTTTTGACATTATCTTTTCACCCTTTGTTTGTGCTCAGAAAGTTGGAGGGGAAATCTATCGACTTAATGTGCCGGAGTCTAGAGTTAATATTACTGCAGTTGAAAATAGCTTGTTTCGAGGTAAGGCGTTAAAATGACCTTACCTGATAGAAACGTAACCCCTGCCAATGGCTATTGATAGAAAACTACTGGAAATACTCAGATGCCCAATAACCAAGCAGCCCTTAAAGTTGCTTGATAGTACTCATTTGGAGACTCTGAACCGACTTATATCTGAAGGAGAGATGTGCTGGGCTGATGGCACTGCTGTCACCGAACCCATCACTGAAGCACTGGTCACTGATAATCAAACAACGATCTACGAGGTAGAAGATGGCATTCCGGTAATGCTTGAAGATCGGAGTCTGGCGGCTGATTTGATCTTCAGCCAGTAACCAACGTCATCACCAACAGAGGGTCAGATCTGACGTCGTCTTGCGACGGCTTCTGCCAGTTTTTCCAGCAGCGGGATGGTTTGATCAAAGCTGATACAGGCATCGGTAATACTCTGTCCATAGACAAGCGCTTCCGGGCGATCCTCATCCTGTCTCCCTGCTTTTAGATGACTCTCGATCATAACGCCCATCAGCCGGTGATCTCCGTCTGAGATTTGTGCTGCCACGTCACTGCCGACCTCAAGTTGGCGCTCATACTGTTTAGAACTGTTGGCATGGCTGAAATCCACCATCACTTTCTGTTGCAGACCTGCCTTTTGCAGCCTCTCTGAGGCCTGTTGAATACTGGCACTGTCATAATTGGGCGAATTGCCGCCTCCTCTTAGGATGATGTGGCAATCTTCATTCCCACAGGTCTCATAGATGGCTGAATGGCCTGATTTTGTGAGGCTTAGGAATGAATGAGGTTGGGATGCCGCATGGATGGCATCAATGGCAATTTGCAAGTTTCCATCTGTTCCATTCTTGAAACCTACAGGACAGGAGAGGCCTGAGGCCAACTCTCGGTGCAGTTGACTCTCCGTAGTTCGGGCCCCAATCGCACCCCAACTGATCAAATCGGCATTGTATTGAGGAGTGAGAATATCAAGATATTCGGTGCCCGCAGGCAAGCCCATATGATTCAGATCGAGGAGCAATTTCCTTGCGATACGCAATCCCTTGCCGATATTGAAACTGCCGTCAAGATCCGGGTCGTTGATCAGCCCTTTCCATCCTACAGTGGTACGAGGTTTTTCAAAGTAGACGCGCATGATCACAACCAGTGATTCAGAGAACTGGCGTGCAAACGGCTTGAGCCGCTCGCCGTATTCGAGTGCTGCAACGGGATCGTGGATAGAACAGGGCCCCAGAATGACCAGGAGCCGATCATCCTCATCATTCAAAAGAGAGTGGATTTCAGAACGTTGCTTTGAAACAGTCTCCGCCGAATGGTCGGTAATCGGAAATTCAGCACAAATTGTTTCAGGGTTCGCCACTTCTCGAAGCCTGGCAATTCGTAGATTTTCTGTGTGGGGCTTAGGGTTCATCGCTCTTGTTTGACATCGGCCCGGCTCATTCTGGAGGGCGGTATTCTACTGACTTAATGCCGCCAAGGTGAACCCTTTTTTAGAAACTCTAACCACCATCCCTTTCCGATGCTCCCAAAGGGGGATCTATCCGCCACTCCCAATCGCCGATCGGTTTTTTACCACTGATTCTCTTAACTTTCTGATCTCACCCTCAGCAAGCTTGAGATAACGCCCAGGCTCAAGGTCATCAGGTAATACCAGAGCACCATACCGAACCCTGATCAATCTGCTTACCTGGCCTCCCACAGCCTCCCAGAGACGTCTTACCTCACGATTACGTCCTTCATTCACAATGACACGAAACCAGCGATTCAACCCTCTCCCCCCTTCGCGCACTACTGTTATAAAACGGCAGGATAGCCCATCAATGTCGATACCGTCTGTAAGGCACTTAAGTGCACTGCCGTCGATATGGCCTGCAACCCGACACCGATACTCTCGTTCCAACCCTGCCGAGGGGTGCATCAACTGGTTGGCAAGCAAGCCGTCAGTTGTGAACAGGAGCAATCCGGAGGTAGCTATATCGAGCCGGCCGACGGCAATCCATCGACCCTGGCTTACCGCAGGGAGTGAAGTGAAAACTGTTCGTCGTCCCTGAGGATCTGAGCGCGTTGTAATTTCACCAACCGGTTTGTGGTAGATCAGAACCTGAGCCTGATGACGCTCCTTCCGGTGACGTTCTAGCAGTACGCCATCTACAGCAATCTCATCCTGCTCTTTGACCCGGGCTCCAAGAGTGGCCCTCTCGCCATTTACATATACTCTGCCAGCGAGAATCCACCGCTCTGACTGACGACGAGAGGCCAAGCCAAGACTGGCCATCACTTTTTGAAGTTTCTCGCTCACACCGACATCAAACCGCTTCACTACTCAACCATGGAGATAAGCAGATTTTTTTAATTTAATTTTCTTGTTTATCAATTGGTTGAGTTATTTTATTCATTTATTTTATTTTTGATGGGTTTCACTTAAAAAACCTTGATGGCTTTATTCATCACCAGAGCTTTTGAATGCCCCTGAGAGTGTCCTTTGGACTTCTGCCGGTGCTGCCTCATAGCTGGCCAGTTCCATGGTAAATGAGCCCTCTCCACCCGAAATCGATTTCAATGATGAGAGATAGTCATCCATCTCAGCCAGGGGAACTCGCCCACTGATCGCCATCATTCCGCCAGGAAGGGCATCAGTAGACCCTACCCGGCCTCTTCTGGATGAGAGATCTCCTGTGATATCACCCATATTGATCGCCGGAACAATCACCTCCACATCTACAATCGGCTCAAGCACAACAGGCCTGGCTTTTAACACCGCATCAATAAATGCTTTTTTACCTGCAGTTATGAATGCGATCTCCTTGGAATCTACAGAGTGAAACTTTCCATCATAGACTGTCACCTCGATATCCTGGAGAGGGAAACCGGCAAAAGCTCCCTGGTCAAGCACTTGTCGAATGCCCTTTTCAATCGAGGCGATAAACTGTGACGGAATCGCCCCTCCTACTACCTTATCTATGAATTCAAAACCACTCCCTCGAGAATTGGGTGCAATCCGAAGGAACACCTCCCCGAACTGACCTGCTCCCCCTGTCTGTTTTTTATGACGGTGGTGACCTTCCGCACTTTTGAGGACAGTCTCTCTGTAGGGAATCGTTGGTCGACTGGTGATCACCTCTACGTTTGACTGTTCAGCCATTCTCTCCAGTGTCACTCTAAGATGCAGATCACCAAGGCCTCGGATAACGGTCTCATTGGCGGCTGCATTTTGCTCAAGCACCAGGCAGGGATCCTCTTCAACCATCCGATGGAGCGCATCAAAAACCTTCTGTTCATCCCCTCTCTTCTTAGGTTGAATGGCAAGCCCCACCATGGGCTGAGGAAAGGTGAGGGGGAGAAGATGAATATGATCCTCATCATGAGAGTCATGCAATACCGCGTCATAAAAAACCCCATCCACTTTTGCAATGGCACAAATATCACCGGGTACCGCATGATCTATATTATTGTGTTCTCCACCCTGGATCTTGAACAGATTGGAGGCCTTGAATGACTTTCTTGCCTCACCGATATAGAGCTGACTATCCCGTGACAGCTTGCCCTGGTACATTCGAAATACACCCAGCTTGCCCACAAAGGGATCAAATTCAATCTTGACCACATGGCCGAGAGCATGAAGGTCTGGATCAGGAACAACCTCAACCTCTGTTGCCTCTTCGCCCTCACCATTGATGAACTTGGGGATATTTCCTTCAAGTGGGTTGGGCATAAGTCGTTCAAGGACTTCCATAAGTTCCTTAACACCGACCCCGGTACTTGCTGAGACAAAACAGACCGGAACCAGATGACCCTCCCGTAGTGCCTGTTCAAAAGCATCATGAAGGGCTTCCGGATCAACCTCTCCTGTCTCAAGATAAGTTTCCATCAGGCCCTCATCCACTTCGATGGTCTGATCAATAATCGCAGTATGCGCCTCTTCAACTGAGGAAAAATCGGCATCCCCCTCAGGATTGAAAAAACAGTCGACTATCTTTTTGCCATTCTCGGCAGGAAGGTTGATGGCCAGGCATTCATTTCCAAAAGTCCCTCTTACATCGGCCAGTATTTTCTCAAGGTCGACACCCTCCCCGTCAATATGGTTGATGATGATCATTCGACATTGGTTGCTCTTCTCCGACCAGTCCATCAGTCGACGAGAGGTGGTCTCAATGCCGGCATGGGCATTGATGACGACAGCTACCGTTTCGACAGCAGAGAGCACGCTGAGTGCACTTCCGAGAAAATCGGGATAACCCGGTGTATCGATGATATTGACATGACACCCCCCATGATCAAGGGAGAGGACCGAAGAGGTGAGTGAATGGCCGTGTTTTTTCTCTAGTGGATTGTGATCACTGACTGTGGAGCCACGTTCAATACTCCCCATTACCTGGATTGCACCTGCCGAGTGGAGCAAGGCTTCCGAGAGCAGGGTCTTGCCTGATCCCGCATGCCCGACCAGTGCAATATTACGGATATTCTCTGTTGTGTAATTCGCCACTCTCTATCTCCTTAAAAAAACCATCGGTATGACTGAACTCGAGTCCATACTTTATACCAATTTATTGGTTATTTTTCTGCCCTCGATTAGACCGTTTGCAAAGGGAACAATCTTTTCTCTTAAGCTGTACCCCACCGGGAGCGGGAAGATATACTTGCTTCCCACTAAGCCTTTTATGGTGGAAGTGTAACACTACTGATTTCGAGGAATGGATCAATGACTGATGAACGTGAATTTATGGAATACGATGTTGTGATTGTCGGTGCGGGACCGTCCGGTCTCTCTGCGGCGATTCGACTGAAGCAACTCAGTAATCAGCACTCCCACGACCTGTCTGTCTGCGTTATTGAAAAAGGTGCTGAGATTGGGGCACATATCCTCTCCGGCGCCATCCTTGAGCCAAGAGCTCTTGATGAACTTATTCCAGACTGGAAGGCACTCGGGGCCCCCATCGAAGTGGAGGCAGGAGATGACCGCTTTGTCTTCCTAACCCAATCCTCTGCAATTCGTCTTCCAACCCCTCCTCAAATGCACAACAAAGGCAACTACATCATTAGCCTCGGACGACTCACTCGCTGGCTCGGCGAACAGGCTGAAGCGCTTGGTGTTGAAATCTATCCCGGCTTTGCCGCGGCAGAAATACTCTATTCAGAGGATGGCTCGGTGAAGGGCATTGCTACCGGAGATATGGGAGTTGATAAAAATGGCGAAAGACTTCCCACCTATGAGCCCGGAATGGAGCTTCGTTCAGCAATCACCCTGTTTGCTGAAGGCTGCCGAGGTCACCTTACGCAACAACTCTGTGAACGCTTTAACCTGCGCAAGGGTAAAAATCCACAAACCTACGGAATTGGGATAAAAGAGATCTGGGAAGTTGATTCTCCTGATGTTTCGCCAGGGAAAGTCTGGCACTCTGTGGGCTGGCCGCTTGACACCAGCACCTATGGTGGCTCCTTTCTCTATCACCTCAACAATAACCAGGTTGCAGTTGGTTTTGTTGTTGGGCTCGACTATCAAAATCCCTATCTGAGCCCGTTTGAGGAATTTCAAAGATTCAAGACCCACCCTGCAGTTAAGCCTCTTCTCACGGGCGGCAGAAGGGTGGCCTATGGCGCTCGTGCCCTCAGTGAAGGTGGACTACAGTCCATACCTGAACTTGTCTTCCCAGGTGGACTGCTTGTCGGAGATGCGGCAGGATTTCTCAATACACCAAAAATCAAGGGTATCCACACCTCAATGAAATCAGGCATGGTTGCCGCTGAAACCGTGTTTGAGCATCTCTCTACTGATGCTCAGAGTTCACTCGACAGCTATACAGCGCGACTACAACAGAGCTGGCTGTGGGAAGAGCTCTACAGAGCGCGCAATATTCGGCCTGCCTTTCGCTGGGGGCTTTGGCCTGCCATCGCCTATTCGGGGATCGACACCTACCTCTTCCGGGGACGAGCCCCCTGGACACTCAACCACCATGCTGATCATGACCGTCTAAAACCAGCTGATCAATGCCAGCCCATCGACTACCCAAAGCCAGACGGGGTGCTGACCTTCGACCGTAACAGCTCAGTGTTTCTCACCAACACCTCCCATGAAGAGGATCAACCCTGCCATCTGGTGCTCAAAGAGCCCTCCATCGCCGTTGAGCTCAACTACAAACGCTATGCCGGCCCGGAAGAGCGATTCTGTCCCGCCGGTGTCTATGAGTTCATAGAAACTCAATCAGGTGATAAAGAGAACCCAACCCATCAGTTACAGATCAATGCAGCCAACTGCATTCACTGCAAAACCTGTGACATCAAAGATTACTCTCAAAATATCACCTGGGTCTCGCCGCTGGGTGGAAATGGGCCCAACTATGAAGCGATGTGACTGAATTACTCTATCGACCCCAATCTCTCTGCCGCCCATAACACTTCATCTCCACCAGGGATGATACGGCGCAGTGATTCAATCTCCGGCATCACCTGTGTTGCATAATAACGGGCTGTTACCTGCTTTCGCTGATTAAACGGGGAGTTGTCACCTCCCTCCTCCAGCCCTTTGGCTGCCAGTGCACTCTTGAACAGCAGCCACCCACCGATCACCGTGCCCCAAAGATTGAGATAGGCGACCGATGTTGCAGCAGGCAGGCGTGGATCGTCTCGTCCTGATCTGATGACCCACTCTGTGGTCTCTGACAAGGCCTCAATTCCTGAACTCAACGCCTCGGCCAGGCAGGATGACGGCTCGCTCTTTGTTGATAACAGCACCTCGACGGTCTCTTTCATCTTCTCAACCAGGGTGTTCGCACCCTCACCCCCATCGCGCTGAATTTTACGGCCCACCAGATCCAACGCCTGTATTCCGGTGGTTCCTTCGTAGATAGTGGTGATCCGAACATCCCTATAGACCTGTGCTATCCCCGTCTCCTCAATAAAGCCGGCACCGCCATGAATTTGCAGCGCCAGGTCAGCAACCAATTTTGCGGTCTCAGTGCACCACCCTTTAACAATCGGTGTAGTGAGCTCAACCAGTGCTGCAGCTTGTTGGCGCATATCAGCGTCAGGATCGTTCTGCGCCCTGTCATGGTAGGCTGCAGACCATAAAGAGAGAGCGCGCATGGCCTCAACTCTGGAGGAGATCGAGAGCAACATACGCTGCACATCCGGATGATGGTCGATGGTCACTCGCTGGCTTCGATCCCCTTCCATAGCATAACCCTGAACTCGTTCCTGGCTGTATGCCAGGGCCTGCTGGTACGCTCTTTCCGCCAGGCCGACCCCTTCGATGCCAACACCATGACGAGCCCGGTTCATCATCGTAAACATATATTCAAGGCCACGATTTTCCTCACCCACCAGATATCCAACCGCACCCTCATGATCCCCAAATGAGAGCACTGCAGTGGGACTGCCGTGAATACCAAGCTTATGTTCCAAAGAGAGGGTGCGAACATTATTCGCCGCTCCAGTGTTCCCCTCCTGGTCAAGGAGAAACTTGGGAACAATAAAGAGTGAGATCCCTTTAACCCCCTCAGGAGCCCCCTCTACCCGAGCGAGAACAAGGTGAACAATATTGTCTGTCAAATCATGATCGCCATAGGTAATAAAGATCTTCTGACCGGTAATCCGATAGTGATCACCGTCTTGTACTGCTCTGGTTCGGACAGAGCTCAGATCAGTGCCTGCCTGGGATTCGGTCAGGTTCATTGTGCCTGTCCACTGGCCGCTGCTCAGGGGAGGAAGATAACGCTCTTTTTGATCACTGCTGCCATGGCGTTCTATGGCCTCTATCGCAGCCCGACCAAGAAATGGACAGAGCGCAAAAGCCATATTTGCACTGTCCCAAAGCTCTTCAACTGCACTTGATACCACTCGCGGCAAGCCCTGCCCCCCAATCTCTTCACTGAAGGAGATACTGTTCCAGCCACTCTCAACAAAGAGGGTGTAAGCCTCCTTCCAGCCATCAGGTGTCTTGGCAACGCCCTCCTCCAGATACGCACCCTGTCGATCACCCACTCGATTAAGGGGGGCAAGGACTTCTGCAGCAAACTTCCCCGCCTCATCCAGGATAGTGGTTACAAGATCCGTCGACACCTCATCAAATCCAGGAAGATTGGAGATCGATTCCAACTCTGCGATGTGTTCAAGGACAAAGAGAAGATCTTCCGTCTGTGGGCGATAGATAGTCATAAGTAGTTACTCCGGTATAAATCAATACATTACGGTATTGATCATCCAACATGGGTGGCATAGAGGACAGCGAACAGCCCAATCAACCTTAAAAGGTTGCTATTGTAGCTATGGTCTATTTGAGTTTCATAAATAATATGTCAACCAATTGTAAATCTCTGATGACTCAAGTCATAACCCCCGCCGATGACGCCAGGGCCCTGGATCTGCCAAAAGCAGGCCCCTATCCCTTGCTGCCGTGTCTGATCACATCGCCGGAGTGCCACAGCCTTGAGCGGTTACCTTGTTGTGGCTGATAATTTGATTAGTCTTGAGACGGTGGCGGATAACGCGTCTCACGTTCAAGATCGTTTAAATCCAAATGGTTGCGCATGTATTGCTTCGATGCATCGCGGGAATAATTGTGGTCCCAGGGGGTGTGACCGCCTTTGGATAGCGATTCGAATACCTTGCGGCGGCGTTTTTGATCCAATATGACTTCTTTTCGCAGTTCCTGACTGTCCCAGCGGGAATTTATTTCATCGGCAAAGCGTCGCTCCAAGTCTTCTAGCTCTTTGTTGCCAGCGAGATTATTCAACTCATTCGGGTCTGATTCCAGATCATATAATTGAACAGGGTCGGGATCGCTGTGGATGTATTTGTATCGCCCTCGGCGAATCATCATGCAGGGAGACTTGGCCCCCTCACACAACATTTCTCCAATCACTTCATCTGAGTCTGCGACATCCTCGCCGCGCATTAACCGGACAAGACTACGGCCATCGATGTGATCGGCGAATTCGGGAGCAACACCTCCTGCCGGCTTTGCCAGATCAACAAGTGTCGGCAACAAATCGAGCAAAGAAACATTGTTGTTTATACGCTGTGCTGAAAATCTATCTGGTGCTGAAATGATCATCGGAATCCGAGACGACCATTCGAAGAAGGACATTTTATACCACAGCCCCCGTTCACCCAACATGTCGCCGTGGTCACTGATGACGATGATGATGGTGTTGTCACGCAAATTCGTTTGTTCGAGGGTTTTTACTATCTTGCCCAACCAGTCGTCGAAATAAGAGACATTGCCATAATAAGCATGGCGAGCCTTACGGATAGTTTCCTTGCTGACATGGTCTTCACCCAGGGCGGAAAGATCATGAATCCGCTGGCTGTGGGGGTCGAGATCCTCGTAGTCCATAGCTGGAACGTTTGGCATATTAATGGCATCGTGATCATAACGATCCCAATAGCACTTACGCGTTGCATAAGGGTCATGGGGGTGAGTGAAACTGGCCATCAGCATGAACGGACGTTGATCGCCACCCCGCGCAAGCTGATAAATCTTGCGGATGCTCTGATAACCGGCTTCGTCATCAAATTCCAGCTGGTTGGTTGTCTCAGCGATACCGGCCTCGGTGACGCTGGCAAGGTTATGACACCACCAGTCTACGCGCTGGTTCTCGGCTTCCCAATCCGGTGTCCAACCAAAATCAGACGGATAGATGTCCGTTGTCAAGCGTTCTTCAAAGCCGTGCATTTGATCCGGGCCGACAAAATGCATCTTCCCCGACAGGCAAGTCTGATAACCCATATCGCGCAGGTAATGGGCAAATGTCGGAATGCGGGCCGGAAATTCCGAGGCATTGTCATAGCTGCCAATACGTGAAGGCAACTGACCTGACATCATTGAAGATCGGGACGGTGCACATATGGGGCTATTGCAGTAGGCGTTCTCAAACAAGATCCCTTCGTCGGCAAGCGCGTCCATGTGCGGTGTTTGAACCACCTCGTTGCCATAGGCCCCAACGGCGGGAGCCGACAACTGATCAGCCATGACAATCATGAAATTGGGCTGGGGGGTGTTTTTCGGTTTGCTCATCGTAAGCCTCCTCTGGAAAGTTCCTACTCAGGGCATCAGAATGGTTGACCCCGTCGTATTCCGTGAAGCGAGTTGTTGATGTGCTCTTGGAGCATCAATCAAATCAAACTGCTGATTGACCTCAACCCTGATTTCTCCACCCTCAACCAATTGAAAAAGAGAGGATGCACAAGCCACCAACGCATCTCTGGTAGAGATATAGTTAAACAGCGTTGGCCGGGTAAGGTAGAGAGAGCCCTTTGCACTCAATAACCCAATATCCAGGGGAGGGACTTTTCCGGAGGATTGGCCAAAGCTGACCAGCGTCCCTCGGGGCTGGAGGCAATCGAGAGACTGATTAAAAGTATCGATCCCCACTGAATCAAAAACAACCGGTACCCCACCGCCCCCAGTGATCTCCATCACCTGTTTTACGACATCTTCTTGCCGATAGAGAATGACATGATCACAGCCATGTTCTTTTGCCAGTTCGGCCTTCTCTTTTGAACCTGCGGTCCCAATCACTGTTGCTCCCAGATGCTTCGCCCACTGACAGGCGATTAGACCAACCCCGCCTGCAATGGCATGAAAAAGAATGGTCTGTCCAGATTTGACCGGGTAGGTACGACACAACAGGTATTCAGCGGTCATCCCTTTTAACATTATTGATGCGGCCGTTTGATCATCGATGGCATCGGGGAGTTTGACGACCTGGTCTGCCGCCAGATTCCTCGCTTCAGAATAGGCTCCGGACTGAGATGAGGCGTAAGCGATTCGATCTCCGACCACAAGATGGCCAACACTCTCCCCAACTGACTCGACGACTCCTGCAGCTTCCAAGCCAGGGGTATAGGGAAATTGTGAAACCGGGTAGATGCCGGTACGAAAGTAGATATCAATAAAGTTCAACCCAATCGCGGTATGGCGAACCTGGACCTCTCCTTCGCCGGGTGGATCAAGATCATCTTTCTCCCAGGAGAGCACCTCGGGGCCACCAATCTCGTGGACTCTGAAAAGATGTGCCATATTGGATTCCTCAGTTAGTTTTGTTGTTCCGAACGATCTTTATAAGACTTGATGTATCCCAGCGACCACCTCCCATCTTCTGGATCTGGGTATAGTATTGATCGACAAGCGAAGCGACCGGAAGGGGGAGATTCATCGCATCTGCTTCATCTATACAGATGGCCAGGTCTTTGCGCATCCAATCGACAGCAAAACCAAAATCGAACTGATCATCCAGCATTGTTTTCCCACGATTATCCATCTGCCAGGACTGAGCCGCTCCCTGAGAGATCACATCCACCACTCTCTTGCCGTCAAGACCGGCCTCTTCAGCAAAGACAAGGGCTTCAGAGAGGCTTTGGATAAGTCCTGCAATCGAAATCTGATTCACCATTTTGGTAAGCTGGCCAGAACCCACCTCCCCCATCAGGGTGACTGCTCGGGCGTAGGATTTGATTACCGGTTGAACAACCCGAAAATCTGCCTCATCACCTCCCATCATTACCGTCAGTACCCCCTTCTCAGCACCCAATTGCCCGCCCGAAACAGGAGCATCGAGGAAACGAACCCCCGCTTTTAAAGCGATAGCACAGACCTCCCGGGCAACGACTGCCGAGGTCGTCGTATGATCTACCAGCAAGGAACCGGGTCTCATCCCTTCAATCAGGCCATCATGACCTGTACAGACACTGCGGAGATCATCATCATTGCCTACACAGACAAATACCACGTCTGCCTCTGCTGATGCCCCTCTCAATGAGGTTGCCACCTCTCCTTGATGCTCATTCGACCAGCGGTCTGATTTCTCCGGGGTGCGATTAAAGACCACAACATTAAAACCCGATCGCAAGAGATGGCCGGCCATGGGATAACCCATTGCCCCCAAACCGATAAAGGCCACATTCTTAATTCTTTCCGAGGTACTGTTCACCATCCTATTGCCTTATTCAAATGAAGGTATTTATTTTTGTCACAGACCGATAGAGTAATCCTAACACCTGATGAACAAACTCAGTAGAGTGATCTATGGAGATGTCAATAAGTACACTATACTGGCCACACTTCAGATCTCTCTATTATCCTATTTATCATCCCAACAATGCGCCATCAGCTTCGAACAGAACCTCCTTCAGAAAATCGGAGCGACTGGAAGACCATTAAAACCCTCATCCCCTCTCTCTGGGAGTATCGATACCGTATCGGCCTTGCTCTTCTGCTTCTTGCACTGGCAAAGCTGGCCAATATTGGGGTTCCGCTTGCCTTAAAAGAGATTATCGACACCCTGGATTTCTCGACTGAGTCCGCAACACCGATGGTGGCGCTCCCTCTTGCCCTGCTTATCGGCTACGGTTTGTTGCGGCTGAGCACCTCTTTGTTTAATGAACTGCGGGCTGCTGTTTTTGCCAGGGCTTCTCAGAGTGCAATCCGTAAAATTTCGCTCAAGGTGTTTCACCACCTCCACCACCTCTCACTCCGATTTCATCTCGATCGGCAGACGGGAGGGATCTCACGTGATATCGAACGTGGAAGTCGTTCCACAGGCCAGCTATTGAATTACCTTATCTTTAGTATTCTGCCTACTCTTTTCGAAATTAGTGTGGTCTGTGGCATTCTGCTCTATAACTACCCCTGGCCTTATGCCGCAATCACCCTGATCACTGTCATCAGTTACTACCTGTACACCTACAAGGTAACCACATGGCGCACCCAATTCAGAATCAAGATGAATGAGATGGACTCTCGTGCCAATACGGCTGCCATCGATTCACTGATCAACTATGAGACTGTTAAATATTTTGGGAATGAAGACTTTGAATCAAAGCGATATGGCAAAAACCTCAAGGAGTGGGAACAGGCCTCTGTTAAAAGCCAAACTACCCTTGCCCTACTGAACATTGGCCAGGGCTTTATCATTTCCACTGGATTGACACTGATCATGATTCTGGCAGGAAGGGGGGTCACTACGGGAACAATGTCTCTGGGTGATTTTGTTCTGGTCAACACCTTTCTTATTCAGATCTATATTCCGCTCGGCTTTCTCGGAACCGTCTTTCGTGAGATACGCCACTGCCTCACTGATATGGAGAAGATGTTCTCTTTGTTGGATGAGCGTCAGGAAGTGATTGATAGGCCTGACGCCCATCACCTTGAGGTGAGTGATGCGAGAGTGGCGTTTAATGACATCTCATTCTCCTATCTGCCTGAACGTCAGATCTTAAAATCAATCAGTTTAGTGATTCCGTGCAACAGTAAAGTTGCCATAGTCGGTGCCAGTGGCTCCGGCAAATCGACTCTCGCCAGGCTTCTCTTTCGTTTCTACGATGTCTCGGGAGGTTGTATCACCATCGATGGCCAGGATATTCGTGAAGTCACCCTATCGAGCCTCCATCAGGCAATTGGTGTTGTTCCTCAGGATACCGTCCTCTTCAATGACACTATTGCCTATAACATCGGTTACGGTAATCCGGAGGCCGACGAACAGGCAATTAAACAAGCTTCCAGGCTCGCTCACCTCGAAGAGTTTATTGCCTCACTACCCAATGGTTACGAGACCCGGGTTGGCGAGAGAGGACTGAAGCTCTCGGGAGGAGAGAAACAGCGTATTGCTATTGCCCGCACCTTGCTGAAAGACCCGCCTATTCTAATTCTGGATGAGGCAACTTCAGCCCTTGACTCCCATGCAGAGAAAGCAATCCAGTCTGCCCTCGAAGAGATTGCAACCAATCGAACTACGCTTGTCATTGCTCACCGACTTTCTACCATCATTGATGCCGACCAGATCCTGGTCCTTGATGAAGGCAGGATTGTAGAGCGTGGCTGTCATCAAAAACTGCTTGAGAGAGACGGCATCTATGCCCGACTTTGGGCCGTTCAACAGGAGCAGAGAGCGCTGGCAGAAGGGTAGTTATGAACCCTGCAACCACTTTCTTGCATTAGTGAACATCTGCAGCCAGGGTCCGTTCTCACCCCAATGATCAGGATGCCAGGAGTAGTTAACGGTTCTTGCCAACCGTTCCGGATGCGGCATCATGATAGTGACACGGCCATCTTCGGTGGTAAAACCGGTAACGCCCTGAATTGAACCATTTGGATTTGCCGGATAATCAAGTGCCGGTTTACCGTAGTTATCAACATACCGAAGGGCGATCTGCTCTTTTTGTTTCGCCCTGTCAAAAAGGGCCTCACTCTCAAATACTGCTCTGCCTTCACCATGGGCAACCACAAGAGGCAGTCGGGAACCTTCCATCCCTGATAGAAGAACTGAAGTCGATGGCATTATCTCCGTCATCACCAATCTTGCTTCGAACTGTTCAGAACGATTGAGTTTAAACTGGGGCCATCCCTCAGCCCCAGGAATAAGTGTTTTTATTCCGGACAGCATCTGACACCCATTACATACTCCGAGCGTAAAAGTGCTCTCTTTTTCGAAAAACCGGAGGAATTGATCCTTCAGTGCTGGATTGAAAAGGATTGATTTTGCCCACCCCTGCCCTGCTCCCAGAACATCACCAAACGAGAATCCCCCACAGGCGGCAAGGCCATCAAACTGACTGAGTGAAATGCTGTTGTCGATCAAATCGCTCATGGTGACATCAAAAGCAGACAATCCCACTCGGTCAAAAGCAGCAGCCATCTCGACCTGACCGTTGACCCCCTGTTCACGAAGAATGGCAACAGAGGGGCGAGCAATCCCGGACAACTGAAGCGGGCAGATCTCACTGTTCGGATCAAAACGGAGTTCGGCACTCAGGCCCGGATCCTGATCATCGAGAATGCGATCGTACTCTTCCTGGGCGCAATCGGGGTTATCCCGCAACGACTGCATCCGCCAGGTGGTCTCGGACCATGCCCGATGAAGAGCGCTTCTGGGTTCACTGAGAAGCCTCTCGCCCCGATGATCAATCTCGATCTGATGGGAGTTGTTTACTTCAGCGACGACTCGAGCCATCTCTGAAAGTCCTGCCTGATTAAAAAGTTCAAACACCTCTTCTTGTTGACTCGAGGAGATCTGAATTACTGCCCCTAACTCCTCGCAAAAAAGTTGGGCAATGGAATCATCCTCTCTCTTGTCAAGATCAATCTTCAGCCCCACCCTTCCCGCGAACGCCATTTCACACAGGGTTGTAATGAGCCCTCCATCAGAGCGATCATGATAGGCATGAAGCAGTTCCAAAGAGCTGAGTTTTTGAATGAGATCAAAAAAGCGCTTGAGAATAGCAGGGTCATCAAGATCAGGAGGTTCATCTCCAAGTGCCTTATAGACCTGTGCCAGAGAGGACCCTCCAAGACGCTGCTTGCCCACCCCCAGATCGATAAGGACCAACAGACTGCCAGACTCTCTTTTCAAGGCAGGGGTTAAAGTTGTGCGCACATCCTTGACTGGTGCAAAACCGGTCACCACAAGAGAAAGCGGTGAAGTACAGTAGTACTCATCACCCCTCTGATCACGCCACACGGTGTGCATCGACATCGAATCCTTACCTACAGGAATAGAGATCCCCAATTCCGGACAAAGATCCAGCGCTATGCTTTTTACCGTCTCATAAAGAGCGGCATCCTCGCCAGGCTGGCCTGCAGGGACCATCCAGTTGGCAGAGAGCTTTATCTTGTCGGTTCCCTGGATCGGAGCGGCCGCCATGTTGGTGACCACTTCACTAATAGCCATACGTCCACTTGCAGGGCCATCAATGAGCGCGATGGGTGTCCGCTCGCCTATTGCCATCGCTTCTCCTGAATAACCATCATGGGTCGCCAGGGTTACAGCGACATCAGCAACAGGCACCTGCCATCTCCCCACCATCTGATCCCTGTGAACCAGACCGGTAATACTCCTGTCACCAATGGTAACCAGAAAAGTCTTATCGGCCACTGTCGGGAGATGAAGCACTCGGTACACCGCTTCCCTGAGTTCAATCCCTTCAGTCAGGAAAGGCGTGAGTTCAGATTGTATATGCTCTGCCCTACGAACCATTTTCGGGGCCTTGCCGAAAAGTGTAGCCATATCCATGTCGATGGGGCGGTTACGACGTCGGTTGGCCGGCCCGGAGATCTCAATCTCGGCAAAATAGCTGTCGTCAAGGGATAGTTTTCCATCTGTTGTCGCCATCCCAACAACCGCATAGGGACATCTCTCCCGGCGGCACAGCTGTTTAAAAAGGTCTGCCTTTTGTGGAGAAATCCCAAGCGTATAACGCTCCTGAGCTTCATTACACCAGATCTGCATGGGCGACATTCCGCCCTCATCATTGGGCACTGACCTCAGTTGAAATTCACCTCCTTTGCCCGAGTCCTCAACCAGTTCTGGTAACGCATTAGAGAGGCCTCCTGCACCGATATCATGAATCCACAAAATAGGGTTGTCCTCGCCCATCGCCCAGCAACGATCGATCACCTCCTGACAGCGTCGTTCCATCTCTGGGTTACTGCGCTGGACAGAGGCAAAATCGAGATCTTCACTGCTCGCCCCTGACGCTACACTTGATGCCGCGCCCCCACCCAATCCAATCAACATGGCAGGCCCGCCAAGGACAATCAGCAGTGCTCCCTCTGGAAGCTCCACCTTGTCAACATGCTGTTCACGAATACTCCCCAGCCCTCCTGCAAGCATGATTGGCTTATGGTATCCACGAAGACCTCGGTTTACATTCTCTGGATCCTGTTGCTCAAAAGACCTGAAATAGCCGCCCAGTGCGGGCCTTCCAAACTCATTATTAAAGGAGGCTCCTCCCAGGGGGCCTTCAAGCATAATCTGCAGAGGAGAAGCAATCCGCTCAGGTTTCTGCTCAGCATCTTCCCAGGGTTGGACCGCATTGGGGAGACGCAAGTTGGAGACCGCAAACCCGGTGATTCCAGCTTTAGGCTTGCCACCACGCCCGGTAGCACCCTCATCTCGAATCTCGCCTCCGGAGCCGGTCGCCGCCCCGGGAAAGGGTGATATTGCTGTGGGATGGTTATGGGTCTCCACTTTGACAACAAAGGGTTGGTGTTCAACTACCGTGTGATAGCGATGGTTCTCAGGATCAGGAAAAAAGCGTCCCCCCTCTGCTGCTCCTTCAAGAACGGCCGCATTATCCGAATAGGCCACAAGAGTGCCGGTAGGGTTTTGTCGATGCGTCTCTCTGATCATCGAAAAAAGAGAGCGAGGTTGCTCTTTGCCATCGATAATCCAGTCAGCGTTGAAAATCTTGTGTCGACAGTGCTCTGAGTTCACCTGGGCAAACATCATAAGTTCAACATCCGTTGGATTCTGACCAGCCCGAGAGAAGTGATCATAAAGGTACCCGATCTCATCGTCGGAGAGTGCCAGACCCATCTTGCTGTTTGCTCTATCCAAAGCATCCTTGCCCCTTGAGAGAATATCCACACATTCAACAGGTGCGGGGGATTCATGAGAGAAAAGAGCTTCAGCCTCACCCAAGTCCTCAAGGAGTGATTCAGTCATCGAATCATGGAGTGTTGAGCAAATTCGAGACCTTGCCCCCTTCAGCCCAACAGAGCGAGAGCAAACAAGTTGCCATCGAATTCCCCGCTCTACACGGTGAACTGTGCTTAACCCGCAACGCTGGATAATTTCAGTTGCCTTGGTTGACCACGGTGAGCGTGTTCCAATCCGAGGGACTGTAAAGAGGGTCAGATCTGGAGAGTGATCGACGCTCCCTTGTGAGGTGGCATCAAGCAGAAGTTCAAGTTGATGGTGATCACCCGCTGACAACTCAGAGGGGTGATCGATAAAGTAGATGTAGTCTGCTTTCAGATCTTCAAGATCAGCCCCATCAGACTTAAGCTGATTGCTGATCGATTCCAACCTGAAGGGTGAGAACGCACTTCGTCCAAATTTAGTAATCACGATGTGGGTGTGTGGGAAGGTAAAAAAATTAACCGGTGACAGGACCCGCCATATCGATACCTAACTTACTGGCAATCAACTCATAAGACTCAACCACCTGACCCATCCCCCGGCGAAACCGATCTTTATCCAGTTTCTCGCGTGTCTCAACATCCCAGACACGACAACCATCAGGTGTAAATTCATCCCCGAGCAGGAGAGATCCATTAAATCGGCCAAACTCAAGTTTGAAGTCAACCAGAATCATCCCGGCTTCACGGAAGAGCCCGCTTAACACCTGATTGACTTCAAAAGTAAGCACCTTCATCTGTTCGACTTCTTCATCTGTGGCCCACTTGAACGTCCGAATATGAAAATCATTAATCATCGGATCATGGCGTTCATCGTCTTTGAGGAAAAATTCAAAGGTCGGTGGTTGAAGGTCAAGACCATCCTCCACTCCCAGTCGTTTACAGATTGAACCGGTTGCAATGTTACGGACCACACACTCCACGGGGATCATATCGAGTCGCTTGACCAGTGATTCTGTATCACTTAAAAGTCTTTCGTAGTGAGTCTTGATCCCTGCCGCTTCAAGTCTCTCCATAATAAATGCATTGAATCGATTATTGACCATCCCCTTCCGATCCAGCTGTTCTATTTTTTCACCATCAAAAGCAGAAGTGTCATCCCGAAAGAAGAGCACCAGGTGGTCTTTACTCTCTGTGATAAATACCGATTTTGCCTTGCCCGTATAGAGCTGTTCTTTTCGTTCCATTATATTTCCAATCTCAATCCTGTTAGTTGATTCCCGATCTCACCCAGAGAGAGCTCATTCAAAGCCCTCTGAATTACCTCAATTCCTCCAATAGCAGATCCAGTACATTCGATGCTATCTTTGATGAATCCGGTTGACCCTGTTGATCTCGAATTGTCACCCGTGATCCTCCCTCCGCAGAAGAGACCACCACCTGAAGGTGGACATTCACTACTTTGTTCTTACCAATTCCAAAAAGGGTGGATAAAATATCCTCTTCTCCGGCAACCAGTTGATCCATATCTGTGATGCGCAAGAAATAAATTCCGTCTTTTCGGCTTCGATCCTCGAGGGTAAACCCTAATCGATCCAAGGTAATTCCTACACGTCTCCAGGCCGAAGAGAAAGAGTCTTCAAGTTGTATGCCGGCCTGTCCATCCCCCCCATCTCCGCCGGAAACTTTTTTTGCCCGAACTGCTGTAGAGGTGGTGTCTGTTTCAGCCGCTTCTGCCCTATCGCTGTCGATTCCAAGGTATACCATTAGCCGACGAAGCATTTCAGCCTCAAGCTCTGAGTCTGCATCAGTAAGCTGCCATCTGGGCGCGCCAGATGTGGCAACATCTTTCATTCCACGGTGGGTTAGATAGATCTCAGTGACCTTCTCAGCAGATCCTCGCTCAACACGAATCCTATACTTGTCATAGCTGATGCCTGGCAATAGATCTCCCGTCGCCTTTCTTAAAACCTTGGTGAGCGGGTTCTCGATGGCAGCCAGATTTTCCATCCAATCGGTCTCAACAACTCCGGCAGATGCACTATCGATGGTGAGTTTTACGCCATCCTTTATCCAGAAATTTCTCACTCTCGGCCAGACAGTCTCAACATCTACCCCAACTTCCAGCCAACGATCATCTCCATCTCTTTTGATCATTACGTTTTCAATTGCCGGAAGGACTGCTGTTGAGCCAGCGTTACCTGAGGCTCTGGCGGCATACTCTGAATAGCTTGTAACACCACCAGGCACCGTTACCACTTGAGTCGTATCCAGGCGGGTTAGATCGGGGGGCGTTTCAAGTCCGCCACCTGGTCCGGTTCGACGATATTCAGCTAGAACTTCTTTACCTTCCTCCTTTTTATCGACTATCGAACAGCCGCTGATCACCACTGTCGCCGCAAGAAGAGGGAGAAAAAGAAGGCGCATACAATGAACCCCTGATTTTGATATAACCTGATATTGATCTGAATATCTCATTGGTACTCCAACAATTTACAAAAAATCTTACACAACGCCTGCCTGGCTCATGGCATCGCGCAGAGAAGACTCATAGGATGACGAAAGCAAGGTCAGAGGCAGCCGAATCCCCTTCTCCATCAGGCCGAGTTCAGAGACCGCCCATTTAACAGGGATCGGATTTGATTCGAGGAAAAGTGCCTTGTGGAGCGGCATCAATCGATGATTGATCTCTCTGGCAAGATCAAGATCACCTGCCAAGCCTGCAGCCATCATCTCATGGAGTGCTTGGGGGGCAACATTGGCAGTTACCGAAATAGACCCGCTTCCTCCCAGTGCCAACAGATCAAATGAGGTGGCATCATCACCGGAATAGACGGCAAAATCAGAGGGAAGGCGTTCAATCAGATCGCGGCCCCGCGCCATGTCCCCGGTTGCATCTTTGATTCCGATTATGTTTGGGATATCTGCCAGTCGAACTGTGGTGTCGTTATCCATATCACAGGCCGTTCGACCCGGTACGTTATAGAGAATTTGGGGGATTGCTACAGCCTCTGCAATAGCTCTGAAATGCTGGTAGAGCCCTTCCTGGGTCGGTTTGTTGTAGTAGGGCACCACCAACAGTGAAGCTGTGGCACCGGCTTGCCTCGCACTCTCGGTAAGTGCGATTGCCTCCTGGGTAGAGTTTGCCCCAGTCCCGGCGATAACTGGAATTCTTCCTGCAGCATCGCTAATGGTCCGCACAACCACCTCGTTGTGCTCGTCAAAGTTAACTGTGGCAGATTCCCCTGTTGTCCCCATTGAAACAATCGCATCTGTACCATTTTCAATATGAAAATCAACAAGTCGTGTAAGTGCATTCCAGTCAATCTCCCCGGAGGCATCCATCGGTGTCACTAGTGCAACAATACTACCTTTGATCATGAAAGAATCGCCATTGGTTGAAAAGTGGTAACAGAATACTGATGGTACTTTGGCCGACCACATGTGACAAGAAATCAAGGGGCCAATTATAAAATCACCGAGTGAAGTTGGATAACTCAGCCTTGAAGGAGCCCAAAAACGCCGCTCCAGGGTAACGCCAAACCCTGGTTTGGTTCTGCAACCCCGCTTCCCTATCTTGACAACTGCAGTGGGTTTTACAACGACTGTTTAATAGATTTCTTTTACTATTAACCACAACCCATTGTTTTATCTGTTATATAATTACCTTTTCTTCTAGAGGCAATCATTCCGAAGCGAGTATAATTCACCCGCCTGACCATGTCATACTCAGAACATCGCCATAGAGATTATTTAAGCCAATGAAAAATCGACTTTCAAACATAGTCACCCGCACTGGAGATGACGGCACCACAGGACTCGCCGATGGCAGCAGGATTGACAAGGACCACTGTCGACTTGAAGCCATCGGCACCATTGACGAGCTCAATAGCCTCATCGGCCTTCTGCTTTCAGAAAACCCGCAAGGGCGGCATTCTGAAGGATTGACCCAGATTCAACACACCCTGTTTGATATTGGTGGAGAGCTCAGTATTCCTGACCATGATCTGCTCACACCAAAAGAGATTGATGTTCTTGAAGCCTGGATCGAAGAGATCAACCATCACCTGCCCCCTCTAAAAGAGTTTATCCTCCCTGGGGGGAGTCGAGCCGCTGGTTTGGCCCATCTCGCCAGAACAGTCTGTCGCCGGGCTGAACGAACACTTATCACCCTCGCCAGAGAGCTCAAGACAAATCCGAGCTCAAGACAGTATCTCAACAGACTATCAGACCTCCTCTTTGTTCTTGCCCGGGATATCAACCAACTTGATGGGAAGAGTGATTCCCTTTGGCAAAGAAAGTAATCCGGCACAGAATATTCAGATAATCTGGAAATGTCGTTGCAGGGTGACAATGGAGTGGGTTTACTGATCAGGCCCCTGATTGAGATAAAGCCCCTATATAAAAGTGACTCAAACGATTATCATAACCCTTCACCTGACCATTTGACCAAAGTACCACGCCCCTCTATCAATAAATCAGCGAAGAACTACTAAGAGCTATGCTGCCCGCACCGCCTCCCTCCTCACTGAGCGACCATGATGTTGTAAAACTCTCTACACATCTCGAAAACAAGCGAGTTGCACTGGTGGTAACAGGGGGGATCGCTGCTTACCGAACCCCTGATCTTGCCCGAACACTACGACGTCATGGGGCTGAAGTAACCGCCTTTGCGAGCAGTGACGCCCTTCGCTATGTTGCTGAAGACGCCCTGGCCTGGAGTACCAACAGAGCGGTCATCACCCAACTGGGTTATGAGGCTGAGCATCTGAGTGATGCCAACCCCTTCGATGCCTACCTGGTCGCCCCGGCCACCTATAACACCATCAACAAAGTAGCCACCGGCATTGCAGATACCCCCATCACGGCACTGCTTGCTTCTGCGCTTGGCCGGGTGGATCGGAATGAAGCTCATCTGTTGATCGCGCCCACAATGCATGGAACCATGCACAATCAGATTCTGATTGAATCCCTTGAACGTCTGGAATCCCTCGGAACCACTGTCATTCCACCACGACAAGAGAATGGAAAAGATAATATACCTGACCATGAGGTCCTTGCGGGCTGGCTCTCAAGGACGGTTTCGGACTCTCCCTTAAAGGGTAAGCGTATTCTTGTCACCGGCGGCCCTACTCCTGTCGCCATAGATGGAATTCGTCGTCTAACCAACAAATTCACAGGAAGGCTGGGTATTGCCATCGCCACAGAACTCTACTTTCGTGGAGTTGCTGTCTCCCTGATCCATGGCTCAAGCGGCATCACCCCACCCAGCTACCTTGACCACCAGATCGCCACCAGTTTTGATGAATATCAGACCATGGTCCTGAATAAACTAGAGGGCGGAGAGTTCAAGGCCGCCATTTTCTCTGCTGCCGTTGCCGACTATCGTCCGCAAAGCGTGGTCGAAGGCAAAATACCGAGCGGCGGTGGTTTAAGTGCCATCGAATTAGTGCCTACACATAAAGTCATCGACAAGGTACAACAGGCTCTCCCCGGCCTTGACCTCATCAGCTTCAAGTATGAACAAGGGCTTACTCATGATGAACTGATTACCATTGCCGACTCAAGGCTGGAGAGAGGACATACTGCAGTCATTGCCAACCGGGGTGAAGAGATGGGAGAAGGGCGTGAACAGATCGCCTATCTGACAACCCGGGAGAGTGACCCTGTCAGAATGGTTGGAAAGAGCGCCATTGCATCATCAATTGCCGACTACCTTGAGAAAAGGTGAGCTCTGTTCAGCTCACTCTCTTTGCAACATCTGTTCAGGCAGTCAGGCCACCAATTCTGGGAAAACTACCAGAATTACCACCGCCAGAACCAGGAGAAAAAACAAAGGGAGTGCAGATCTGGCAATAAAGAGAATGTCATGATCTGCCAGCCCCTGAAGTACAAAGAGATTCAACCCCGCTGGCGGTGTTATCTGTGACCTCTCAACGACAATCACCAGCTAGTTATGAATAATAAGTCAACGTCATCACCAGCGGTCTCCGAGGGGTGGCAATTTTGGATTGATCGTGGCGGCACTTTTACTGATGTGATCGGCCGCCGACCCGATGGCGTCCTTCTCACCCACAAATTGCTGTCGGAAAACCCGGAGCATTATGCTGATGCCGCGATTGAAGGAATACGCCACCTCCTGAAGCTTGGCCCAGAGAGCCCCCTTCCTCTTTCGGGAATTGATTCGGTTCGAATGGGTACTACAGTGGCAACCAATGCACTGCTTGAACGCAGGGGAGATCGAACCCTTCTGGTGATCACCCGCGGCTTTGGTGATGCGCTCAGGATAGGTTACCAGGCGCGCCCGGATATTTTTGCCCGCAGGATTGAACTTCCATCGCTGCTTTATGAAAGAGTGGTTGAGGTCGATGAAAGAATCATGGCTGATGGGAGGGTGGTTACTCCGCTTGACCTTGATTCAATCAAAAAGGAACTCCAGTCAGTATTTGATGACGGGATCCGTTCCTGTGCCATCTGCCTGATGCATGGTTACCGTTATCACCAACACGAGAAAGCGATCAAGGCGCTGGCACAGCGCATTGGCTTCACCCAGGTCTCAGCTTCATACCAGGTCAGCCCGCTGATGAAACTAGTCAGTCGAGGGGATACGACGGTTGTTGATGCCTATCTTTCACCGATTCTCAAACGATACGTCAATCAGGTCTCAACCCAGCTTCCTCAGGTCCAACTACTGTTTATGCAATCCAATGGAGGGCTGATCGCAGCCGATCACTTCAAGGGAAAAGACAGTATTCTCTCAGGCCCGGCAGGTGGGATTGTAGGTGCGGTGGAGAGCAGCCGGGAAGCGGGGTATGGAAAGATAATTGGTTTCGACATGGGAGGGACATCAACCGATGTCTCCCATTATGCGGGTGAATATGAACGCGCCTTCAACACCTTTGTCGCCGGTGTGCGTATGCGCGTCCCCATTATGCACATTCATACCGTTGCTGCCGGTGGCGGATCAATCCTGAAGTTTGATGGCCAGCGCTTTAGAGTAGGCCCGGACTCAGCAGGAGCCAACCCCGGGCCTGCCTGTTATCGTCGTGGCGGCCCGCTCACGGTTACTGACTGCCAGGTGATGCTGGGACGACTTCAACCCGGCCATTTCCCAGCCATTTTTGGGGCTGAGGGAGACCAGCCCCTCGACCGGGGCCGAGTCATTGAAGCTTTTTCAAATCTCGCTGAGGAGATCTCAAAAACCAGTGACCTTCCCACCACTCCTCAACAGGTCGCAGAAGGCTTCCTGCAGATTGCGGTGGAGAATATGACAAATGCAATCAAGAAAATTTCTGTTCAGCGTGGCTATGATGTCACTGAATACACCCTGTGTTGTTTTGGGGGCGCTGGAGGACAGCACGCCTGCCAGGTGGCTGATGCGCTGGGAATGACCAACATCCTGATTCACCCTTTTGCCGGAGTGCTCTCAGCTTTTGGCATGGGCCTGGCCAACATTCGCACCCTGCGAGAACAGGCTGTCGAGGCGCTGCTGAGTAACGATCTGATTGACCAACTTGAAACCGATTTTATTCACCTCACCAACTCAGCAAAAAAGGAGATTAAAGAGCAGATCTCCTCTGAAGAGGCTATTATAACTGAACGAAGGATCCTTCTTCGCTACCAGGGTACTGACTCATCGATTATCGTCCCTTTCGATAACCGCAAAAACCTCCGTCAGCAATTTGAACGTCTTCATCAACAACGTTTTGGCTTTATCATGAGTAGTAAGCCACTGGAAGTAGAAGCGATCACAGTTGAAGCCATAGAGCAGAGCCGGGACACTCCAGAGACCTTCCCTACACTCCCCACAAAGACAGATCAACTCTCACCCGAGGAGTGGGTAGAGGTGACGATTCAGGGAGAGGTGTGGAGCACCCCGCTCCATTATCGACAAACACTGCTGCCAGGAATCACAATAAAGGGGCCCGCCCTACTGATTGAACAAACCGCAACCACTCTCATAGAGCCAGGCTGGCAGGGTACTGTCACGGAGCTCAACAATCTCGTCATTAAACGTCACATCCTGCTTGAACGCACCTCTGCCCTTGGCACTGATGCTGATCCGGTAATGCTTGAAATCTTCAACAACCTCTTTATGTCCATTGCTGAACAGATGGGAGCAGCCCTCGAAAATACAGCCTACTCCGTCAACATCAAAGAACGCCTGGATTTCTCCTGCGCCGTTTTTGATGCCAATGGAGGCCTGGTTGCCAACGCCCCCCATATGCCGGTCCATTTGGGCTCAATGGGGGAATCCGTTCAAACGATCATCGCAAGTCGAAAAGAGAAGATGCGCCCAGGCGATGCCTATGTCCTTAACAATCCCTATAACGGAGGCACCCACCTGCCCGATATAACCGTCATCACTCCGGTCTTTTCATCTGCCGGTGATCGAGTCCTCTTCTATGTCGCCTCCAGAGGACACCATGCAGACATTGGTGGCATCACTCCCGGTTCAATGCCCTCCGAGAGCCACCATATCGGTGAGGAGGGAGTGCTTATCGATGACTTCCTCCTCGTCAGCCAGGGGAAATTCCGTGAGCAGAAGATATCTGAACTGCTGACCCGGGGGAATTACCCGGTTCGAAATCTCCACCAGAATATTGCTGATCTCAAGGCACAACTCGCAGCAACGGAAAAAGGGGTTCAAGAACTTGGAAAAATGATCGACCACTTCTCGCTTGAAGTGGTGATCGCCTACATGCAACACGTGCAGGACAATGCAGAAGCATCGGTGAGAAATGCGATCAGTGTGCTTAAAGAGGGCCACTTCTGTTACCCCCTTGATAATGGAGATCAGATTGAAGTCCGGGTCTCCATTGATCGGTCTTCCTTAAGTGCAACGGTTGATTTTACCGGAACCTCCCCCCAATCAAATAACAACTTCAATGCCCCCACTGCGGTTACCCGCGCCGCTGTTCTTTATGTGTTCCGTACCCTTGTTGATGATGACATTCCAATGAATGATGGCTGTCTCAAGCCAATCAATATCATCATCCCCGAAGGGTCCATGCTCAACCCAGAATATCCCGCCGCCGTGGTTGCCGGCAACGTGGAGACGTCCCAAATCATCACCGATACACTCTACGGGGCGCTGGGTGTACAGGCCGGCGCACAGGGAACAATGAACAACTTTACTTTTGGGAACCAGACCTATCAATACTATGAAACCATCTGTGGCGGCTCAGGGGCAGGGGCCGATTTTGATGGCACTGATGCGGTCCATACCCATATGACCAATACCCGCCTAACCGATCCGGAAGTCCTTGAATGGCGCTTCCCGGTGTTGCTGGAAGAGTTTTCCATTCGTCATGGGAGTGGCGGTGAGGGCAGAAACCGGGGAGGGGATGGCAGTATAAGAAAAATCCGTTTTCTCGAGCCGATGACGGCATCCATTCTCTCTGGACAACGAAAACAAGGCCCTTTTGGCCTGGCGGGCGGTCTCTCAGGAGAGCGCGGGGTTAACCGGGTGGTCCACCCGGATGGCTCTACAGAAGATCTCCCTGGTACAGCAACCATCTCTTTGGAGTCGGATGACCTGTTCATAATAGAAACACCCGGTGGTGGTGGTTATGGAGAGCCCTCCTAAATCGCAAACGAGGCTTCGAAAAACATTGAACCCTGGTCTTACACCAACCGCTCTCCCGCGACGACAAACCAGTGCCGGTTTTATGATTCTGGCAATGATTCTATTTGCCATTGGCGGCGGCTTCCTTGGACCTTCTCTGGTCCTGGGAGCAGGGCTCTGCAGCTGGATTGCCGCCCTCCTTCTATGGCGACGCCTGGCCCGATCTCAATTAATTCTGGTCATCACATTAATTGGGCTGGGTGTAACCGGTATTGTGATAGGTCATATTTCGGGCCAGCCCCTTCCAATTGATAGAGTGATTTCCCGCAACCATGCACTACTGAGCATGCTTGCAGCCGTCAGCTTCCTGCGCATGGTCACCTTCTCCAGCCTGCCGACCGACCAACAATATCCAAAGGGTGAGAAATCCTATCTTCGCACTCTGCTTGGACTCCATCTGTTTGGTTCCATTATCAATATCTCTGCTCTCCAAATCATCGGCGATCACATAAGAAGACGGGGCCCTCTGGATCTCTTAACCGCCCTTCTCCTCTCCCGCGGCTTTAGCACCTGTGCCTTCTGGTCGCCCTTTTTTGGGGCCATGGCAACCTCAATCACCTACGCCCCAAATGCCAGACTGGGTGTGCTTATGCTCACTGGGATTCCCCTGGCCGTGATGGGTCTTGGTTATACCTGGCTCAGTGCACGAATCAAAGACACCAGCCACCTTCAGACCTTCTGCGGTTATCCCCTGCGGATGGAGGGTCTGCTCGTCCCTCTGCTGCTCACTTCAGGTGTATTGGGATTGGGTGCATTGCAGCCAGCACTTCCCACCCTAACCATCATCACACTGATGGCGCTTATCGTCACCCTTGCTCTTCAACTCTATCGCTCCGGCATTAGAAGCACATGGCTGCAGATAAATGAACATCTCACCCATCGACTGCCGACCATGAGCGGTGAGTTGTGGCTTTTTCTTTCCGCTGGGGTTTTGGCCGTAGGGCTGGATCAGGTGGTAGTGACAACGGGTTTAACCCTGCCAATCGAATCATTCAATGCCACCACTGCAATAGGTGTTCTAACCGCGATGGTTGTGGCCGCTGCCATGGGAGTTCATCCCATCATCTCGATCTCAGCACTCTCATCACTCCTCTCACCGCTCTCTCCCGACCCCACTCTTCTGGGAATTATATTCCTCGCAAGCTGGTCTCTCGGGGTGGTGATCAACCCTCTGTCGGGAATCCATATTATTATGCAGAGTCGGTATGATATTGCCGCAGTCAAGATGGTCAGGCAAAACGGCGGCTATGTACTCACCCTGCTTTTGGCAACGGCGGCGCTCCTCCAGGGGGTAGAGTATCTGATGGATTAATTCCCAAACTCTATTTGCAATAGAGGTTATCCAAAAAACAGCCGCGTTATACGATCACACAGCGAGATCCCCATAGGCGAGAACGCACTCCACCGGTATACTCCGGTTCCTGAAACAGTATCAGTAAATTCCGGTTAACAGATGAACGAGACCAGGCCAAAACAATCAAACTTTATCCGCGATATTGTGGATGCAGACCTTGAAAGCGGCAAACACCTGAATATTATTACCCGGTTCCCCCCCGAGCCGAACGGCTACCTCCACATCGGTCATGCCAAATCGATCTGTCTCAATTTCGATACCGCCGAGGAGAAAGGTGGTGAGTGTCACCTCCGCTTCGACGATACCAATCCTGAAAAAGAGGAGGAGGAATTTATCGAGGCCATCAAGGCCGATGTGGCCTGGCTGGGCTATAGCTGGGGCGAGCATCTCTATCACGCTTCAAACTATTTTGAACAGCTCTACCAGTTTGCGGTTGAACTGATCCAAAATGGAAAAGCCTATGTTGAAGATCTTACTGCCGAAGAGATCCGAACCTATCGGGGGACGCTGACAACACCCGGCAAGGAGAGTCCATGCCGCGAACGTTCGATTGAGGACAATCTGGATCTCTTTGAGAGAATGCGGGCCGGTGAATTTGGCAACGGCGAGCATGTACTACGGGCCCGCATCGATATGTCTTCGCCCAATCTCAATATGCGTGATCCCGTCCTCTACCGTATTCGCCATGCCAACCACCCCATGACGGGTGACCGCTGGTCGATCTACCCGATGTATGATTTCACCCATAGCCTCTCGGATGCGATTGAGGGAATTACCCACTCTCTGTGTACCCTTGAATTCGAGGATCACCGGCCTCTCTATGACTGGTGCATTGAAAATGTCAGTGCCCCAAGTCGGCCCCGGCAGATCGAGTTCTCAAGGCTCAATCTTGAATACACTGTAATGAGCAAGCGCCTGCTCACTCAACTGGTGGATCAACAACAGGTTGAGGGGTGGGATGACCCAAGATTACCGACACTGGTTGGCCTGCGCCGGAGAGGCTTCACTCCGGAATCGATCAGGCTCTTCATCAACCGGGTGGGAGTAACCAAGAAAGACCACACCATCCAGATGTCACTGCTGGAAAACTCAGCTCGGGAAGTTCTTGACCAAACCACTCCCCGAAGACTCGCTGTGCTCGACCCCATAAAAGTAATCATCGACAACTACCCGGATGGCCAGAGCGAATTACTCGATGCCATCAACCACCCCAATTTCCCTGAGAGGGGAAGTCGAAAAATACCATTCTCAAAAGAGATCTGGATTGAACGGGCTGACTTTATGGAGGAGGCCCCAAAAAAGTTTTTTCGTCTCTCTCCGGGCCGTGAGGTTCGTCTTCGCTTTGCCTACCTGATCACCTGCAAGGAGATCACCAAAGACAGCGAGGGCAAGATTGTCACAATCCATTGTGACCACGATCCTGCATCACGCGGTGGAAATGCTCCGGATGGCCGAAAAGTCAAAGGGACAATTCACTGGGTGTGTGCCCAACACGCTGTCGAGGCCACTGTCCGTCTCTACGATCGACTCTTTCAGGTTGCCCATCCTCTGGCTGACCCTGCCGAGGGGTTTGGGCAACGGCTCAATCCTGATTCTCTTAAAATAATCAGGAATTGCAAATTGGAGCCAGGGCTTGAAGAGTCCGCGCCTGAAAGCCGATTCCAGTTTGAACGCCTGGGTTATTTTTGTTCCGATCGACATGATCACACCCCAGAGCACCCTGTTTTTAACCGTATAGTCCCATTAAGGGACTCCTGGTCAAAAATTGAAAAAGCGACACCCGTAAAAAAGAAGTAAGTTACACTTCAAGATAAATCACCCACTCTTGATAGAAGCAATATTTCAAGGTCAACAAGCGAGAAAATAATGGATTGGATTGCAAATTACGGCCTCTTCCTCCTGGAAACCGTCACAGTTGTCATTGCAGTGGTTGTGATCATAGCGGCCATCGGCTCTGTAGCGACCAAACACAAAGCGACAGGGAAAGAGGGTGTTGAAATCATCCGGCTCAATCAACGTTATGACAATATGGCCACCACTTTGAAATCTGCAGCACTTGAAGGCAAAGCGGCAAAAAAGTTTAAGCGCCAGCACAAAAAAGAGGCCAAGAAAACCTCAAAAAAGAGTGAAACAGAGGAACCGGACAAAAAACGCACCTTCGTGATCGACTTTCATGGTGATCTCAGAGCATCGGCTGTCATCTCCCTGCGTGAAGAGATTACTGCCGTCCTCACTGCTGCGACCCCAGATGATGAGGTGGTTGTTCGCTTAGAGAGCGGTGGCGGGATGGTACATGCCTATGGACTGGCAGCCTCCCAACTGATGCGGCTTCGTACTCACAAAATACCGCTGATTGTCACTGTTGATAAAGTTGCCGCGAGTGGTGGATACATGATGGCCTGTGTCGCCAACCAGATCATGGCGGCACCTTTTGCGGTTGTCGGTTCGATCGGCGTTCTCTCCCAGATCCCCAATTTCAACCGCCTGTTAAAGAAACATGATATTGACTTTGAGCAGTTTACTGCTGGTGAATACAAGCGAACAGTAACTCTATTTGGTGAGACTACAGACAAAGATCGAGAAAAACTGAAAGAGGAGCTTGAAGAGACCCACACTCTTTTCAAATCTTTTGTCCAGGAGGGCCGCCCAGACCTTGATATCGACAAGGTTGCCACTGGCGAACACTGGTTCGGAACACGCGCCCTTGAGTTGGGTCTGATTGATCAGATCAGAACCAGTGATGACTATCTTCTTGGGCTTCGGGAGAGCAGTGAAATTCTTCAGGTGAAGTGGTCGATCAAAAAGCCCTTAGCCGAAAAAATCAGCTCCGTCCTCTCCCAGATCACTCTACGAAGTCAACAATCTCTGCTGACGGACCCCATCAATCAGGAGGTCGAACCTGGAAAACACCTCTATCTCTGATGCAATACCCCCTCAATAACGGATCTCCCAATATCGCTGACGATGCCTTCATCGCAGAGAGTGCCGATCTGATGGGTGCAATTACCATTCACTCACAGGCAAGTATCTGGTTTGGTGCTGTTTTGCGGGGCGATACTGAACCCATTGTCATTGGGCCTCAGAGTAATATCCAGGACGGGTCTGTACTTCACACTGACCCCGGATTCCCGCTATCCATTGGCCAGGGAGTCACCGTGGGGCATAAGGCTGTTCTCCATGGCTGCACTATCGATGATTACTCACTCGTTGGAATCGGAGCCATTATTCTGAATGGGGTGAAAATCGGCAAACACTGCCTAATTGGAGCGGGCACTCTGATCACAGAGAATAAAACCATCCCTGATGGCTCGCTGGTAATCGGGTCGCCAGGAAGCGTCCATCGTCTCCTCAATGATCAAGAGATCACCGCTCTCCACCACAATGCGAAGATCTACATCACCAGGGCATCCGACTATCTGAAGGCACTTAATCCAGATTGAATATCCGGCCTTTGACAGCAAGGCGCACCTGAGCCCTCCGACTGAAATTTAAACCATGAGCCCCACTCAACCACTCCTCCACCTCACCAGTCCACAGCTCGCCAGCAAGTGGTGTAACCAGCAACGAGAAGGGGGGGAAACCATAGGATTTGTCCCTACCATGGGAGCCCTCCACAGAGGACATCTCTCACTGGTAGAACGTGCAGCAGATGAAAATGATCTGGTCTGTGCGAGTATTTTTGTCAACCCACTGCAGTTCAATAATGAGGGGGATTTTGAGCGATACCCACAAGACCTGGATATGGATTTTGCTCATCTGGAGAGAGCGGGTTGTGCAATGGTCTTTACCGGCACAATGAACGATTTTTTTCCGGAAGCCACGAATCCAGAACGCATTAGAACCCTGGACCCCGGGATCTGTGCCCAAGGGCTTGAAGGTGACTTCAGGCCTGGCCACTTTGCCGGGGTATGTACCATTGTCGAACGTCTCTTCAAGACTGTCGGTGAGGGACGCAGTTATTTTGGTGAAAAAGATTATCAACAATCGAGGCTGGTCCTGGAACTTGCCCAGAGACTGGGTTCTCCTGAGGTAGTGATCTGTCCCACTATAAGGGAACCTTCCGGCCTTGCGATGTCCTCAAGAAACCAACTTCTCAGCGAGACGGGGCGGAACAAGGCAGCGATAATCCATCAATCACTGCAACACGCCAGGCAGTGCTGGCGTGATGGCGAACACGATGCAGAGAAGATCCGCAATGAGATGAGGAGCGTCCTTGAGAGGGCCGAGCTTGAGATTGAGTATGCCGATCTAAGGGAAGAGGGCAACTGGTCTGCAGATTCACCCCTGGGAATTATGGACCGCCCGCGCGCCCTGATCGCAGTCAGAATCGAAGGCGTCAGGTTAATCGACAATCTCTATCTGCCGCCCTCCCCTGCAGAGTGCAGCTGATCATCAAATACCCGTTTGCAGCTTAACCCGCCATAGGGCCTGTATAAGCTTAACCAAGCGTTCATTCAGCTCTTTTCGAGCGCTGGCTTCTCTCCCTCTGGTGGGAGACTCTCCTCCACTGGTTCAACTTCAGGTGGAGGTGGCTGCGGTATCGGGGCCTCAAGAAAATCCCTGATAAAGGCGGCCCGTTTTTCTGTGAACCACTCCCCCGCGGAGGGCATCAACTGGAGTTGGCTGCGCGCTTCTCCCGGATAACGTTCCTGCAGACGCATACGGTATTGGAAACCAGCATGACTCTCCGCTCCAATTACCGCTGAATGGAAGCCATGACTTGAGAGCGATCTCCCGGCCACCTCCTGATCGAGCCAGTAACGGACAAAGGTCTCAGCCTCACTCTGATTTCTGCCTCTGTGGGTAAGGGCAAAACCATCGGCCCACGCCAGTGCCCCCTCTTTCGGAGCTCGAGATATAACTTTCAACCCTAAGGATTGGAGTTTATCTACCCAGGATTCATTGATTTGGGCTATACCCAATGGGTTTTTTCTGAAAAACAGTTCAACCGATGGAAGGCCACTCAAGTATCCACCGATACTCGCCTTCCGAGCGATACAAAATGCAATGATCTCTCCCCAGACTCTCTCCATCGTAACCTTGTCCTGCCGAGCAGCCCAAAGATCTCCCGGATTGAGCAATTCTCTCGACGCCATCAGCAATCCGGCGCCAGTAAATCCAGAAGAGACTCTGATCAGGCTCTTATTGTCACTGCCCACATTCCAGATATCGGCATACCCTGGCCCACCTTCACTGGAGTGCCCAAACTCAGCGTTGCGGTCAGACCTCCAGGCAACCACCTCACTTCCCCAAACCGTGGGCAGCCAATATAACCCACCGCTGGTAAAGCTCCAGTCCCGATGGGCAGCACCAACAAGGAGTGGGTCGAGGGCCAGATCGCCATAGACCGCTTCTCTGAACGGCCTCAGCAACCGACTGGAAGACCACCTTCGGGCCCACCCATGACCAGGCGTAACCAGATCAAAGGGGATACTTTTGGGCTCAAGGGCCCGGTAGAACATCTCGGCATTTGAGAAAATCGGGGTAATCTCTACCTCAATCCCGGTTGAGAGGGTGAATTCCTTCAATAACCGAGGGGGGAAATAGTCTGGCCAGCTTAAAATTCGCAATTGTCGATTCGGGGCGCTTAGGAGAGTGGCGGGCGCTGATGAACCGGCAATCACCATCATGACCTGCTTGAGGATCTTTCTGCGGTGTTGGTCAATATTGGAAATGGTGACCCTCCCTGAGATCGTTGGGATGCTGTTCGGCTCGATCAAGTTAAGATAACATCGCCGAGAGGGATTCGACAGCCTCTTCTAACCCTCATGGAGAAATTAACCTTGATCAATAATAGTCACTTTGAATACTGTGAAGCGTTGATCAACCACTCCAATGGCAATGGAGATGAGGATTCGCACTTTTTTGAGCGCTTTGGAGCGTCGCTTTCGGATTTATTAGCAGCGACCCAGCCAGCGAAGTTAAGAGCCAGGCTCTCCAGCCAGGGATCAAACAACTCGGCACTCCGGCCATCTCAAGGAGTGATCATCAGCCACTCAAGCCCCGGGAGTGCATCACCCACACCACTATTTACAAACACCCTCCCAACACGCTTTGGAGAGGCCACCCTATGCCATGATGGCAGCACTCTCTTTCATTCTCTCTTTGGCCCACCTAGCGACCCCTCAACAGCGAGTATCGGCAAACTACCGACCGGTGATCCCACTCTCCCGCTGCTTGTCCTTTTTTCAGAGGTACTGGAGCAGCGTCACTGCGATCCTATCCCTCTCCATCTGTGCGGAACACCCTTCCAGATTGCGGTGTGGAAGGCGCTATTAAAAATCCGCCCGGGAGAGGTTGCCTCTTACAGTAGAATAGCGGCACTTGCCGGCCACCCCAGAAGTCATAGGGCCGTTGGAACCGCTATCGGCGCCAACCCGATTGCCGGAATGATCCCCTGTCATCGGATTATTCGATCGAATGGTGAAAGTGGAAATTACCGCTGGGGGGGAGCACGTAAAAGGGCGATGATAGGGTGGGAGATGGCTCACTTTGGCAAAGTTAAGGTATAACACCCGAATACAATGCGTTATCATCTCTGTCCATGTTGCTCACCTTGGTGAGGAAAACATGATAACTAATTGAATTATTAAATTTTTATTTCTAATTGGATCAAACGATGCCAACCCTCGATTTAAGCAAGGATACTATCTGGGAGTCGATTCTCAACGAGACCCGCGAGGATCTTGAGAATGAGCCCCTGCTTGCCAGTTTTCTTCATGCGACTGTTCTCAAGCACAACTCCCTTGAAGAGGGTCTGGCCATAAATTTGGCCCACAAGCTCGACAGTCCCACACTCTCAGAGATGTACCTTAGGGAGATTATTGACGAAGCCTTAAGCGCCAGCACCTCCATTTGTGAAGCTATTCGGGCAGACCTCCAGGCAATCTATGAACGTGACCCCGCCTGTGAGCGATACTCAATCCCCCTGCTCTACTTTAAAGGCTTTCATGCCATCCAGTCCTATCGGGTTGCTCACTGGCTCTTTGGTCAGGGACGGACCGCACTCGCCTTCTTTCTCCAAAACCGAATCAGTGAGGTCTTCGCTGTTGATATTCACCCTGCCGCTGTCATCGGCAGTGGGATCATGGTTGACCATGCCACCAGCCTGGTGATTGGTGAAACAGCTGTCATCGAAGACAACGTCTCCATGTTGCATGAGGTCACCCTCGGAGGAACAGGCAAAGACAGTGGTGATCGTCACCCCAAGGTTCGTACCGGAGTCCTCATCGGCGCAGGGGCAAAGTTACTTGGTAATGTAGAGATTGGTGAGGGGGCTAAAATTGCCGCTGGTAGTGTAGTCCTTGATGACGTCCCCCCTCATGCAACAGTGGCAGGGGTTCCCGCCGAAATCGTCGGCACCTGCCGCGACAAACTGCCTGCGCTCGATATGGATCACCACCTCGAGGTATAGCCCCGGGCACCAGCAGCCCCATTACTGGAAAATGGCACTGTTCCACTCTTCGAGGAAGGTACTGCGTTTCATGCGGTCCTGAAACACCAGCAGACCCGGCCCCAGGGTAATGGGGAGGCTATTGGGTACTCAATAACTTGTAGGCATCTTTTAGGGCATCCAGCCGTTCGGCGTGGACATACTCCTCCCTGACCTTCCCCAATACGCCCTGCTTTTGCAGAATGTCATGAACTGCAGGCCGGGCACCGACAACATAGACCTCGCTTCCCAGTCTCCCGGCCTCATCAATAATCTCACCCAGTGCACGGGATGAGGTGAAGTCCATTAGCGGAACCTGCTTAAGATCAATAACCAGCACATCAAAATCCTTATGCTCTGAAAACTGGCGAATCATCCCTTTGGCCGCCCCAAAGCTGAGTGGTCCACCGACATGATAGAGAAGCAGCCGGCCCTTTGCGTTCTTGAGTAGTTGAATAGCCTCTTCACCCAACTCATCCGGTGCCTCTTCTGGATTGCGGATGAACTGAATAGAGCCGAGTTGTAGCTGCACCATCCGATGCATAAAGACAAAGGCCGCCATCACCATACCTATCGCAACAGCCTGAATCAGATCCACAAACACAGTCAAAAGAAGAACAGTAAACATCATCAGAACACCGGCTTTAGGGGCCCGAGAGAGCAAACGAAGGTATTCCCAGTCAATGATGTCGGTACCCACCTTGACCAGAATTCCGGCAAGAACCGCCTTGGGAATGATGCTGGCATAGGCTCCGGCTCCGAGGACAATAACCAGAAGGACCACAGCATGAAGTGCGCCGGAGATAGGTGTTCTGCCCCCCGCCTTGACATTGACTACAGTGCGCATGGTGGCACCGGCGCCAGGCAGACCGCCGAAAAAACCGGCAATGGTGTTGCCGATCCCTTGTCCGATCAGTTCACGATCCGACTTGTGCTGGGTCCGGGTAACATTATCGGCAACCAGGGAGGTGAGCAGTGAGTCTATCGAACCGAGCGCGGCCAGAGTCAGCCCGGAGAGAATCATCTCCCAGAGCAGAGAGAGCTCAATCACAGGCATTGAGAAGTCTGGGAACCCGGTGGGAATATCACCGATGATGCGAATACCGGGTTGGTTCTGAAAGATCAGAATATAAGCCAGAGTCCCAACCAACAGGGCCATCAGGGGTGATGGGAGCAATCTGTTCAAGCGAGGGAGGAGGGATGGAATTCCGTAAACAACGGCAAGCGTGATCAAACCCAGCATCACAGAGGAGGTATGGAGAGTAGAGACGAATTCCGGTATTGCCGTAGCAGCCGATATGGGTTTAGAGAGCCCTTCATGACCCAGAAGAGGACCAATCTGCAGAAGAATAATGATCACCCCAATACCACTCATAAAACCCGAAACAACCGGGTGGGGTACCAGTTCAATGAATCGGCCAATACGCAAGAGCCCAAAACCAATCTGGAAGAGCCCGCCAAGAATAACAACGGTAAAAGCGAGTGCTGCTCCATGGGCGGGGTTGTCCGGAAACAATCCCGTGTACTGAATAAAAATAGCGGCCATGACCACTGTCATGGGTCCTGTCGGACCTGAGACCTGGGCGGGAGTCCCTCCGAAAAGGGCGGCAAAGAAGCCGACAAAAATGGCCCCGTACATACCGGCAACAGGACCGACCCCAGAAGCCACACCCATCGCCATCGCGAGTGGCAGGGCGACAACAGCTGCTGTCAGGCCGCCATAGATATCGCCACGAATAGTATTGAAGTTCAAACCGTTGACTAAGTTCATAGTGTTAAGTGTATATCCCAGAAAAAGCGGTAAAAAGCCCAGAAGTGAGAGAGGAGACCTGGCCTCACTCCATGTAGGAGCAGATCTCATCGAAGCAACTCTGATCAGTGGATTATACTGAATTAAAGTATGCCGCTTAAATTCAATCTACTAATAGCGTATTACAACTCCTCTTTGATGTCTCACCCAGATACACACGATGATGGATGTTGATGAAATCCAGCTCAGCTTCTCTCGATCCTAAAGAGATGACTGGCCAGAATAGAGTGTTTGTCTAAATTTGCCCCGGAGAGGGTCGCAAGGGACAGTAGGAGCTATCAAAGTCATCGTCATCCAAACGAGAGTAGATCGCCTCAAGAGCCATATTCTCGGTCGCATGGATATTCTCAGCACCCACCTCTGCAAACAGACCGGTCTTATGCATTACCTTGAGTATCTGGCGCTTTAGTCCGCTAAAGACCATTGTCACCCCAGTCTCTCTGAGGCGCTCGGTAAGGTGGTGCATTACCTCCTCACCCGAGGCATCCAGCTGATTTATCCCATCTCCCACCACCAGGATATATTTTGCCTCCTTCTTGTTGGCAACTGCTTCAAGAATAGTATCTTCAAAGAAAGAGACATTGGCAAAATAGAGTGATCCATCAAATCGGATGGCGATAATACGTTCATCAGTGAGCAGGTGTTCATGGACAGTAACATCGCGCAGTGTTCCATCCTGAAATCGCCCAAGAGTGGCGACCCGGGGATGCATGGTCCGATAGAGGAAAAGGATCAATGCCAAACCTGCTCCCATGAGAATTCCTTGTTCAAGGTGTGGTGCAAAACCAAGGGTGGCGACAAAAGTGAGAATGCCTGCAACACCATCATGACGGCTTGCATCCCAGGAGTGTTTGACCGCTTTGAAATTAATCAAACTAATGACAGCCATGACAATCACCGCTGCAAGCACGGCACTTGGCAGGTGGTAGAGCAGCGGCGTAAGGAAGAGCAGAGTGATCAGGACGATCATGGCGGTAAAAACAGATGAGATCCCGGTTTTCGCTCCCGCATCAAGATTGATTGCTGATCTGGAGAAAGACCCACTTGCCGGATAGGATGAACTCATGCTGCCGATGATATTGGCCAGCCCCTGGCCAATGAGTTCCTGATTGGGGTCAATCCGGTCTTTTGTTTTGGCGGCCATCGCCTTGGCGATAGAGATCGCCTCCATATACCCAACCAGTGATATCACTACCGCACTGGTGATCAACTCTCTCACCAGCTCGATCCTGAACGTCGGAATCTTAAAGGTAGGCAGCCCCTGCGGGATTTTACCTACTACTTTTCCACCCATACCCTCAAAACCGACCAACCAGCTTATGATGATCGCAACCACAACGGCGACGAGGACGCCCGGTATTTTCGGCACATACCGTTTCATTGCCCACATCAAAGCAAAGGCACCTACCCCCATCAATAAGGTGGGTATGTGTGTCCCTCCGAGCTGGATCAGGACATCATAGATATCAATAAGGAAGTCGTCACTGCGCTCCATCTTGACCCCAAAGATCTTCGAGAGTTGGGAGAGGCCAATCACTATTGCAGCGGCGTTGGTAAAGCCAATAATAACCGGATGGGAGAGAAAGTTAACGATCATTCCAAGACGAAATACACCGAGCGCCAATTGAAAAATACCCACCATCAGTGCCAGCATGATGGCAAGTGGGACATAGAGGGCGATCAGCTGATCTGGTGTCATCTTATCCGGGTCACCGACAAGCGGGATAAGTGCCGAAGCGGTCAGTAGAGAGACAACGGCGACAGGCCCTGTCTGCAGCTGCTTTGATGACCCCCAGAGTGCACCAATCAACACCGGCATAAATGAGATGTAGAGGCCAAAATAGGGGGGAAGCCCGGCAAGTTGGGCATAAGCCATCGACTGGGGGATCAATACCAGCGCTACCGTGATTCCGGCGACAAGATCCATCCTGAGACTTTCGCTGTTTATCGGAAACCAGCTGAGGAAGGGAAAGAGTCGTTGTAGATGGTTCATAGTAGTTTATCGTTGGAACAAGTAAGAGCGAGTGGTATAGAAGTCAGAACAGAGTACAAGCCTGCCTAATAATCAGTGGATTTTATCATTTATCAGCCACGCGCGCGCTCTCCATTAGTGGGTAGTCCGGATCAAACCGGCCTGTTTCCACTTCACGGGAGAGTGCCTGTGGCAACAGGACTGCGAAAACTCACGCCCTTTTTTCCGGTTGAGGATCAACCCAAGGATCTGGCCAGAGGGAGGAATTTGAGGTATTGACGGCAGTCGTCGAAAGACCACTAATTCTGACAACAAAGGGGATTCTGAGGCTATAATCAAATTTCACCTGAGCACACCCTAACCTGATCACGCTTTGCCAATACTTTGCTCAAAAAATAATCATGACCAAGAGATCAAACCACCCCTACACTCTGCGGCCGGCAGTGCCGGAAGACATTGATCAACTGGCGGGCCTGATCCAAGGGCTGGCAAAATATGAAAAACTCAGTGACCAGGTGACCGGTGATCCCAAAAGGCTGGAAAGAGACCTATTTGGTGAAGATCCTTTCGCTCATGCCTTGGTTACTGAAGGTGATGATCGCCTCCTGGGATTTGCCCTCTATTTCTTCAACTACTCCACTTTCCTGATGAAACCAGGCCTCTACCTCGAAGATCTTTATGTCATTCCTGAGTACCGAGCCCTTGGAATCGGTTCAGCGATGATGGATCATCTGGCTGCCCTGGCGGTCGATAAGGATTGCGGTCGTTTTGAATGGTCTGTTTTGGACTGGAATCAGCCGGCGATTGAGTTTTACCAAAACCAGGGAGCGAAACTCTTGTCAGAATGGCGCATCTGCCGTCTCGATGGCGTTAATTTGGACCAGAGAGCACAATCAAGGAGAAGAGCGTGAGCAAACCGGCTGTCGTTGTTGAAGGGCTGCACAAACAGTACGGCAGCATCGAAGTGATCAAAGGTGTCTCCCTGACGGCCCATGAACATGAGGTCATCTCAATCCTGGGCTCGAGCGGCTCTGGGAAAAGCACCCTTCTGCGCTGCATTAATCTTCTCGAGATACCGACCCGTGGAGAGATCACCATCCACAACGAACTGATCCGTTTGAAAGCTGGAAGAAGCGGTCTGAGAGTCCCTTCAGATCGCAAACAAGTCGAACGAATCCGATCACGGGTGGCGATGGTATTTCAACAATTCAACCTCTGGTCACACATGACCGTTCTGCAAAATGTGATCGAAGCCCCCATCCATGTACTCAAAGTTCCAAAAAGACAAGCCATTGAGGAGGGTGAAGCGTTTCTTGAACGGGTTGGAATGTATGATCGCCGTGATTACTATCCCGCCCACCTCTCCGGTGGAGAACAACAGCGTACAGCAATCGCCCGCGCGCTCGCGATCAACCCTTCTGTGATGTTATTTGATGAGCCCACCTCTGCACTGGATCCTGAACTGGTGGGCGAGGTGCTTAAAGTGATCAGAAGCCTTGCCGAAGAGGGAAGGACAATGCTTGTTGTTACCCATGAAATGGATTTTGCCCGGGATGTCTCGCACAAAGTGCTCTTCCTCCATCAGGGAAAGATCGAAAGCGAAGGGACTCCTCAGGCTGTCTTTGAAGAATCCACCTCAGCGCCATTTCAACAGTTCCTGGCCAGAGGGGCGACTTGACGTCTATTGGATAGCACAAAGAGCAAAGCAGTGTTAATCTCGACCCGTTGCATTAATAGCAATTATCATTTCACACCAATAAGATGAATGGAGGATAAAACAATGAAAAAACTAGTAACTGCCCTCGTCTCATTTGCCCTGCTGGCACTCTTTTCAACTGCCGCTACTGCAGGTAATTGGGACAAAATCAGAATAGGTGTTGAAGGGGCCTACCCTCCCTTTAGCTGGGTAGAAGCCGATGGAGAACTCAAAGGTTTCGATATCGAAATCGCCAATGCTCTTTGCAATCAGATGGGGGCGGAGTGCGTCCTGGTAACCCAGGACTGGGATGGCATCATTCCTGCTCTACTGGCAAAAAAATACGATGCCATTGTTGCCTCAATGTCGATCACTGAAGAGCGCAAGAAAAAGGTCGCCTTCTCAGACAAGTACTACAACACCCCTGCTCGATTTGCCCAGAAAAAAGGCGCCGGCATCTCAATCAGCAAAGAAGGGCTGAGCGGCAAGTCTGTTGGTGTCCAGAGGGCCACCATTCATGACAACTTCATTACTGCTGAATTCGGTGACTCTGTAACCATCAAACGCTATGCCACTCAGGATGAAGCCTATCTTGACGCTGTTGCTGGACGTGTTGATCTTCTTCTTGCTGACTCCATTGCAATGGATGATGGCTTCCTCAAAACCGACAATGGTGCAGGTTGGGAATTTGTAGGCCCCTCCTACAGCGACCCAAAATACTTTGGTGACGGTGCAGGTGTTGCGATCCGCAAGGGTGACCAGGACCTGGTAGATCTGTTCAATAAAGCGATCACTGCAATTCGTGCTGATGGCACCTATCAGAAGATCAATGCCAAATATTTTAAGTTTGATATCTACTAGACATCCGGCTTGATATGATGACGCCGCTGGACATTATCTTCAGCGGCGTCACTTTTTTTAGGGCTAATTAACGTGTTTGACCTTAAAGGCTACCTCCCCATGATTCTTGATGGGATGGTTATCACCATTGAGGTGGCTCTTCTCTCTCTCACCATTGCCGTTATCCTGGGGATAGCTGGAGCCAGTGCAAAACTCTCGGGCTCTAGGATCGCGTACTCAATTTCAACTCTCTACACAACCCTGATAAGAGGAATCCCTGATCTTGTTCTGATGACCCTGATTTTTTTTGGTGGTCAGATTCTGATCAACAATTTGGGAGATCAGTTTGGCTGGGATTATATTGATATCAGCCCATTCATTGCCGGCACAGCAACAATCGGTTTTATCTTTGGGGCTTATATGACTGAAACATTCCGCGGCGCCATTCTTGCCATCGATAGAGGACAAATCGAAGCTGCCCAGGCCTTCGGAATGAGCCGTTTGCTACTTTTTGTTCGGATTACTCTCCCTCAGATGGTACGTCATGCCCTACCCGGTTTTGGCAATAACTGGATGGTTCTCGCCAAAACCACGGCACTGGTCTCAGTAATTGGGCTCCACGACATGGTCTATAACGCAAATCTGGCAGGGGGATCGACCCGTCAACCCTTCACCTTCTACCTTGTAGTAGCGCTACTCTATCTTGCCATTACCGGGATCTCAGATCTCCTTCTTCACTGGGCTAACCGACGATTCAGCATCGGTATACGCCAGGTCTAGGTCAAACGGATGGACTTCGAAGTCATCATCAACAATCTTCCTCTCTATCTGGAAGGATTGTGGATAACCCTTCAACTGGTTGTAGTCTCACTGGTTTGCGGCCTCTTCATTGCCATCCCCCTGGGGATGCTTTCAGCGCACCGCAACTACTGGATCCAGTTCCTGCCGCGTCTTTTTATCTACTGTTTTCGGGGAACACCGCTGCTCGTACAGATGTTTCTTATCTACCATGGCCTTGGCCAGTTTGAGGCTGTCCGCGAAAGTCTGGCATGGATCATTCTTAAAGAGGCTTACTGGTGTGCCTTGATTGCATTTTCACTTAACACCGCAGCGTATACCGCTGAAATCATCCGCGGAACCATCAGGCAGACCCCGGCCGGTGAAATTGAAGTGGCGCGCTCAATGGGAATGTCTCCACTAACCCAGCAACGGCGTATTGTTCTTCCAAGTACATTCCGCAGGGCGCTGCCTGCCTATGGCAATGAGGTGATCTTCATGCTCCATGGGAGCGCTCTTGCAGGCATTATCACCATTGTCGATCTCTTTGGAGCAGCCAAGATAGTCAACTCAAGATATTTTGTACCCTTCGAGTCATTCATCACTGCAGGATTCTTCTATCTCTGCGTTACCTTCTTGATTGTTGGCCTCTTCCGCCTGGCAGAAAATCGCTGGCACGCCCATCTCAGGCCGAGGCAATCCTGATCAATTTCAAGTCTGGCAGGTTGGGAACGGGTCTATCGGCCCTGGTCAACCGATGACTGAGCCTCAATAAATAGACGAGTCACCTCTGGGAATCTGGTTTTGATTTTCTCTTCCAGCAGGGAGACTTTTGTCTCAACCTCTCCTGCATCAAGCCGGTTTCCAAAATCAAGACTGATGGTAACCAGAATATCGACAGGACCAATATGGAGGGTCAAGAGCTCATTGACGCCATCAACCCCATCCTGAGTTGAGATAATTTGTCGAATCCCCTCTACCACTTCAGGGTGTGCGCGCTCTCCTACCAGCAACCCTTTTGTCTCATAGGCGAGGAGGATTGCTGTTCCCCCAAGAACAATGCCAATGCCGACAGAGGCCGCCCCATCCAGTTCAGGAATATCAAGCAGCGCACCCAGACCCAGGCCGATGGCGGCAATAACCAGCCCGAGCATGGCCGCACTGTCTTCAAACAGAACGGTAAAAACCGTTGGATCCTTGCTCTGGCGAAAGGCAGCGAAGTAACTTATTGCGCCACGAGTACGATTAAACTCCTTGAGTGCCACCCACCAGGCAACAGCTTCAAAAACAAAAGCAACCCCCAATACGATGAAATTAATATAGAGATTCCTGATCGGATGCGGGTTGAACAGTTTATGGACACCCTCATAGATGGACAATCCTGATCCCAGGGCAAAAATCAGAATCGCTACCACGAATGCCCAGAAGTAGAGCTCTGAGCCATAACCAAAGGGATGCTTATCGTCAGCCGGTTTTCTTGACTGACGAATTCCAAACAGCAACAAACCCTGATTACCCGTATCGACAACCGAGTGGATCGCTTCTGAAAGCATGGCAGAACTGCCGGTAAAAAACGCGGCAAAGAACTTGGCCAATGCGATCAGTGAATTCCCAACCAGTGCGGCCAGAACCACCTTGATGGAGCCAGAACTATCCACTCTGTCACTCTTTTCGTTTTGGAATTAGTGAATACCGTCTGTTAGAGATCAAGCACCTCATCCACCAGTTGACGGAGTGAATCAAGATCTTTTATTAAATAACGATCCCGATCAATGTCCAACAACCCTGCCTTCTTCAAAAGGTTGATCTCACGGGTAACACTCTCTCGTGTTGTACTGGTTCGGCTCGCAAGCTCTGCATGGGTGGGAGCGGGTGAAATAGTTGCCGTACCATCTTCCATCACGGCGTCACGAGAGAGCCGAAGAAGCTCGGCATGAATCCGATTTCTTGCCCCCAAAGTACTGAACTCAAATATTTTTTCAACCATAATCCGAAATCGGTAGGCGAAGTTTTCGAGCATTGGCCACAGAACATCAGGATGAGTATCAAGAAACTGGCGAAAGGTTTTACTGTCAATGGAGGCAATCAGACTCTCCTCAAGGGCCACAACAAAAGCAGAGCGTGGTTTGCCATCCATTGCCGAGAGTTCGCCAAACACCTCTCCCTGATCAAGGTCCCCAAATGTGACCTCTTTGCCACTGGTTGAGTAGGTCTTTGCCCTGACTCTCCCCTGACAGACAAAAAAGAGATCACTGCTCTCTTCCCGCTGGGCAATAATCTCCTGGCCGGCATCATAACGACACCAATTACACTGTTGTGTAAGTGAAGCCAACTCATCGTTTGACAAGGAGGTGAAAATCCCAATCCCCCCCAAGGCCTGGTAACTGATCGTTGATGCTTTGACTCTTGCAACCATCACCCCTCCAGTAGCGCATGAAAAACGCACATCGTTGTCTGAAATAAGGGTAAAAACACCCTTACAGGGGGATATTGTGCCTGACGTCAGTCAGAATAAAAAGTTAAGCAGAGAAATGCTGATAAAAGAGATTGCGATAACGGCCAGAAAAACCAGAAGAAGTCTTCCAAAAAACCTTACAAATGGGCTAAGACGAGAATCCCGGCGTTGGCAAGAGGTGTTCTGTTTCAAAAGAATCATTGCCGTACAACATTCCTGTTATTGATGTTTACAGGAAAAATGTAGCTGACTCACAACTAAAAGTATGTGATCCCGATCACATCAGACAGCCCCCCATTATCTGGAATCAATCTGAGAGTCAGAAGCGGCTCGTTGCACTTTGGAGGTGAGCGGGGCTCACCATTTCAAGAGCAACGTATCAACCCAACCTACTGTTCGCTGCCACTTTTGAAGCTGAAGACTGCTCCCTGGCGGATTCCGGAAGGCCAGCGAGAGGTGATGGTTTTGAGCCGGGTATAGAAATGAACCCCCTCAGTGCCGTGAATTGAGTGGTCTCCAAAGAGTGATCGCTTCCACCCACCAAAGCTGTGGTAGGCGACCGGAACAGGAATGGGGACATTGACCCCAACCATCCCAACACGTACACGGGTTGAGAAATCATGAGCGGCATCACCATCACGAGTAAAGATGGCAACCCCATTTCCATATTCGTGATCATTCACCATCTTCAGTGCCTGCTCATAATCTTCAGCCCTGACAACACTCAATACCGGACCGAAGATCTCCTCCTGATAGAGGCGCATCCGGGGAGTGACCCGGTCAAAGAGACATCCACCGAGGAAACAACCCTCCTCATGCCCGGGCACTTCAATCTGTCGACCATCGACAACAAGTTCAGCACCCTCTTCAACACCAAGATCAACATAACCTGTTACTTTCTGGAGGTGTTGAGGAGTGACCAGTGGTCCCATCTCTGAGGAGGAATCGGTAAAGGGGCCCACTTTAAGGCCCTCAATACGTGGCGCAAGCATTTCAACCAGTCTGTCTGCGGTCTCATCTCCCACAATCACCAGGACAGAGATCGCCATACAGCGCTCGCCGGCAGAGCCATAAGCGGAACCAATGACTGCATCGACCACCTGATCAAGGTCTGCATCAGGCATTACAACCATATGGTTTTTTGCCCCACAGAGCGCCTGAACCCGCTTTCCGTGATGGCTGCCCGTCTGATAGACATACTCGCCAATTGCCGTTGAACCTACAAAACTAATCGCCTCAACACGCGGATCAGTCAATAGTGTATCCACGGCCTCCTTATCACCATTAATGACATTGAGTACTCCCGCTGGCAATCCCGCTTCGATCATCAACTCAGCGAGGCGCAGGGGAGTAGAGGGATCCTTTTCTGAAGGCTTAAGAACAAATGTATTTCCACAGGCGAGAGCCAGAGGGAACATCCACATCGGTACCATGCCGGGGAAATTAAAGGGGGTAATACCGGCACAGACGCCTACCGGCTGTCGTATGGCATAGCTGTCAACACCACTTGCCACCATCTCTGAATACTGGCCTTTCAAAAGTTGAGGGGCACCACAGGCAAATTCAACAATCTCAAGTCCACGAGTGAGTGAACCTTTGGCATCATCAATGGTTTTACCATGTTCAAGGGAGAGTATTCCTGCCAACTCATCCAGATGTGAAATCAGCAAATTTCTAAAAGAGAAGAGCACTTGTGCACGCTTTGCCGGTGGGGTTGCTGCCCAGGCCGGCAATGCCTCACTGGCTGATCTGATCGCTTCACAGGTCTCATCAGCTGTAGCGAGAGCTACCTTATGGACGACCTCTCCAGTTGAAGGATTATAGACATCCCCGTACCGACCACTGTTTCCATCGAGTGCAACACCATCAATAAAATGGCCAATTGTTGCCGACATACTGTTCTCCTATTTCAATAATCAGTGCTTTGACATCCTCTCTCGCCTTATTCCAGAAAGGGGTGGTTGTCAAAGAATGGTTTATTTCAGCTCTCTGGGAACATCACGTAATCCGGAGCTGCCGCCAGTTTTATTTTCGATCACCTGTTGAGTGAGGTCAACAGATTGTGTGCTGTTACAGAGCAGGGTCTGAAGCCGCTACTGCCACTGGTTCCATCTGAACTTTTCAATTGGTGCTACTAAATATCACCCCAAGAGAAGCACACTACTATCTCTACTACCCGTTATTGAGTAAAGTCATCGCCATACACGATTGATTCGAGGTACTCTTATGGTTCAGTCATCCCCTCTCCCGGCTCGTGCCGAGGTTGTCATTGTCGGCGGTGGAATTATCGGCTGCAGTGTGGCCTATCATCTCGCAGAGCTTGGTGTGACCGATGTCGTCCTTCTCGAGAGAAAAAGCCTTACCTGTGGAACCACATGGCATGCCGCAGGGCTGGTAGCCCGTGTCAGGCCCACCTATACCATGACCCGCCTGGCTCAATATACCGGTGATCTCTACGCATCACTCGAAGACAAGACGGGGCAACCCACAGGATTTCAACAGGTGGGATCTCTCAGCATCGCCACCACTCCAGCCCGACTTACTGAATTTAAGCGGAGTGCCTCCATGGCACGGGCCCGAAATATTGAAGCTCGAATCCTGGCCCCCGATGAGATCGGTTCATTGTGGCCCCTTCTGCATGACAAGGATCTTGTCGGTGCCGTCCATTTCCCTGAAGATGGGCAGACCAATCCTGTCGACACCACTCTCGCTCTGGCATCAGGAGCACGCCGGAAGGGAGTCACCATCATCGAAAACAGCGAAGTCAATTCGATTGAGATCGAAGAGGGGCGTGTTACCGGAGTCGGTACCGATGGGGGTGATATCCAGGCAGATCATGTTGTCATCTGCGCAGGCATGTGGTCTCACAAAATAGGTCGCCAGTGTGGGATCACCATTCCACTCCATGCCGCCGAACACTTTTACATTGTTACCGAGCCCATGGCAGAGATGGATTCTCCCCTGCCGATACTCAGAGATCCGGCGGCGTGCGCCTACTTTAAACGAGAGACGGGAAAACTGCTGGTGGGATTTTTTGAGCCTGTTGCCAAGCCCTGGGGCATGGAGGGGATACCGGAAAGTTTTGCCTTCGATTCGCTTCCCAATGACTTTGACCACCTCGAACCCCTCATCGAAGGTGCAATTCATCGGTTCCCCCCACTGGCTGAGGCAGGTATTCAGCTCTTTTTTAATGGCCCGGAGAGTTTTACCCCCGATGACCGCTACCACCTGGGTGAATCTCCTGAAGTCGACAATCTCTTTGTTGCCACAGGCTTCAACTCGATCGGCATTCAATCTGCAGGGGGTGCCGGACGACTTCTGGCGGAACAGATTGTCAACGGTTATGCCTCTATGGACACCTGGGATATCGATATTGCCCGCAATATTCCCTTCCAGGGGAACCCCCTCTACCTGCGTGACAGAACTGTTGAGGCCCTGGGACTCCTCTATGCCGACCACTGGCCCTTTCGCCAGTTTGAGAGCGCCCGTCCCGTACGCACCTCTATTCTCCATCAACGCCTTGCTGCCCGGGGAGCCTGCTTTGGAGAAGCCAATGGCTGGGAACGCCCCAACTGGTATGCCGCAGAGGGAGAGACACCACACTATGAATACAGTTGGGGACGTCAGAACTGGTTTGATCCCAATGCGGCTGAACACCTCGGCGTCAGGGAACGGGTCGGCCTCTTCGATCAGAGTTCATTTGCCAAATTTTTGGTCCAGGGCCGTCGGGCACTGACCCTCCTCAACCGTCTGTCGACGGCAGAGATAGATGTCGAGCCCGGGAGATTGGTCTATACCCAGTGGCTGAATGAGCGGGGCGGTGTTGAAGCGGATCTCACCATCACCCGAGTGGGAGAGGAGTCCTTCTTGGTGGTCACCGGGGTCACCACTCAGCAGAAGGATTTTCACTGGCTTCGACGCCATATAAGAGGTGAAACAGAGGTCGCCCTCACTGATATCACCTCAGGCCAGGCTGTGATCGGAATCATGGGGCCGAAATCACGCCTGCTCCTTCAGGGCCTGACCGATACCAATCTTGATCATGAGGCCTTCCCGTTTGCCTGTTCAAGAGAGATTAATCTGGGTTATGCCCAGGTTCGGGCAACACGGATCACCTATGTCGGCGAACTGGGGTGGGAACTCTACATCCCCACCGAATTTGCCCCCGCCGTCTATGACACGATTGTTGAGGCCGGGACCCCCTTTGGACTGATCCATGCCGGCTACCACACCCTCAACTCGCTGCGCATGGAGAAGGCCTACCGGCACTGGGGACATGATATGACCGGAAGTGATTCCCTGCTTGAAGCAGGGCTCGGGTTTACAGCCGATTATGACAAGGCGGGTGGTTTTATCGGCCGCGAAGCGCTTATCAGACAGAAAGAACACGGAACTCCAACCCGGCGCCTGGTCCAGTTCCTCCTCGAGGACCCTGCTGCGACCCCCTATCATGAAGAGCCGATCTGGATGGAGGGCGCCCTCGCCGGATTCACCACCTCGGCAATGTTTGGCCATAGCCTGGGCGGCAGTGTTGTGCTTGGTTATGTCGAACATCCTGAAGGGGTAAGCCCCTCTGTTGTCAATAACGCCGCTTTTGAAATTGAAATCGCAGGGGTTCGCTTCAAGGCAACAGCATCGTTAAAACCGATGTTTGACCCCGCCAATCAAAAGATCCGATGTTAAAAATAGACAGGGTGGTGAGCAATGAAACAGAACTCCGCCACCATATAACCACGCTGGGAGTTACATAAACCCCAAATCCTCCGGCTGTAGAGCATCTGGTGGGCACCGACCGCATTCTGCAGGGGTCACATTAATGGCTGCCCATCGCTGCAACTTGGGAAAATGTGGGGGTATTGATCACTTTGGCGAATCGGCACCTGCGGGCCAGCTCTTTGAAGCGTTTGGATTCACTGTTGATAATGTTGTATCGGCAGTGAGAGGACGTTTAAAAAGGGCTTGGTCGATCCGGGCCCATCGTTACAATTTGGCACAAATGTTTACAGTAAGACACCAGATAACGACGGGATGTCTCTATTTCGTTGCTATAATCAATGACTACCATCGTTGATTTGAGAGGCTGGAAAGGATCGCATCATTTGATCTATCTCATCAAAGTTATTGTGACTGGCATAGTCAAAACATTACGACTGGTACTATTCAATGGTATTCAATCTAACTTACTGTTCACGTGTTATTAGAGTACAAAAAAAGCAACTTTTATTCCGTCTGAAGCTCTATTCAGGGGGGATTTTTTCCGGAGGTTCCTCATGCTTATTGGTGTCCCAAAAGAGGTTAAAAACAACGAATTTCGGGTTGGACTTGCTCCAGCCAATGTTCAGGAAGTCATTGATCACGGCCATCAGGTGATCGTTCAGGCCAATGCCGGTGTTGGTATTGGGGCGACAGACAGTGCCTATGAGGCTATTGGTGCAACCATTATCGATACCCCTGAAGAGATCTTTGAAAAAGCAGAGATGATCGTCAAGGTAAAAGAGCCCCTGACTGCCGAACGAGCCCTGCTTCGGGAAGGCCAGGTTCTCTTCACCTACCTCCATCTTGCTCCAGACCCCGACCAGACACGAGAACTGGTTGACAGTGGTGCGGTCTGCATCGCTTATGAAACAGTTACCTCGCCCTCTGGCGGACTCCCTCTTCTCGCCCCAATGTCCAAGGTTGCAGGACGAATGGCCGTTCAGGTGGGCGCCTGGTGTATGGAAGAGCCCCATGGGGGACTCGGCATGCTCCTCGGAGGGGTTCCGGGTGTTGACCCGGCCAAGGTGGTCGTCATCGGCGGCGGCGTGGTCGGTACTCATGCTACCCACATCGCCGTTGGCATGGGCGCCGATGTCTGGGTGCTTGATCGTGACAATAAGGTTCTCGAATCCCACTGGCAACAGTTCGGTCGTTCGACGAATACTGTTTTTTCCTCACGCAGTGCCCTTGAAAAACATGTTATCGAAGCCGATCTTGTGATTGGCGGAGTGCTTATTCCAGGCGCTGCCGCCCCTAAACTTGTCACTCGTGAGATGGTCACGGCGATGAAACCGGGATCGGTTGTTGTCGATGTCGCCATCGATCAGGGGGGTTGTCTTGAGACCTCAAAACCGACCACCCACGCCGAGCCCACCTATGTGGTGGACGATGTGGTCCACTACTGCGTCACCAACATGCCTGGCGGAGTGCCCCGCACTTCCACCTTCGCGCTTAACAATGCCACTCTTCCCTTTGTACTCAAACTTGCAGATCTTGGGTATCGACAGGCACTCACAGAGGACCCACACCTTCTCGCAGGGCTCAATGTTCATACCGGCAGAGTAACCTGCCCAGAGGTGGCAGAGGCGCTGGGTTATGATTGCCTTGACCCCATCAAGGCGATCAACTGAATCGATTTGAAAGACCGAGAAGTTTCTTCGCCGCCATGAGCTGGGGAAACTGCGGCTACGCTTTCCCCACCATTATTGGTGCCAAAGCGGCCGCCCCTGACCGCCCGGCAATCTCCTATGCCGGGGATGGCGCCTGGGCAATGAGCATGGTTGAAACACTCACCTGTGTTCGCCACGATATCCCCGTCACTGCGGTGGTCTTCCACAACAAGCAGTGGGGGGCAGAGAAGAAGAACCAGGTTGATTTCTACAACCGACGTTTTGTGGCGGGTGAACTGACCCACAATGACTTCGCCAGCATCGCTCGCTCCATGGGCGCAGAGGGAGTTCGTGTTAATACCCTTGATGAGATTGGCCCTGCACTCGAGAGTGCTGTCGATCGTCAGATGAACGATCGCAAGACAACGGTAATTGAAATTATGACGACCAGAGAGTTAGGCGATCCCTTCCGTCGTGACGCCCTCTCAAAGCCTGTTCGTCATCTTGAAAAATACAAGGATTACGTTTGAATTGTTGGTAATAGAGGGAGTTGTTACACTGGGATGAATAAAATCAAGTGAGGTAAGAAGATGAGCAGGGAGATGCCGGAGCAACTTGAACAGACCAAACGGACCCGGATCAAGCGCGTACCCAAACGGGGGAGTTACCAGCGCTCTACCCTCTATCAGATTATTGATGAGGCACTCGTCTGTCACGTGGGGTTTGTGATCAGTGGTGAGCCCCATATCATTCCAACAGCAATTGCCCGAATGGGTGACCATGTGATTATCCATGGGAGCCGTGTCAGCCGTATGATCAAGCATCTTCAATCGGGTGAGAGGGCATGTATTACCGTTACCCACCTCGATGGGATGGTTCTGGCACGCTCTGCAATGCACCACTCAATGAACTACCGCTCTGTGGTGATATATGGAGTGGGCGAAACTGTAGAGGGTGAACAGAAGGTTGAGGCCCTTGATCACCTTACTGAACACCTTGTTCCCGGACGGACCTCTGACAACCTCCGCCCCTATAAGCGCAAGGAACTGGAGGCGACAACAGTGCTGAAATTTCTCCTTGATGAGGCCTCTGCAAAGATCAGGGATGAGCCGCCGGTCGATGATGCCGAGGATTATCAACAGGAGATCTGGGCCGGTGTCGTGCCTCTTGTGTTAACCCCGGGGGTGCCACAACCCGACCCCAAGAGGGTTTGTGATCAGCCACTGCCGGACTATCTGATGACCAGGTAGAAATTTCCAGGCCGCCCAGGGGGGTATTCGGACGCCATCTCAAGCAGATGGCGAGGACATTCAACCGGTATTTTACTCAATATTGAGGGACTCCTTTTTGATTCCACCCCATTCTAACCCGCTTCTTCAGAGAGGTCCGGCCATTGTTGGTCATCATCGATTGAGTGAGGGCTCGGCAAGGCGTTCGATACACTCCAGGGTCACCTTTGGGTCAAGGTAATCATATTGGAGAGGCTGCTCTTCACCATCGGTCTCGAGCACCAGGCTGGGAAATGACCAGGCATTAAGGGCCTGGGAACGGAATATCTCCTCATCCAGAACGCTTTGAGTGGTGCTGTCATTCAGCGCTCTGGAAAACCGCGCCGAATCAAGACCACACTCCCCTGCCAGATCAACCAGCGTCTTGTCATCTGAGGGGTTGCGTGCCTCCAGATAGTAAGCCCGCTGGATGGCATGAACCATTTTGTCCTCAAACCCCTCACCCTGAAGGCGTGCAGAAATTACTGCCCGACAAGCGGGGTAGGTAGAGCGGCGTGGCTGACATTGGCTCCAGAAACCGTAGTTAAACCGGGTTCCCGGAACCCGCTCTTCAATAATGCTCCAGGTGGACTGAAGTTTCTCTCTCATCACTTCATCCATGGGGACATCACTGTCAACGGCGAGCCCCCCAAGGAGTGGGGTTACGCCAATATCATCAGGCAGCTGTAATTTGATCTCACTCCAGACCGGCCGGAAGGCCCAGCACCAGGAACACATGGGGTCATGGATATAGTAGAGAATTCTGCCCATCACCCAGCTATTGGACCATCCCGCTTGTTGCATAACCAAAGTCACCGGACCAACCCCGGGCGTCATGGTTAAGACTCACCCACTTGGGGAAGAAACGATCACCATCAACGATGGGAAAGGTCTCCAGCTCTGGATCGGGCCTCGCTTCATGAAGCTTGCACTCCCTGGTCATCACAGGATGGAAGCGAAGAGCGACACCTTCATCGACCACAATATCCTCCTCTCGGGGAAGTTCTTTGGGGAAGAGCACCCTCTTTCTAATCAGGCAGCTAAAATAGAGCTCAAGCTCGACCACCAGTGGGGTGGTGCGCTCAGCCAGCACCGCTTTGGCGCCCTCGCCCAGATAAATCACTACAGGATGAGTATTTGGTTTGGTGGTCTCACTCATTTTCAGTGCAGTCGCTGTTGTCATCACTCTCTCCTTTATGCTCTTTGTATCATCAGTAATAAGAGTTAACTACCGATTTCACTCCCTCTTTATATGGCATTTTCAGGGGCTGGATGCCAATCCAAACTGAAAATAGAGCAAAAACACCATCAACCTCAACAGACCCCCGTAAAGATCATCAATACGTCGTCTCTACTAGGTCTCATTAATTCTTTTATTGAATTTATATTTCTGTAATTAATTATCTATAGCGCTGAAAGGATGCTTAGGTCATTCTTTCAGTATTTCCATCTACGGTCATAACCTGGCCCGATATCCTTTTCGCTTCATTTGAAATTAAAAACAAGGCCATACTGGCAATATCCTCTTTGTCGACAAAAGTATTCAGGGATACCATCGACTCATAGTCTTGTTGCAATTCTTGTTCTGAAACCCCTATCGATTTTGCCTTTGCCTCTATCACTCTTCCCATTCTGTCTCCTGAGACTGATCCTGGGCAGATAGCGTTCACTCTGACATTAAAATCGCCAAGCTCCATTGCAAGCGATTTGGTCATTCCAATAACAGCCCATTTACTTGCGGCATAAGGTGTTCTATGAGGGAAACCAAACAACCCGGCAGTTGAAGAGATATTGATAATTGAGCCACCCTGATTGGCTTTTAATAAAGGAATGGCATATTTAGTAAAATAAAAATGACCGTTTATATTGACTTCTATTGTGTTCTGCCAGTCAGAGAGTGACAAGCTTTCCATCGGCCCGGTAGGACCCGCTATGCCAACATTATTAATTAGAGCGTCTAGGGTTGAAGTTTTTTCTTTTATAGCATCAAAATATTTTTCAACCGAGTCGGGGTTATTGGCATCAACATTATCTATAAATATCTTATTGTTGATTAGTGGGTGTTCGTTAATTTCATCAATTCTTTTTTGATTGATATCTGATAAATAAACGGTGTAACCTTTTTCTAAGCAGGATTTAGCAAGTGTCCAGCCAATTCCGTCTGCTGCAGCAGAAATTATGATATTTTTGCTTGCCATTGATTATTGGCAGCTAACTAATGCTTGGTTAATGCATCGGAGAGCTCGTTGGCCGTGATATAACCCATTGTGTTGCCATGTTTGTCAACTACACTTATGGTTGATCTCTCTTTCAAGACCTTTGGAATGATGTCCTCAATAACAACATTTTCTTCAACATTGTAGGTGTTCGAAGGGTTAATGTTTGTATTGTCAAACTGGTCTACTTTGGTCATAACGGTTTTTGCTCTTAACACTTTGGAACGGTTTACGTCCTTAACAAACGCCTTAACATAATCATCGGCAGGGTTCATTATGATATCTTCCGGGCGACCGACTTGAACCAGCCTTCCGCCATTAAGTATACCGATGTGATCTCCCAACCTAAGGGATTCATCAAGATCATGGGTAATAAATACAATTGTTTTTTTGAGTTTTGATTGCAGTTCAATGAGTTGGTTTTGCATGTCGCTTCTTATAAGAGGATCTAGTGCACTAAAAGCTTCATCCATTAAAAGGATCTGTGGATTGGTCGCAAGGGCTCTTGCAAGCCCAACTCGTTGCTGCATTCCTCCTGAGAGCTGGGCTGGGTATTGATCTTCAAAGCCTTGTAGGCCGACTGCCTCTATTTGCTTTCTGGCAGTTTCATTTCTCTCGACTGCAGGAACTTTTTGCACTTCCAGTCCGAAGGCGACATTCTCTATGATGGTTTTATGCGGAAATAAGCCAAATCTCTGGAAAACCATACTCATGGATTTTTTACGGAACTCCAGTAATTCCTTGTGATCTAATTTTAGTACATCGACACCGTCGACCGTTACTTCGCCTGATGTTGGGTCAATGAGTCTATTGATGTGTCTGATTAGGGTTGATTTACCTGAACCAGATAAGCCCATGCAGACAAATATCTCACCCTCCTTGATCGACAAGGAGACATTGTCTAGTCCAACGGTATGGTCAGTTTCATCCCTGACCTCTTCTTTGGTGGCCCCATCCTTTACCATCGGAAGGATTTTTTCTGGATGGCTGCCAAATATTTTATATATATTTTTTATTTCTATTTTAGTCATTACAGTTAACTATTTTGTTCGCGGCTTATTTCTGTCCTGGATTTTCTGTCCGTAGGCCTGGGTAATTCTATCCAGCACTATAGCCAGAAGCACGATCGCCAAACCAGCCTCTGTCGCCTTGCCTACATTGAGTTGTTGTAAGCCAAGTAATACCTCGTCTCCAAGTCCTCTTGTGCCTATCATTGAGGCGATTACCACCATTGCCAATGCCATCATTGTGGACTGGTTAATGCCCTGCATAATATTGGGAAGCGCAAGAGGTAGCTGTATTTTTAGCAACTTCTGGCTTCTGCTCGCCCCAAAAGACTCAGCAGCCTCGATAACTTCAACATCAACCAGACGAATGCCTAAATCGGTCAGACGAACTAATGGCGGAATAGCATAAATAACGGTTGCAATGATTGCCGGAACTGCCCCTAAACCAAAAAGCATAATTCCAGGGATTAGATAACAAAAGCTCGGTATGGTTTGCATTAGGTCGAGAACTGGAAGTATTGCGTTTCTGACCTTTTCACTTCGAGACATTAGAATGCCAAGCGGTATCCCAAAAATAACGCAGATGAAAATACCAATCAGCATAATGGAAGTTGTTTCGATCGCCTTATCCCAAAATTTTGGGTGCAGAAAACCAATAAAGAATGTACATATGCCGACAAAAACTGTGGTTCCCAATTTTCTGCCGCTAGTGAAGAAAACGATTACAACCACAAGTGCAATGACAAGTGGCCAAGGCAAAAAGACCAGGAATTTTTTGATAGACAGAATGGAGCCCAGAAGAAAGTTATTAACTATTTCAAAATAAATGCCGTACTCTTCATTGAAGACCTTGAACCCATCATTAACCCACTTCATTAAGGGAATATCCAGCCATTTTGGCCAGTTATCCAGCCAACGCCCATCACTTAGTAATTCATTAACACTATCTGGCCTCCACTTTGAAGCGTTAAAGCTGGTTATCAGGAGCCAAATAAATATTATTGGCAGGGTTATATATGTGATTATTTTTTTGATCATAACTACAAATTATGAAAAAAAGAGCCCACAACAAGTGAGCTCTTTTTTTTAATATATAAAACTAACTTACAGTGCTCCCTCTACTCCGGCAGCAGCAGCAGCTGAAACCCAAGTTTTCCATTCTGAAGAATTCTTTAAGTACTCTACAGCGGTTAGTTCCATATCGCCATCAGATTCATCTTCATAGAATGCTAGCAGCTTGTTAACCGTTGCAGTTGGTATGCTGTAAGCTTCCAAGAAAGCCGTCTCTTCTGGATGAGTTTTCTCCCAAGCGGTAAGGACAGATTTGTCAAGTGACATATCACGATACTCAGTTGCACAAGTTGGCTTATAGGCGTCTTTACCGTTAGCCTTAATGTCTTCTACAACTACAGTCATTGCATCCCAGCAAGCCTGATCAAAAGGCGGTTCTTTTAGTCTTACTAAGTCAACCTTACCCATCAATCCAGTTGGCGCCCAGTAATAGGTAAAGATAGGCTGCTTCTTGGCAAATGCGCCAGCAATGGCAGCGTCTAATGCACCACCTGAACCAGGATCAAAGTTAGTGTAGTATTTATCTAATCCATACACACGCTGCTTGACATAGTTTACAGTGTAGCAAGTCCAGCCTGAAATACAGCTCGTCATCCTGCCCTTGGACGGGTCTTCTGGGTCGGTGAATAGCGCTGCAACTTCGGGATTCAGCATGTCCAATACAGATTTCAAGTTGTATTTGTCTGCTGTCGTTCGGTCAACATAAAAAGCTTGCTGGGAGTCAGGGGTATTAATCCCAAGATTTCTTATCACTCCAGCTGCTTCAACAGGATCATAGTTTCCTACAATGTTGTCATACCAAAGCTCTGTAACAACATCTAGTTGGCTATCATAGTGAGCGGCCATGATTGGTGTTGTGCTTCCCTTCGTTACTTCAACTTCACAACCATAACCATGCTCAAGTATAAAAGAGACAATGGCTGTATGGATATTAGCACTACTCCAGTCAAAATCAGCAAGTCTGGCCTTGCCGCAATCAGCACTCGCTGAAAGCGAAAAGGTCGTAAGACCAAGAAAAATTACCGAGAGTGCAAGTACTTTTTTATAGAGTTTCATTTTTCTCTCCTCCTAAGAAATGTGAGAAAACATCCAGCACCTAAAATATAATTGGTTTGCCAAAAAGTGTGGATACACGAAAGTCTATCTTATTCAATTTTGTTTGGGTAGTTATATGGGTTAATTCCGCGCGACCCAACCATCACCAATAACGGCAAACCTCACGCTCTTATTGCAATAAGGCGCGTTTGGGCGCAGTTATCGCGGAGATCGCTTTATTAAGCCCAACTGATCTCGAACCTGTTGGGGCGTCATGAGTATCGATCCCATCGCTTCAATAATTGTTACTGCCTTTCTTACCAAAGATGCATTGGTTGCCAACACGCCTTTCTCCAGCCAGATATTATCTTCCAAGCCGACGCGTACATTGCCACCAGCGAGGACTGAGGCTGCCACATAGGACATTTGATCACGACCGATGGAAAAGGAGGACCAATTCCAGTCATTGGGAATGTTATTCACCATGGCCATATAGGTGTTCAAATCATTGGGTGCTCCCCAGGGTATACCCATGCAAAGCTGAACCAAAACCGGGGTTTCCAAGACGCCTTCCTTGACTAATTGTTTAGCAAACCAAAGGTGCCCGGTATCGAATGCTTCAATTTCGGGCTTAACCTCTAAAGCCGTCATCATGCCACCCATGGCTCTCAACATTCCTGGGGTATTGGTCATGACATAATCAGCTTCAGCAAAATTCATCGTTCCACAGTCTAGAGTACATATTTCAGGCAAACATTCAGCGATCGGCTCCATTCTGCTCTCGGCGCTACCCATATCGGTACCGTCCTGCAGAGGCAGCGGCGCTGATACTGGACCAAACACCATATCACCACCCATTCCCGCGGTGAGATTCAAGATCACATCGGTATCTGAATCACGAACACGGTCAGTTACTTCTCGATACAGTTTTGGGTCTCGAGCGACCACACCCGTTTCTGGATCCCGCACGTGGCAGTGAACAATGGCAGCCCCGGCTTTAGCGGCTGCGATAGCGCTATCGGCGATTTGTTTCGGTGAGCGAGGCACTTCGGAGCTGCGGTTTTGAGTGTTTCCTGAGCCCGTGATAGCACAGGTTATGAAAACATTGGGATTCATGTGTAGTGGCATGAGCAAGCTCTGTTGTCCGCGTTATTAGTTATAGTTTAGTAATTAGCAAAACCTTTTGGCAACTTTTTATAACATCCTTTTGTTATGAACAATCATTGCTGTTTTAAATGTTAACATCTGATGCTCTGTGAAGATGCAATTGCCATGGCTAACACCCACCAGATCCGCTTCCTTCATCCAACACCTCTGTGCAGCGAAAAATCGGAGTTTCACGTGCTGCTTCAATTATCGTATCCATGCTGTTAGCAACCAGTTTATTTGCTTTTCTTTTAAGGTATTACAGGGTGAAGTTGAAGTGATTCAGGTCGTAGAATCAATCAACTTACGGATAACATCAATATCTTCACAACGGGACAGGCTGGGCGCATGCCCGCAATCCTGGAAAACAGTGACGCCAGGCTTGGGGCCGGATGTGCGCATACGCTCAAGTATACTGCCGGTCAAGATGTCGGATTTTGCACCGCAGATGATATGGGTCGGCAGGGTGATCCGTGCGTAGTGATCCCAACTGCTCAATTTATCTGTCGAGGCCGAGAACTGTACGATGATCCGTGGGTCATAATGGGTTGTGAAAGTTCCGTCCTTCTGCCGCCGGAGTGAGCTTCGGGCCATACGGCGCCAGAATGTATCAGCGGCGGGCCCGAAGGGGGGGTATACCGTACGAAGCCAGTTTTCCACCTCAGAGACGGTCTGAAAGCATGGGGAGTCGCCGACATAAGTCAGGATTCGATCGATGGCTTGTTGTGGAATTTCGGGGCCGATATCATTGATTATCAGCCAGGAGAGCCGATCCGCCAGGTGGGATGAAGCCATGCGCATACCGATCAACCCGCCCATGGAGGTTCCAATCCAGCCGACACGATCCAGGTTGTAATTGTCCATTAGGTCACTGGCGATGCCGGTATAGTATTCTAGTGTGTATTCCCGTTCAGGATCTTTCGACCAACTGGACAGGCCCCGCCCTATCGTATCCGGGCAGAGGACGAAAAACTCATCCGACAGCGCTGCGGCCAGTTCATCGAAATCGCGTCCGGTTCTGGCCAGACCATGCCACATGACGATAGATGGTTTGTCCGGATCACCCCATTCGGTGATGTGAATTTCGTGGTCCATGACCGGGATGAGAGAGAAACGAGGTCTGTTCATGTTTTACCCCCTTTTGCCATGATTGTGCCGGCTATCCCTTTCGGGAAAAAATATACCAGCAAGATGAAGATGACCCCCAGCCAGAAAAGCCAGCGGTCCGGATCCAGCAGGTCAGGCAAGAGCGGCAGTGCAGCCGTGACCTCAGAGGCGACCTCCATCAGGTCACGCAGGTAGTATTGAGCGAGCACCATCAACACGGCGCCGATCACCGCTCCCCACATGGTGCCCATACCTCCGATCACCACCATCAAAAGGATATCGATCATGATCGCAAAGCTGAGCGCCGTATCGGGTCCGGTATATTTCAGCCAGATGGCGTAGATACTACCGGCAAGCGAGGCGATCACCGCGGCGATACAAAAAACGAAGGTGCGATAGTTGACGACGCGATAGCCAATCGCTTCAGCCCTGGCCTCGTTCTCGCGGATTGCTTTCAGGACAGTGCCGAGGGGTGACCCTACTATCCTGAGCATCACCGCAAACAGAGCCAGCGAGGTGGCGAAGACGAAGTAATAGGCGGCGAGCTTGCCGTTGAGTTTCACCCCAAACAAGCGCACCAACTGACCGTTTTCGTCCACCATCAGCTTGGTGGCTGTCTTGAACAGGGTCGGTACGCGGAAGGTGATGCCATCCTCGCCGCCGGTGATCTGGTTGAGTTGCGAGGCCAGCACAAGCGCCACCGAAGCAGCGGCCAGCGTGATCATGGCAAAGAAGATCGCCTTCACCCTAAGAGACAAGAGGCCAATAGCCACCGCCAGCACCAACGACAGGGCCATGCCCGCCAGCGTACCGAAAAACACTGCGTCCCAACCGTTGCCCATCTGGCGCAGAGCGATGGCCGTCCCATAGGCGCCGAAACCGAAAAACATCGTATGGGCGAAGCTGACGATCCCGGTATAGCCGATCAACAAATCGTAACTTGCCACCAGCACAACGAAGATACAGATGCGCGATGCGACTTCGATCGAACGCACGTCCTGAAATAGAAAGGGGGCAAACAGAAGAACGGCGCCGATCAGCAAAACGGTCGACTTGACCAGGAGTGCACCTTTGGTTTGGGATTCAGTCACGGCAGTCTCACTTCACGATCGGCCGTAGACCGTTAGGCCGCCACAAAAGGATGAGCATCATCAGGACCATGTTGGAGGTAAGCGCCAACTTGGGGGCCAGATAACCGACGTAGTTGCCGATCAGTCCCACTAGGATAGCGCCCAGGAGCGTCCCTTCGATCGAGCCGAGGCCGCCAATGATTACCACGATAAAGACGATGATCAACATCTCGGCACCAAGCGCTGGCGAAATCAGGGTCTGGTAACCGGCCCACATTGCGCCCCCCATCGCGGCGAGCGCCGAACCGACCATGAATACACCAACAAAAATCCGGTCGACACGAAAGCCGAGACACTCGACCATCTCACGATTTTCTACACCTGCTCGGATCAACAGACCGACACGCGTCCGGTTAAGAACGATGTAGAGGCCGACATAAACAATCAGACCCAGTAAGAAGGCGAAGACACGGTAGACTTCGATCGACACGTCGCCGATGATCCAGGACCCTTCCAGAAAGGCCGGGCGGGGCACCGAAGTGGGCGTACCGCCCCACACCGCCAGGATAATTTGCTCGGCCACGATTAGCGCACCCATGGTGATCAGGATCTGACGCAGATGGTCTTTGTAGACCGGCTTTATGATCACTGTTTCGAAGAACCAGCCACCCAGAAGGCCGAAAGCGATAGCAGCCGCAATGGATAGGATCAGGGCGATGAGGGCGAGGAAACTGCTGTCGCCGCCCAGCCACGCGCCAAAGAAGGCCAGCACCGATGCAGCCACAAAGGCGCCGAAACTGATAAAAGCAGAATGGCCGAAATTCAGTACATCCATCAGGCCGAAGACCAAACTGAGCCCTGAAGCCATCAGAAAAATCATCATCCCCATGGCCAGCCCGGCGACGGTCAGTGTCACCCAGCTTGACGGCGCGTCGATCAGCACGAAGGCGACGACAGCCGCAAGGACCGGCAACAGATTGACTCCGCCGAAGCGATCGAATATTTCACTCAGACGCTTCATTTTGACGCTCTCATGCGGACAGGCTCAGCAACCGGTTCTGCAAGTCTCTATCGGCGACGAAATCCGCCATGCTTCCGGCGTGGACAATACGGCCGTCGTCAATCACCGCCATCTCCCGACCCAGGCTCTTGGCGAACTGGAAATTCTGCTCGACCAGCAGAATTGTTGTCGTCTCGGCAATCTCGTCGAACGCACCAGTCATGGCATCAATGATCGAAGGCGCCAAGCCTTTGGTAGGCTCATCGATCAGGATCAGGTCACGCGGTTCAATAATGGCGCGGGCTATCGCCAGCATCTGTTTCTGCCCGCCTGAAAGCGACCAGGCCTGTTTAGTCCAGAACTGCTCAAGCGCTGGGAACAACACAGTAACTCGCTTGAGGTGATTGTTGTCAAAACTACCCTTCGCGGTGGCAAGGATCAGATTTTCTTCCACCGTGAGGCCGCCGAAAATGCCCATATTCTCCGGGACGAAAGCAATGCCCAGCCGCGCGATATCAGCAGTATGCATGCTGGAAATATCCTGATTGCGGAAACGAATCGAGCCACGCGAAGGCTTCCATAGTCCCATGATCGAACGCAGCGTCGTCGTTTTGCCTGCCCCATTGCGGCCCAGGAGGACAAAAACCCCACCCTCGGGCACCACCAGCGAGATATCATGGAGCACGGCGTACTGACCGATATTGGTTTTCATGGATTCGATGGACAACAGGTTCATGCTGCGTCTTTCGACTTGCCGAGGTATACATTGCGTACGATCTGGCTCGACATCACTTGATCGGGAGCACCGTCGGCCAGAAGCTCACCATTGTGCAGAACAACGATCCGGTCGGCGAGTGCACGGACCACATCCATCTTGTGTTCGACCAGAAGAACCGTCTTGGAATGGTCGCGCTTAATCTCTGCAATCAGGTCGAGGACGTCCGGCGTGTGGTCGAGCCCCATCCCTGCTGTTGGTTCGTCGAACATGTAGATATCAGGCTCCATCGCCATCAGCAGCGCGACTTCCAGCTTACGTTGGTCGCCATGGGGTAGTGCCGCGGCTGGCTGGTGGGCGACAGTACTCAGCTTGGCAGCTTCGAGGTATTGCTCAGCTCGTGCCGTGAGCTCGGAAAAACTGTGCACCGATTTGAAAATACGCCAACCGTCGTCGGAATGGGCCTGCACAGCCAAACGAATATTTTCCAAGACCGATAGCTGCGGGAATAAGTTGGTGAGTTGGAAGGCACGACCAATGCCGTGACGCACGCGAGCTGAGGGGGACAGATTGGTCAGGTTGACGCCGTCTTTCAGCACACGGCCTTCGCTGGCAGGCAACTGGCCGGAAATCAGGTTGAAATAGGTTGTCTTCCCGGCGCCATTGGGGCCGACAATCACGGTCAACTCACCTCGGCGAAACTCGCAGGAAACCTTGTTGACCGCCACATGACCGCCGAAACAGATAGTCAGATCTTCGGTGATTAAAGACGACCGTGACATAACAATTATGTCTGGGAATGTGTGAGCCCCGGCCGAGATCAGGCCGGCCGGGGCCTTGACGGATTAGTTCTGGCGGCCCAGCGGGATATTCATTTCATCTACGCCGATGATGCGCACCTTCTCGGGGATCGCCCATTTCACGTTGTCATCCACGCGAATCTTGAAGTGCAGCATGCTTTGCAGCGCCTGATGGTCCTCGGGACGGAAGGTCATTGATCCTTTGGGGGTATCCCAGGTCATGCCCTCCATTGCCGCGATCAGGCCTTCAGTGTCGAGGGTCTTGGCCGTTTCGATGGCTTTCACAATCGCCAGCGCCGAGGCCATGCCGCCCGCAGTGAAGAAATCAGGTGGGGAGTTGAAGCGCTTCTGGTGCTCATCCACCAACCAAGAATTAATGGGATTATCGAAGGCTTCGTAATAGTAATAAACAGCACCTTCCATGCCGGGTACGCGCTTGTAGGTGGGCAGGACGGGCAGAATATGTCCACCGGTTGAAATTTCGATGCCGAAACGCTCGGGTTCCATGGCCTTGATCTTACCCATCGGATCACCACCACCGGCGACATAGATCAGAATCACCTTGCGCCCCGGCTTGTCCCTCAGCGCGTTGAACATCCGCTCGGTCGCGGCGGTGAAGTCGGTAGTTTTGAGCGGCACGTATTCCTCTGCTACCAGATTGGCGCCGGTGCCTTCAAGAGCAGTCTTAAACGCCTTGATACCGTCTTGGCCGAAAGCGTAGTCTTCAGCCAGCGTGGCAACATAGAGATTTTCATCCGGTTTCAGCGCCAGCGCCTGAGCCTGCATGTCCATGGATGAGTTGCGTGAGGTCTTGAATACGTAGCGGTTGCTGTCGGGACCGGTCAGTGAATCGGCTACAGCCGGCTCCACCAGCAGGATACGTTCATATTCTTCGGCGATGGGCAGCATGCCCTTAGTCACGCCAGAGGAGGTGCCGCCAACGGCGATTAGCACACCGTCATCCCCGTAAGCCTCGGCCAGAACTGCACGCGCGACATCCGGTTTGAACTGAGTATCCTTCTTGATAATTTCGATCTTGCGGTTTTTGACCATCATTGTGCCATTGGTGGCGTACTCGAGGCCCATTTCAAACCCGGTGTGAGTCTGCTTGGAAAACACTTCAAAGGACGAGCCGGACATGCCATGCACAAGCGCTATTTTGATTGAATCTTCAGCCAGGGCTGTTGTTGCAATGGTAAATCCGAGGGCAACATACCCTATCAGTCTGAATACAGATTTCATGATATTTCTCCCAAAGTGTGGCCGTGTCCGGGAGTTGCACCAGACACAGTGTTGATCTACTATCGATTGTAAAGCCGTTTCAAATTATCCAGTCTGAGGGTTTGAGTCAATATTGTGGAAACACGTATTGCAGATTCACAAGTAGAAGAGGCTTACGTGCAAGGGGACTTTGCCGGCATTGCTTATGCGTATGCCCCGATCGGTCTGGTGGTGACCCAGAACCGCGTGATCCGCGATTGCAACCAGGCCTTTGCCAAAATGTTCGGCTACACCCGGGATAAACTCCTGAACCAAACCTTTTCAATTCTTTATCCCAGCAAAGAGGAGTTCGTCAATATCCGCAATCGGGGTGTCAAGCAGTTGCGCGAGACCAATCAGTACTGGGACGAGCGAATCATGGCGCGCAAAGGCGGCGGCCTGTTCTGGTGTCGGGTACGGGGCCACTCTTTCACCCCTGAAGACCCTTTGATGCGCGCCGTGTGGAGCTTTGCCGATCTCTCGGAAATACGCCCCTGTTGTGGGATGACGCGCCGTGAACGGGAGATCGTATCGTTCCTGGCAGATGGACTGACCAGCAAGGAAATCGCACGCAAGCTGGAGCTCTCCTATCGTACGGTTGAGGTTTACCGCGCGAAACTGCTAAAAAAGTTTGGCGTTTCGAATACCAGCGCTTTACTTCAGTCCTTAGGCAATATTGGCACGAAACATGTCGTTGCGAGGGGCATGACATCGGCAAGAACCTCGTCACCATGATGCTTGAAGGAGCGGGATTCAATATGATCGATCTGGGCGTTGATGTAAGCATCGACACGACCCTGGCTTCGGCACGCGAGCATCAAGCGGGATACGTCTTGTTGAGCGCGCTGTTGACAACAACAATGCTTTCAATGAGAGAGACCGTCGAGTCAGTCAAGCAAGCCGAACCCGATTTAAAAGTGATCATAGGCGGAGGACCGCCAAGCACTACAGAGACACCCAGCGTTTGAGCTTCATGGCCGATGGCTTCCGCTACCTCGCGGATCAAGGCTTCATCCCAGCTCGACGCCAGCGTGACGGCCGTCGGAAAGCAGGTCGCAGGCGCACTATCAGTCAGGCCCAGATGCCCGGCCCGAAAGGCATCCTGCGTTCGCAGGCCATGCGGCCCGTCCGAAACCGTGATCGCTGGAAAGTCCAGCCGCACGATAGGCTGCAGATCCCAGAACGAGCTTCCTGAAAGCAGGCTGGTTTTCTCTTCGAGGCCAAGCTGGGCGATGAAATTCAGCGCCTGTTCTCGGAAATCCTTTGGGTGCAAGACTATTTCTCCTACCTTTACTCTTAACAGAGAATGTTCGCTTTTCTCAAGCAAGCAGAAATGGGAGAGCCCTTCTTTTTATGGGTAAGTTATGCTTGGTTCTTCGCATTGGCGCGGGTATTGCGGTCAAGGATGGCGCGTAGCTGAACGAGAAATGGGTGACGATCGGTGTACTGGCGCCCGTAGTCAAGATTGAAGATGTAGTCGAAGTCGGCCGGATTGGCTCCCTGGTTGTGTTGCAAAATCGTCTCTAGTTTGTCGAGTCCCTTGGCCAGGATTGCTTCGGGTGAGACAGCTTGATCGTATTCATCCCAGAGTGCCAGCAATTCGCTTTGTACGACCGGCTCCAAGGATTGCAGCAGAGTTGTAAAATCGCGCCGCTCAGCTACCGCCTTATTCTCATCGTCGGTCTGGAGTGGCGCCGGAATGTCGCCGCTAAGCGCTTCCCCCAAATCGTGGATGATACACAGCTTGAGCAGCCTGAGCAGGTCGATCTCGGGATATTGATCTGCAAACACAAGCGCCAGAAGGCTGAGGCGCCAGGAGTGGGCGGCGGCATTTTCCTGTTGACCGGTGGCTGTATAGGCCGAGCGCAGCGTATCTTTTAACCGCTCGGCTTGATGGAGGAAGGTGAGTCGGCCTTCGATTTGTTCTGGCTCTAACACGCAGTGACCCCTCCCTAAAAAGATTCTGTACCCAGCCGAGATAGCCGCGCATAGAGTGGCTGAAGTTGTAGCCCAAGATCTTAAGATCGAAGATAATAAAGTAACTGCCTATCGAACAACAGTGCTAGTTTTATTTAAGTTTCAAGATTAATCAGTAAGGGATAGGAATTTGCTTTTAACAGATCCGGGACTTTGAGCCACCAACGAGCCTGTGACCGCCTCAGCCTCTTCTTTCTTCTCAATCAGCGGTGCATTCTGATTATGGAGATAAGGGAAGATGATCTCTCTTGGGCATGATTCAATACAGACGCGGTTGCAATCCGGGCCATATGCAATGCATTTTTCATGGTCAATTTCGATCAAAGTACCCTCAAGCGAGATCGCATCAGCAGGGCAATCCTTGATGCAGGCGTCGCAGTAGACACAGCCCACATCGCACACCTTTTTAACCTGCTTGCGACCGGGCTCTTTCATGCTACAGGGGATGTAGACCCGCGCATCAATCTGGGTCATGACAATGATATCTTTGGGACAGGCAGGAACACAAAGCGCACAACCGACGCAGAGTTCAGGATTGATCTCTGGGAAGTCATTCACCATGACAATAGCATCAAACGGGCAGCTGTCCCGACACTCACCCAGCCCTGTGCAGCCATACTGGCAGGCAGAGGGGCCTCCGAAGGCGAGTTCTGCTGCCGTGCAACTGGTAAAGCCTGAGTAGTTTGCCTTCATCGAGACATTGCCCTCGATGCAGGAGCACCTTGGGGTGGCCACCATCCCCTCCTGGAAATCGAGCTCTTTCCCCGTCAGGTTAGCGATGATCTCAGCCACCTCCTTTTTGCCTGGAAAACAGAGATTGGGGGAGACAGACTCATCTTTTACCACTGCAGTGGCATAACCCTCACAACCAGGATAACCACACCCTCCGCACTGGGCCATGGGCAGAGACTCAAGCACCTCTTCAACCAGAGGCTCGCCTTTGACCGCAAACTTTTTCGCCGCATAGCCAAGCCCGGTGCCAAAGATCACCCCGATACCGCCAAGAAGCCCAATCCCGGCGATTCCTAAAATGATGAGTTCACTATTCATCTATCAACAGCCACCAAAGTCAGATAGTCATGCCGGAGAAACCAAGGAAGGCAAGGGCAAACTGTCCGGCCACCAGAAATGCCACCGGCAGCCCCTTAAAACTTTCCGGAACCAGCGCTACATCGAGGCGTTCTCGAACCGATGCCATCAGATAAAGAGCAAGCATAAAGCCGCTCCCTGCTCCAATCGCCAGCATCAAAGATTCCCAGAAGCCAAACCCCTCATTTGCCAGCATCAATGGGACTGCGATGATTACACAGTTGGTGGTAATCAAAACAAGATAGATCCCAAATGAGGCAAAGAGGGCTGGATTAAGCTTGCGCAAAATAGTGTCCACCGCCTGGACTGAGAGTGCGACCAGGCCAATAAAGACCACAATCTGCAGGAATGTCAGCTTGAAGGGGATCATCAGGAAGTTATAGATCACCCAGGACATGGAGGCACTGATCGCCATCACAAGGGCGAAAGTCAGCCCCATCCCCTTGGCCGTCTTCTTCTTCTTGGAAGTTCCCATAAACACACACAACCCAAGATACTTGGTAAAGACAAAGTTCTTTATCAGCATTGCGGTAATCAGGATGGTGAACAGATGGCCGAGATAGGACTGTTTAACGGTAAAGGAGAGTGCACCGCCCTCATCTGCCAGCCCCTTGATATTGATGACATAGGCGCTTGATTGGTTGAGGGTCTCTGAGAAACGCAGGGTCGCCCTGGAGCCGTCATCGCTTAAGGTGATCGACTCGATCTCCAGCCGGATGTCCGGATCCGGCTCTTCAAAGACCTGATAGCTCTCCCGTTCCAGAAGCTGGTTGTTGGTGACCGGACGGGCAAAGGTGACGACAATCTCATCGACATCGCCAAAGGCGGTCCCGCTAACCAGATTATTGCTGGCGGCAAAAAGTTCAGCTGATGTGAGCGTCGCCAGGAGCGCAATGGTCGCACCCTGCAGGCATATTCTTCTTTTGATTGACATGAGCGATCAACCCCAGTTTTTTACGTTTATGAACATTTTCAATGTGATTGAAAAACCCCATCAACAGGCCAACAACAAAAAAGCCTGCACAGGGAAGAACAAAAAAGAGCAGTGGCTGGAATCCGAGGATATCAAACCCCAACAGAGTACCCATCCCCAGGAACTCCCGAATCATGCCTATGACAATCATCCCAACAAGAAACCCGGCACCCATTCCAAATCCATCCCAGAATGAAGGGGTGAGGGGTTGTTTGCTGGCAAACATCTCAAGACGCATGGTGATGATGGCAAAGGCAACAATGAGTTTTACGAATATGCCCACCTGGGCATAAGCGGCCGGAAAAAACGCCGCCAGCACCATATCAATCACGGTAACCCACGTGGCAATGACAAGGGTGTAGGTGGGAATGCGAATGCGCGGATGGATCAGGTTTTTTACCAGTGAAATAGTGACACTCGAAGCGACCTGAACAAAGAAGACGGCAATACCGAGCATAATGCCGTTGATCACCGTGGTGGTGATGGCGACAGCCGGGCACATCGACAGTGCCAACCTGAAAATAGGATTTTCAGCGAGGATGCCGTTGAGCACCAACTGGTAATTTGACTTAACTGCTGCCATAGAGATGCCTCCTTTAATACCCCACAGGGATGGCGTTTTGTTGAACCACAGACTCAAGTATATTCAAGCGATAGGCAAACTTTCTTACCATGTTTTTCAGCCCGTTATTGATCGCATCACTGGAGATGGTGGCACCGGTAATAGCATGAATATCTGCAGCCGCATACTGCTGCTGCAGCGTTGCCCGGGCCTCCTCCTCTAATATCTCGCCTTCCAAATAGTCCCGATAGTCGACGGGAAGCGGGATCTTGACGACTTTAATATTCTTCATCACCTCAACGGTCTTGCCGACAAACTGGTTCTTGAAATAGGGCTTTTCAATCTCCCCGCCCAACCCAGGATCTTCCTCATGTTCAAGCACTTCAAAGCCGAGGATAGCTAAATTTGGATCGAGCGCCAAAATTACTTTTATTGTGGTTTTAAACCCCAGGAAATGCCCGGGTAACAGATAGGCTTTTCGATTGCCGCTCTCACTGACGACCAGGACCTCATCCGCATAGCGTGCACTCAATCCTTGCGGGAGGGCACTATTCAGCTGCTGGGTTCTGGCATCGTCCTCTTTGATCACCTCAATAATACCTGGAATTGAGATCCGCTCCTGATAGCGGCCTTCGAGGTCGATAACCACTAACTGATATTCAATCGCTCCCTTTTGATCCAGCGGGAGGAGATAGCCCAATAGTTTTTTATCCCCCGTTGAGAGGACATAACGATAGAGGGTTGAGACTTTAAACCCCTCAGGTGCCGGATGATCCGCGCTATAGCCAAGAAGGCCCTGAACCACCTTCTCTTCATTCAATGATTCATTATGGCGCTTGGCGTTGTCTGTAAGCACATAGACAGTGCCCATCAGGCTCGCTGCAATAATGCAGGTGATGGTAAGCCTCAGGGCAATATTGGTAACTTCACTCATCGCCACTTGAGCCTTCCTCTTCTTCAATCACCTTGGGTCCGGCAAATCGCTCTGGACGGAACCACTCTTCCAGTGAAGGGGTAAGTGGGTTCATCAGCAGGATGGCGTAGTTGATCCCCTCCGGATAACCGCCCTTGATACGAATAAGGACTGTCAGTGCCCCTACCCCGGCTCCAAAAATGAGTTTTGCCCGGGGCCCCATTGGGCTTGTGACATAGTCAGTTGCAATAAAGAATGCGCCGAGCATCGCCCCTCCAGAGAGGATGGCGAGCAGTGGATCACCACCAAACCAACTCTCACCACCAAAAATCCAAGTCAGCAGAGCTATGGTTGACAGCACCGCAACAGGGGTATGCCAGGTGATAAATTTGCGGTAGATCAGATAGAGGCCTCCCAACAAAATCAGAAGACCTGATGTCTCCCCAATGCTTCCCGGACGCCAGCCAAGGAAAAAGGTGGCGTAAAAATCACCCGGCTGGCCAAACTCATTGATAACTGCCTCCATCCCACCGTGGGAGAGGAGATAGAGTGGTGTTGCCGCCGTGACCCCATCCAGAGATCCGCTGAGAAAGGAGAATATTGCTCCATCCTCAAGAGGGGGCAGCCAGGCTGTCGTCATTGCCACCGGGAAGGTGGCCATTAAAAAGGCCCGTCCCAACATCGCCGGGTTGAAGATGTTGTAGCCAATTCCACCCAGAAGATGTTTGCCGATATAGATCGCCATCACCGCGCCGAGGATGGGGAGCCAGAGGGGGACACCCGGAGGGATAACAAAAGCGAGCAGCATGCCGGTGACCACGGCACTGCCATCGCTGATGGTGATTCTGCGCTTCATCCCTTTTTGTGAGAGCGCTTCCACGACAACACAGCTGATGACACTGACAGCTGTAATCAGAAGCGTCTGAACCCCGAAGACCACCACCGAAAGCAGCAGTACCGGGAGCAGGCAGGCAGCCACAATCCACATAATATGGGAGACCGATTCCTCACTCTTGATATGGGGCGAGACCGATACCTCCCAGACTGCTGCAGCGGTCTCGGCATCTTTGTTTTTGACTTGTCTAACGATGGTGCACTCTCCTCTTGCCGTTGAGGCTAACCGGCAGCACGACGCTTAAGCTGGCTCTTGGCCATGCGGATAAACTGGACAAGTGGGCGTTTTGAGGGGCAGACATAGGCGCAGCATCCGCACTCAAAACACTCCATGGTGCCGAACTTCGTGGTATTTTCACCCTGGCTGGCTTCAACATAGACCCCAATCTCATTGGGCTGGAGCCCCATCGGACAGGCCTCTACACAGCGTCCGCAACGAATACAGTTGCTGAAGAGATCGGTATCAATTTCATCCCGGGTGAGAAAGAGGATTGATGAAGTGGTTTTAGTAATTGGAATATCGAGGGTCGAGACGGCAAAACCCATCATCGGCCCACCCAATACCACTTTTGCCAGCTCTTCGGTTGTTCCGCCGAGATGGGCGACGATATCCTTAACCAGAGTACCCACTTTAACCAGCAGGTTGGCGGGCCGTGCAATCCCCTTGCCGGAGATGGTGACCACCTTCTCATAGTAGGGCTTGTCCAGAGCTACCGCTTCGAAGATCGCCCTTGCCGTACTCACATTTTGAACAATCACCCCATGGTCTGCCGGCAACCCCTGGCTCGCCACCCTGCGGCCGGTAACGCTCTGAATCAATTGCTTCTCTGCACCCTGGGGATACTTAACCTCAAGCGTCTTGATCTCGATCCTGGCCTCAGCAGAAGTCTGTTTTTCAGCCTCTGAACTCATCGCCGCAATCGCATCAGGCTTGTTGTTCTCAATCCCCACCAGGCACTCCGTGATACCCAGAATCGATAGAATAATGCGTGCACCCTCAATGACCTGATCCGGATGCTCTATCATCTGTCGATGGTCAGCAGTGAGATAGGGTTCACACTCAGCGCCATTCAACACCAGAGTATCTATCTTCGATCCCGGTGGTGGCGTCAGTTTGACGTGCGCAGGAAAACCGGCACCCCCAATGCCCACAATCCCTGCCAGATGAATTTTCTCTCTTAGCTCATCAGGAGAGAGCCCCGACCAGTCACTCGATTGGTAGCTTTTAGGCTCCTCTTTTTTATTCACTCGCAAGATGACTGAAGGGCTGCTTACCTGAATCGGATGAGCAGACTCAGTCAGATTACTCACTGTTCCGGCAACCGGCGCATGAAGAGGGACGCCCATCCCTTTGGTGACCTCACCAACAAGAGCTCCCTCAGCCACCTTGTCTTTTTTTGCCACCACTGGCGAACAAGGAACCCCGATATGCTGCCCAAGGATAAGCTCAAGAGAGGTGGGAGTAGGCATGGGCTCAATCGCCATCTCTGCAGTCAGCGATTTATAATCCGGAGGGTGAATACCCCCTTTCGGAAATGTAAGGACGTTTGCGTTCATTCAATAAATGTCTTATCAATCAGCCGGCTGACTAATTGGTTGGTTACTGATTATAGAGTATTGGGTTGGAATAATTCTTGTTTTATACCCGATAAACAGACTCTTTATTAAATCGGAATACCGGGAAAACCTCTACAGTGAGGTCAAATCAGAGTTCCGCCTTTTCAGCGATGTAGGCTAATATCTTCCTTACCCCCAAAAGCCCCACCAGCCGCTCTCCATCCATCACCGGAAGATGTCGATTGCCACGTACGGCCATTCCATTAACTGCAAGACAGAGTGAATCATCCAACTGATAGGTATCAGGGTCAGGGGTCATGTAATCTCCCACTCTCTCATTCTCAAGCACAGCGGTAGCGGGCAGTCGTTTAATGAGGTCTCGCTCAGTGAAGATGCCAATCAGTTTTTCATTCTCCAAAATCAACACCGAACCTCGGTATTTTGCCCTCATCCTCTCAAGGACTTCAGCGATTGAGACATCTACAGTGGCACAAACCGGATCGATCAAACCGGCATCATCAAGGTCACTCAGCAGAACTGCCTTCAACTCATCCCTATAAGCGTCTGTCTCATCGAATGCCGTCAGATCCTGACCACAACACTCACATACAGAGAGACCCACAACATTGTCATAACCACAATCAGGACATTTCATAATCTACTCACCCTTCTCATTATTCGATCGACCAGGTATTGTTACCTGACAGAAGTGTTCTCAGGTCATCTGGTCCCTCGGCCTTCTCTTTGGCCTCATTGGTGATCCCCTCAAGCAGGTCAGAATAACTCGCGCGTTCGATATCAACAAAGACACCCACTGGAACAGGGAATTTAGGATAGTCAAGGTTAGAGATCATATATGCAAGGGTAGGATCACTGGCGTCATATTTCATCAGATCTTTTGAATCCATCCGGGAACGTTCCATATCAAGAATCATCGGCCGATGAGTTTTGATGTCAATGGCGTACTGCTTCTCCTTGCCAAAAAGCATCGGTTGATCAGGTTCAAGATAGAGCAATCGATCATCACGAACCGTCTTGTCTGTAAGATGGCTGAAAGCCCCTGCATTGAAGATCTTGCAATCCTGGTAGACCTCCAAAAAACTGGCACCGGAGTGGCTAGCCATAGCCATAATCATGGAAGAGAGATGTTTGGTATCAATATCGACCGAACGACCCACCCATGTCGCCTCTGATGCGATAGCCGCCCGAACCGGATTAATCGGATAGGAGATTGAACCCATCGGGGATGATTTGGTTCTTTTACCTTGTTCAGAGGTGGGTGAATACTGCCCTTTGGTCAGCCCATAGATTCGGTTGTTGAACATAATGATGTTGATGTCCATGTTCCGTCTCAGGGTATGGAGAAAATGGTTGCCGCCGATAGAAAGCCCATCGCCGTCTCCAGTAATGACCCAGACGCTGAGCTCGGGCCGGCTTGCCTTGAGGCCTGAAGCAAGCGTCATTGCCCGACCATGAATGCTATGAAAACCATAGGTGTCAATGTAATACGGGAATCGACTGGAACACCCGATACCACTGATAAAGACAATATTCTCTCGGGGCACACCTATCTTAGGCATACATTTTTGCACCTGGGCAAGAATTGAAAAATCGCCACAACCAGGACACCATCTGACTTCAGCATCGGAGACAAAATCTTTTCGCGTGAGTTCAGGTTTCTGAACTGCTTGAGTCGCTGTCATGGTTGAGCTCCCTTGTCTGTTTCTTGCTCATCAACAGACTCTGGCCGTTCAACAACAGTGATTGCCTTGTCGACCACTTCCTGAATCTTGATTGGTTTGCCGGTTACTTTGTTCAGGCCAATGGGGTCGATCAGGCAGTGTGCCCTGATCAGGAGCTTTAACTGACCCAGATTGAGTTCAGGAATCAATACCTGTTTATACCGCTCCAACACCTCACAGAGGTCATTGGGAAGTGGGTTAAGATAACGCAAAGTGCAGTTTGCAACAGAGTATCCCTTAGCTCGCAGCTGCTCACCCGCACTGGTGATGGCGCCTGTTGTTCCACCCCAGCCCAGAATCAGCAGATCAGCATTGTCTGGACCATTAACCTCCAGAGGAGGAAAATCTTTTGCCATCCCGGCGATCTTGGCTGCTCTGGTCTCAACCATCTGTTGATGGTTATCAGGATCATAGCTCACTCTGCCCATCAGCAAGTCTTTCTCCAGCCCGCCCACACGATGTTCAAGACCCGGTGTACCGGGGATCGCCCAGGGGCGAGAGAGGTTCTCATCACGTTCATAGGGGGCGAACTTGCGATCCTGGTAGTCCTCACTGTTTGCATACTTAATGTTGATCTCAGGTAATTCATCCTCATTGGGGATGCGCCAGGGTTCAGTTCCGTTGGCAAGGTAGCCGTCTGTCAACAGCACAACTGGGGTCATGTATTTCAGTGCCAGCCGTGAAGCCTCGTAGGTCATATTGAAACAGTCGGCAGGTGTGGTGGCCGCCAGCACCGGAATGGGGCTCTCGCCGTTTCGGCCATAAAGAACCTGCAGCAGATCAGCTTGCTCTGTTTTTGTCGGCAACCCGGTACTGGGGCCTCCGCGCTGGACATTGATAATGACAAGCGGGAGTTCAACCATTGTGGCCAAGCCCATCGCCTCGCTCTTAAGCGCTATACCTGGGCCACTGGTGCCGGTTACAGCAAGCGCGCCCCCAAAGGCCGCTCCAATGGTGGCCCCAATCGCTGCAATCTCATCTTCAGCCTGGAAGGTCTTGATCCCATCTGAGAGCATGCCAGAAAGTTCATGGAGAATCTCACTCGCCGGGGTGATGGGGTAGCTGCCATAGAAGAGATCAAGCCCTGCCTTGCGGGCGGCTGCAACTAATCCGAGAGAGACTGCCAGGTTCCCATTTATCCCCCGATAGAGTCCGGGTGATAGTTCTGCCTTGGGAATACGGTAGAGGGTCTGAAAGACCTCAAGGGTATCAGCTATATTGTAACCCGCCTGAAGGGCGAGCTTGTTGGCTCGTGCCACATCAAGGTTAAAACCGAACTTGTTATCGATCCATTTCTTGGTCTGATCGGTATCGCGTTGATAGAGAAAGAAGACAAGCCCAAGAGTGAAAAAGTTCTTGCAGCGCTCTGCCAGGCTTTTTTTAAGGCCCACCTCTTCAACCGCCGCCAGGGTGAGCCTGGTGATCGGAACCCGTATCAGGCGCCACTCATTCAACGACCCATCGTCAAGCGGATTCTCATCATAGCCTGCCAGTCGCAGATAGTTGGTGGTAAAGGCATCTTCATTGACCATGATGGTGCCACCGTGGGGAAGATCACCAAGGTTGGATTTTAGTGCGGCCGGATTCATTGCCACCAGCACATCAGGCTCATCACCCGGTGTATAGACCTCGTTGGTGCTGAACTGGATCTGAAATCCACTGACCCCGGGCAGAGAGCCGGCAGGGGCCCTGATCTCTGCCGGATAATCCGGGAATGTAGCCAGATCATTTCCAATCTGTGCCGCAGATTCAGTAAACCGCATGCCGGTGAGCTGCATGCCATCACCAGAGTCACCCGCAAATCGTATTGTGACCCGGTCAAGGTCCTGGCTTATTCTATCGGCTGTCTGCAGTTTCTCTTCTGCAGAATTCTGGACATCAACCCTGCTACTCATTTCATGCTCCTTCAACATCGGAGGCAACCTGATTCAAACTGGGTGGCAGATTGTAGATTTCGCTGGGAAAGAGATCAGCGATGAACTTGAAGATGTTGATAGAGTCAACCACGCCGATGCATTTGCCACCATCGATGACAGGCAGGTGACGGTATCCTCCATCGACAATGACCCGGATCAGTTGTTTCACTGAATCATCACCCTCAAGCGTTACCGGGTTTTTCGACATAAACTCATCAATCGGTGAGTTCAGGATTTCCTGATGTCCCGCAATCTTTTCAAGGTAGTCACGTTCAGTAAAAATACCCTGCAGTTTCTTTTTTGATCCCACCAGAATGCAGCCTACTCCCTGCGTACGCATAAGATCAACCACCTCTTTGACTTCTGTTCCCGGCTTTACAATAAAAAGCTCTGAGGCCAAAAGGTGTCTTATTTTTTCCCGCTGCAAAACCTCTACAAGAGAGTCTTCAGTGTCCGTTATTCCGTTCTTTTTGGCAGCCATTTTCTCTCACTTTTGCTATTGAACCTGCAACAGGCAGATTAATATAAAAAATATTACAATACACTACAAATTCTATTGATATGCTTCACTAAAGGCTACCCCTTAGAGTAAAAAGAGTACCAGTTTTTTCTCAGGACTGATCAACCTCACCTCTGTTGTTACTGGATGCTTGTTGAGGCGATTACCGCATTCAAGCGTTCACAGAGGCTGTCAATCTCTACTTCACTCCCGGGATAACCCCAACCTCACAGATGTATTGGTCCACAAACGAGAGGAACCCCAATACCCGATCTCTCTGGACGAGCGTGGAATTGGTGTAACTCATAATTAGGTCATACCAAAAAAACAAGATCATTAACCGATGGGTGGTGCCGGAGAGAGGAATCGAACCCCCGACCTTTTCATTACGAGTGAACTGCTCTACCGACTGAGCTACTCCGGCCTATCCCTGCCCCCGACAGGAGCACAGCTGGGGATGAAGGTTATGAGATCACTGCTTGGAACGCAACCGTACTACAACTTCAACACTTTCAATTTCTTTCCCTGGGGGTAGGTTATAGAGCCCTGAGACCTTGAGATCAGCAGAATCAATATCATGCAGCATTCCGGTCTCAACATCATAGTAGTGATGATGGGGAGTTGTTGTAGAGTCATAGTAGACCTTTCCCGGCTCAACAATCACCTCTCTGACCAGGCCGTGTTTAAGGAAACGTCCGAGAGTGTTGTAGACGGTTGCTATTGAGACCTGAAAACCATGATTTCCTGTGATCCTGTGCAGTTCCTCAGCAGTGAAATGCATCGGTTTGCTGAAAATGACCCGGCCAATCTCCATACGCTGGTTGGTCGGCGTCATGCCGTGATCTCTGAGTAGCTGTTCTATTTTGCACCCATCTTCCCAGGTACGGCTGGGCAGTTCATCACAACATAAAGAGTTGGTTTTTTGTTCTGACATTTGAGATCCCATTTTTTGACCCCTCAAAACCAAATGAAGTGGTGTTTTGTTGGTTCACAATTATCAACTGAGAATTATTATTATTTCAAGTAAAAAAACTATTCCGGATCAATAAAATAACAACTTTCTTACCTCTTGAGTTCATTGGGGAGCGAGAAATGGAGATTTTCTTCAGCGGTTATCCTCTCATCAATACTCGTTACACCCCTCATTTTCAACTTCTCAACAACCGTTTTGACCACCTCCTCCGGGGCAGAGGCCCCTGCTGTAATGCCTGCTTTGTTTACCCCCTCAAGCCACTTTGAACGAATATCCTCCGGACCATCGACGAGATAGGCCGCAACACCCTGTGAAGCAACGATCTCTTTTAATCGGTTTGAATTAGAGCTGTTGGATGATCCAACAACAAAAACCACCTCGCACTCAGTTGCCAGCAAACGAACCGCATCCTGACGGTTCTGGGTAGCAAAACAGATATCGCCGCGTCGGGGGCCCTTGATCTTGGGAAAACGGCTTTTCAGTGCATCGATAACGCCTTGGGCTTCATCAACAGAGAGCGTGGTCTGGGTGACATAAGCAACCCTGGCTGGATCTGGGACTTGGACTTCAAATGCATCTTCAACAGACTCTACCAGCTGGATCCCTGACTCAACCTGTCCTAAGGTGCCCTCAACCTCAGGGTGTCCCTTGTGACCGATCAAAATACATGCCAACCCCAGTTCCCGGTATCGAACGACCTCAAAATGCACTTTGGTCACCAGCGGGCAGGTGGCATCAAAAACCCTGAGCCCTCGACTTAGAGCCTTCTTACGAACCGCTTTTCCAACGCCGTGGGCGCTGAAAATAACAACCGACTGATCAGGGATCTCATCTAGACTTTCTACAAAAACAGCCCCGCGACCCTTCAAGTCATTGACCACGTGGCGATTATGCACCACCTCGTGCCGAACATAGATGGGCTCTCCAAAAAGCTCCAGGGCCCGCTCTACAATCTCAATCGCCCGATCAACTCCGGCACAGAATCCTCGTGGGGAAGCGAGTAACATCTCCATCGGACACCACCTTAAGAATCAATCAATCGAATTAACAGCAATAATATCAACAATCTCTACCTCCCAGAGAAAATCATGCCCTACCAGAGGACAATTGTCTCAGCTTCACCCTCAAAAGTACTCTCCACCGTCTCGCCAGTTGCCAGTGTCCGTTTGTAGTGGAGTACAACGGTTGCACCAGAGCCTATTACAAGCCTCTTCTCATCACTTCTCATGTTTATTCCTGTTGCTGATCACTTGCCACCCCACAAGATCAAGAATCAGGAGGGCTGCACCGATATTGATCGCGATATCGGCAATATTGAAGACAGGAAAGGACCAGCCTTGGTAGTAGAAGAGGAGGAAGTCGATGACTTCACCGCGAAAGATGCGATCGAAAAGATTGCCCACTGCACCTCCCAGAATCAGCGCAAGAGCGATTCCCTCCTGACGCCTATTGGGCTTGAGCCGTTTGATTATGACCACTAAAAAGAGGGAGACCACCAGGGGGAGTATGATCAGAAGGGGTCTCTGCCATCCCCCGGCATCGCTAAGAAAACCAAATGCGGAGCCACGATTAAAGACCAGCGTAATATCAAAAACGGGCAGAATCGGGATATGGCTTCCAGGAGTGAGGGCAACAAGAACCGCCCACTTCGAAAGCTGATCTAAAGCTACGACTCCAAGTGAGACCCAAAAGAGGACTATCATCAGGCAAACTGTCTCAATTCACCATCGCCATCAATATTCTCTACACAGCGGCCACAGAGTTCTGGATGCGCCGTTTCTCTACCTACATCGGGGCGCTGGTGCCAGCAACGGACACACTTCTGTTTCTCGGAGGGACTTACCACAAGCCTGAGCCCGGATAGCTCTGTCTCGGTTGAATCGGCCGGGGCCTCCTTGATCGGCTTTATCACTGCCGAAGAAGTGATAAGAATAAACCTGAACTCATCCCCAAGATGACTGAGCAGAGACTCCAGATCGCGATCACAGTAGAGCTCAATCTCTGCTGCCAGAGATGACCCGATTGAACCCTCGACACGATGTTGTTCAAGTTCGCGACTTATCGCCTGCCTGACGTCGATAACCCGATTCCAGAACTCCCTCCCCAACTCGGGGTTCTCTTTGAAAAGTGGCCAGGCAGAATACCACTTCTCCAGATAGATGGTATCTGATCTTTGACCAGGAAGATGCTGCCAGATCTCTTCAGCAGTAAACGTCAAGATGGGTGCAATCCATCTGACAAGAGCTTCGAGAATATGATACATCGCTGTCTGCGCAGAGCGCCGACCCCGACTCTGGGCTGGCATGGTATAGAGCCTGTCTTTGAGAATATCAAGATAGAAACCACCCATATCAACAACACAAAAGTGATGAAGACTCTGGTAGATGGCATGAAAGTTAAATTTTTCGTAGTGATCTTCAATCTCTGCCTGAAGACTCATTGCCGCTTCAACAGCCCATCGATCCAATGCTAAAAGCCGGTCCCCCTCAAGGCACATCTCTGGAGAGAAATCCGAAAGATTACCGATGAGATAACGAGCCGTATTCCTCATCCTGCGATAGGAGTCAGACATGCGCTTTAAAATCTCATCCGAGATTGACATCTCAGTACTGTAATCGGTCGCAGAGACCCACAATCGTAATATGTCGGCACCCAGGGTGTTGATGATTGCTTGAGGGGCGATAACATTCCCCTTCGACTTGGACATCTTCATGCCATCCGCATCAACGGTAAAACCATGAGTTAATAGCGTGCGGTACGGTGCATGGCCATTGAGAGCACACCCCACCAGCAGACTGGACTGAAACCATCCACGATGCTGGTCTGACCCCTCCAGATAGAGATCTGCCGGATTAGTGAGTTCATCCCTTTGATTAAGGACCGAGTAGTGGGTCGCTCCCGAATCAAACCAGACATCGAGGATGTCAGTCACCTTATCGTAGTTCTCATATTCATCGCCAAGAAGTTCGGCATCATCAAGGTCGAACCAAGCATCAATGCCGGCAGATTCCATCCGCCTGGCCACCTCTTCCATAAGCTGCTCCGTATCAGGATGCAGATCACCTGTCTGCTTATGGATGTAGAGGGCAATGGGGGAACCCCAGACACGCTGCCGCGAGACACACCAATCGGGTCGATTGGAGACCATGCCCTGAATACGGGCCTTGCCCCAATCAGGAACAAAGCCAACCCGGTCGATCTCATCCAGTGCCCGTTTACGCAGGCCTGTTCGATCCATGCCAATAAACCACTGTTGTGTCGCCCGGAAGATGATGGGGGTTTTGTGACGCCAACAGTGTGGATAGCTGTGTTCAATAACCTGAGTATTGAGCAGAGCCCCATGGGCTCTCAAGACTTCAATAACATGATCATTGGCCTTAAAGACATTCTCGCCGCCGAAGAGGGGGGTGTCTTTGAGGAATGATCCATTGGTCCCGACCGGGTTATCCACTTCAAGCTGATAGTGTTTTCCAACAATGAAATCTTCCTGACCATGGCCTGGTGCCGTATGGACAGCACCTGTTCCGGCCTCGGTAGTAACGTGTTCACCCAAAACCAGCGGCACCACCCGCTCATAGAAAGGGTGGTGCAGGGTGAGATGTTCGAGCTCATTGCCGCTAACCCGCCCGACGACACGCCAGCTCTGGGCGGAGTAACGTTCCATACAATCTTCAACCAGGTCTTCCGCCAACAGGAGTCGATCGGTAACCTCGCCGGATCTCTGCTCGACCAACAGATAGGTGAACTCAGGGTGCAGGGCAACCGCTCTATTCGCCGGAAGGGTCCAGGGCGTCGTTGTCCAGATTACAACTGCAAGAGCGCCTGCCCCAAGATCCCCATCAACCGGGGTAACTTTTGAGAGAAACTGCTCCTCATCAACCACTGCAAATCGAACATCAACAGAGGGTGATCTCTTGTCGATATACTCAACTTCAGCTTCCGCCAGGGCTGAGCCGCAATCACTACACCAATAGACAGGCATCATCCCATGTCGCAGATGGCCATTGGTGACAATCCGGGCAAGCGCCCGAAGTGTATTTGCTTCGGTTTTAAAATCCATGGTGAGGTAGGGATCTTTCCAGTCACCAATGACTCCGAGTCGAATAAAGTCTTCGCGCTGGTGTTCAATCTGGGCTGTGGCAAACTCCCGACACGCCGTCCTGAAGGCCTTAGGGTCCTCCCGATAGGCGGTACGACCCAGCTTCTTCTCAACCTCATGCTCAATCGGCAGGCCGTGGCAGTCCCACCCAGGAACATAAGGTGAATCAAACCCGGCGAGGGTTCTCGATTTTACGATCATATCCTTGATGACCTTGTTCACCACATGGCCAATATGGATTGATCCATTGGCATAGGGGGGGCCGTCATGAAGGACGTATTTGGGTCGATCTGTAAACGCCTCTCTCAATCTGTTGTAGATGTCAAGCTCCTCCCAACGCTGCAGAATCCCCGGCTCACGCTTTGCGAGATTTGCTCGCATTGGAAAATCGGTTTTGGGTAGGTTTATTGTCTTTTTATAATCACTCATGGGGAATCAATCAGTTGGTTGGCCTAAGTAAAGACCTCAGGAAGGTGTTGCCATCTTCTCAAACAGAGCGCGTGTTTCTACAACATCGGCAGCAATCTGTTCACGCAAGGCCTGTTCTGATTCAAAACGCTGTTCATCTCTTAACTTGTGGACAAAGGTCACTCGAATATGGTGTCCGTAAATTTGAGAGCTGAAGTCTAACAGATGGACCTCAAGCAGTGGGTGAATGCCATTAACAGTTGGCCGTACCCCTGCATTGGCCACTCCTGGAAAGGCATCACCTACCCCCTCAATATCAACGCTCACGGCATAGACACCGGTTAGCGGCAATCGACGGCGACACATCTTGATGTTGGCGGTTGGAAAACCCCAGAAACGACCTCGGCGATCACCATGAGCAACGCGCCCGGTAATGGAAAAGGGGTGGCCAAAAAGCTTGGCTGACGATTCGATATCGCCGTCTGCCAGGGCTGCCCTGATTCGAGAGCTGCTAATTCGCTCACCGGCCTCAAGCAAACCATCCATCGACTGAACCTCAAAACCCGCCTCTCTTCCCATTGCCTGCAACAACCCAAAATCACCCTGTCGCCTGTAGCCAAACCTGAAATCATCACCGACAATCAGATGGCGAACGCCCAACCCCTCTATCAGGCATCGGTTGACAAAATCCTCCGGCCTCATCATCGCCAGATCATCGTTAAACCAGAGAATCAGAGCCCGATCCACCCCCAACCGCTCAAAGACTTCGACTTTATCCCGCAGTGTCATCAATCGCGGCGGGGCATCACTCCCCATAAAGTACTCCTGCGGGGTGGGATCAAAGGTCACTACAGTGACCGGCAACTCCATTGATTTCCCACGCTCAACCAGGCGTTCGAGAACACTGCGGTGTCCTCGATGGAGACCATCATAGTTGCCAATGGAAGCCACACAACCGTTGTGGACCGGCTTAAGGTTGTGAAGCCCTCGGATCAATTCCATCAATCAGATACCTGCGGTTACCGGCAAAACCATGGAGTTTAGCGGTATCGTCACGGGCTGTCAGCGGAAAACCAGATTGGTTGTTGATGATCCGAGCCATTCCCTCCCTTAATCACCCTCTTCACCAATCTTCTCCACAAGCATCATCTTCCAGGGCTTAACTCCAAGACTGAGCAGAGAGACCATATAAACGCCCAGGCCCACAACGATGAGCCAGGAGAGCCAGCCCAGACGATGGAGGAGAGATGATTCAATCCAGGAGAGGGTATCACCGGCTCCCGACCAAAGAACAAGACCCATGACTAAAGAGGCGACAGCCACCTTGAGCAAGAGAGACCACCACCCTGGAAGTGGCTGATAGATCCCTCTCCTGTAGAGCCCAAAGAAAAGGAGTGCTGCATTGACCAGAGCCGCCACTGATGTTGCCAAGGCCAAACCCACATGAGCGAACTCCCATACCAGAAGCAGACTGAGCACTGCATTTACACCCATTGCAATCGCTGCATAACGGACCGGAGTCCGCGTATCCTGTCGGGCATAAAAACCAGGAGCCAGCACCTTGATAACGACAAAAGCGATCAGCCCTAAGGCAAAGGCGACCAGGCTCTGGGAAGCCATGGTGACATCCGTTGGAGTGAAAGCACCATACTGGAAGATCGTTGTCAGCAGCGGACCTGCCAGAACCATCAGAGCAACCGAAGCAGGAAGGACTATAAGTAATACCCATCGAAGGGCCCAATCCAGGGTATCTGAAAAGAGCGAAGACGAGGTATCGGCCTGTTGCTTCGATAGGGTTGGCAGGATAACTGTCGCCAGAGCGATCCCGAACACCCCGAGCGGAAACTCCATAAGGCGGTCAGAGTAGTAGAGCCAGGAGACACTCCCGGTAACTAAAAATGAGGCCAGCAGTGTATTGATCAGCATATTGATCTGAGCCACTGAAACCCCAAAGAGTGCCGGGAGCATCAGACGAAAAACCTTGTTGACCTCCCCATCGATGGGCTTCTTGTCGCTTTTGCCCACTCTCAAACGGGGCCAGACGAGAGACCTCTCTCTGGCAAGAAACGGTAGCTGGAAGATGAGCTGGACAGCGCCGGCAACAAAAACACCGGTTGCCAGTGCTATTGCCGGATTAGCCATAATCGGCACCAACCAGATGACTGCAGCGATCAACGACAGGTTGAGCATTACCGGAGTAACCGCTGGAACGGCAAAATGGTTTCGGGAATTAAAGATTCCGGCCGCCATTGCCACCAGTGAGATAAAAAAGAGATAGGGAAAAGTAAGTCTTAGTGCACTGACAGTCAGCTCATATTTTTCACTCTCCCCTAAAAACCCGGGGGCAATCACCATGACCAGGAAGGGGGCAGCGACCACTCCGATCAGAGTGATGGCCAACAGGATCATACCGAAGCGGCCTGCCATCAAAGCTAAAAAAGCCCTCCTCTTTCCCTCATCACCGGCGACCTCTATTTTGGAATAGACCGGTACAAATGCGGCAGAAAATGCACCTTCACCAAATATTCTGCGAAGGAAGTTGGGAATCCTGAAAGCGACAAAAAAAGCATCTGCCACCTCACTGGAACCGACCACCTGTGCCAGTGCCATATCACGGATCATTCCTGTGATTCTGGAGAAGAAAGTCATCGAACTGACAACAATCGTGGACTTGAGGAGCTTTTTGGACATTATAGATGCATCATGGGTATTGACAGATGGTTAAAAAAAAAGGATATTTCCGCGTCTTTTCAATAAGCTTCACTTTTATAGGGAACAATTTTGGCCAACTCACAACAGGCACGTAAGCGTGCTACACAGAATACCAAGCGTCGGTTGCTTAATGCCAGCCAGCGTTCAACCATGAGAACCCATATTAAGTCATTTATCAAGGCTGTTGAATCAAAAGAGAAAGATGCAAATGCTCTTCAAGCGGATTATCGCTCTGCCACATCTCAACTGGATCAGTCGGCCCGACGTGGACTGACCCATCGTAACAAGGCCGCTCGGCTCAAAAGCCGGCTCAACCGTCGTCTCAAGGAAGCCGTGGCCGAAAGTTAGCACCTTCTCTGCAGCCTGCTTTGATACAGCCCACCAATAGTGGGCTGTTTGCATTTGGACCCCATCTGTCTCTCTCACTGCTCATGCTCCTGGCTCAATTGACCCAGAGATTATCCCGATGGATAAGTTCAGGCTCATCCACATATCCCAAACGCCCTTCAATCTGATCACTTGAAAAACCAATTATCTTCCGAGCCTCCTCATCACTGTAGTTCACCAGCCCGCGTGCCACCTCTTTGCCGTTCTGATCCACACAGGCAACCACCTCCCCTCTGGAAAACTTCCCGTCTACAGCAGTAACCCCAACAGGAAGCAGACTTCTTCCCGCCTCTCTCAGTACGGTGACCGCACCCTGATCGATAGTCAGTGATCCGGAACACCGCATATGCCCTGCAAGCCACTGTTTCCGTGCTGCAAGTCGACTGTGCTGGGGTTCCAGCCGAGTGCCGATCGCCTCTCCACTCAACAATTTCTCAAGCACCTGGTCAAGCCCTCCCGGGGCGATGATGGTAGTGGTACCCGAGCGCGCCGCTTTTGCTGACGCCTTGAGCTTGGTTAACATCCCCCCACGACCGAGTGTACTCCCCGGGCCTGCCATACCCTCTAGCCCTTGATCTCCGGCAACCCCTGTTGAGATCAGCTTTGCATCAGGATGATGTCTCGGGTCCTTGTCATGAAGCCCCTCCTGATCAGTAAGAATTATCAACTGATCTGCATCTGTCAGATTTGCCACCAGGGCAGCCAGGGTATCGTTGTCACCAAAGCAGATCTCATCGGTGACAACCGTATCATTTTCATTGACCACTGGAATAACACCCAACTCCAGCAGAGTGCGAAGAGTCGTCCTGGCATTAAGATAACGCTGACGATCCGCAAGATCATCGTGCGTCAGCAACACCTGGGCGGTCTTAAGGCCATGCTTTTGAAAAGCCGATTCATAGGCCTGAATCAGTCCCATCTGGCCCACAGCGGCGGCAGCCTGAAGTTGATAGAGGGCATGGGGGCGCTCTTTCCACCCAAGCCTCTGCATCCCTTCAGCGATCGATCCTGAAGAGACCAGAACCACATCAAGCCCTGACCGGCGCAGATTGACGATCTGCTCCACCCAATCCCGGATGGCATCACCATTCAGGCCAACTACCGTATCGGTCAAAAGTGCAGAACCAATCTTGACAACCCAACAACTGCGATCACCCCCTGGTGTTGAGTCAATCTGTTGTTTCATCATCCCTCTCCTCGTCACTATACCGTTCCCTCTCCTCAAGCCAGGCCAGTATCTCACCAACAAGCGGTCGACACCCCTGACCGGTTATCGCTGAGACCATAAATACCCTTCCCTTCCACTCAAGCGCTTCAACCAGTCGGTCTGACATCTCAGCAACAGCCTCTTCAGAGAGCAGATCAACCTTGTTGAGTATTAACCAACGATCTTTATCGGCCAATATCGTATCGTATTTTTCAAGCTCTCTCTCAATGGTGCGGATTGCCACAACGGGATCCGACTCAGGGTCGAAAGGAGCAATATCAACCAGATGCAGTAACAGCCGGGTTCGTTCAAGATGCCTGAGAAACTGAATCCCTAATCCGGCACCCTCTGCTGCACCCTCAATAAGCCCAGGTATATCAGCAATGACAAAACTCCTCCCCTGCTCCAAGGCAACCACTCCAAGCTGGGGATAGAGTGTTGTAAAGGGATAATCCGCAACTCGCGGGCGCGCCTGTGAGACAGCTCTTAGGAGTGTGGACTTCCCTGCATTGGGCAGGCCCAGCAAACCGACATCGGCCAGCACCCTGAGTTCAAGGTCGAGCCGGCGCAAATCACCGCCCCGCCCGGATATGGTTCGTTTGGGGGCACGATTGGTGCTGCTCTTGAAGCGAGTATTGCCATAACCACCATCTCCCCCTTGGGCGACCAGGAGATGATCACCATCCTTGATCAGATCGCCAATCAATTCACCGGTATCCCTATCCGCAACCAAAGTGCCTTCCGGCACGGGTATGATGACGTCATCACCACCTCGGCCGGCACAGTTGCGACCACTTCCCCCCTTGCCGTTCTCAGCAACAAAAGAGCGAGTGAACCGAAAATCGGCAAGCGTGTTGAGCCCGGATCGCGCCTGAAGATAGACACTGCCCCCCCTGCCGCCATCACCGCCATCGGGTCCGCCACGGGGAACATATTTCTCACGCCGAAAACTCAGGCAGCCGTTGCCCCCTTTTCCGGCATGTACCGTTATTGTTGCTTCATCAACAAATTTCATAATCTGACCAAAAAAAAAAGCCCCGCACCGTTGCCGGAGCGGGGCCTTATCTAAAATGATAATGGCTCGCACTCAGTCGGCTACGACACTCACCATTTTTCTGTTCCTGGGGCCTTTCTGTTTAAAGATCACCCGACCTTCTGCCTTGGCAAAGAGGGTGTAGTCATGACCCATGCCGACATTTCGTCCGGGGTGAAAGGTGCTTCCCCTCTGACGAACAATGATATTACCCGGTACAACGTACTCGCCCGAATAGTGCTTGACTCCGAGCCGTTTGGAAACTGAATCACGACCGTTTCTTGAACTGCCGCCTGCTTTTTTATGTGCCATGAGTGGTTACCTCAATTCTGGTTGGATCAGCTCTTATCACCGATGCTGAGCACCTCGACCTCAGTGAAATTCTGTCGATGCCCCTGTGTCCGGCGGTAGTTCTTCCGGCGCTTCATTTTATAGACCAGAATTTTCTCGCCGCGACCATGGCCGGTCACCTTGGCGGTCACCTTGGTCTCAAGGAGGGGGCTACCCACCTGTACGTCCTCACCGTCTGCAACCATCAGCACATTATCAAGCTCAATGGTGGATCCGGCTTCTGCCTCAAGGGATTCAACCTTGAGTTTATCGCCTACGGACACGCGATATTGTTTGCCGCCCGTCTGAATTACCGCATACATCTGATTTACTCCAAAACTTGTCTACACCCACACCGGGGAGCTGTAAAGGCGCGTGATTTTACTGTTGGACCCGTTCTGGGTCAATCTACAGACCTAAACTAATTGATAGTTTTTGCATTTCCCGGCATTCTTACCCCAAATATTGCAATATCTTCCCATTTTTGACCACTAATCGTCCAAATTATGACTCTTTCCGAACCCGCTACGCTGAACTCTGAGGTTGAAAGCCTGGTGAGAAATGATCCTCATCAAAGGCTTGATGAGATTGCCTCTCATGTGGAGTCTGACCTCAATGCTGTTAACGAAGAGATCTTCTCCCGGCTGGAATCGGATGTTGCCCTTATCAACCAGATGGGCTCCTATATTATTGGTGGGGGAGGAAAACAACTCCGCCCGGTGACAGTTCTTCTTACCTCACGAGCCCTCGGATATGAAGGTGATGACCACATTACCCTCGCAGCAGTGATCGAATTTATCCATACAGCAACCCTGCTCCATGATGATGTGGTCGACAGTTCGAACCTCAGACGAGGCATGGCCACAGCAAATGATGTCTGGGGAAATGAAGCGGCGGTTCTGGTCGGTGATTTTCTCTACTCCCGCTCCTTTGAGATGATGGTTGAGGTCAACAACATGCGGGTGATGGAAATCATGGCCGAAACAACCAATGCGATCGCTACCGGTGAGGTAATGCAGCTTCTCAACTGCAATGATCCTGAGACAACGGAAGCCCAATACCTCAAAACCATCCATCGCAAGACAGCCCGGCTCTTTGAATCAGCCGCTCGCATCAGTGCCGTCATCGCCGGCCAGAGCCGTGAGATCGAGGATGCCGTAGGACGGTATGGGCTGCACCTCGGCACGGCATTTCAGATGATTGATGACCTCCTTGACTACCACTCCGATAGTGAGGAGACCGGCAAGAACATCGGTGATGACCTGGCAGAAGGTAAAGCGACGCTTCCCCTTATTCAGGCGATGAAAGAGGGTAGTTCCGATCAACGCAGCCTGATCAGTGGGGCGATAGAATTTGGCAAGCTTGAGGAGATTGACCAGATCATTGAGATTATTGAATCAACAGGTGCATTTGCGTACACTTCGCGCCGCGCTGAAGAGCAGGCAGCAAGGGCCAAAGAGGCACTTGCCGCAATTCCCGACTCCCCCTATCTCCAGGCGCTCCTGAATCTCGCCGACTTCACGGTCGCCCGCAGCTTTTAAACCGAATCGGGGTGTAGCTCACAAAAGGGCTGGTCAGCCGCAAGGGAGAGATACGACGCTACTCCATCGTAAAAGTTATCTTCCCTGTAAACCTACCCGCTTCCTACACTTCATCTGCCATAGGACCAAAAGTGATCTGAAATGATGGTGTGTGACAGCTTGCTCCATACGCTACTCGTGGCTCTTTGGTGATTGACCTGAGTGACACAATGATCCTCTTTGTCGTATGACTCCCAGCCGTGAAATCACCTATTTTTGTAAACGCCGCTCCCCCGGAGGACTTGGCCAGAAGACTGGGCTAAGTTCTGGTCTGGGGTTAACTTAAGTGGTAGGTTTATGGGAATGGTCTGTGATTACTGATACTAGAGCTATAAATGTGGAGTGGCTCATGCCCATTCGTGTTGTGATGAATAAACAATCTATCTCTATCCTCAGCCTGCTTCTCCTGTGCTTATCTTGGGAGGCAGGTGCGTATGATGAGAAGGATTTGGGGAAACTAAAAGCAATTGGTGATTGCCCATCTTGTGATCTAAGTGATGCAGATCTGACTGATGCAAATCTGTATGAAGCAAATTTGTTAATGGCAAATCTGTCTAAGGTTGATTTGACCAAAGCAATTCTGGTTCATTCATCATTGTTTTTGGCAAATCTGACTGGGGCAAATCTGGAAGGGGCAACTCTGACTGGGGCAAATCTGACTGGGGCAACCCTGATTGGGGCAAATCTATCTGGGGCAAATCTGTCTGGGGCACACCTGTATAAGGCAAATCTGACTGGGGCAACCCTGACTGGGGCAAATCTGACTGGGGCAAATCTTTCTGAGGCAAATCTGACCAAAGCAAATCTTGATGGGGCAACTCTGTCTGAGGCAGATCTGAGTGTGGTAAATCTGACTGGGGCAAATCTGACTGGGGCAAATCTGACTGGGGCAAATCTGTTTAAGGCAAATCTGAGTGGGGCAATATTGTGTAATACAACGAAGTCTGACGGAAGAATAAACGATTCGGGTTGTTAGCAGATCAA